>Ga0207420_1000028_pt1 | contig 375285 bp, 320 predicted proteins | sample ThiBio_inoc_biof_FD_183941 | JGI IMG/M metagenome (GOLD analysis project Ga0207420, IMG submission 183941) | Wastewater bioreactor microbial communities from Cape Town, South Africa - Thiocy_inoc_biof (SPAdes) | ecosystem: Engineered > Bioremediation > Thiocyanate > Unclassified | place: South... | reverse complement strand
CGCCGCCAGCGTTCATCCTGAGCCAGGATCAAACTCTTAAAATTAATTTTAAGTTTTGCCTGTTATCTCAAAACGAGCTAACTTGCTTTTTGCTTCTTGATTTCTCGCGAAGCGTTTCCGTTTTTTTTATCACTTCTTTTGTTGCTACTAGAGCCTCAAAAGGTTGACGAGAATTTTTCAATTCTTTTTGGTTTTTTTCATTTGCGCTATTCAATTTTCAAGGTCCTATTTATTGCCCTTTGTGTCCGCAATGTCTTGCGGCGACTCTCTTATGATATCATCGTTCGTTTTCGTTGTCAATATCTTTCTTAGAGTTTTTCATAAAGTTTTTTACATCAATTTAACATAAAACTCAATGTTTATATATTACGCTTTACTCACTCGTCTTAAACATTTTTGTGTTCTCAACAGGTGCTTAGTTATAATAACACCATTTATTTTTTGAGTCAAGCTAAAATGTAAAAGAAAAACTATTCAGAAAACTATATAAATATATAAAAGAAAACGCCACTATAACAGTGGCGTAAATCATTCTTTAAATGAGGCTCTAAATACATTTAGTTTACTTGATTTATTCCAATTTCAAATGCCTTAATATTTACATCAATAAACTTCTCTTTTACGTTCTCTTTAATAATCTCTGTCCAATCAATTGCAGATTCGAGTCCCATAGCCTTTACGAGAGCACCAACAATGATCACATTCATTGTTTTGATATTTCCAAGTTCTTCAGCTAATTCTGCAGCCTTAAACACCGTCGTATTAACTTTAGAAGATAAATCCTCAATAACACCTTCTGGATACTCTGCAGCACCTGACAAAATGGTTGCAGACGGAATCTGATAGGCATTAATTACAACTTTGCCCTCTGGTTTAACGTAATCAATCCATCTTGGTGTTTCCATAGTTTCAAATGAAACTAAAACATCTGCTTGTCCTTTGCCAATAATTGGAGAATAAACCTTTTCACCATATCTAACCTGAGTGGTTACGCTACCACCTCTTTGAGCCATACCGTGAACTTCACTCATTTTAACATCATAACCTGCTTTAATTAGGCCAGTAGCGAGGATTTTTGATGCAAGGATAATCCCTTGACCACCAACACCACATAATAGAATATTCTTAATCTCAGACATGATTATTCACCGACCCTTTCAATAGCTTTAAATGGACATGCTTGTAAACAAACTTCACATCCGACACACATGTACTTATCAATCTTAGCCTTTTTAGTTTTGTTATCAAAACTGATTGCCGGACAACCTGTTTTTGTACAGACTCTACAGCCTTTACATTGATCTTCAATTACATGGCATTGTTTTTTGCTTAAATCAAATTCCTTAATATCTGCTTCAGAGAAGTTTTTAAGAACGCATGGCCATCTAGTGATAATTACAGATGGTCCTTCGTAAGCAAATGCTTCCTCAAGAGCAGCATCAACTTCTTTAAGTTTAAGTGGATTAACTGTAATTACATGTTCGATACCGATTGACTTAACGAGTTGTGGAATATCGATAATATTAGCAGGATCACCTTGTAACGTGAAACCTGTTCCTGGATTTTCTTGATGTCCAGTCATACCTGTGATTCTATTATCAAGAATCACACTAACTGTATTGCCTTTATTATAAGCAACATGAATCAATGAGTTGATCCCAGTATGGAAGAAAGTTGAATCTCCAATGACTGATACCACTTTTTTATCTACTTTATTAAAGCTAAATGCTTTTGAAGCACCATGTCCCATGGAAATAGATGCACCCATACAAATAACCGAATCTGTTGCATTAAGTGGTTCAGCCGACCCTAAAGTATAGCAGCCGATATCGCCTGTAATAACGACATTCTTTTTCTTGCTAAGCGCAAAGAAGAAACCTCTATGAGGACAGCCTGCACATAGTGTTGGTGGTCTACCAACGATTTGCTCTGGATTGGGTTGAATCGTGTCTCTTTCAATACCTAATAATGCCTTTGCAACGATATCTGGATTTAACTCGCCAATTCTAGGAATTTTTTCTTTGCCGATACAAGGAATACCAGCCACTTTCATTTGATCCTCAATAAATGGCTCTAGCTCTTCAACTACATAAAGCACTTCAACTTCATTTGCAAATGATCTGATTTTATCCATTGGCAATGGGAATGTGAAACCTAACTTCAAGTAAGATGCATCATCACCAAATACTTCTTTCGCATAATTATATGCAACCCCAGAAGTAACAATACCAATTTTTTTAGAACCCCATTCGATTCTGTTAAGCTCAGTTTCATTTGAAAATTGTTCAAGTCTAACCAATTTATCTTCTACAATAGGATGCAACATTTTAGCATGTGCAGGCGCAGCGATAAATTTTTGTGGTTGCTTTTTATACGGAATAATTTCAACAGGTTTTCTATCTTCAAAAGAAACAAGACCTTTTGAGTGACACACTCTAGTTGTCATTCTGAATAAAACTGGGACATCGAATTTTTCTGATATTTCAAAAGCAGCCTTGACATAGTCTTTTGATTCTTGTGAATCACTTGCTTCTAGCATTGCAATTTTAGCAAATTTTGCATAGTATCTGTTGTCCTGCTCATTTTGTGAACTATGGCAGCCTGGATCATCTGCTGAAACTAAAACCAATCCGCCGGTTACACCTGTGTAACCGATAGTAAATAATGGATCTGCTGCAACGTTAACACCCACATGTTTCATAGCAGCAATCGTTCTTGCGCCAGCTAAAGATGCGCCGATTACCGTCTCTAGTGCCACCTTTTCATTTGGTGCCCACTCAGCTACTAAATCATCTTTGTATTGAACCATATTTTCTAAAATCTCTGTGCTTGGTGTACCAGGGTATGCACTCGCATAAGTAACACCTGCTTCATAAGCACCTCTGGCAACCGCCTCATTCCCCGTCATTAAAACTTTCATTATTTTACTCCTTACACATATTCTTAACAATTAACTGTTCATTGAAATAACTGATCCAAGAGCAATTGAATACAGCTTCGCCTCGTAACTGTCTGCTCTTGAAGTTAAAACGACTGGTACCTTAGCACCCATTATGATACCTGCGGATTCTGCTCCCGCCAAGTAAGTCAATGTTTTACCAATACCATTACCAACTTCGATAGTTGGCACTAGTAAAATATCAACATCACCTGATACTTCGCTCTTAAATTTCTTAATTGCAGCTGCATCTTTTGAAATAGCTAAGTCAAGTGCCAATGGCCCTTCTACAATTGCGTTTGGTCCAAAATGACCTTGCTCACATAATTCTTGTAGCTTTCTAGCATCAACTGTAGTAGGCATCTTTTCTGAAACTTTTTCTTTAGCCGCAATTGCTGCTACCTTTACCACTTTATTTCCAAGTGCTTTACAAGCATCAATTGCATTTTCTGTTATTTTGACCTTTTCATCAAATGAAGGTTCAATGTTCATGCCACCATCTGTTAAATAGATTAATTTATGATAATGTGGCACTTCATAAATCATCACATGACTTAGTAATCGATCTGTTCTTAGGCCATATTCTTTGTCTAATACTGCTTTTAATAGAATTGCAGTATCGATTAGACCCTTCATAAGAAAATCACCCTTACCTTCTGAAACAAGCTTGACTGAAAACTTTGCGGCTTCATATAAATCGGTAATATCGTGAATTTCATAATTTGAAATTTCTAAACCTTGTCTGTCGGCAATGGCTAGAATTTCATTTTTGTCACCAACTAGAATCGGATCGATAATTTTATCAATTGCGGCTTTACATATTGCCCCAAGAACATCCTCATCATGTGCAGCAGCAACGACTAACTTCATCGTTTTTCCTTGTTTAGCTGTGTCAACCAACATTTCAAGTTTCGTAATCATATTTTCACCTTTTACATATTTTTTAGATGTGTTCAACAAAAATTTTAATCTCAAACTCATTTTACTATATATTTTTGAAAGCTTCAATACAATTAGTAAAATTCTATGCCTTAGACTGTTAAAATTTCTTCAGACTTTTCCTTGAAGCATTCAACTACCTTTCAGGTTAAATAAGGCAGCTTGAGTGCAAAATAATAGAGCCGATAAAACCCCATTAGATCTCATCAGCTCTTCTTATGAACATTATTTAGTCTATTACATCAGTTTTTTATTGATGTGGTCCAACCACATTTTAGCAACCTCATCATCAGGTGCTAATTCATGTGCTTTATCAAACAACCTTCTGGCCTCATCTATATCACCTCTATGAAAATGGACGATTCCAAGATTACATACTAGCTCGCTATTTTGAGGAGATAATCTAATTGCTTCTTTGTAGTATCTTTCTGCTTCTTTATAATCACCTAATGTCAATAAGCATATTCCAATTTCATTCATAGTCTGAATATGACCAGTATTTAATGACATGACCTTTAAAAAATAGCCTAGTGCATCTTCGTATTGCTCAAGCATTCGATAACCAACCCCTATGAAGAACAGTAAATTCCACCATTCATCATGTTCATCCTCAAGCGCTTTAAGAATCTCTAATCCTTCCTCTACTCTTCCTGATAGAATCATTTCATATCCACGCTCGTAAGCGGCCTTATCCTTTACACGTCCTAGACCAACAGCGATCTCCTCACGCATTTCATCGGAAATACCAAGCTGAAGTGCTTTAATCCAGTGCGTTTCTGCCTGTAAATACTTTTCTTCATTATAATAAAGAAATCCCAAACTAAAATGCGCCAATTCAAAGTCATCATTTATTGCAAGACAAGATTCAAAGCAGTTAATTGCTAGTCGACGAAGCTCTTCTCTTTCCTCACTAACCGATAAATCCTCAAAGGCTCTACCCATATTATATATTGCATCTAAGTTATCCGAATCTATTGCATTAACCGCGCTAAAATAAAGAATTGCATTTGCGTACTGCTTGCTTTCAGCAAAATTGATACCATCGACTAGGAGCGAAGCAGTCAAGTTCAAGTCACCAAAAGCCCTCACTTGATTGAGAGATATCAACATATTTTTATATAGCTCGTAAGTTTCTATGTTAGATCTTGCACCAACAATGTACACCAAGCCTTTAATAAGCCCCACTGTTGGTATAACCTCTAAATCACCGGTTTTAATATTTTTAGCCAAATCATCTAGATAAACAGGTAACGAAATATTCTCTGGCAAATCAATACCATCGATATTCAGCCGATGCGTTTCCTTAAGCTCTATAAATACCACTTCATTAACGAATCGGTCCAATAATTTATTTAAGATTTGGTCAAATTTTGTATGCATAACGTCCTCTTTCTTTAATTCTGATTTAAAAAATATAACTTAAAATTATTCTAAAACTCTTCTGATGTTCTTATCGATTATCTTTCTTTTATATAAGTCAAAGTAATCAAACTCATCCGAACGTATAACATCAATGGTCATATCTGGCGCAACCTTTACATGAATGTCTTCAATGTACTCGTTTGACAATTTTATACCATCACAAGCGACGATGACCTTTCTCTTATGTGCTTTAATGATATTAATATCCAAACAGGTTTGAATTGGAACGATCATAGTAGAGCTCATTGGTCGATTAACACTATTATCATTAGGCGTTAGAGGCGTAATTTGATAAACTGGTATATCTGAATGAACCACTGCACCACCCGCCCAAATTGCGTAGCCGGTCGCACCCATTGGAGTAGATATGATTAAGCCATCACCAGTAAAATAGTTAAACGGCTTAGTATCCAGATAAACTTTCGCTTCCATAAGTTTTGGCTCTACATGCTTTATGGTTATCTCATTAAACGCAAAATCTGTATAAATCTCTCCACTTAATGTTTTCGTATTCACCATTAATAATGGATAGGACATAATTCTATAGTTCTTTGAATCTAAAACGTCAAATATTTTCTCTAAATTATCAGGCATTATCGTCGTTAAAAATCCAAGGGTACCTGTATCTATGCCAACAAAGGGCTTTTTTAAATGTCTATACTTCCTGATGGCACTCAGCATCGTACCGTCTCCACCGATCACAACAATGACATCTGGTTGGTCTGTAACAATTTGTTTTCCCTTTGATAGCAATAATTCCGTCAAAGCCTTCTTAACATTCATCGAATCCGCTTTTATATTATGATGTATTAGTACTTTTTCCATATTCAATCACCCTTTTCAGTAAAATAGTTTTCATCCAGCCTATACGCTTTGATATTGCTATCCTGATGATAGTCAAACATAACGACACTTAGATTTTCATTTAACATTTCAAACCCTGTTTCAATTAAAGTCATTATATCATAGGAAAGTGTAATAAATTCTAGATTTTTCAGTAACTGCTTTGCGGGTACATCACTACAATTAAAAAACTGCGCTTGGAAGCTGTTGTCCTTAAGTAATTCTAACCTTCGTTGATTAAACTGAGGCAATTCAACATAGTTAAACAGTTCCTTTTGTCCTTTGAGATTTGCAGCATAGTAGTCGTATTTTAAGAGATCCTTTATAAGTGCTTCACTAAAGTGATATGAAATACCGAATTCGAATAGGATTTCATAAAGTCGATATACGCCTACTGGCGAATTGAAATAGCTTTTTTCTAAAAAGTAATCTGATAGCTTTAAATAAAATTGACTTGGTGACAATTTCATCTTTGAGATTAAAAACGCCAAAGTAATTTTAAACTTCCCAGAGTTATAATAAGATTCGACTAATGATTCTATTTCTTTTAAGCGGCACATTTCAGAATAAGATAGGTACTTACTCTGCATGACCTCATAAGGTGCATACTCTTTTACGATATATTCATGTAACTCTCTTTGTCTATCAATTAGTGTGCCCTTTAAAATCTTTAAAAATCCCAATTGTAGCTGTTCTGCACCAATTTCATAGACTTGATCAAAGGACTTTAAAAAACGGTCAAAGCCTTCATAGGGTAGCCCTGCGATCAAATCTACATGCAAGTGTATGGTCTTCAGCGCTATTACTTTTTTACACGCCTCACGTACTTTTTCAAACTGAATTGGTCTTTTGATTGAAAATAGAGTATCTTCATTTGTGGTTTGAATGCCGACTTCAAACTGAAAAAGACCTGGTCTAGCTTTTTGCAACACTTCAAAATAGGCTTCGTTTAAAAGTGACGCTGTAATTTCAAAGTGAAAATTCGTAACGCCATTATCCCTTTCAGTTAAATACTTTAAGATAGGAATGGCATGTTTCTTATTGGCATTAAAGGTACGATCAACAAATTTGACTTGTGGCACTTTTGCCTCTAAAAATCGTTCCAAATCAGCAAAGACGCGATCAAGAGAGAAATTTCTCACACCTTTATCAGCTGACGATAAGCAATACGAACAGCTGTAAGGACACCCTCTAGAGCTTTCATAATATAAAATCCGATTATCTAAGAGCTGCTCATTTGTATACGGAAACGGAACGATATCCAGATTGGCAATTAACATCCGCTCACGGTTTGCAATAATCTTATCGTTTCTTCTATAAATAATACCTTCAGTTTTTTCCTCAGCAATTTCAAACCCTTCTGAATCAATCAATCGAATGAATTCAACAAAGGTTACTTCACCTTCTCCAACCAACACGCCATCTAGGTAAGCATAATGGCTTAACTTTACTTCAGCATCATAGCTTACTTCTGGCCCGCCAAAATAAATTTTCGTATTGCGATTAATTTTCCTAAAATCGGAGAATAATAGGTTTAAAGCATCAATGTTCCATATATAGGCAGAAACAAAGATGACATCGTAGTCATTTCGAATGATGTCCCTTAATATATTGTCCATTTCATTATTAATTGTATACTCTTTCACTTCAATCTGATTTGCGACTTCAGGTATTTCTTGATTGGCAAACTGATTTAGATAATGAATGGCTAGATTCGTATGAATGTATTTTGAATTCAAAGACATTAATAGTATTTTCATTACAACCTCACTTAAATTACGAATAAGACGATCTTATAGTCGTGAATTATTCTATAGTATACCATGAAAATCCTCTAATAATTTACTGAATTAATATGTTATACTGAATATAAGCGCTAATGAGGTAATTATTTCACTCGTATCCTCACAACTCAAAAGCACGAGATTAGTAAAGATACGTTTAAGACCCACTGGAACGGTATACAGATATATAAACATCGTGAAAGCTATCCAAGTGGCTCTAGCGCTTTTTTCAATAGCAATGTGATCATCAAATTTTAAAGTATAAAAGGGGTATAAAATGCGGATATTACACTTTGAATATAGTGATTTTTTCAGACGAGTGGTTCACGATTTATGCGTTCGACTCGGCTATGATTACATCGGCACACATAATGGCAGTGATTCGTTTAAGCTATTAGCCAAATATGATATTGATATTGTATTTACAGGTATGGAACTATCTGATATGAATGCAGAGTCGCTTATAGAACAGTTAAAAGACTCAAAATACAAGCATATTCCGGTGGTTATTTTAACCTCTAGCGAAATTGCTGATATTCATAAGCGATTAAAAGGCATTGAATTTAATGACTTTCTCCTCAAAGAAAATCTTTCAAGTGAAACCCTTAAAAAATGTGTCTCCAGATTTGATTCCATATAACTATAGCAATAATTTTTACCTTTATTGAACCCATTCATTTAAAATAAGGAGCTCCTGTACGTCTTTTATAATATAGATGTACAAGAACTCCTTTTTTATCTTACAATGATCCATTTTTAACGATCATTTATTTATGACCATTCTTTAATTAATCTTTCCCACTTTTCTTCTCTTAACGCCTCAATCTCTCTTATGTCGTCGTCAGTCAAATGCTTAAATCTGCTTTGTGCATTTAAATAAAGTCTAACATCAGAATCTAATTTTGGTGTTTTATTGAGCTTAAATTTACCATTTTCAAACTCTGCAAGATACCAAAGTCCATTGTCTACAACTTCTTTCGCAATTTCAATGGTTTTATCCGACTCATGACCCCAGCCAGTCGGGCATGGTGAAAAGACATGGATATAAGCAGGGCCATTTGCTTCTTTGGCTTTTTGAACCTTCATCATAAAGTCCTCAAGATAACCAACACTTGCGGTTGCTGCATATGCGATACCGTGAGCAGCTACGATCTCAAACATGTTCTTCTTAGGTTTTACATTACCACGAATGACTTTACCCGCCGGTGTTGTCGTCGTACTTGCACCAAATGGTGTCAAACCACTTTTCTGAATACCAGTATTCATATAAGCTTCATTATCGGTACAGATATAGATGAATTTTTCACCTCTGTCGATTGCACCAGATAATGCCTGAATGCCAATATCAGCAGTACCACCATCACCTGCAAATCCAACTGACAGTTTGTTTTTGTTTAGTGCTTTTAGACCAGCTGCTACGCCTGTTGCAACTGCTGCAGTTGATGCAAAAGGTGTGATAATTGCGTTTTGTTTAAAGGCCATGTTTGGATAGATAAAGGATACCGCTGCCATACATCCTGCTGGAAGAGATAAATAAGCATCTTCGCCAATTACCTTCAAAGCAAGTCTTAAGGCTAAACTTTCTCCACAGCCACCACAAGCTTTATGTCCATAGAAATACTCATCTTTGGTGATCGTTCTAGCATTTATTTTAACTGGTTGACTCATAATGAACACCTCACATTATAATAGCTAACCGCATCTACGGCTTCAGAAGTTGACACTGTGCTTAGCTTTTCAAACATTTCCTCGATATTTTGCTTGGTAATGTCTCTGCCGCCAATGCCACCTATGAAGTTCAAGGTTATTAGGTTTAGCCCTCTTTGTAGTAGCGCTGAGTTAACATTTGTATAAATTGTACCCTCGTAACCAAATGAAATATTTTTATCGATAATACCAATCGCTTTAGCGCCTGCTACAGAACGAACCATAGCCTCTTTTGGAAATGGTCTAACGACTCTTAGCTTGATAATACCAGCTTTTACACCTTTACTTCTAAGCTCATCTACTACAACTCTCGCTGTGCCAGTGACACTTCCAGTCGTAACCAATAAATAATCCGCATCTTCATTTTGGTAGCCTTCTAATACACCGCCATAGCTTCTGCCAAACTTTTCATTGAAAGAGTGATCGATCTCTTCGAATACGTGAAGCGCATTAAACAATTCTTGATGCTGCTTAATTTTAAACTCCATATTATGCTGATTACCCGCGGTAATACACATACTCATTGGTTCTTCATCGTTCATCATATGTGCACTTGGTTTAAAAGGTGGCAAATATTGATCAACCGCTTCTTGACTTGGTATAGAAACTTTTTCATACGTGTGTGTCAATACAAAGCCATCTAAATTCACCATGACTGGTGCCATTACACGTACATCTTCAGCTAGCTTAAAACTCTGAATGGTTACATCTAGTGCCTCTTGTGCATCTTCAACAAAAATCTGAACCCAACCTGAGTTTAATAAAAACATCGTATCCATTTGATCCCCGTAGATATTCCATGGTGTCGCTAGAGATCGATTGGCATTCATCATTACGATGGGAAGTCTAGCACCCGATGCATATGGTAGGCACTCTGCCATATAAAGCAATCCTTGTGACGACGTCGCAGTAAAGGTCCTAGCACCTACCGAACTCGCGCCAATAGAGCAAGCCATCGCACTGTGTTCTGATTCAACATGCATATATTCACAATCGAGTTCTCCATTTTGGACAAAAGAAGAAATCTTTTCCACTGCTTTCGTCTGAGGTGTTATTGGATAAGCAGCTACGACATTAGGTCTAGAGAGCTTAACACCGTATGCAACAGCTTCATTGCCATTTAAAAAAGCATTACGACTCATTATTTAGCCTCCTTTACCATTTCGATCACTTTGACTTTACATTCATTGGCGCAGATACCGCACCCTTTACAATAATCATAATCTATTTCAAATTTCCCATCTTCTGATTGATGAATCGCACCATCTGGGCATACGAGATAGCATCTATAACAAGCGACACATTTATCTTTATCTATAACCGGCTTGAAAACTCGCCATCCCGCATTCATATCTGTAATATGAAAGCTTTTACAGCTTGATCCCAAAGGGTATTGGTCTAAGCGTTCAAGAGTTGGTACAGGAACACGTTTAAAATCTTTCATTAGAGATTACCTCCTTTATCAAATGCAATTTCAAAGGCTTTGATATTTTTATCCGCTTGACTCGGTTTCATACTAGAACGAATGGCTTCAATACATGCCTCTTTTGTAACTGCATTTGATGCAAAAGAAGCTAAAAAGCCAAGCATTACTGTATTTGCAATTGGTAATCCCAATGTTTCAAGAGCTATTTGTGTTGCATCGATACACTTTATACGGTCGTGCCAGCTTTCTTTTTGTGTATTAATTAGGATCATTGCATCGTTATTTTTAAGATCATTTAAAACGACATCATCGTATAGGGTATCGTCAAGATAGACAATATAATCGCAAGTATCAATCTCACTTCTATCAGTGATTTTCTTTGAATCGATACGATTAAACCCTAAGACCGGCGCTCCACGGCGTTCTGGTCCAAATGACGGAAATGCTTGTGCGTATTGTTGATCGTAAATCGAAGCTGCTACCCCTAGAAGTTTTGCGCCAGTAAAGCTACCTTGACCGCCTCTTCCATGCCATCTGATTTCAAACATAACTACACCTCTCTCAATATATGAAACTCTGTTTAATATGCCTCTGATATATCAGTTGCATATTAAAAATATACCATAGTTATGTTTACTATTCAATACATCGAAGCACGACTTTTGTCAAAAAATTTTAAGAGCCCTACTCAAAGTTGAATAGGACTCTTCTTTACTACATTTGTTCCGGAGCTTGCAAACACACAAGATACAATGCATTTTTAAGAACGATTTCTACTGACTTAACCAGCGCAACTCTTGCCGATTTAACCGCTTCATCATCAACCAGGATCGGATTATCATGATAAAATCTATTAAAGGACTGAGCCAGCTCTACTGCATATCTAGCAACCGTATGTGGTTCATAATTTTTGTGTGCCAACAATACCACTTCACCAAATTTAGACAAGGTTCTAACCACTGCTTTTGATGCTTCATCACTTAACACGCTGTAATCCGCAGTGACTTCGGTACTATCGCCAACTTTTCTTAAAACACTGCAAGCTCTAGCATGCGTATATTGTACATAAGGACCAGTCTCTCCTTCAAAAGATAGCGTTTTATCAAGTACAAATGAATAATCTTTCGTTCTTGAAGTATAGAGTTCTTGGAAAACGACTGCACCAACACCAATCTGACTTGCAACCACTTCTTTATTTTCAAGATTTGGATTCTTTTCATTGATAATTTCAAGTGTCTTTTCAACGGCTTTATCCAGTACGTCCTCAAGAAACGCAACGTTACCTTTACGTGTGGATAATGCGCCATATTCTAGTGCAACCATCCCGAACTCAACGTGAATACAATCCTTATACCAATCGTAGCCCATAAGCTCAACAATCTTAATCCATTGTTGGAAGTGTAGCTTTTGCGCACTACCAACGACATAGATGTTTTTATCGAAGTTATAGTGTTCTTTTCTGTATTTGGCAGCAGCTAAGTCACGTGTTAAGTAAAGTGAAGAACCATCTTTTTTAGTAATCAACGCTGGAATTAAACCATATGGTTCTAGATTAACAATTTCAGCTCCTTCAGATTTCTCAACCAACTTTTTATCTCTTAATTCCTGAATAATCGCAGGCATTTTATCGGAATAGAAGCTTTCACCTGCGTAGGAATCAAAGGTTACGCCAAGCTTGCCGTAGACACGATTAAATACCTTCAGCGACATGTCTTTAAACAACGTCCATAGCTCAGTTGCTTCAGCATCACCATTTTCAAGCTTTGTAAACCACGCTCTCGCTTCATCCTCAAGTGCTGGATTGGTTTCTGCTTCTTGGTGGAATTTTACATAGATTTTAAGCAATTCTGGAATTGGATCGGCATCGATTACATCTTTGTCTCCCCAGAGCTTATAAGCTACGATGAGTTTACCAAACTGAGTGCCGTAGTCACCTAAGTGATTGACTGCAACAGTATCATAGCCTAAAAATTTATATATTCTATGAAGCGATTCGCCGATCATCGTACTTCTAATGTGACCCATATGGAAAGGTTTAGCGATATTCACAGAAGAATATTCAATAATCGTCTTCTTGCCTTCTCCAACATTAGATGCACCATAAGCATCTCCTAATTTAACCACTTCTTCTACTACATTTTTAGCGAACTGTTCAGCATCTACAGTAAAGTTTAAAAATCCTGCAATTGCTTCTATTTTAGAAAACAGTTCAACTGTACCCAGTGTAGCAACAAGCTCTTCAGCTATGACGTTTGGTGCTTTTCTAAATGCTTTTGCAAGCTTAAAGCATGGGAATGCATAATCTCCCATCTCAGGATTTTTCGGATGTTCTACGAGGGTGAGTATCTCATCGTAGGACATCGCATCAATTGATTCACTCAATATCTTGGCGATTGCCTCTTTGTAATTAACCATCTCTACCTCCTCAAAAAATAAAAAAATCCGCCTCTAATCAAGAGACGAATAAATCCGCGTTGCCACTCTTATTAGAAGGAATCTCCTTCTCACTCAATGTCGATAACGGGGACGACCGGCCATAGGCTTCTCATGGGCTCTCTTCAACTACATGTATTATCGGACTTCCACCAACTCCGATTCGCTTGAAAGGGACATGTGATTTACTCTTCCACTCATAGAATTTAACTAATTTGAACATAAGTTTAGCATATTTTCTAGGACAATTCAACCCATTGTTTCAGTATTTGACACGTCTGTAAAGAATTTATGAATTCATTTTGATTTTCCCACAAACGGCTAAATTCATAGTATAATCATACTATTATAAGTATGTAAAATGGAGATGACAAATGGCTAACTTTAATTACTATAAGAATAAAATTAAAAATGCGACCTTAACCGAAATTCTCATTGGCGTTAACATCATCATGTTTTTACTCACTCAGCTCATTGATATGACAGGCGGCAACGGTTTACTTAAGCTTGGGGCAAAAGTAAATCCATTGATTGGATTGGGTGAATACTGGCGCTTGTTGACAGCAATGTTCCTTCACGCGGACATCATGCACCTTGTTTTTAATATGATGGCACTTTATATTTTTGGTAGAGATATTGAACGATTCTTTGGAAAAAAGAAGTTTTTGTTGATTTACTTTATATCTGGATTGGTCGGTTCTGCAGCGAGCTTCGTTCTCGTAGAAGGCATGTCGGTTGGTGCCTCAGGTGCTATCTTTGGTTTAATGGGTGCCAACTTATATCTATACAAGTTAAATCCTATGGTATACAAACGTATTTATGGACGAGACATGATCATCTTAATCGTCGTCAACCTAGTGATTGGTCTTATAAGACCTAACATCGACATGGCAGGTCATATCGGTGGCTTAATCGGTGGTTTTGTGGTTGCAAGCGCAGTGGGCATCAATCATATGAAGTTATTTTCAATGAAGCGTCTGCTTTATTATGTCCTCGCTGTCATTCTACTCATTGCACCTATCGCCGGTGGAACCTATCGCATTCAATCAGATGACACGATGTTTGTTTCAGGCGCTTATTACTATTATACAGAAGGGAGAATTGAAAAATCCCTTTCCATTATCGAAAAGGGACTTAAGGTTCATCCAGATCAAGAGGATCTACTGTATATGAAGAGTATACTAACCCAAAATAGCAATTAATTTAATCGGCTTTTCTTTCAACTAACACGTGATACACAGCGCTTGAATTATCATATTTAAGCGCTATTTTTTTTGTTTCTGAAACGCCTTGCATGTCTTCCCAAATAATCAAATCCTCTAAGCTGTTACTGATATTGGTGTAAACTGTTTTATTTGTGTTATTTGTCAGATTTGTAAACTCGACAAACTCAATTTGATCCCCTGGCTTCGCCTGTGCTAAAATGCCCAAATCATCATAAGCGACATTGGCAACCTTAGCATAGCCGCCTGTGGTTTGGCGTTCTGACATAAGGATAATTGGCGTTCCGTCCTGCGTGAGTTGAATCGCCCCAAATGCGATCACATCCGTTAGAATGTCCATCTTCCCAGTTGGTCTAAATCTACTACCCTCAAGGCGAATCCCCATTCGATCCGACTTCGGACTTACGATATAGGTGGTTTCTAGAAACGTTTGCCATTCTAATTGCGTTAAGCGATCCTGTTGAGGACCTATATGCAGTCTAACTTTCTTTGTAGTGCGCGACAAGTTCTCGAAATAGTGACTAGTTTCAAATAAAGACTGATTTATCGAACCCTTTCGCCACCCCGTTTTATCAGATGCTGGTTTGTCCTCAGTTGTTATATTAAATGTTGTTTTATCCTTGGGCGCATCAACTTTATCTGTTTTTTCAGCGAAATAAATGCTGTCGCCTTCCATAAGCTTCCTACCATGCATCCCACCTAATTTGCTTTTCAGATCCGTTGCATAAGCGTTCATAAACAGATACAGTTCATGAAACTTACTGCCGAATGCTATATAATTTCTAAGTCCATGAAGTGGTGTGTTGATTTTTAGTCGATCACCAGAACCGGCTTCATAGGTTGTCCAACGCTTAATTTTTACCTCATTTAGATAGACATCCACATCAGCACCTGTAATCGAAAAGGTTGTGTCCTCCTCAAACTGACATTCAAATCCGCCAAGAGTTACTTCCAAAACTGGATGTGGCTTATTTTGACCCACTAGCGCTAATGCCAATTCATAGGCAAACGGATCTGATACACCAGACTGACTCAATCCACTGCTCAATCCTTCATACCGACCTTCATCCTGTATCGTCGTTAAAATGCCAGCTTTCAGTACTTTGATTCCATTAAGCTGAACCTGATTTTTTTCATTTGGATGATTTGTGCTCTCAACATTTGAGCAAAAATTCGGTTTCTTTGTGTTATCTACTTTTGTGTTATCCGCTTTTGTGTTATCTGCTTTTATGTTATCTGCTTTTGTGTTATCTGCTTGGGTGTTATCTACTTGCATGTTTTCTACTTGCATGTTTTCTACTTGCGTTTTTTCTGGTCGTGTATCCATAGCTTGGTTGTACTGTATCTGAATATTCTGTGGTTGGTTGCTCTGAGACAGCTTATAAAGGTCATACTGTTCTGATGTGATGGGCACAAATTTCAGCTTGTCCCCAGCTTGAATCAAACAATTGGGCTGTTGCGTCGGCGAGAACAATTCTAAAGGGGTTCTACCAATTAAATTCCACCCACCAGGAGAAGGGACTGTATAGATACCCGTTTGTCGATCTGCGATTCCGACAGCACCCGAATCAACCTTCACTCTTGGTTGCTCAAGTCTAGGTGTGATCAACTCTGAACTCAGCCCACCTAGATAGGGAAATCCAGCAGCAAACCCCAAAAAGTAGACATGATACTCAGTCTCAGAGTGCTTGCGAATCACCTCTGAGACTGTGAGTTTGCCTGTCTTTGCAACCTTTTCTAAATCAGGACCATCGTAACAAACTGGGATTTCTACCGTTCTTGACTGGATAACGCTGTCCGCTGGTTTAGAAAGATATTTTAGTAATGCTGCTTCGATCTCTGAAGCGTCCACAACATACGGGTCAAAATGTATCGCTACCATATGATAAGTGTTCTGAACTGCTTTGATACCTTTGATGCCTTTGCTATCTTTGCTTCCTTTGATGTTAGCCTGCTCTAACTGCCTTTTCATCCAGACGATCTTTTCATTTAGTTGCTCATCGATGACCTCATCGAAATATATAGCAAGTGTTCTTTCATTTAGCTTCATGACTCTCATATTAGTTCAACGCCACTTTCAATCAATTGAGTTCTTAAAAATGAAGCGTGCTCAGCCGCATTGGGTTGATCCCCATGTATGCAAATGGTATCTGCTTTCAGTTTGATGATTTCTCCTGTATGCGCCATGAGTTCACCGGTTTTAAGAAGTGAAATAATTCTTTGACCAGCAAAGTGAAGATCGGTTAACATGGCATCTGAAAGCTCTCTTGATACGAGTGTGCCAGCAGCCGTATAGTTTCGATCGTAAAAAACTTCAGAATAATATCGCATATTAAGCGACTCACAAACTTTTTCTGTGATGCTTCCAGAAAGGACATACAGGATTAAGCTTTCATCAAATGCCTTTACACTTTCTACATAGGCTCTTGATAGTGCTTCGCTTTCGGCGACCTGATTGTATAACGCACCGTGTAATTTAACGTGATGTATCTTCGCTTGTTGCAAAGCGCAGATACCATAAAGAGCTCCTAGTTGATAGGAAACAAGTGATTTTAAGCTTTTTTCTGTTATGACTTGCTTGCGTCTCCCAAAGCCATGTAAATCATAAAATCCAATATGGGCACCAATTTTAACCTGATGCTCGATACACAGCGCGATGGTCTCTGACATAATATCATAATCTCCTGCATGAAAACCACAAGCGATATTTGCAGATGAAATCAACGGAATCAGAGATGCATCCTCACCCACCTTAAAGTTGCCATAGCTTTCACCCACATCAGAATTTAAATCCACTCTCATAAGTCACCTCTATTTTAGTGTGATTACCGTTGCCCCACTACCACCTTCATTGTATGCTGCTTCTTCGTATTTCTTCACATGTGGATGTCCTCTAAAATGATCCTGTAATCCTTTTCTAAGTGCTCCCGTTCCTTTTCCATGAATAATTCTAACTTGGCTAAGACTTGATAAAGCTGCGTCATCTAGATATTTATCTACAATACCGATCGCTTCGTCTATGTTATGACCCCTAACATCTATTTCAGGGCTAATCGTAGCACTTCTAGCAGTGATTTCCCTTACTTTTCTGAACGTTTTCTCATCTGTTTTCTTTTTACTCATGAGAGAAAGCTGTTTTAGATTAACGGTCATTTTCATTAATCCCACTTGTACAACCACATCACCACGGTCGTTTGGTAGCGTTGTTACAGTCCCCTCTTGATTAATGGTCAGCACTCGTACAGTATCTCCAACCAAAAGGCTTTCAGGTGCATATTCGTTTACCACTTCAGAGTCAACTACTGCAGTAGAATGCTTATCGATGCCTTCATTTAAGCGTCTACGCATTTCTTCAATGTCTTTATTTCTATTTTGGTCTGATTTTTGTTTGATATTTCTAAGCTCTTTTACAATCTCATCCGCCTCATCCTTAGCATCTTTAAGAAGCTCTCTCGCTTCTTCTTTTGCTTTTCTAACCATATCATCGCGTTGACGTAGCCATTTATCCTCTTTATCTTTAAGCGAAGACTTTATTTGTTCAATTTCACGTTTTGCGCGAATCGCTTCATCACGTTCAATTTCAATCTGCTTTTGGTTTTTTTCAATATTTGCAAGTATGTCCTCAAAGCGAATATCGTCTTTGTGAATATAAGCCTTAGCTTCTTCAATCACTTGTTTGGAAAGACCCAGCTTTTGAGAAATTTCAAATGCATTTGATTTACCCGGGATCCCAATCAAAAGCTTATACGTTGGGCTTAATGTCTCAACGTCAAATTCAACACATGCGTTCTCAACGCCTTCGGTCATGATGGCAAACTCTTTTAGCTCAGAATAATGCGTCGTTGCCATCGTTCTGATCTGTCTTTTCTTTAATAAATCGAGAATTGCCATAGCCAGCGCAGCACCCTCTGTAGGATCGGTTCCCGCACCTAACTCATCAAACAAAACCAATGATCGATCTGTTACGTCATTTAAAATACTAACGATATTGGTCATGTGTGAAGAAAACGTACTCAAACTTTGTTCGATACTTTGTTCATCGCCAATATCAGCAAACACTTCATCAAAAATGCTAAGTTCAGTGCCATAGCCAGCAGGAACATGTAACCCTGCTTGCGCCATCAAAGTCAATAGACCTGCCGTTTTAAGCGTAACAGTTTTCCCACCTGTATTTGGGCCTGTGATCAACAAAGTTGAAAAGGTTTGACCCAACCACATATTACTTGGCACCACTTTATCCTTTGGTAAAAGTGGGTGTCTACCGTTCTTTATTCTAAAGGTTTGATTCTCGTTGATTTCAGGCTCTACCGCCTTCATATCCAGAGAAAATTTACCTTTGGCAAAGATAAAATCAAGGATTTTAAGCGTTTCTAAATTTAATCGGATTGGATTTGAAACGACAGCAACTTCAGCAGTTAGTTGTCTTAAGATACGTTCTATTTCATCCTGCTCTTTGATAAACAGCTCTCTTAGTTCGTTGTTAAGCTCTACAACCGCTAATGGCTCAATATAAAAGGTACTGCCTTTTGAAGACTGGTCATGGACCAATCCTTTTACTTGACTCTTATGCTCACTTTTTACTGGCAGAACAAATCGATCCTGTCTTATGGTAATGATAGAATCCTGAAGGTATTTTTGATAGTTTGGTGAAGTAATCATGGACTCTAACTTGTTTCTTATCGCTGCATTTTTTGATTCAATGCTTCTTCTGATTTTTCTTAGCTCTGAAGAAGCATTGTCTGATACTAAGTTTTCAGAGATAATGCAGAGCTCAATGCGTTTCTCAAGCTCAACTTGAGGACTTAAATGGCTAGCATGCTCTGTCAATATCGGGTATTTCTCACGATTTGAATCATTACTTGCGATGTACTTTTTCAAAGATCTTGCCGTTCTTAGTGCATCAGCAATTTCAAGTAGCCCCTTCGGTGTTAAACAACCTCCAATTTCTGCTAACTTTAAAGCATCTTTGAGTTCGTATATTGGACCAATTGGTGGTGTTCCGATTTGTATCATCATACTAACGGCTTCGCTAGTTTCTTCTTGACCTCTTTTTACTACTATTAGTTCTGAACTCGGTTTAAGCGCTCTGCACATTTCTTTCCCAACAGCAGAAGTTGCTTTTTCAGATAACATTTCAATAATTTTATTATACTCCAATACCCGTAAGGCCTTTTCGTTCATAACTCCTCCTGTGTATCTTCCTTAATGATTACTCGATGCCACTAAAAAAGCGGCCGCGAGAAGTCTTTTGTGTTGAATTGATTTTAATTTTTACAATTTCTTCAACTGATTGTATTTGTGCCAGCTTTTCTAACAGCTCTAAATCATAAGCATCAGGTTCATCAAAACTCAATTCAAATCGTTTGATGCCAATCGCCTTCAGATTTTTTACTTGATCTAGCAAATACAGTTTTTCTTCAGATAAAACCTCAGCTTGGCAAGCCATGCGATTCATTCTTAATGGATAAGCAGTCTCATGCTCATCGATTAAGGCATAGCTTCCCACAGTACATAAATTGCAATTATCATGTCCAGTCATCACGCCACCGACTGGACAATACTCTGAGATCATCAATGGTACTCTACCGTAAACCCATAACGCGCTTAATGCATTCACATCTTTAGTTTTTTCTAACTCAGATTGGCTCATTTCATAAGACCAAGTTACAGTGTTCATACCATAGCCATGAAGTGCTTTTGCACACTCCGAATTAATCATATTTAAATGATGGGTGCCTCTAATATCTAAAAATCTATCCTCTAAGTAGTTTAGTTGTCCAATATGAGATAGATGTATCGCAGGCACATTTGACTGATCTATTAAACCTTGCAAATCCGCCAAACGATTCAAAAGACTGACCACTCTTTCTTCATCTTTAATACGAATAATTCTTGGCAACTTAATCGCCACCTTATTTTGAATCAGTGCATCAAAGTGAGTGAGATAATCCTCGATGTTATCTAATACGAAATGTACATGCACCGATTGCGATCCATACTTTTCGAATAACTCATATGCGTGCTTTAGCGACTCATATTTTGAAAACACTAAAATCAACGTTTCTGTCCCAGAAAGTTCTCTTTCTGACACAAGGGATGTCTTCTGCTCACTAAATAGACTTACTGATTCTAAAGCAGTTGCGCTGCCCTTTTGTTTGCTGATTTGTCTTTCAGGATAGCGCACACACTTTTCCCTTAAATACAATTCTAAAAGCTGTCGTCGCATTGAGTTAACTTCACTTATAGGCAGTGTGACATCTTCATCCATTTTGATCTCTATACGTTCAAGCTCAAATGGTGTGCCACCGAGTTTACTAAGTTGTTCTTTAACCCGATCCTGTGACAAGGGCACTTTTAAAGCTTTTTCAACATCTTTTTCTGATTGTACCTGATAGCATTTTCGATTCGCTCCAGAAAAGACAGCGGTTAGATTTGCAGGATTGCCTTTAAAAGCTTCAAACTGGAATCGAACCGACTCACGCTTACGTTCAACAGTACTGTTTTGTGTCATTTCATCTATGTGATTTTTATCATAGGTTTTGAAAAAAACTTGATCAGATGGTACTTTTGTCTTGAAAGGAACTTCAACTATGTCTCCGATCGACGCACGATTAACACGTTGTCCATTTAAATAAATCAAATCTGCTCGTGTTCCAAAATTTTGCATCCCAATTCGATACTGTATTTCATCGCCTTTATTGAGTACATCTGATAGTTTGAGTTTAACCTTCCCTTCGGTAAAACCAATTGATTTCGCTACTTCAGTACCATAAGAACTTGGTAGTTGATAGTTCATCATCTCTTTATAGGTGTTCTCAAACATAAACCCAGTACTCAATTGACGATTAAAGGTTCTTTTTAAGTCGTCTTCTATCCGGTTAGCATATTGATCATCAAGTGCTTCTCTATAGGATGACACCACAGAGTAAACGTAATCCGCACCCTTCATTCGTCCTTCTAACTTTAAGGACACTCGGCTAAGTGTTTTAAAGGATTCGATTTGTTTTGCAGTCATCATGTCCTTAGGACTCATGAAATAACCAACTTCAGATACTTTACCATTGGTGCGATTTAGCAATCGATATTTTTTTCTACAGGGCTGCGCACACGCACCTCTATTACCACTTCTGCCGCCAATATGACTACTCATCAAACACTGACCTGAATATGAAATGCAGAGTGCGCCATGGACAAAGAACTCGATTTCTAGTTGAGTCGCTTCTGAAATCAGTTTTATTTCTTCAAATGATAATTCTCGCGACAAAACGACTCTTGAAAAACCCATCTTTTCTGCCATTTGAACCCCTTTCAAACTATGAAAGGTCATTTGCGTGCTCGCGTGACATTGTAGATCTGGATAGTCCACTTTTATTCTTTTTAATAGACCAATATCTTGCAAGATGACAGCATCCACTTGGTTGCGATATAAAAAATCAATAAAGGACATTACTGATTCCAGTTCTTCTTGCTTCACCAAAGTGTTTACAGTTACATACACAGACACATTTCTTTCATGGCAGTAGGTTATTGCTTTAATCATCTCTTCGTCATCAAAATTCGAAGCAGATCTTCTTGCACCAAAAGCCTTGCCACCTAAGTATACTGCATCTGCACCACCATTAACTGCTGCTATTAACGCTTCCATAGATCCTGCAGGTGCTAAAAGTTCAATATTTTTATTTATCATCTAATTCACTTTGCTTTCTATATAAGGTATAGGAAACTACCTAACTAAAATATAAGGTTGACCACAATGATTTTTAGCTTAAAAAAAAGGCGCCAAAGGCGCCTTAGATTACTTCGTTGTTTCATCATCAAAATCTATCATTTGTGAACCTGGCTCTTTCGATGAAAACTCTTTCTCCATCTCTAAAACCTCTTCTCTAGATTTTTTTAGATTTTCTTCTCTGGCGCGTAAATCCATATCCAATTTGTCCATTCTCTTTTTAAGTTGCGCTACGCCAGTTTCATAAATATTTGAAGAATCGATCAATCTCGAAAATTCTTGAATCATTTGTTCGTATGCTTTGCTTCGTCGTTCGTACTCAGCAACAACTGCATCCAGCTCATCTCTAGTGGTTTTAAGCTCGTATTGAGGAGAATTCAACCTTTTCTCAAGTTCATCTCGTTCTGAAATCGCTTTAAACAACTCATCTGCAACGTTAAGAGCAGTAAGAACGCCAACCATAGAGGTACTCAGCTTTTTGTTACTAACATAAAGATCTCTCATCTTGTCATCAACATAATTGGCTACGCGCTGCATGTGTTCTCTTGTATCATCACTTACTAGCGTATAATCTCTATCCATTATTTTAACAGTCACTTTGTTCTTATTGCTCATTCTCTCACCTCTTAAATACAGTTTTGCCATTTATCATGATTCGAATTTCGATTGTGAACTTTTCCACACGTCTATTATACTAAAGAATCCAGTATTTTAACATAAAATATGGTGAAAATTGCTATTTTATTAAAGTAAATAATTCTTTAACCGCCATCTCTGCAAATGTAATAGGCTCTATTGCAATACATTTTATCTCCGTACCATCAAATACTTCGCTCATTGCTTGATAGAGATATCTTACTTGCGGTGCAAGTAAAACCGTATGAATCGGTATATAACTCGTCTCAATTGCATCACGTGTCATTTCCGTTGCAGGTGCAAAAAGAAACAAATAATCCATTTCTTCATACTTACTCAAAGCTTTTTTATCATACAGAATTCCGCCAAAATCAACGCCTACTTTATAGCCATCATCCGAGACCGTACGCGCGAGTGCATTCAAAAAATGCTGACCTGATAAACCACCATTACAGAGCATTAAAACAACCTTCAAACTACCACCTTATTCCTTATCCTATTTAATCAATCGAATGCCATCTTCAAAAATTTGAAGCTTCCCTTCTTTCAGTAAACGTCCTACTGCTCTTTTAAAAGCCTTCTTGCTCATATTTAAACGTTTTTTTATGACCTCTGGCTCACTCTCGTCATTTAAATAAAGCTGGCCATCGTTTTCAGTTAATGCTTTCATTAAAATATCAACATCTTGATGAACTTGTACCGCAGATTTTTCCTTGATACTAAGGTTAATTTTTCCATCTTCTCGAACGCGTGTAACCCTTGCTTCTAATTCTGCTCCAACCTTGATTTCCTTGTAGAGCTCATGTTTTGGTATGAAACCGTGATATTTACCATCGATTGCAACAAAAGCACCCATCTCATCTTTGATTTCATAGACAACACCTTTAACATGTTCACCAGTCTTAATATGAGTCCCTTCTGTTAAATGGTTGTATATTTTCATAGTTGCTAAAAGCTGTTCATTCGAATCCTTGATTAATTTAACCAAGACTTTTCTGCCCTTTTGTAGTTTTCCTTTCGCTTCATTGTTAGGCAAAAACAAATCCTTCTCAATACCAAGATCGAGAAAATAAGCGTTAGGAATGGAGCCTACAACAGATAACATCCCGATTTCACCCAGTTGTAGCAATGGTTTTTTTGTTGTTGCAATTAATTTTTGTTCACTGTCTTTATATATAAATACTTCTATTGAGGCATCTATTTCTGGTTCTACTTTATAAAAACCCTTTTGAAGTAAAGCTTCTACTTCTCCGTCCTTTTGTTCTGTTAAATAAACGCCCTGCTCAGATACTCTGTTCACATAGGCAGTTTGTACTTTGCCAATCTCTAGCATAAATTACTCCTTACAAATAGTCTGATAACCATTATATCATGTTTAATTTCATTGTAAACGTCGTTTTATTATTACCCTATAATCAGCTGAATAACCTATGACCTCAGTAATCCTATAACTTAGTTTAATATGTAAAAAAGCCCCGATTTTATCGGGGCTCGCTCAACTATCTAAGTGGTGTTACGTTTTCAGCTTGAGGACCTTTAGGGCCTTGAGCGATTGTAAAAGTAACTGCTTCGCCTTCTTCTAAAGATTTGAAGCCATCTTTGTTGATTTGTGAAAAGTGTACGAATACATCTTTACCATCTTCACCAGTAATAAAACCGAATCCTTTTTCTGAGTTGAACCATTTAACTGTACCGTTCATTTTGTTCCTCCAAAATTTTTATTCCTAGAAAACCTAAACCCGAACGCCATTAATAAAACTTTGGAAGACCAGAGGTTGTTCCAACTTATTAATTGATTTGATGCAGGTGAATCTAAGTTACCTTTTAATCATACACAATAATAAGTTCTTTTGCAAGAAAATTAGAAGCAACTATTTAAAAAAAGTTTACAATTGTCTTTATTTTCTGAAAAGCAACTACTTTTTATACATTTCTTCAATTTGCTGTTGAATTTCATCCGAATCCAAGAACTCATCAAAATCAACCATCTTATCAAATAAGCCATTTGGCGTGATTTCAATAACCCTATTTGCGATTGTCTCAATAAACTTGTGGTCATGTGACGTAAATAGCATCGTGCCTTTGAATGCGATCAAACCATTATTAACCGCTTCAATTGATTCAAGATCCAAGTGATTGGTTGGTTCATCTAAAATAATGACATTCGCTTTAGAAAGCATTAATTTAGAGAACATACATCTTACTTTTTCTCCCCCTGATAAAACACTTGCATTTTTAAGTGGTTCATCACCAGAAAATAACATTTTACCAAGGAAACCACGAATAAAGGTCTCAGTTTTCTCTTCTGAGAATTGTCTTAACCAATCGATGAGGTTCATGTCCACATCCTCAAAGAACTCTGTATTGTCTTTAGGGAAGTATGCTTGTGAAGTTGTTACGCCCCATTTAAAGCTTCCTTCATCAGCAGTTTCTTCTCCCATAAGGATTTTAAACAGCATCGTTCTAGCTGCATCGTTTCTACTCATGAATACGATTTTATCGCCTTTATTTACTGTAAATGAAACATTATCTAAAATCTTTTCGCCATCTACCGTTTTAGAGATCCCTTCAACTAGTAAGATATCTTTGCCCGCTTCTCTTTCAGGTGTAAACCCTACAAATGGATATCTTCTAGAAGAAGGTTGGATATCCTCGATATTGATTTTATCAAGCATTTTCTTTCTAGATGTCGCTTGCTTCGCCTTAGAAGCATTTGAGCTAAAACGTGCGATAAAGTCTTGTAATTCTTTAATTTTCTCTTCTTTTTTCTTGTTTTGCTCTTTTAATAGTCTCGCCATTAATTGACTTGATTCATACCAGAAATCGTAGTTACCAACGAACATCTTTGCTTTTCCAAAATCGATATCCAACATATGCGTACATACATTATTAAGGAAATGACGGTCATGGGAAACGACTATTACGGTGTTTGGATAGTTGATTAAGAACTCCTCTAACCATTTAATCGCTTTAAAATCCAAGTGGTTGGTAGGCTCATCTAGTAAAAGAATATGTGGATTGCCAAACAACGATTGTGCCAATAAGATTTTCACTTTATCATCAGAAGGAACATCTGCCATCATTTTACCGAAACTGCTTGAATTAACACCTAAGCCATTCAACAGCTTTTCTGCATTAGATTCAGCATCCCATCCGTCGAGCTCTGCAAACTCGCCTTCAAGCTCAGCAGCCTTCATGCCGTCTGCTTCTGTGAAATCTTCTTTCATATAAAGCGCGTCTTTTTCCTTCATGATTTCGTAGAGTCTTTTATGACCCATAATAACAGTATCCATTGCTGAAAACTCATCGAATTCAAAATGATCCTGCTTCAAAACAGCCAAGCGCTCACCAGGCGTAATAAAAACCTCACCAGATGAAGGCTCAATATCACCTGAAAGAATTTTAAGAAACGTCGATTTTCCAGCGCCATTTGCACCGATAACACCATAGCAGTTGCCAGGTGTAAATTTTAAATTTACCTCATCAAACAGTTTGCGATCACTAAAACGCAAACTAACATTAGTTACTTGTATCACTTTTTTGCCACCTTTCAATTATCCGAACTTATACACTCAACTATTTATTATACCATTTTTTTATGCAATCTCAAGTCTTTGACAAACATTATTCCGAAACGATACGTTTTCCTTTCCACTTATTGCTTTTTAGTCTAAAAATCATGATAATGCCTCTTAATACCTCATCTGCTGCCATAGCAATCCAAATTCCCAACAGGCCAAGCCCAAGGACAATTCCCAAAATATAAGCCAATAAGGTCGAAACCAGCCACATAGAAAATATACCGACAATTACTGGAAAATTAACATCACCAGCAGCTTTCAGTGCCGAAATAATGACTAGATTTGACACACGACCAAGTTCAACAAAAATATCAATGGTTAAGATTAAAGCTCCCAGCTGAATAATGCTCTGATTATCGCTGAAAATGCCTAAAAGTTGGTTTCTTAATAGAATGAATAACAGCGAAACTGAGAAGGTAATCATCAACGCTTTTTTAAATGTACTAAACGTCAAGTGTTTTGCTTCATCTTCTCTTTTTGCACCTACAAGCTGACCTACAATAATTTGATTTGCCTGAGCGAGAGCAGAGGATGCTAAAAAGGTAAACCAAACAATGATTTGAACGTATATTTTTGTTGTTACAGTTTCCGTCCCCATGGTATTGATCATCGAAAAAATAACCACTTGAGAAAATTGATATGAGATAGGTTCACCAGCTGATGGTATCCCCAGCTTTAAAAATTGTTTATAAATCTGTTTTGGAAAAGGTCTTAAAAAGGCTAAACTCACTTTTACATCTACTTTTTTTATCAAAACCCAAATCATGATAAATACTGCTAATCCACGGCTGACAACGGTTGATATGGCTACGCCCTTCACTCCAAGAACTGGCAAACCGAATGGACCAAATAGAAATGTATAATTACCTATAATATTAACAACATTCATCATAATCGCCAGGTACATGGAAAGCTTTGTAATGCCATGACTTTTTAAGATTATGGAAGACAAACTAAAAAATGCTGGAATAAATAAAAAAGTCATTATAACAGACAAGTATGCTTTTGCATCTGTAAAAAGTTCCTTTGGCATATTAACTAAATTGAAAAACTGTGGCTGGAATAACATAAAAAGTGCCCCTAAGCATACCGCAAGAATTAGGTTCATGCCATAGCCCATGGTATAAATTTTATTCAGATTTTCTCTCTTTGAAGCGCCGATGTACTGTGTCACCATAATGCCAGTTGCAGATGATGTGATGTTGAACAAAATAAGAAGTGTATTGGTTAGTTGATTAGCGTTCCCTACGGCAGCAACTGCCAAATCCGAATAGCGGCTTAACATAATTGTATCTACATTCCCCATGAACATGAAGAGTAATAATTCAATAAATATAGGTATTGCAAGTTTAACAGGGCTTGTTGTCTCGTCTAATTTCATGCTTCCTCTCCCTTTACAAATAAAAACAACTAATATTTCATTCCAATATCATATCTTAAAATGTAATAGAATACTACTTTTTTATCATGTGAAAATACTAAAAAAGATGTTGCTTCAAATCTGGCTTTTTACCAGATTTTTAGCAACATCTAATTGATGACTATCTTAATTGAGCACCCAGTCTTTCCTCAAGTGCTGAAAGTACTTTTTTGAAGATCGAATTCACTTCTTCATCTACAAGGGTTCTATCATCAGCTCTAAATACAAGCTCATAGGCAACTGATTTGTAGCCTTCAGAGATTTGCTTTCCTTTATACATATCGAACATTTTTACTGACTCAAGTAGTTTACCAGCAACCTCCCTAACCGTTTCTTCTATTGCCATTGAAGTGACAGAATCACTTACGAGGACAGCAATATCTCTTTCGATCGCAGGAAATTTTGGTACAGGTGAATACTTTTTATCTTCTTTTGCGATTTGCATTAGGATGTTGTAATCTAAGTCAGCAACATATACGCGTTCAGATAAACCGTAATTTTCAATTACATTAGGGTGGACTTCTCCTAAAACACCTAGAATATGTCCATTCCAAATCAGATTCGCACATCTACCTTTGTGAAACATACTATGGTTGGTCTCTTTCTCGAAATAGTAGCCATTAATACCAAGACCCGTTAGTACATTTTCTACGATGCCTTTCAAAGTAAAGAAATCTTCTTTTTCACCCATGGTTCCGATTGCCAGTACTTCCTTCTCAATTGGCAACTGTACGACAGGTACTTCCTTCGGCATAAAAATACTACCAATTTCAAAAATTCGAACGTTTTTGTTCTTACGGTTATAATTCCTAGCTAACACCTCTAAAACATTAGGCACTAGCGTCGTTCTCATAACACTGAACTCTTCGCCTAGTGGATTGATGAGTGCAACTTGATCCCTAAGTAGGCTATTTTCTGGGAGACCAATTTTATCAAGATCTTTTCTAGAAACAAATGAGTAAGAAAGGATTTCATCTACGCCATTTGCTAAAAGCTCGAATTTAACCTTGTCTTTGATCATTTGAGCATTTGTTTTAGCACCCCAAGCATCAACTTTTGGTAGTGTCATCGCAATTTTTTCATACCCATATAATCTTGCAACCTCTTCAACTAAGTCAATTTGCTTATCAAGATCCAATCTATAATGTGGAATTTGAGCAATTAATTTTTCACCTTTTACAGTTTCAATGCCTAAACGGCTCAAAAGTTCAATCATTTGCGCTTCATTTAAAGCTGTACCGATGACTCTGTTAATCCCTTCAACTGTAAATGGAATCTCTACCGGTTGTTTTTTCCCAGGATAGACATCGATTGTACCACCGATTATTTTACCTGCACCCAACGCTTCAATCAAATAGCAGACACGATTCACTACCTCAAGTGGTAGTTCTTGACTCACGCCTTTTTCAAATCTAGATGAAGCTTCAGTTCTTAGCCCAAGAGTTTTTGACGTTTTTCTAATACTTGATTTGTCAAAGCTTGCTACTTCAATTAAAACGTTTTTGGTATTGGATGAAATCTCTGTATTGGCACCACCCATTACACCTGCAATACCAATCGTTCTTTCAGCATCTGCAATCACGAGCATTTCATTATTTAATGCTCTTTCTTTACCATCAAGTGTTTCAAACACTTCACCCTCGATAGCTCTTCTTACGATTACCTTACCATCCTTAAGCGTATCCATATCGAATGCATGTATCGGTTGTCCATACTCAAGCATAACGTAATTCGTAATATCGACGATATTGTTAATCGGTCTCATGCCTGCTTGCATCAGTCTAAGCTGTAACCACATCGGTGACTGTTCTATTTTAATATTCTTAACCGCTTTAGCCACATATCTACCACATAAATCAGCGTCTTTAATTTCTACAGATGCAAGGCTATCAATTTCTGATGTCAACGTATCTGAATAAACCTCAGGCATTTTCAGTTCTCTTTCAAAGCTTGCAGCAATTTCTCTTGCCATGCCGATCATACTTAAGCAATCTGGTCGATTCGGGGTAATTTCAAACTCTACAATTGTTTGATCCAGTTCTAATGCAGTCAAAATGTTTTCACCCAGTGTGTATTCTTTATCCAAAATGAGGATACCATCATCAAACTCTTTTGGTATATTCGAAGTTTCGAATCCCATTTCTTCTAAAGAGCACAACATACCGTTTGATGCTTCGCCTCTAAGCTTACCTTTTTTGATTTTAATATTACCTGCGATCACAGCACCGTGAACCGCCACAGGAATATATGCGCCTTCAAATACGTTTGTAGCACCTGTAACGATTTGTAAAACCTCGCTACCTATATCCACTTGACAAATACAAAGCTTTTCAGCATTTGGGTGATCTGTAATCTTAACGATCTTACCAACGACGATATTTTCAAGCTCTTTGCTTAAATTTTCACTACCTTCGTTATTGGAACCCGTTAAAACAAGCTTATCTATAAGCTCTTTATCATTTAAGTCGTCAATTTTGACGTAATCTTTTATCCATTGTAATGGCGCTCTCATATTCCCTCCTATTTTCTCTAGAACTGTTTTATGAAACGAACATCATTTTCGAATAAGACGCGAATATCATCAATCTCATATTTCAACATCGTAATTCTATCGAGACCCATTCCGAAAGCAAAACCATTATAAACATCTGGATCGATACCACATTCTCTAAGTACATTAGGATGTACCATGCCACAGCCTAGAATCTCTATCCAACCACTGCCCTTACAAAAACGACAGCCTTCGCCACCACACTTAAAGCAAGAGACGTCAACTTCACCACTTGGCTCAGTAAATGGGAAATAATGTGGTCTAAATTTTGTTTTTGTTTGCGAGCCAAATAATCTTTTCGCAAACATATCTAGAGTTCCTTTTAAATCAGCCATTGTAATGTCTTTATCAATTACCAAACCTTCTATTTGATGAAACATTGGCGAATGCGTCGCATCGATTTCATCATTTCTAAAGCATCTACCAGGTGCAATGATTTTGATAGGTGGTTTTTGATTCATCATCGTTCTAACTTGAATCGGAGAGGTTTGCGTTCTTAGGATTAAATCCTCAGTAATATAAAAGGTATCTGATAGACTTCTCGACGGATGATCTACAGGTGCATTTAATGCATCGAAGTTGTGATATACCGTTTCAACTTCAGGTCCTTCTGCAATTTTAAAGCCCATCCCTAAGAAGATCTCAATGATTTCATCGAGTGCCACATTAATTGGATGTTTATGACCTCTAGACGTCTGTTTAGAAGGCATAGTAACATCAATCGACTCTTTTTCAAGACGATCTTCAATTTCTAATTTTTTCTTATCTTCTTTCACAGCATCAAGTAGATTCTCAATTTCTTCACGAATCTCGTTTGCAATCTTACCAATTAAAGGTCTTTCTTCAGCACTTAAATCCTTCATGTTCTTTAAAACTGAAGTCACTTCGCCTTTTTTTCCAAGAAACTTAATTCTAATATCTTCAAGATCTTTAAGTGCCTTTGCAGCGCTTATTTCAGTTTTTGCGTCTTGAAGCAGAACTTGTAATTTTTCTTTCATCTCATACCTCCTACTATTTCATATACATAAAATCCGAGAACTCAGATTTTTCTTTGCTTTAAACACAAGTGAGCTTATGGCTGATAATAAAAAAAGCTCCATCCCATAATGGGACGAAGCTATCTCCGCGGTACCACCCAAATTAATCGCTATTGCGAATCACTTGAAACCTTAACGCGGTGAACGTCATCTCCTACTTTTGTTCAAAGATGAATCTCCAGAGTGAACTTCAACACTATCAGTAAGGAAATTTCACCAACCTTTCCCTCTCTTCATACCAATACTGCCTACTCTCTCTTTCATAGACTTTAAATTTTCAATATCGCTATCATAACATAATTTTTTATTGTATACAAGATGTATCCAAAAAACCATTTCCTTGAAGCACTATTTTTTCAAAAACATATCAATTCTATACATCATAATACCTGCGGCAACTGCAGCGTTAAGCGACTCTGCTCCACCATAAATAGGTATGATAACTCTTGCATCTGCCTGAGAAAGAAGGTAATCACTTACACCATTTGCTTCATTGCCAATTACTAGGCAATTCAAAGCGCGGTAATTATCGTCACTCATATAGTTGGATGAATTTTCAAGTGCAGTAACAACAAAATTAACTGACTTTGATTTAAGAAAATTGACAAGTGCGATTTCATCAGAAGCGTCAATAAATTTGACATTCATAAGTGAACCAGCCGTACTTCTAACTACTTTAGAATTATACGGATCGACTGTCCCTTTTCCAAGAATGATATGTCTAAATCCTGAAGCATCAGCAGTTCTGATTATTGTGCCTAAATTACCAGGGTCTTGTATCCTATCTAACCAAATAAATTGCTCATCAGCAAAATTGTGCATCAAATCATTCTGATTTATCTCTTCTATTGTTAGATGTCTCACTCTTTCTATAACGCCAACTATACCTTGAGATTGTTCAGTTTGAACGATCTCAACAAACAGCTCAGTTGGCATTACATAGACATCCGTTTTATCTAAATAAAAGCTTTGAAGCTTATCTGCAAGCATAATCCAATATTTCTGTTCAACAATTATACCGATAAAGCTATGTCTATTCTCTAGTGCAGTAAGCACATACCTTTCACCCTCAAGTAAATATGCATTCTCAAGCTCTCTATATTTTTTTGTATTCAAGGACTTGAATTTTTTAAATAGTTTATTCTGGTTGGATTGTATATAATTGGGTTGAGCTTTCATATTAATTCTTTTCTATTTTACGTAAATCACCGTTATTGCCAATGACGATTAGGACATCATCCTTAAGTAAAACACGATCAGGTTCAACATTAATATCCACATGATCGTCTCGTCTAATCGCAATCACAGAAATTTGGTAGCGTCTACGCATATTGATTTCAACAAGGGTTTTACCAACCCACTCATCATTCATTTTAATTTCTAATATACTGTATTCTGGTGCTAGGTCAATTAAATCCAATACATTGCTAGAAACTAAGCTTTTTGCAATTTTAACTCCCATTTCCTTTTCTGGAAACACAACTCGATTTGCACCAATCTTGTAGAGAACCTTTGCATGTGCAGGGTTTTGAGCTTTTGCAACGATGTGCTTTACACCTAATTCCTTAACCAAAAGAGTTACGAGTATTGACGATTGAATATCTGATCCAATGGTTACAATTGCAACATCAAAGTTTCTAATTCCCAATGCTTTAATTGCATTTTCATCCGTCGCGTCCGCTTGTACCGCATAGGTTACTTTATCAGCAATATTTTGAATAATTTCTTCATTATCATCAACCACCATAACTTCGCTACCGAGCTCAGCTAATTTGATTGCAACACTTTGTCCGAATCTACCACATCCAATAACTACGAACTGTTTCACAAAAATACCTCCAGTTTATTTATTACAAAATTTACCTATACACAATTATATCCTTTATCCGACTATAATTTTACCTTCAGGATATCTTAACAAATCTTTCTTGCTCTGTGATGCTTTTTTACTGATCGCTATAACAATCGTCAAAGGACCCAAACGCCCTAAGAACATCATAACTGTCAGTATAATTTTGCCCATTACACTCAGCGTTGGGGTAATGCCGAGAGATAATCCTACCGTACCAAAGGCACTGATTGTTTCGAACACAATTTCCTCAAGAGGGTGAACATCACCTTCAAACACAGTCATAAGAAAAGTCATAATAACAACTAAAAATGTCGCAATAAATACAACGGCTAGCGCTTTACTAACCGCTTCCTTAGATATTCTTCTATTGACAAAGTTAATATCCTCATTGCCTCTGAATACTGAGATAACATAAAGGATTAACATACCAAAGGTCGTCGTCTTTATCCCCCCTGCGGTAGAACCAGGAGAACCACCAATGAACATTAAAATCATAGTGATGAAACGTGTTGGAACTGTCAATTGGGTTAAATCTAGTGTATTAAAGCCCGCAGTCCTCGGTGAAATTGAATGGAACATCGAAGCGATTATTTTCTCACCAAAAGAGAAACTGCCAATTGTTTGCGGATTATTATATTCTAAAGTAAATATCATGACAAAGCCAAAGAGAATTAACGAAACTGTCATTAGCAATACCAATTTAGTGTGTAGTGATAGCTTTCTGTAGGTTTTAAAGGTTGATAAATCAGCAATAACGGCAAAGCCAAGTCCACCTAGTATAATTAAGGTCATAATCACGATGTTGACGATTGGATCTCTTGCAAATGGCGTTAAACTTCTGTAGCCACCTATAATATCAAATCCAGCGTTACAAAATGCAGATACCGAGTGAAAAATTGAATAATATAAACCATTTTTGATACCATATAATGGAACAAAGCGAATCGATAATAAAATAGCACCAATAAGCTCAACTGAGAAAGTTGCCATTATTACGTATTTTGTCAGTCTAATAACGCCAGAAATTGAAAATTGGTTTAAAGCTTCTTGCATGATCATTCTATTTCTTAGTCCAATTCGTTTTCCTAGTATAATAGCTATTGAGGTTGTCATTGTCATAAAGCCAAGTCCGCCCATTTGAATAAGTACTAATATAATCGTCTTTCCAAAAACAGACCAATAGGTTCCAGTGTCAACAACAGCTAGACCGGTTACGCATACAGCTGAGGTTGCTGTAAAAAGAGCATCCATAAATGAAGTTACCTGATTTGTCTGTGAACTGATAGGAAGCATCAATAAAAGTGCCCCTAAAAGAATCATACCTCCAAAACTTAGTACTAGTATCTGCGCCGGTTTAAGAGTTTTAGTCATTTTCTGTCTTAATTCCATTATTTCCTCCAACGAAGTCTGCTTCGTATGTTGTAATTCATAACTATCATTGTATCAAACTTAGTGGTAAAAATCAAAAATATCTCTATGATTCCTCTTAGTAAATAAGAAAATCCCACTAAAGTGACTCGCTCTAGTGGGATTCGTTTATTTTAATAGTTCCTTATAGCCTACACAGGACACTTAATCGCGGTATCCTTATTTTTTGCTTTGCATTTGTGCTTGAAGTGCTGTTAACGCAACTGTACCTACGATATCATCTGCATAGCAGCCTCTTGATAAATCGTTCACTGGCATCGCTAGACCTTGGCAAATTGGTCCATATGCATTTGCTTTTGCAAGTCTTTGTACCAATTTGTATCCGATGTTACCAGCATCTAGATCTGGGAATATGATAACATTCGCTTCACCAGCAACTTTTGATTCAGGTGCTTTTTTCTTTCCTACAGAAGGAACGATGGCTGCATCAAATTGAAGCTCACCATCAAGCGCTAATTCAGGTGCTAATTCTTTAGCGATTCTAGTTGCTTCTACTACTTTATCAACATCTGCATGAGAAGCTGATCCCATAGATGAAAAGGAAAGCATTGCAACTTTTGGTTCAGCATGTACGATAGATTCAAATGTTTTAGCTGAGCTGATTGCGATATGCGCAAGTTCTTCTGAAGTTGGGTTTGGATTAAGTGCACAGTCACCAAAGATAAAGATACCTTCTTCGCCAAACTCACAATTTGGCACTTCCATTAAAAACACTGCAGAAACCAGCTTAGTTCCCGGTGCAGTTTTTAAAATTTGAAGCGCTGGTCTTAATACGTTAGCAGTAGAGTTTGCTGCACCAGCGACCATACCACCTGCAAAACCCATTTTTACAAGCATTACGCCAAAAAAGAGTTCGCTATCTATTAATATTTCTTTTGCTTCTTCTACTGTCATACCTTTGCTTTTGCGGAGGTTTGCAAGCTCTGCAGCAAACGCGTCTAATTGATCAAATGTTTTAGGGTTGATGAAAGTTGCCCCTTCGATTTTCCACTCTCCAGCTGTTGATAAAATTTCCTCTTTATCACCCACTAAGATGATGTTCGCGATTCCTGCTTCCAAAATCTTATGAGTCGCCTCAATCGTTCTTGGATCAAACGCTTCAGGCAATACGATTGTTTGAATATCTTTTTTAGCAACTTCTATCACTTTGTCTAAAAATGCCATAACACACACTCCTTTGAAATTATTCACACGTTCATTATATGCCATTTGTTTGGTGTATACAAGATACAACAAGTAAATAAAGTGTATTATTTTTGAGATATTTTATACCTGTAAACCAAAGTTAACACGTTGGAAAATCTAGTGTTTACAAAATGAACAGCCTTATCATTGTTATATTATTATCTCCTGTAAATCGCCGGGCATTACAAAGTCAAATTTTACCACAAGCAAATTACGGATATAAAAAAGGAGTCTCTCTCATACTGACGAGAACTCCTTATTTTTCATTTTTTATAAATGACCTTTTGCAACCGTAACTAAGTTAGCAAAATCTTCTGGATGGCTAATTGCCATTTCAGATAATACTTTTCTGTTAATGTCGATGTTTGCTTTTTTAAGACCATTCATGAATTTAGAATAGCTAAGACCGTTTTGTCTTGCACCAGCGTTGATACGAGCGATCCAAAGTTTTCTAAAATCTCTTTTTCTAAGTTTTCTACCTACGTAAGCAGATCTTAATGATCTCATTACCGCAGGGTTTGCTGCTCTAAATACTAAGCTTTTTTGGCCATAAAAGCCTTTCGCTAATTTAAGAATTTTTTTATGTTTTTTCTTCGCATTTACTGCGCCTTTAATTCTTGCCATGGTTTAGGGACCTCCTTCTAATCGATTTCTTATAAATAAGGCAATAAAGTTTTTACACGTTTCATATCTGACTCACTAACAACCGTAGCTTGTCTTAAGCCTCTTTTTCTTTTAGAAGTTTTCTTAGTTAAGATATGGCTAGTAAACGCCTTGCTTCTTTTTAATTTTCCGCTACCTGTTTTTTTAACTCTTTTAGCAGCGCCACTATGTGTTTTCATTTTTGGCATAGTTGATTTCCTCCTTCCAAATTGTTCGCTTATTTTTTAGGTGCATAGGTTGCAACTAAGCTTCTACCTTCTAATTTTGCTGGAGCTTCAAGGCTAGCAACTTCTTCAAGAGCTGCGCTAAATTTCTTAATTACCTCAAAACCTTGTTGAGTATAACCCATTTCACGGCCCTTGAATCTTAAAGAAACTTTCACCTTATCTCCACTTTGTAAGAATTTGATTGCATTCTTGGATTTGGTTTCTAAGTCATTTTTCTCAATATTGAGACCAAGTCTAATTTCTTTAACTTGAGCACTTTTTTGCTTCTTACGTGCTTCTTTGTCTCTTTTTTGTTGTTCATATCTAAACTTACCAAAGTCCATGATTTTGCATACCGGTGGTTTAGCGTTAGGAGCGATTTTTACAAGGTCAAGTTTGCGTTCTTGTGCCAAAGCATAAGCTTCTTTACTCGACATCACACCTAATTGTTCGTTGTCATCTCCGATAACTCTTACTTCAAGGTCGCGAATTTCTTCATTGATTTCAGCTGTTTTAATAAGATACACCCCCTATTGTATTATAAGAAACTATAAGTGAGACGCAGCATCGCTGCATCGAATTTCTTACGGTTGTTGTACTAGATTGCAATAAAAATCTTCGAGCATCGACCCCTCAGATTTTACCACAAGCTAGATTGTGGCTAAAAAAAAAACGGCGGATAAGAATATCCGCCGTAATAACTCAAATAAAATGAGAATACATGAACCATATGAACGCGTAGTTATATGGTGAGAAGCGGACTTCTACTTGTTAACCTCAATTAATATATCATGTTCGTCTTAGTCTGTCAACCCTATTGCTGAACTTTTTCAAATTTTGTTTGCAAAGATCTCTCAGCAATTTCTTCAACTACTTTAGATATAAATGCATCTAGTTCAATACTTCCAAGTTCACCAATATCTCTTGAACGAACAGCAACTTGACCTAGCTCTGCTTCTTTATCACCTACAATTAACATGTACGGACTTTTGGCAAGCTGCGCTTCTCTTATTTTATAGCCAATCTTCTCTGCACGATCATCGATTTCAACTCTTATACCACTTGCAGCAAGCTTATCTGCAACTTCTTTAGCATATGGAATATGACGATCTGCAATTGTAAGAAGTTTAACTTGAACAGGTGCTAACCAAGAAGGGAATTTACCTGCATATTCTTCGATTAAGATCCCTAGGAAACGTTCAATCGAGCCAAATGCAACTCTATGAATCATAATTGGTCTATGCTTCTCACCATCTTTACCGATGTAAGAAAGTTCAAAGCGTTGTGGCATTTGCATATCTAACTGAATTGTACCACATTGCCAAGTTCTACCTAAACAGTCAGTTAAATGGAAGTCGATTTTAGGACCATAGAATGCGCCATCACCAGGGTTTAGTTTATAGTTGATACCTAATGAAGTTAGAGCCTCTACCAATGAATCTTCAGCCAATTGCCAATCTTCATCACTACCCATTGATTTTTCTGGTCTTGTAGAAAGCTCTACATGATAGCTGAAACCAAAAGTTTTATAGACTTCATCGATTAAGTTAACCACACCGATGATTTCATCCTTGATTTGCTCTGGTAACATGAAGATATGCGCATCATCTTGTGTAAATGCTCTTACACGCATCAAACCATGAAGTGCTCCTGAAAGCTCATGACGGTGTACTCTACCGATTTCTGCCATTCTTATAGGAAGATCCTTATAAGAGCGTAGCTCAGTTTTATACACTAACATACAACCTGGGCAGTTCATTGGTTTAACTGCGAAATCCTCTTCGTCAATTTGAAGCGCATACATATTATCCTTGTAATGGAACCAGTGACCTGATGTTTCCCAAAGGTGTCTATTGAGCATAATTGGTGTTTCTATCTCTACATAGTTTGCTCTATCGTGCACTTCTCTCCAGTATTTAAGAAGGTTATTTTTTACCACCATACCTTTAGGTAACATAAATGGGAATCCTGGACCTTCTTCCATTAAAGAGAATAAACCTAACTCTTTACCTAGTTTTCTATGGTCACGTTTTTTTGCTTCTTCTAACATTTGGAGATAAGCCTCTAATAAAGATGCTTTAGGGAATGAAGTACCATAGATTCTTTGAAGCATTTTATTATTTTCATTGCCTCTCCAGTATGCACCAGCGAGTGATAATAACTTAATGCTCTTAACATCTTTTGTTGTTGGAACGTGACATCCTGCACAAAGGTCTACGAATTCACCCTGTCTATAAAAAGAAATAATCGCGTCCTCAGGAAGATCATTGATCAGCTCTACCTTGTAGTTCTCACCCTTCTCTGCCATAAATTTAATTGCTTCATCTCTAGGAAGTTCAAATCTTTCTAGTTTTAGGTCCTCTTTGATGATTTTTTGCATTTCTGCTTCAATCTTTTCTAAATCTTCTGGCACAAATTTATGATCTGTATCGAAGTCATAGTAAAAGCCATTATCGATCGCAGGTCCTATCGCCAGCTTAGTATCTGGGAATAATCTTTTGACCGCTTGCGCCATGATATGTGAGCTCGTGTGTCTAAAAGCGTGTGCCCCTTCAGAGTCTTCAAACTTAAAGATGCTCAGTTCACAATCATCCTCTATCTTATAAAATAAATCTACGGTTTTGCCATTCACCGATCCTACAACTGCTTCCTTCGCAAGTCTGCCTGAAATAGACGCTGCAACATCATAAACACTTGATCCTTTTGGCACTTCTCTAACTGAGCCGTCCTTCAATGTTACTTTAACCATAAATACCCTCCTTTGTTTTATTATCTAATGTTCCATTTGATAGGAATTTTCTACTAGATTTTTCGCTTTAATTGTTTTAAAAAAATATAATACTTCAGGCACCGAGCCATTAGGTTTTACCACAGACTTAATTGTGGCAAAATAAAAACCTCATCACTAGCATACGCTAGGGACGAGGTTAATCGCGGTTCCACCCTAATAGCTCAAATGAGCCACTCTAATCACCTTAACGCGGTGTGTCGCAATACTTTCGATTATCTAATCGTATTGAGCTAAAAGTTAGTTTTCCCTAATAGGTCTCTTATCTGCTCTTTCAGCCATGGAGCAAACTCTCTAAAAGTCTTCTACTCGGTACTCTTCTTTATCATTGCCTACATATTAACCCTATGATAGCCCAACTCTAAAAAAATGTCAATATGATTCTATTTTGATTCTTTATACCCTAGCTTCATTTATTGGATTCTATCACATATATGGTTTATATCCATTTATAAGACATACAAAACAAATAATCCTTGAATTAGTCCAATAAAAAAACCAATGATACCGCCAAGGATTTCAATATGTTTAAGTTCATTACTCGCAATTTTGAGAGTCATTTGTTCGATTTTTTCAAAATCATAGGCGTTGATTTGATCCTCGACCATTTTGCTGATATCAATGCTATCAATGGCCTTGTGACTCAATTGCTCGCCTAGTTCCACGACAATAGATTCTCCATTTTCCTCTATCATTGACTCGATGTTTTGTATAATCATACCTTTAAACATAGATGGTACAATTGAAGGCATTTTCTCATTAGCAATTGCTACGATTTTTGATTTGATCATGGCAACAACAGCTTTTTTATCCATATCCTCAATCACTTTATCTACGATGGCTTCCATAGAGATCAACTCATCATTGATCACCTCACCTATCGACTTTGCGATGTCCGCTTTTCTCTTCGGAATTAACCCTTGCAGAACAAAGGGGGTTCCTTTTATGCCAATCGGATTAATCGGTCTAAACATGAGTTTAATTGCAATCACATTTGTCATCCAACCAATAAGTGCGCCGATGACGGCTAAGATTAATAGCTTCATTTTGTCACCTCATATTACAAGATAATATCGAACCAATATCTAGTAGTGGCCCATTAAATAGTTCAATAATTTGAAAGCCTCTATCCTTAATAAAAGCTTCAATTCGGTCTCCATCTGGATGGCTCTTTAGCTGGCCAGCAATTAACATAAGCGAGCCCGCACTACCACCCACGCCGCCTATAAAACCATTCTTAAATCCTTCTAATTCTATGTGTCCTTCTTTTATAAGAAGTACCTCAATGCTGTGCTCTTTCATAACTTTTGCAACACCTTGATCAGATGTTATAGCAGCATGATCGCCTACCGGAAGCGCACTACATCTTGCATAGCCTTGATTTATATGCACGAAATGCTTTGTGGTGTGTTTTAGGATTTGCACATCGGTAATATCTAACCTATGAAAACATTGCTGCCCTACACTTAAGATATTGTATCTCGCATCATGTGGATATGTTTCATTCAAGTAATGGCTACCCCTTATGACCTTAAGCACTTTAGACTTTGGTTTATTGGCATCAATAATTGCCTCTAATTTAGCCCCGATCAACTCATATAGATTGGGTTCTAGCAGAATAATCTCAGTCTCTGTATATAATCCTAAATCCACATGTCCTGAAACTCTATCGTCAACATTAGGAAGATGTGGTATCTCAAACAATTCAATTTGTTGTTTTTTAAAAAGGGTCATTAAAGCGTTATTTTGCTTGACCATCTGGACAATATCCCTATTTAAGAACACCAGTTGCATTTAAGACAAATGCTCAGTATGGACAGTTTGTAGATTTCTTAGTTCAGTTTCATCAAAGTGATATTTTTTATTACAAAAATGGCATACCAGCTCTGCGCCATGATCTTCCTCAATAATTGCGTCAATCTCTTTCTTGCCAAGGCTCATTAAACCCATTTCCATTTTTTCTCTAGAACAATCGCAATTATATCTTAATTCATAGGTTTCAAGCTCTACTAAGCCAAGACCCGCGAGCACTTGGTTCGCAATTTGCTCAATCGTTAGACCTTCCTCAAAAAGATGGGTCAAAGGCATCATACCTTGAAGGTTGGCTTCAAGCTGATCTATGGTTTCTTCAGATGCCTCTGGCAAAAGCTGAACGATAAAGCCACCAGCATAATTAACATGTGCGTCGTTACCAAAGCTAACCCCTAAAGCAACTGCCGTAGCAAGCTGCTCAGATTGACTAAAATATTGAGCCACATCTTCAGCGATTTCACCTGAAACCAAATTGATTTGTCCAATAAAAGGTTCTTTCATTCCAATATCTCTTATTACGATTAATTGTCCATCTGTTCCAACAGCTTGACCCACACTTAATCTACCCTGATCATCAAGAAGCGTCGGTGCCTGAGGATCGCTGGTATAGGCTTTAACATTACCATGTGTATCAGCAACTGCAACCATTTGACGAATTTCATTATTGCCCCTTATTTGCACGGTGATTTTTTCTTTATCGATTTTGCTCATCATGCCCATCATCACGGTCGCTGATAACATCCTACCTAAAGCAGCAGTCGACACTGGTGATAAATCATGAGTCGCTCTTGCAGCCTCAACCATATCTGTTGTTTGTGAAATATAAATTCTGACCTCATGATTATTTGTTAAGCCAGTTATTAATGTGCCTTTCATATTACCTCCAATTATTTCTTCTTTAATATAAAACAAATTCGATGTGATTGATCCTTAACACTTTCAAAGGTATCACCATCTAAGATCTCTATTAGCTCAAGCTGATCTGGTATTAAAGACTTGATTTCTTCAATTTCATATGCTCTTTGTATGTGATGCTCTTCTTCTCTATAATAGACGCCATCCTCTTCAACAAAAAGTGTTAGATTAAAACTCAATCGCCTTGAAACCGTATCAAACTCATTTTCCCAAATATAAGCTTCTGTTTCAAAGGTTTCAGCAAAAGTATGATTGCCAATAACATGCTCGAGCTTATAGCCAGAGGACAGATCAAAGATCACAATGCCATTGTCATTGAGATGCATCTCCATTCTTTCAAATGTTTGTATGATTTGATCATTGTCTGTTAAATAGTTCATGCCATCGCACATGCAACATATCATATCATACTTTCTTTTTGTAAAAAATTCTGTCATGTTTTGGTTAAAAAATTTCATTTTAACTCCAGCATCGTAGGCTTTTGCCTGTGCCACGGTTAACATATCCTCTGATATATCAACCCCATCACAGATATACCCCTTCTTTGACAGACCAATTCCTATTGTGCCAGTGCCACAAGCAAGCTCTAAAACCTGCTTAGACGCTGGGTTATGCTTTTTTATATAGCTGTCCAATTTCTCTATCCAAAAAGGATAATTGACATCATATTGCATCTTATCATAGACCGATGCAAAGGTTTGATAGATTTCCATAATTACCTCTAAAAATAAGCTAACTTAATCACCAATGCATAAATCACCAATGATAATGCAATTGGTAAATAGTGTTTGAATTTAAGTGTTAACGGCTCATCAACCCAAAGCTTTGTAACAGAATATTGCTTTCTCAGACTCCTAAGTACAGCTCTTATTCCAATAAGACAGACAAACGCCACCATTAAATAAAAGCCCATAACTGCTATTAAAGCACTTGGCGAATTCAGTGTCACACCTGAGGAAGATGTGTCTACAGTGCTAAAAAGATTGTTGACATATCCCAAAGTTACAGCTAGGCCATTATTAGTTATGTGAGCAATCACGCCTGCAAATATAGAGCCAGTCAATTGAACCAAATAAGCAAACATGATTCCGAGTAAAATTGGACCAAAAAGATTCTGTGGATTAAAATGAAAAATTCCAAATAACAATCCGCTAAAAATTGCACCCCACTTTTTGCCTAGATCTGACTCAAAAGCGTTCAAAATTGCGCCTCTAAAAAACAATTCTTCACAAATTCCCGCCGAACCTGCTATGACTGCAAATAAAAGTAAAAATTCAGAAGGGCTACTTGCAGTTGGTACAGGTGAAACTATCGACTCACCAAGTAACTCAATAATAAAAATGGTGACCAAATTTGCGACTGCCACTGCAGGCAGCATCAAGGCTGCCAGAACGATAATCTTAGGGATTGTCTTTAGCTGGAGTTTTCTAAATTTAAAAATTTCTTTGACTGATTTTTTTCTAATTGCTGTATAGATGAGTATTGGAAGTGCCATTATGCCAAACTCAGTAATCAGTAGTCCTGATATTAGCTCTCTTGACTGAACATATCCACCTATTGTTAAAAATAGAACTGCTAAAATGATAAAAAAAGTATTGGCTTCAGATATAGTAAGTTGATTTCTAGTTTCCATTTGCTCTTGTTCAATCATACGTCCTCCTATCAGTTTAGAGTCAGTCGACTATTAGTATTGAATGCTACCTTTATAAGTTAGTATGTTCATGTAAGCCTTTAGCCCCGTCATCATAATCTCATTGTCAAAATTGAATTTTGAACTATGAAGTGGATGCACATAACCTCTTTCTTCATTATAAGTACCTACAAAGAAAAATAAGCCCGGTACCTTTTCTTGATAATATGAAAAATCTTCACTGATCGTTTGTGGCTCTATTTCCTCACAGATGTCGCCATGATAGGTCATAAACTCGGTAAACAATTTATGATCATTGACTACTGGTGGGTACATGTCTCTAAATACTACCTTAATTGTTATCCCATATGCGATTTCAATGCCTTTTAGATATTGAGACATTCTTGATTTAACCAAATGATACACATTTTTATCAAAAGCTCTAATAGTCCCCTCAAGCCTCGCTTTACCAGCGATAATATTGCGTCTTTCACCGATTTCAACCTTGCCTACGGTTAACACTGCAGGCTGTATCGGGCTAATGTTTCGACTGACGATGGTTTGTAAGCCTAAAATGACCTCACTAGCAATTACTGCAGCATCTATTCCTGTATGTGGCATTGCACCATGTGCACTGATGCCTAATATATCAAGATCAAACTCACCCGTCATCGCCATCATTGGACCTGGGCACAGACCGATTTTACCCTGCATCACCTGTGGGAAAACGTGAATACCATAGATTTCTGAGACATTATATTTGTCTAAAATGCCATTGTTAACGATAACCTCTGCGCCTCCAGGACCTTCCTCAGCAGGCTGAAAGATTAATAAAACATTGTCAACCAGCTTTACCTCAGGTAAACTCAGAGCCCTAGCAAGTCCAAGCATCATAGCCATGTGACCATCATGTCCACAGGCATGCATATGCCCTTCATGAGTTGAATGAAGCTTAAAATCACTTTCTTCGGTTACGGTTAAACCATCTATATCTGTTCTAAAGGCAATTGTTTGGGTGGGCGATACGCCTTTAAGAAAAGCGACGATCCCCGTCTTTGCTACAACTTCAAACTCGATGCCTAATTTTATAAGCGTCTCTTTTAAATATTCATGTGTCTTATATTCTTCAAATCCCACTTCTGGAATCTGATGTAAAGCTGTGCGGTCTTCAATTATCTGGTTTTTTAAAGTCATCAAGTCCATTTTTTCACCTCATATAACATTATTTTTATTATTGACGTTACAAATTCAGAGTGATAGTATATATATAATTATCCAAAAGCCTGCATGTATACAATATAATTGGGAACCAATCACCCAACTTTGGACATCACTTTAGTGTCAATCATTATTATATTCTATATGATATGGTTTAAGTATTCAAGGTTAGCTCTGTTAACTAATTAAAACAATTATATTTAGGAGGTTTTTTCATGAAAAAGATCAATTTGGCTGTTGTGGGTGCAACAGGAATGGTTGGTAGAACTTTTTTAAAAGTTCTTGAAGACAGAGATTTTCCATTTGACCAGCTCTACTGTTTTGCCTCTAAAAAATCAGCTGGTGAAGTGGTCGTATGTAAAGGTAAGGAATATGTCGTAGAAGAATTAACTGAAGCTTCTTTTGATAAAGACATTGATATTGCCCTATTTTCCGCTGGTGGTGACATCAGTGAAGTTTTCGCGCCTATTGCAGCTTCAAAGGGCGTAGTCGTCATAGACAATTCAAGTGCTTGGCGAATGGACCCTACAGTACCACTCGTCGTTCCAGAAGTCAATCCGGAGGCACTTTCTACTCACAATAACATCATTGCTAATCCCAACTGTTCTACGATTCAAGCAATGGTCGTCTTAAAACCACTTTATGAAAAATACGGTATTGAAAGAGTTGTTTACTCTACTTATCAAGCCGTTTCAGGTTCTGGGGTTAAAGGCGTTTACGACCTTGAAGAAGGTCTTAAAGGCAATAATCCACTTTCTTGCTACCCACATCCGATAGCGGGTAACTGTTTGCCTCAAATCGATGTGTTCTTAGAGAATGGTTATACTAAAGAAGAAATGAAAATGATCAACGAGACGAAAAAAATTCTCTCAGATGATTCTCTTAAAGTTACTGCAACTGCAGTAAGAGTTCCTATTTTCAACAGCCACAGTGAATCTGTGAACATTGAGTTAAAATCTGCATTTGATATTGCAGATGTGAAAAAATGTTTGGCAGAAGCGCCTGGTATCGTGTTACAAGATGATCCAAAAAACAGCTTATACCCATTAGCGGCGTCTGCAACTGGCACAGATCCTGTTTATGTAGGACGTATTCGAAGAGATGAAAGCACCGATAATGGCATTAACCTTTGGATTGTAGCTGATAACATTCGCAAAGGAGCGGCAACTAATGCGATTCAAATCGCTGAAACGATGTTGGAAAGGAATTTAATATGAGTTTATTTAAAGGATCAGGCGTAGCACTCGTTACGCCTTTTTGTGCTACCGGTATAGATGTAAAAGCATTGCATGATTTAATCAACTGGCACATAGATAATGGTACTGACGCAATTATTGTAAGCGGTACCACAGGTGAAGCCTCCACTTTAACCTATGAAGAAAGGGAGTGTCTTTATACAGAATCGGTTAATGCTGCATCAAAACGCATACCGATCATTGCGGGTACTGCAACCAATAATACAGCAACGTCTATTAAATATAGTCAATTAGCTGAAGCCTGCGGTGTAGATGGCTTATTGCTCGTCACGCCATATTATAATAAATGTACACAAAAGGGATTAATTGCCCATTTCACTGCGATTGCAGAGTCGGTTAAGATACCTTCAATTCTATATAACGTTCCTTCAAGAACAGGACTTAACATGTTGCCACAAACGGTTTTAGAGCTTTCTAAGTTACCTGGTATCGTCGGACTTAAAGAAGCTTCAGCTGACATCACTCAGATTACAGAAACCTTTAGACTCCTGCCATCTGACTTTTCAATCTATTCAGGAAATGATGATCATATCGTACCTCTGTTAGCATTGGGCGGTCATGGCGTCATTACTACGGTTGGCAATATTATTCCAAAAGAGGTACATGACCTATGTCAGTCATGGTTTGATGGCAATTTTAATACCAGTGTTCAACTACAGTTTATGATGAATCCTCTAGTTAAATCCGTTTTTGCTGAAGTTAATCCAATTCCGATTAAAGCAGCCGTTGCACTACTCGGTTTTGAAGTTGGTTCAGTGAGATTACCATTAACCGATGCAGAAGCTTCGACGGTACAAGCCATAAAGACATTGCTAATGGAAAGAGGTGCTTTAAGTGAATAATATTTTTATCACTGGCATTACTGGCGTCATGGGCGGACACTTGGTCAAAATCATAATGCGACATCCAAATTGTAATGTTGTTGGCGGACTCGGACATGTTGCGCATACAGATGAACGGTACCCTATTTATACTAGCTTTAGTGAAATCCCTTCAAACCTTGAAATTGACTGTATTATTGATTTTTCAAATGCATCGATTGTGGATGCATTATTGGATTTTGCTGTAGGTAGAAAACTGCCTTTGGTTCTTTGTACAACTGGAGTGAGTGAAGAAACAAATGCAAAGGTCACAGCAATCAGTGAACAAATCCCTATTTTCAAATCGGGTAATATGTCACTAGGCATAAATGCCATATCACATGCGATCAGACTGGTATCAGAGCTTTTAGATGAAAGCTACGATGTTGAGATTATCGAAAAACACCATAACAGAAAACTAGATGCACCTAGTGGTACTGCTCTTATGCTAGCGGATGCGGTTAATCAAGGTAAAGCGACTTCTTATGATGTCGCTCTCGGCAGACCGGCACATGGCGCTAAGGAAAAATCGGTGATCAACATCCACTCCGTTAGAGGTGGCAATATCGTTGGCGATCACGAAGTGCTTTTCGCAGGTGAAGAGGAGCTGATCGAAATCAAGCATACCGCACTGGATCGAGGCGTATTCGCAAAAGGTGCTGTTGAGGCTGCCCAATTCTTAGTCCACCAAGCAGCTGGTCTTTATGATATGAACCATTTGATTCAGGAAAAATTAAGTAAAAGATAATGAGTCGCAACGTTTTTGCAAAAGCAAATAGAGAAACAATAGATAGAATAAATAATAGATAGAATAAATAATAGATAGAATAAATAATAGATAGAATAAATAATAGATAGAATAAATAATAGATAGAATAAATAATAGATAACTTCAATTGATACAAAGGTTATAAAGGAGAGAAAATGAGTCAATACGATTTAACGAACCCATATGAAATTGCAAAATTTATTAAAGATGCAAAAAAAGTAACACCGATAAAAGCCTATATTCAGTCTAATGCGCCATTGACTTCAGATACCATTAAGCTTTTTGGCAACGAACCCTTCTATATCGCTTTTGGCGATGTGATCGACATGAAAGCTTTCTTAGAAGCCAATGCTGATGTCATCGTCGAACAGGAGTTAGAAAACGATAGAAGATTGTCTGCTATTCCCCTTCTTGATTTAACAAAGGTCAACGCTAGAATTGAGCCTGGTGCATTGATTAGAGATCGCGTTGAAATCGAAGATCAAGCCGTAATCATGATGGGTGCAGTTATCAACATTGGTGCTCACATCGGAAAAGGCACTATGATTGATATGAATGCGGTTCTTGGCGCAAGAGCGACGGTTGGCGCAAACTGCCACGTAGGTGCAGGTTCAGTATTAGCAGGTGTATTAGAACCGCCAAGTGCAACACCGGTTATAATAGAGGACAATGTTATGATTGGAGCCAATTGCGTGATTTTAGAAGGTGTCAGAGTTGGTGAGGGCGCTGTCGTTGCGGCAGGTTCTGTTGTAACTAAGGATGTTCCAGCTGGATCAGTAGTAGCCGGCGTACCTGCAAAGGTTATTAAAACCAAAGATGAGCAAACAGAAAGTAAAACACAATTATTAGAAGACTTAAGATAAAAAATAAACTAGGAAACTTAGTGATGCTAAGTAACCTAGTTTTTTTGTTTTTTAATCTACAAATGCAAATACGTGATCCACATTTCTATAATAATCGCCATAGTTTAAACCATAGCCAACGATGAACATATCTGGGATCTCAAATCCTACGTAATCAGGGACATACTCAACTTTTCTTCTAGAAGGTTTGTCGAGTAAAACACATGCTTTTAACGACTTAGGATTTCTTTTTTCTAAAATATTGAGTACACCTGTCATCGTCAAAGCAGAATCCGTAATATCATCAACGATTAACACATCAAACTCAGAAAGATCATCTACACTAATGTCTTGAACGATTTTGAGCTGTCCAGTGCTCTCTTCACTATGACCATAGCTAGAGGTTGTCATGAATTCTATTCTAACTGGTAGATCCATTTTTCTTACCAAATCTGCTGTAAAAATAAAGCTCCCCTTTAACAGTGAAATCACCATTAAGTTTTTATCTTTATACTCTGACGTTAGCAACTCACCTAACGACTTGATTCTCTCATCAATACTTTCCTTTGATAATAAGATTTCTCTTCTCTTATTCTCAATTCCCATCATTACCTCCAACAATTTGATTATCAATATTTTATAGTAGTTAATGCTCATTTTCAAGTCTATTTGACATTTCAAAAAAAATAATAGTTATTACAAGAAATTAATCAGTCCGCTTTCAGAAAATAATGTCAATTTAGCGAGTGAAATAGTAAAATGTAGTTAATGACTTGAAGGGGGATTACAAATGGAACACGGCAAAAAAGTGAAAAAGGCGATATCGCTAGAAACTTTTGTATTTCTAGGCATCGCTGGATTGGTTTTCGGATATCTTGGTACAGTAATGGGGGTAGACAAGATGTTCAATACCATTATGAATACGGCACACTATCTGTTGATTGAAGTCGTATTTTTTATTATGGCAATCGCCGTTTTAGCTGGCGCATTTGCTGCACTTTTGTCGGAATTCGGGGTTGTTGCACTTATCAATAAGATCATTTCACCTATTATTAAACCGATCTACGGTTTACCAGGTGCTGCTTCTATTGGAATGATTACGACCTATCTTTCAGACAACCCTGCAATTATCTCTTTGGCACACGACAAGGGCTTTAAAAAGTACTTTAAGAACTACGAAATTCCAACCCTTTGTAACTTGGGTACTGCTTTTGGAATGGGCTTAATCGTTAGTACGTTTATGATTGGTCTTGGAAATGGAACGGAATTTATTGTGCCAGTTGTACTTGGTAACCTAGGCGCTGTTGTGGGCAGCGTTGTCAGCGTACGAATCATGATGATATTTACAAAACAATACTATGGTGTGACCAAGGATAATGCTGCACCTACAATTGATTCAGACGATTTTATGAAAACGCGAGAAGTTAGAGAAGGTAATTTGTTCGAACGCGTCTTGGATGCTACTCTCGAAGGTGGTAAAACAGGCGTCGAACTCGGTCTCGCAATTATACCAGGTGTTGTTATTATTTGTACTTTAGTTATGGTCTTTACCTTTGGTCCTGCTGAAACCGTCAATGGCGTTGCGGTTTATACAGGTGCTAAAAAAGAAGGTGTTGCTCTTTTCCCCAAAATCGGTGAGCTACTAAGCCCAATTTTAACGCCTCTCTTCGGATTTAAAAGTGCTGAGGCCATTGCCTTCCCTATCACTTCTCTTGGTTCAGTTGGTGCTGCTATGGGTCTTGTGAAGGACTTCCTAGCTAAGAGCCTTATCGGACCAAATGATATCGCTGTTTTCACAGCAATGGGTATGTGCTGGAGTGGCTATTTAAGTACACATGTGGGAATGATGGACGCGTTACACGTTAGAAAATTAGCATCAAAAGCGATTATTTCTCACACCATAGGTGGTATGATTGCAGGTATAGCTGCTCATTATATGTTCGTTTTATATAGTCTTTTCCTATAATTTATGAGTCATTTCAATTGCTTTGATATCAAAAAAATAAGGAGCCCAAAAGCTCCTTTTTTATTTATCCGCATTCACACTTATGATAATATCTGAAAACATGGCGTTCGATGATTTTTATTTCTTTGCTTTGGTAATTTGAATCAATTCCTTAAGCAGTACAATGATTTTATTCAGTGAAAATTGTATTGAGACCAGAATCAAGAAGAAGAAAATAATTCCAATCAATTCATAATTTATACTTCCCATAACTACCTCCAAACTTGTTCTGTCAATAATTATACCATATGATAAATTTCAATCCAACTTCTCAATTCGTTTTGAGTTTTTAGATTTCTATGCTATACTATCATCTGTAACCATATTGATTAGGAGGGACTGCTGTTGAAGCCCAACTCAGACCAGCAACTTAAATTTAAGATCATAATTTTATATACGATTAATCATTTTTCGGTACCTTTAACAAATCAGCAGCTTACTGACTTTGTTTTGGAACATGATATTATGAACTATTTCGATCTACAACAATACTTAACCGATCTCGTGGAAACGTCCATGCTTGAGTACAGTTCAAGCGAAGGTGAAAAATACTATATCATAACTGAAACCGGTAGAAATACTTTAGAGCTGTTTTCAGACCGAGTCTCACAAACGCTAAGACGTACGATCAATGATAGCATTGATATGAAGAAGCGATCATTTGTCATAAAAACAAATGTAACCGCTGATTATTACAAAGAAGACGATAATGATTATATCGTCCATTTAGCCGTTAAAGAAGGCATCTATACCCTTATGGACATCAAGGTAAATGTCGTTTCAAATAAACACGCAAAACAGATTTGTGAGAACTGGGAGAGACGCGCACAGTATCTCTACGGTGATATCCTTAACCGATTAATTGATGATACAGAGTGATTCTGTATCTTTTTTTATACCCCAAATGGGTATACTATAGTATTATAGAATTGTACTTTTAACCAAAGGAGTAGATATGAAATTGAAGCACCTTTCTCGCAAGCAAACTAATATAAAATTTTGCGTTTTGATTATTTTGGTGATCACGCTTTCTCTTTTTGGATCAAACATGCAAAGCTATTCAGCTACCACGTCTCAAGTATCCTTTCGTATCCCACAAATTAATATTACCTTAGTTGGAAAAACCTACAATAATTCTGAACTAAAGTATCCAATATTACTTATAAACGAACAAATATACTTCCCGCTAACCTGGGAAATGGCCCAAACACTCGGCTTTGATGTAAATTATACCGATGACTCCGAAGTGATCATAAAAAAAAGAACCTCTATTGGAGCGGATATGATTTCCTCTAATAGCATCGGTAATTTGGCTTTAGCTGGATCACCTATTTTAGAGGACCGCTCAGTGCGCGTACAGGGTTATCCATTATATAGCGAGCTACCCATTTATCACCTATCAGGCGTCACTTATGTAGCTATAGAACATACACCTGTATTAAATGCTGATTTAACGGGTAACATAGAGAATACGATCGGAATCTCTCCAGATCAACCAGTTTTTTTACCACTTGTATACAATACCTATAACAAGTTTCAGCCAACTGATTTTTTACGTGATCAAGGGAGTGCGTCTACATGCTGGGCCTTCGCAGCCAATACTCTCTTTGAGCTAGCTATCGCGAGTAGGACTGGTAAAATTTACGATTTTTCAGAAGATCATCTGATTGCCAATGCACCAGTACCCGTTTCTCCAATAAGTGGCGGTAACTTTAACATTTCATCAACCTATTTTCTCAATGGTATTGGGCCAATTGATGCCTTAGGTAATCAAAATTATCGCCTAACTGGATATTCAGAGGTGAACAATGATTTGCAAAAAATAAAATCAAATATTATGAAATATGGCGCGGTACTTTCTTCGATTTATCTAAATGAGTCTGATACTAGTGTCTACAATAGTGGTTCCTTCTCCTATTATAATTCTAGTGAAGGTAAACCGCGTACACATGAGCTCGTCATGGTTGGGTGGGATGATACCTACGACAAATCTAACTTTCAAGTGAAACCCAGTCGAAACGGCGCTTTTATTGCCCAAAACAGCTTCGGTAATAGCTGGGGAAGCAACGGTTTTTTTTACATTTCCTACGAGGACGTACACATTACGGATTACACCTATGCCATAACCGATTATACATCGTCTATAAATACCTCGCTCTACTACTATGATGAAACTGGCGTAACACATTTTGATGCTTATGAAGAGTCCATCCCAGTCTTTGGAGTCAATCAATTTACGGCAGAGTCTTCCTCAAAGCTTATCTCAATAGGCGTTTATACAACTGAATTAAATGAAGTTATCTCAATTTATGCAGGAAATGGCATTTTTAATAGGGCACTTGGAAACGAACTGAGAACCATGACAATAAAGGATAAAGGTTATCATGAAATACCTCTTCCCATACCATTAACACTGGTTTCAAAAAAGGGGTTCTGGATAGCAGCTCGTTTTGAAGGGTCTCAAAGCTTTCTAGTTCCTATTGAAGCCCCCTATCCTGGTATTGATTATACGATCAAAGGACTACCAGGAAAAAGCTTTATAAGCAATGGTAAAACCTTTGAGGATATCACGCAAATTTGGCAACAGGGCAGTATCGCTATTCGCGCAGTTACACAGTACTAATATTGTTTCGATGCGATAAAACCTCTTCTTTCAAGCTATAAAAATCAGATAAAATAAATAAATCCTACTTAAGTTTTGAATGATTAAATTCTTCTCTTAAGTAGGATTTTAATTATTAGGTTTAATAACGATTACCTGAGCTTGACATTTTTATCGTTAGGTTTAATGATGAAACTTTGATCGAATCTCACCGATCATGTAGAGTGAGCCAAATCCCAAATACAGCGTGTTCGGCTTTGCGTGCTCTAATACCCAATCGACACATGCTTTAATTGATTCATTCTCATAAAGGACTGGCGTTCCATGTTCTCTGAAAGCATCGGACAAAGCACTTTCATTAAGCGCTCTAGGATTATCAGGCTTTGTTGTAACCACACCTTTTAAATACGGTGTAATTTCATCCAGCATACCTAAAACATCCTTATCTTTTAGAATGCCTACAATTCCGACTACATCTAAATCCCCTTTTAGCATTTTTAGACTTTCAACAAGTCCTAAAATACCATGCAGATTATGGGCGCCATCTATGATGACAAAAGGGTCACTCGATATAATCTCGAGACGTCCAATCCATTTCGCTTTTCTAAGTCCCTCACTCAACTGAACCTCAGAAATTGAAAATCCATATTTCCTCTTCAAAACATCTATGATTTCTATTGCCATAGCCGCATTTTGTGCTTGATAAGGCGCAAACAAACTAAGTGAATAAGGTTGACCTTTATAGGTCATCTCCAACGCACCAAAGGTGCTCTTTGTAATCGCCAACTGGTTTAAATCTGTAATGACCAAATCATTATTCTCATTTTGACATTTCTCAGAAATAACAGATAACGCACTTTCCATTTGTGGATAAGAAACTGTGGTACCATTACTTTTAATTATACCGCTTTTTTCATATGCGATGAGTTCAATGGTATCGCCTAAATACTCAATATGATCAAGTGCCAAAGGTGTTATCACAGAAACCAGAGGCGTATCGATGACGTTAGTTGCATCAAGCCTTCCACCTAAGCCTACTTCTAGTACAACGACATCACAAGCTTCATCTAAAAAATAGAGCATTGCAATGGCAGTCACCACTTCAAATTCTGTAGGATGGTTATAGCCCTCTTTAACCATTTCGTCGATTTGCTCTTTCACCTTTTCTGTGTGCTTAGCCAGAGCTGACTCACTAATCAAAGTATGGTTAACTCTCATTCTCTCATTAAAAGTTTCTATAAATGGCGATGTATAAAGTCCAACTCTGTATCCTGCTTCAACCAGAACAGAATGTGTAAACGCACTTGTAGATCCCTTTCCATTGGTACCAGCTATATGCACAAACTTAAGCTTCTTTTGCGGATCGCCAAGTCTCGACATCAAAAGTTTGATGTTGTCGAGACCCAGCTTGCTGCCAAACTTATAGGTGTCGTGTATAAATGCTAAGGCCGCTTCATATGTCATGCGCTCACCTACTTGCATAATTTTAATTGGATGGCTTCGATACGTGAATTGATTGTACCTAACATCTCTTGGTATTTTATCTCTTTTTGCTTTTCTTCATCAAGTAAGTGTGCAGGTGCTTTACTTACAAAGCCTTGATTCGCAAGCTTAGATGTCACCCTTTCCACTTCCTTTTCAAGCTTTGATTTTTCTTTAGTTAATCGATCTAATTCTTTATCATAATCGATCAAATCATCTAAAGGCAGGAATAGCTCTGCACCATGAATAACTGCAGACACAGCATCCTCTGGAATATCAGATGCTGCTACTAAAACTACTTCTGAGCATGATGCTAAGGTGATTAAATACTCCGCTTGATCCACTAAAAGTTGTCCTACAGCTACATCTGACGCAACAATTAAGCATTTTGCTTTTCTCGAAGGCACGACGTCCATCTCGGCTCTTACATTTCTGAGGTTTCTAATCGCATCCATGATGAGTGTCATCTTTGTCTCAGCATCATGGTTATTATTTTGAGATGCTGCTACTGGCCATTGATCCGTTACAAGTAAGCCGCTCACATTTGGCATAAACGACCAAATTTCTTCTGTGATAAACGGCATGAATGGATGAAGTAATTTTAAAATCGATTTTAATACTTTTACAAGCACCTTTTGAACAGTGGCTTTCGCAACTGCATCTTCACCATACAAACGCTTTTTAGCAAGCTCGATGTACCAGTCGCAATACTCGTTCCAAGTGAATTCATAAATTTTATTAGCGGCAATTCCAAGCTCATATTTTTCAAGCGCTTGAGTGATTTCAGCAATCATTGTTTCAAGTCTAGAAAGAATCCACTTATCTGCTAAAGTCAAAGCTTCAGTACCCTCTAAATCTGAAAGCTCCCCTTCAAGACCCATGATTACAAATCGAGAGGCATTCCATAATTTGTTTGCAAAGTTTCTAGAAGATTCAACTCTTTCAAGCTGGAATTTCAAATCATTTCCTGGGCTATTACCTGTTGCAAGCATAAATCTGAGTGCATCTGCTCCAAATTGATCGATGATCTCAAGTGGATCAACTCCATTACCCAATGACTTACTCATCTTACGCCCCTGCGCATCTCTTACGAGACCATGAATAAATACGTCATCAAACGGCTTTTCACCCATGGATTCTAGACCAGAGAATACCATTCTGATAACCCAGAAGAAGATGATATCATATCCAGTGACCAATACATTCGTTGGATAGAAATAATCGAGTTCAGGCGTTTTATGTGGCCAACCAAGCGTTGAGAAAGGCCAAAGCGCAGAGCTGAACCATGTATCTAAAACATCCTCATCCTGTCTGAAGTGTGTACCACCACAGCTTGGACATACATCAGGCATCTCTTTCGCTACGACGATCTCAGGGCAAGATTCACAATAATATGCCGGAATTCTATGGCCCCACCATAGCTGTCTCGAAATACACCAATCGCGGATGTTTTCTAGCCAGTTCATATAAACCTTTGTAAAACGATCAGGAATAATTCTAAGATCGCCTTTTTCTACAACATCGATTGCTGGCCCAGCCAATGGCTCCATTTTTACAAACCACTGATCAGATACTCTAGGTTCGATGATTGTACTGCAACGATAGCAAGTACCTACGTTGTGTGGATGTTCTTTGGTTTTAACCAAATAACCATTTGCCTCAAGATCCTTAACGATTGCCTTACGACATGCAAAACGATCCATACCTGCGTATTTACCTGCAACTTCATTCATAGTTGCGTCTTCGTTCATTCCGTTGATTTGTTCTAGGTTATGTCTAAGTCCAATCTCAAAGTCGTTTGGATCATGTGCTGGTGTAACCTTCAATGCACCTGTACCAAAATCCATTTCAACATAGCTGTCTGCAATAATTGGAATTTCTCTATCAAATAGTGGTAATAGACATTTCTTACCGATTAAATGCTTGTATCTCTCATCTTCAGGATGTACGGCTACACCAGTATCTGCAACCATAGTTTCAGGACGAGTTGTTGCGATTTCAAGATATTCGTCACTACCCACTACAGGATACTTAATATGCCAAAATGCACCTGGCTTCTCTTCGTGTTCTACCTCTGCGTCAGATAACGTCGTTTTACAATCAGGACACCAGTTAATGAGTCGATTACCTCTGTAAATTAAGCCCTTTTCATAAAGCCTAACAAATACTTCAGTAACGGCTTCATTACAGCCCTCATCCATTGTGAATCTCTCTTTTTCCCAGTCACAGCTTGAACCTAGCTTTTGCATTTGATTAACGATAATCCTACCGTACTCATCGCGCCATTCCCAAGCTCTTCTTAAGAATTCTTCACGGCCCAATTGGTCTTTGGTTAAGCCTTCTTTTTCTTCTATTGTCTTTAATACTCTTACCTCAGTTGCGATACTCGCATGGTCTGTTCCTGGTAACCAAAGCGCTTCATAGCCTTGAAGACGTTTAAAACGGATCAATACATCCTGTAGCGTTTGATCTAATGCATGTCCCATATGCAGTTGTCCTGTAATATTAGGTGGTGGTAGAACAATCGTATACGGTTTTTTATCCGGATTCACTTTTGCACTAAAACTCTTTTCTTCTAACCACTTCGCATAAATACGATCTTCAAATTCCTTTGGATTATACTTACTTTGCATTTGACCTCCTACTTTTCAAACCTCTCTTGGATGAAATTCATATATAATTTTGTATGAGCTACGCATTATGAATAATAATCTATTGAAAAAATCTACTGACATTGAGTCCTCAGATTTTACATCAAGTTCTTCGCTGTTTGCGGCTTAAATAAAAAAACTGAGATTACTCTCAGTTTTTCGCCCATTTTAAGTTTAGGGCATAAAAAAAGAACCTCTATCCAAGGGACGAAAGCTCCGCGTTACCACCCTAATTTCATCTAAGCTTCTAGATGACACCTCAACGCTTTAACGGCGCAAACCGGATTTGGCTATTGACTTACCAAATCTTCTCAGATGCGACCTTCATCTTCTTTCATCAAGTGAACTTTCAGCACTAGGTTCACCTCTCTAATGATTACCAAAGATTACTCCTCATCTTCATTGAATTTCAATATTGTTCTCATTATAATAAATGTATAAAAGAAAGTCAATATAAGGGGCATTCTAATTTTGCTCTAACGTTAATTTAACCTTTCTACCTTATACTATGATTAAAATCATCGTTACAATGCATCTGAAGGGGATTGATCAGATTCGCACTTATACGAATTATCCATTATTAGGAGGTTTCTATGGAAGATTCTAAGAATCGTTTGCTCGGCATGTTTTTAATTGCCATTGGCGCGGTATTGGTCATGGACCATTATCACATTATCAATTTTAATATCTGGGATTTGTGGCCACTTGCTCTTGTCTATATTGGACTTAAAGCTGAAAGAGATTATTTCTCTGGGAATGCAAGCGGTAGAAATTTATTAACTGGTGCTACTTTTTTAACTTATGGCTTGTTTTTCCTTGTAAGTGAATTTACTACATGGAATGTACAAGGGAATCTTTGGCCACTCTATATAATGGGACCAGCACTTGGCTTTTTACAAATGGCTTATTACGGTCATCGTCCAAGAGCCAATTATCGTACTGGGATGATTTTAATGGGCATCTCTTTACTATTTTTAGTTGAGAATTTTGTTAACCTCAACTATGATTTAATCCTATTTGTTGGTTTGATTGCAGTTGGATTATATCTCCTTAGAAGGCCAGCAAATTCTGATGACGGCTATGCAAACGAAAGTAGCCGCAAACATAACGAAGATGAAGATGAACGCTATTAATAAAAAAACAGCCAATTTGATTGTTATCAAAATTGGCTGTTTTTGTTTTATAATACACAGAACAATATTATTTTTAATAATTCTGTACTTTATTTTTCTACATACAAATTAATGACCTCAAGAAGAACATCTACTGTTCTTTCCATTGATTGTACTGGAATATATTCAAATTTACCGTGGAAATTATGACCTCCAGTACATAAATTAGGACAAGGTAATCCCATGTAAGAGAGTCTAGCACCATCTGTTCCCCCTCTGACAGGAACTACCAATGGCTCGATATCTAGGTTTCTCATCGCCTGCATTGCATTTTCTATTAGATGGAAATGCGGCAGAATTTTTTCTCTCATGTTGAAATAAGAGTCTATTAAATCAATTTTAACTGTGCCCTCCCCATATTTGTGATTTAGGAATTTTTCAATTTGAACAAACATTTCCTTCTTTTCTTCAAACTTAGCAAGGTCATGGTCACGAATAATATAAAGCATACTTGCACCTTCTACATTACCCGATATATCGTTCAAATGATTGAAACCTTCATATTTTTCTGTATATGCAGGATTATCAAAAACTGGTAACATACCATGTAGTTCCATACCAATTAAAATGGCGTTTTTCATTTTACCTTTTGCCGATCCAGGATGGATATTTGATCCTTTGATTTTAATTTTAGCGGTTGCAGCATTAAAATTTTCATATTCCACTTCACCCAGCTCACCACCATCCACTGTATAACCAAAATCTGCATCTAATTTGTCAAGATTAAATAAATTCGCACCTCTACCAACCTCTTCATCAGGTGTAAAAGCGATCTTTATATCACTATGTTTAACCGTAGGGTTGTTGATTAAATACTCTGCCATCGTTAATATTTCAGCGATTCCAGCTTTGTTGTCTGCTCCTAAGAGCGTTAAGCCATCGGTTACAATTAAATCCTGACCCACGTAGTGATTCAAGCTTTCAAATTCAACTGGCGACATAATAATTTGCTCTGATTCATTTAGAATGATATCTTTTCCATCATAATTAGTTACGATTCTTGCTTTAATATTTGCTCCAGATAAGTCAGGTGAAGTATCCATATGTGCAATAAAAGCAAGTTTTGGGCCAGGAGCATTCCCCTTTATATGACCATATACATAGCCATTTTCGTCCATTTCAACGCCTTGCATACCCATTGCTTTCATTTCTTCAACTAAATACTTTCCGAGTTCTAGCTGCTTCGCTGTCGATGGGCAACTCTCTGATTCAGGATCAGATTCAGTATCAAATGTCACATACTTTAAAAATCTTTCATGTACCTTTGTCATTTGTAAAGCCTCCTTGTTTGTTGTAGATCATTCTGTATTTTAGTTTTAAACGCATTCTGCAATGCTATTATCACTGGATGATTGGCGGAATCAAAATAAGTTGAATCGATTCTACTGATCGGTAAAATATGAATTGAAGTACCAGTCAAAAAACATGCTTCATAACTGTGAAGACTCTCAGAAGGAAGATCCTCCTCTATTAAATTAATATCTTGTTCTGCCAATACTTCTAAAACCTTTTCACGTGTGATGCCTTCTAATACCAGTTCCCGTTTAGCACTAAAAAGTGTATTGCCTTTAATAAAAAATAAATTAGAACGACTTCCTTCTGTAATTAGTCCGTTCTCATTTACTAAAATAACTTCAAAAACATTATTTTTAATTTTTTCAACGCTTATTAGCTCAGTAAAAGATGCCCGATATACTTTGGCATGAGGGTTTGGGCGCTCAATTTTATAGGTAGTTGTCTCAACACCCGTTTCGTAGACAGCGCTTTCGGGATAGACGGATTCTACCAAATATAGGGTCCAGCACAATTGATCCTTAGAAACTTTACCAATCTCTAATCTTACATTTGTATTTGACATGTGAGTTAGCTCTATTAAAAGCTGAATTGCTTTTACAACCTGCTCCATCGTTAAATCCAAGATTAATCCAGTTAGTTGCATTGAATTATAAAGTCGTTTTAGATGTGATTCTATAAATAAAGGGACACCTTCAAACAAACGGATTACCTCATATATTGGCGATGCAGTAAATGATACATCCTGTGCTTGCTCAACTGGCTGTCCATCAATTATTCTTATTCTCATAACTTGTTTTGGCATATGAACCTCCCATTTCATTATAATGTATCAAATCAGCAAAATCAAAAAAAGAGTTGTTGAAAACTCGAAATAAGTTTCAAACAACCCTTAATTTTTATTAAGCACCTAATTGTAACTCTATTCAGTACGAATTGCTTCAAGTGCACTCAGCTTAGTTGCACGTACTGCAGGATAGTAACCTGCTACTAAACCAATAACAGTTGAAAAGCCCATGCCTGACAAAGCAAGCCAAGCCGGTATATCCGATAAGATCGCAGGTCCGTAATAACCAGTATTTCCATTCATTCCCGATAATACTGAATTGATTATGAGTGAAATCCCAAAACTGAGCCCAATTCCCAAAATTCCACCAAAGAGACCAATCATTGCTGCTTCAAATAAAAACAAACGTTTAATATCTTTTAATTGAGCACCAATAACCTTCATAACTCCGATTTCCTTTGTTCTTTCATAAATCGACATTACCATAGTGTTGGTTATCCCGATAGCTGCTACAAACAAGGAAACTGCTCCAATGCCTCCTAAAATAGCTTGAATCAATCCAGAGGTTTGCTTCATGTTTTCAAGTGCATCGGTTAAGCTATAGGCTTCATAACCCATCGCTTTAATTTGATCCTGAACATCCTGTACGTATTTTATATCATTAACACTTACTTTCATTTCATCGTATTTATTTTCTTTGGTGGTACTTCCTTTTGACCCCTTTGGGCCTGTGTCGCCACCATTATTTTGATCAGTAGTTTTATTCTTTCGTTCAAAATCATTTTTCAATTTCAAGAAAGTATCGTAATCCATAAAAACGTCATTGGCATAATTGTAATCAAGCTCTGAAGTTACGCCAGTTACGTTGAGAATAAATCCTTTAGGTCTTTTGCCTTCGTAGTATTGAGAGGTAGGCAGCATTTCTAGCTTCGTGTTGAAAACATCTATGACAGGTGGACTTTGATAAGGGTTTCTAGATTTTGGATCATAGAAGTAATTTTTTGCATAGAAGCCAAAAAGAACTTCATTCTTAAATTCACCAGTAGGCAATGTGCCTTCGCTGAGCTTAATACCCATAAGTGCTAACTTATCAAAATCGACAGCTTTGATACTCGTGTAGCTTTCATATTTACCCGCATAGATTTTAGAATCAAATCGCTTAAATCCGATTGCAAATTCAACATTATCGATACCTTCTATAGCGTTAATCGTATCGTCATCCAAGTAAACCTGACCATCACTATTAGTTTGACCCTCAACATAATAATTATTGGCATAAACATCAATCATCGTTAAACTGCCATAGGATTCTAGCTGTTGCTCGAAAGCTTTATTCATCCCTAATCCTAAAGATACCATAACAACAATTGACGCTGTACCTATAAGAACACCTAAGACCGTAAGAATCGTTCTAGCTTTACGTCGTAAAAGGTTCTTTAAACCCATTACAGCTAAATCGAAGCTACTCATCCAAAGCCTCCATTTCTTTCTTGTGTTTTCTCGCTTTAAGAATTTTTCTAATAATAAAGAATACCACTAATGCTGCTATGAAGCCTCCAAGTAGAATTTGCCATAACGCAATACCACTATTCTCTTCTACAGGCATACCAGGATCAACAGGGAACTCGCCACCATCATCAATGATTGGCATGTCCATTACTGTATAGCTAAATGGCTTTTCAACCGTTGACACATTACCAAGCGCATCCTCAAAGGTATAAACTAATTTTCCGTCAAAGGTACCCGTTTCATTTGCAAAGGCTTGTGCAGAGAAGTAATCGCTCTTTCCTGCATCGAAGTTACCAACAAAATAACTACCTTCGTTGGTCTCTACGCCTTCAAGCTTAACCATCATGTTGTACATAATTGATTTTCCCATATTATAAAACTCTTGCTCAATATAAAATGGCTGCCCAACGTATATTTCAAAAGGTACGACCATTTCAGCTGTCTCTAATCTAACAGGCTGTGCAACTGCAACACTTAGAACTTCACTTTCTTCATATGGGGATTTGTTTGCATCGTAGGCATTCCCTTTGCCATCTTCATATTCCATTTTTGCTGTTACGGTATAAATTTTAACACTTGCATCTATCTTAGTTTTCAAATAAACCGTGTGTGAATACACTTGACCTGGACCTACACTTGGTATAAAGAATGAGCTTGAAGAATCAACAGGTGTAAATACATTATCCTCACTGGTTAAAGTGACCTTAATATTTTTAGTAGCTTCGGCAGTACTTGTATTTTTGATATTTATGGTTAATGGATATTCCTGTCCAGCAAATGCATATTCACCACCATAATCATAGCTTTCTACGATCAACTTTGGTTTTGAGCCTGCGTCCTCTGTTGTACCTTCAACATAAATGCCTACATATTCTTGAACGGTTTCAGCTTCACCACTTGTAACACCCTTTGGTACATAAGCAACTTTGATATAGGTGTGGTAATTCTCAGATGTTGTTTCTGCTTTTGCCATCATTTTGAAGGTCACGGTTTTGGACGCTCCAGGAGCTAAAGCCTTTACAACGACTCTTGAAGTTGCCTTTGAAATAAATGATTCAGGATACTCATAGCTAACGTCAGCAGTCGCTATTTCCGTATTACCTTTATTAGTTACAGTAAAAGTAACATTGAAGTCATTACCGGCTTTAACCGAATTAGGAAAAACAACATTTGTTATTTCTAAATCAGAATCTACCGAATCTTTGCCAGCTAAAGTTACATAAGCAACTGATGATTTACTATATTGCTTTCCAATTTCATCAATATAATCAATTTTTACATTTATAGGGAAGGTTCCTTCTTTAGCATCTTTACCTGCAATAATATTAAAATAAATAAATTGCTCTGATTTGGATGACAGTTCTGTAAAGGTTTTTGTATCTACATCCTTGTACAATACAACACCCTCATTAGAGAAACCCGATACAGAAACTTTAATATCCTTCGCTTTCATCGTTCCAGTATTTTTAATTTTTAAAGCGAGAGAATCTGGTGAATCTGGTTGAAGTGCATCTTGCCCTGTATTATAGGATACAACACCTAAAATAGGCTCTATATTATCATTTTCAACCTTCACATAAACCTTTTCTGTCATACTATAAGCAGTATCTTCAAAATTGCTATATTCAATTAAAACATTGAATTCATAGATTTTTGATTCTGCAGTTGGACTTGTTGTTACTTTAAAAATCATGTCAGAAGTCTGGTTTGGATTTAGATATGATAAATTCTGTGATAAATTAGCAATATCACTTCTGAAGGGATGATCACCCTGTATAGTAACTCTAATATTCTGTGCAACCACATAACCCGCGTTTTGTAACGTTACTTTAAATTCAGAGCTTACTCCAGCTTTTACGACTTGAAGAGTCCCATCTGCTTTTACACCAACAACTGGTTTATATGGATCTGAGAGTGCAAATCCATTGCCACTGATAGTAAATACTAAAACCATCAGCAAAATCATCATTTTCAACATTCTATTTTTCATCGTTTTCCCCTTAGTAATAAGTTAGTTAAATTTCTACGTAGTTCTCTTCGTAAGGCTTAATATATTTCTCGTAAACATCATTCCCATCTCTCACTTCTATGCTTTGGATGTCTCCATCTCTAATATGGATGACCTTATCTGCATATAATGCAACTTCAGGGTCGTGTGTTACGATGACAATGGTTTGGTTTTTTTCTCTAGCCATCTTCCACATGATATGCATGACTTCTATAGACGTTTTTGTATCTAGATTTCCAGTGGGCTCGTCGGCAAATATTATTTCAGGTGAGCCAACAAAAGCTCTCGCAATCCCTACCCGCTGCTGTTGTCCACCACTCATTTGGCTCGGCTTATGTTTATAACGTTCCTTGAGGCCAACCATTTCTAAGTACTTCTTAGCAATTTTTTCTCGTCTACTTTTATTAAATCTACGAAAGATCAAAGGCATTGCCACATTTTCGAGTGCTGTAAGCGCAGGGAGTAAATTATACGACTGAAAGATGAATCCAATGTACTTTTGTCTAAAAATAGCAAGCTGCTTTTCCGACATTTTTTCCATGGCCTGGTCTTTGATTTGTATGGTTCCCTTCGTTGGCTTTTCTAGCCCTGCCATCATGTTTAAGAGCGTTGATTTACCTGAACCCGAGGTTCCAAGTATACAACAAATTTCTCCTCGATAAATTAGTAAATCGATCTTATTGAGTGCAACAACCTTCTCACCGCCAACCTTATAAACTTTTCTCAGCTCTTTTATATCAATTACGATATCCTTAGGTGCCGTCTCAATTGTTTTTTGGGAACTCAATTCACTGGTCTGTTCAATCACGTTACGACCTCCTTCCTTATGCTTTTCATTATCGTAACCATCATAACGCGATTCTCTTTACTTATACTAAGGAATTCATTAAAATTGCATTAGAAATCTAATCCAGGTATCAAAGTTAGAGATCATGCTGATGACTAAGGCTAATATGCCGCAAATAGCACCAAATGTGTAAAAGCGTTCTTTACGCTTACTTCTTCTATAGGATTCTAACTCATACTCCCAAGCATATTTCTGGTCTGAATGCGTTTTTTGGGTTATTTGTTCGGCTTTACTTTCATTAACTTGTTTTAATATATTGCGCTTGTTTTTTTCAAATTCCAGTTGCTCTAAAATCTCTTTACTCATTTTCCACCTCAATAACTCTAACAGATTCTAAATTTTTAAGTCTATTAGCCAAATCAAGATGACATGTAAAGCCTATAATCTGTCTTTTGTCGGTTAACCTGCTTAATAAATTCATTGTCTTATCGAAGCGTTCCTGATCCCAGTTGATCAAGGCTTCATCTAGGACCAAAGGTAAATTGCCCTCTGGATCAAGTGCTTCAATTACAGCAATTCGATAGGCTAAAAATAATTGTTGCTTCGTTCCTTTACTAAATGCAAGCGTTGCTGGTAGAAGTTCGCCACCGACTCTAAAAATCAATTCATATTTTTGATTTTCTTCTTGTAGCAGGACCTGCTCATATTTTCCACCTGTCATTTCACTGAGCAACTCACTTACTCTTTGAATAATATTCGGTTGGTTTTCAATTCTAAACTTTTCGTCAGTCCACTTTAATATTTCATATGAAATCATTAATAGATCACGTTTTTTTGATAGCGCATTATACTCCTGTTGTTTTGAGAGAATATCGCTAATAATCACGTCTAAATTAAACTGTTGCTTAAAATTCTCTACTTCGGAAGTCAGTTTCGTTTTTTCTGTCAGTAGTGATTTTTCAAGCTCACTTATCTCTTCAAACTGCGCTTCAAGTTGTTCATAATCAAGTGCTTCGAGTAACTTCAGTTGCTCCAAATCCACTTCAAAATTTTCAAGCTCAGATCGATATAGCTTAATTGATTGAATTAAATCTCGATTGATCTCAATTTGTTTTAGCCCAAAACTAAAATCGCCGTCACCAAACTCGTTGATACAATGAATCAAGCTTTCATGACTAACCTTTATAGCTTTTAAATGATTAAGCTCCGTTTGGTATTGCTCCTCGTATTGGGAAATTTCCTTCAACTTAGAAGCTTCTTCGGAAACTCTTTTATTTACCCCTTCTAGCTGAGCGAGTATCAATTGAATTGTCAATCGAACCCCTCTTGTAAAATCAACATTTGGCATATTCATGAGTGCAATCAAACGATCTTCATCATTTTTCTTTTCAATAGCCATTTGCTCTAGCTTATTCTCAAGAATGGTCTCATCAATAATTAAAGCGATTAATTGCTCAAGCTTTGTGAAAAACCTTTGGTCATTATCACGAAAAACGTATTCAGGTAACGGTATACCATTTGTTGCCTGCTTGATCTTATCATGGAATTCACTTACATCTACCAAGCTTTGCGGTTTTCTTGAACGGATCGGCAGAAAGCTAGCAATCGCATAACCAATCATCAGCAAGCCAGGCCACGTCAATATTTCTATCGCTGGTAGCATCCCACCAAGAAATGAAAATACAATACCAATACTTCCAATTGCAATAACTAGAAGATTGTTGCTTTTTAAATTTGCATTTTCATTTTGGATGATTTCTTGTTTTTTTTGCTCTCCTTCTGCTATCTTCTGCACTAAGGTGATCAAATCTAAAACTTGAACACCTTTTAAATTATTCTTTTCTTCTAGAGACAATTCTTTATTAAAGAGCAACTGATAATTGGCCACAATCTTATCGTTTAAACGCATTCTTTCGTCTATGATTCTATGAATCTCATGATCTTTCGCCTCATATCCCTGTACACCATTTTCAAGCTCATTTCTAATTGCGTTTAATTCAAGTAATTTAACATCCGTCTCACTTATTGGAACAAGATTTCGCTTTAACTGCTCAATTTTTTCTAATAATTTTTCAGCTCGAACTTCTATATCAGCAAGCTTAGTTGAGCTTTGATCAAACTGATACAAAATCTGTTCTGGAAGCTGTTTAAAAGACTCCGCTTTATAAATGCGACGTGACAACTCTTCAATTTTATCATTCAAGTCTTTATAGGGACGCCATTCTCTAATAGCCCTTAATTGCTCATTTATGGATTTTTTAAGAACTAAAAGATCGTCAATTTTACTAGTCAAATGTTTAAGCATCTCGACATCTGTATTTCTTTCCTCGTATAGTAGCTCTAGTCTGAGTTTTTCTTTTTTGAGTTCGTTAATTTCTGATTGGAGAACAGACATTTGCGGATTACCCCGTTTATCATTTCTCCAAATACTATTAATTTCTTTTTCAAGCTCAGCTAAAACCACATTTACGTTTTTAAGATAGTCAGTACCATAGTTGAAAATTAACTGCTCCTGTACATTTTCCCAGGTATCCTGTTCTATGCTATTTAAGGTTTCAGCTGTAAGGTAAAAAACGCTTTCGAACATCCTATCGCTGACAGTTGCTATAAATGGCAGCTTTTCATTGCGAAAGCTTTGAATACTGTTTTTGGAAATGTCCGTTAAATTTAACTTAGGCGCACTCTTTAGACTTCTTTCAGCTTCAAAAAGTTCCTCGTTATTTACGATTTTAGAAGAAAAATTTATTTCATTTGCTTGCCAGTTCACATATGGGTGCTTATCTCTACTTGCAGGCTTAAAGCCATACAACATTGAATAGATTGAGTTGAAAATTGTCGATTTACCAGACTCATTTCTCCCATAAAAAAAGGTTATCTTATCTCCTAATTGGAAGGATTGAGACATCAATTTACCATAGACTTTATAGTCCAAACTTTTAATTTTCATCCTTCGATACCACCATTCTATTAACTAGCAATGTTTTAACCTCATGATTTATTCCATTTAAAGCTTCTATCATTTGCTGCTTTTGCTTGTAGCTTGAGAACCCAGGTAATTGACTGAGTCTTTCAAGCAATGCCTCAGGATAATCTTCTGCATCAAGAAAATGTAACAGCTCTGATACAACTGTATGTTCCTGTTTTAGCATTTCTTCAGAAATATAAGCTTCTACCTTTGATGAGTCTAGCTCTAAATAAAGTAGGTCAAGTCTCTCTATTAAATCCTGCTCTAAAAATTCCAAATTAATGGTATTCAATTCTTCAATCAACGGGGTTTTACCCGTTAACAATACCCTCACAAGCTTCACTTGACCTACATCTTTTAATTGCTCATGAATGTGGTCTATTATTGCAGCTTTCAAAGCTTCAATACTTTGTATTTCAGCTGTTATCGTATACCCAATTTGAAACCAAGACAACGAATTAAAATCGACTGGACTTACACGCGTTATCCCACGCTCTATTTCGATCCAATAGCCACCTTTATTTCCAGTTTCTTTAATGTTTAGCCCTTGAATATTACCTGAATAGCCAATTTTATCAGTTAATAGCTGTCTTATATGAATGTGGCCTAGTGCAAAATAATCGTAATTCAGTGACTCAATCGTATTCAGTGGCGTCGCCATGTATGCGACTTTATCAGAGGTTGTCAGCGCACTTGGTACACTCGCATGCGCCATTCCTATTCTGGGGATAAAGCCATCTTTTTTAGGAAATAAGCGAATTAAATCTCTTTTCTCAGCTTTTGACTGATGACCCACACTTACTAACTCAAAAGGTGTATTATCTCGACTATGTACATTATCAATCCGAACCTGATCATCGAGAAACATATGAAGATTGTCATACCCTGAAAGCTTACTCACAAACGGAAAAGTCCCCAATGGATCATGATTGCCAGAACAGTAAGCAACATGAATGCCCGCGTTTAGCGCACGTTTAAATTCTCCTATTATAAATTGTTCATCCTCATATGCAATTTTGTCATGATCAAACAAATCTCCTACTACCATTAAAACGTCACACAATTGTGTGATTGCATAATCTATAGCATTAGAAAAAGACAATTTCAAATGACTCTTTAGCTGCCTCCTAACCTTTTCACTTTTATTTGCATATCCTGAATTTAAATGAATGTCGGATAAATGTAATACCTTTATCATATTGCAACTCCTTTGATACTTTTCTACTTTAATTATAGTACATGGTTAGAAAACTAACCAGTATATTGTAGAACAAATAACGAGAAAAACACACCAAATACCATATGTAGTGAATTTTTGAATATTTCTTTGTACATGTGTCCTTCAATTATGATAAAATAAAGCAAAGTTACCTGTTAAGGAGGACTCAATGACATTAAACAACTTCAAATCTTGGAAACTACTTTATGAAGATGAACAGCTTTGCTTTTCAAGTGCAGTAGCTATTATAGATCAAGCACCAGTATTCCTAATCACTTTTTTTTCACCTGATAATATCAGCAAAGCAACCAAGCATCTAGTTCAATCCCATCTACATAATTACGTTGGTGTTATTGAAGATGACGGTAAATTACACCTTATACTTAATCAACAGTCCGGTAGAGGTTTGAAAAAATTTATAGCAAAAACTAAGCTTAGCTACGATGATCGCATCCAAGTTGTTTATGAAATTTTGAAATTAATCGAAAAATATGACGTTTTCAATAATGCGATTAAGATACAGCTCGTCGATGAAGAGCAAATTCTCATTACAGACGATGGCCTTGCTTTTAGAGAACTAATAGATTTTACAGCCTCTGATTTGTATTCTGATTTTGAATTATTTAAGCAATTGGGGAAAACCATTGATTTTGTTCTTTATGATTCTGAAGGTTTTCACAGTCAATTTATTGATAACTTAATCCTCGGACATCACTCTTATGGATCGTTTAAATCTTTAAGAAAAGATTTTAAAGATGTTTTTATTTTTGAAAAGCCCGAGGCTTTAGAGTCCATAAATTCCGAATATCACATTATTATTAATGACTTAGAGGCCGGACCTCCATTACCTTATAGATCTGTTGAAGCAACTGCTTCTAAAGCTGAAATCCCGTCATTAGAAGCATTGACACATGAGGATCTACAAAATGAGCTTGCCAATTTGCTAAAAAACATGGAAACAGAAGATGCTGATGCTTCACAAGCAGCGCTCGACTTATTTTCCGTTGCAAATGCATTCAAAGACAACATTAATCACGATGACAAAAAAAGCATCGTTGATGTGTCTTTTAGTGATGAGGATGTTAGCCCAGCTAAAAAGTGTATCAATGAAAATGACATTGATATTGGAAATGACACTGAAGTTGAAAATGACACTGAAGTTGAAAATGACGCCGAAGTTGAAAATGACACCGATGTTGAAAATGACACCGATGTTGAAAATGACACCGATGTTGAAAATGACACCGATGTTGAAAATGACACCGATGTTGAAAATGACACTGATGTTGAAAATGAAACTGTAATTGAAATTGCTTCTGAAATTAAACACAATTCAGCGAGCGGTAAGAACATTGAAGAAACACAATCCTTCAAGGACTTATTTAAGGATGAGCTTAGCATGCCTGAAACACTTCCAAAAAGCAGTAAGCAAAGACAGCTTGACGATGAAGATGCTTTGGAGGACCAACTACTAGATGAGCTTTTCGAGATGCAAAATGAAGATGATGACGCTCCAGTAACAAGGTTTAACATTAAGTTCATACTGATTCCGATCATCGTCCTACTCGTTATCGCATTACTTTATTTTGCCAGTACCCTCTTATTTAGTCATGAAGCAATTGCAGCGAATTTTGGAATAGAACCTCTTCATGATAATCGTGTCGCTTTTATGAATCACTCTACGGGTGAAAAGGACATTGTCGCCTATGAATGGGAAATTTATTATGCAGGGTCATTAATATCGACTTTTGACGATAAAAATTTATTTCCTGTTTTTGAATCGGATGGCACTTATACCATTCAGCTAAAAGTTCAGGGAAAGGATGGTGTTTGGAGCGAACCATATTCAGTTGATTATACAACTAAGGGAACCAGCACTACAGATACAACCGAAACTCCGTAGCTAAAAAACTTTAATGCACAAAAATAAAAGTGAAGTATCTCGCATTACACATGAGATACTTCACTTTTTCGTTACTAATATTTCTTCTAACACTTCTGGTGGACTCACCCTTTCCTTTGGACTAAAGTCCATCTGAACCAGTTCATTATATAACGTTTATTGAAGCTTAATTTTAACTAACTTAAAACAAAATCCTTAAAACTATATTAAACTAACTCATTTAAACTAATTTGAAACTAAAAACGAATCTTTGAAGCAAATTAACAATTAACTTGAAGCTATATTTAAATCAATACATTTAATACAATCATCCCGACCAATGACCCCGACCCATAATAATTTTCGAATCCTTAGCGACTCATAACTTGGTGTTGTTCATCAGTTGACATAATTTTGTTTCATCAAAACATTTACCTCTTTAAAACAATTATTTTCAAATTAATATTTTGGCGGACTCACTCCTTTGTACAAAACTCTAGAATGGTTGATTTCACTACTTTATACTAATTTTAACTGAACTGGTTTCTTAATATCATTATACCACAAAAACAGAAAAGTAAAACCTTTTTTTACTTTTTTGTCATAAAATTGTTCGTTAATTTATGCACAGAGTTGACATAACGTTCAACTCTCTCATTTAGATCCTCAACACACAATATATCTCCAGGTTCGTTAGCGATGGCCATTGCTGCAAATTGCGATGGCAATCTAAAGCCTTTGTTGATACAAAGTGCTCCAAGCAATTGCATTGCAACGGAATCATTACCGGAATTTCCTGAAACGACTATACTCAGAAGATACTTATCATAGAAGTTCATAGATCGATACAAAGCTGTTAATCGATTGATAACAGCCATGAGCTTTGCCGAGATAGCATCATTATAATTTGGACAGATCCATAATACTATGTCAGCCTGTTCAATCTTAGGATACAAATCCTCAACGACAAAGCCACCGTAGAAGCAAGCCTTTTCCTTTGCATAATACATACATGTTTCAAAGCTGCAACCATAGCAATCTGATATTTTACCTTCTTCAACATGAAGCTCATCAATTTGAATTAGGTCATGATTTAGCTTTTCTTTAATTCGCTCCCAATACATTAATGTGTTGGAAGTGTCTTTATGGCCCGCATGTAATACCAGCAGTTTAATTTTTGATCGTCGGATAGTTTCATAGCTTCCCAATCTTGATATTAGCTTTAAAATCTGTTCCTTCTCGACTACCTCAATTGGCTCACCAGTTGCTTTAGACCACGTTCTAAAGTTCTTTCCGTCAATTACTCTCTCGACTAGTGGATGACCAATAAACTCACAACCAAGCTGATTTAGATGAAACATAAACTTCTTAGCAAACGATTTGGTGTAAAGCTCGCTTTCTGAGCGTACAATCAAGGCTGCCACCTGCCCTTCAAAAGGCAACAATTCACTTTTGTGATATTGAAAAATTGCCTCCTTTAAATAGGCATTAACACGATCAGATTGACCTAATTCATCGAGTTCAACAATATAAAGTACTCGTTTTTTGATTATAATGTCATTTAAATCAACAATTTCGTTTATATGGCTTTCAATCCAATTGAAATCGGTATTTCCATCTTTGCGCTCAAACCTTATGACATCAATGAATTCCATAGAGCCTCCAACTTATCATATGCAGATTTGACACGTTCGTACTCTTTATTTGGTAAATGTAATTTCTCAAAATCTATCAAATGGCCTTTTCTTCTATTGAGTGCACCCCAATAAATACCATTTAAGTAGTTCGCACTATAATGATATTCTCCAGCTAACATTCTAACAATTGAAATTGCACCTGATGATAGTGCTGGCGCAATAAAAGGTTTAAATCCTAATGCCCTCATTTCAAGGTTTGCAGTAATTACTCTCTCAGTTAGTGCGATAGACCTTTCTATTGCCTCACATTCAACATTTTCAACAATAACCAAATCCTTGCCATGGGGTCCATACGCCCGTCCCACAACCGGATATTGATAGCTCAAAAGGTCACTATAGTATTTAGCACGTGCATCCATTACACCTAGTCCAAATCCAACCACCTGCTCCGGTAGCAAGCCTCTATAATCGTAAATACCTTCATCATTTAAATTTGAACTATGATAAGCAGAAAGACATAATAAATCAACTGGATCAGATACGACACCGAAAATCCCCTTATATGACCTTTCTCTGGCAATTTTCGCAAAATGTGCTACCAGTTTAGAATTATCTTCAAATTGTGCCATTCTAACATCGCTTACTGCCTCTCCTACCTTTGGTACATATTTCGAGGCACAAAACAGAAAAACATCTGCATCAAATAATTCTGTTTCCTTTATACCCGTCACCTTTAGTTCAGGATTGATCGCAATCTGATTAAGCTCAATCTCATATCGCTTGATAACATTCGGGTTAATATCGTATATGCCTAATGTATGAATGACATCACCACCCAATAGCTTTAGTCCAGTTGCAAGCTGCCCGCCAACATCTCCCAAAGCTAGTAAATGTACCCTTTTCTTACTAAACGCATAGCGCCCATTCGCTATAAAATCCAAAAACTGACAAAGCTCCTCCTCTAATCTATCCTGATCGAAATAATCAATATTTATAGCAGGGTAAAGTTCTGCATCTTGTTTGTATAATTTCTCGATAGATTCTGTTAAGTCACTCTCTAGATCTTCAATTGCCATCTCAGTCAATTTTTTAGTTTTTCTTTTTTCGCCTTTGAATACGATTATTTTACTGGTGGTATTCACTTGTTCTCTACTGTCTATTTCTTTTGTGTCTTCAAAAAAATCCAAAGTTTCATTTGATAAAATTTCCCAGATGTTATAAAAATATGTCTTCATAAACCTCACCCTATATAGATCGTCTTCATTTTTTTCAATTGCTCTAAATCATCCTTTATATACTCTGAAGGTTTAATATTATCAGAGTAAAAAATATGTCTCCCTTTATCTGGATACCTTGGCGTGTTCAAAACCTCTCCAAGTCGATCAATCGTCAACAGACGATCATTTAGTCGCTCGTATACCATTTCAACTGCACACATTATCTCAATTGCATTTGTTAATGCCGTCTCTGATAAATTATAGATTGCCTCCTTGGAGGTATCTGTTACATAGGATGCAGATGCATATGGTAATACAAGATTGATTGAATTAATTAAATTTCTTTCTGGAATACCACCTCGCCAGACTGCGTCACCGTCAATAAATGGATACAGCTTACTTTCATAAAACCAGACTTTGATTTTGGGGATAAAATAAGCAGAGTCGACATTAATGTCCATAGATTCAGCGATTTCCTTTCCTTGTCCTGACATTATAGCGACAATAAAGCGCTTAATTTCTACATCGTATTTTTTGAAATATGGCTCTAAAGCTTTAACTCTGTAGCCCTTGTTCAAAAGATCATCCACTAAAATAACCGGTCGATTAAAGGATTTCAGCATTTTTATTTGATTTTCAACATCTAAATAAAAAGGGTATTCCTTAATTTGATGCGTCATCAGATCCGGAGAAAAATACTTTTCAGCATGAAGCGTTTTAGTTACTGTGTTTGGAATTAGCCATCTTTTAAAAACCGCCCCAAATGGCACACACATTGCTTCACCTACCGTCTTTGGTATGATCGGAACAGTTGGCATATTGTTTTCTTCACATACCTTTTTAATTAGGTTTTCGTAAATCATTGCGCGATCGAAGCTCAATACTAAATTTCCTGGATAAAGCTGCGTCATTGAAAGCTGGAGTCTATGTCTTGCCTTTGCCATGGCAGTCAAAATCTCTGGTGTGTTTCTATAGGGCTCTTTGAACATCGAATGAATATCTAGATTTAGCGTACAAGGTGCTGACATATTGACCACATGTACAAGCTCTGAGGTTTTAGCAGATGTTAGGTTAATAAATCCCTGAATTTCTAATACGTCATAGATTTCTCTTGTCGTTGAGCCTTTAAAGGCCTCTTTATAGATACAATAGGTGTAATCCCTTGAGAGTGCATGCGCAATAGTCTCTGTAAGCATAATCTGCTCTGTATTTCTTATATCTGTATTTTTCCTTTTGATGATGCCGTCGATCACCAGTATTCTGCCAATCGAATTGGTTCTAATATACCGAATGATCATTTCGTCATTAAACTCATGATGAATCTCAGTTGCTCTTAGCCAATGACTTACGCTAATGGCTACTATTTCACCACTTTTTTCAAGACTTCTGAGAACATATAGCTTAAAGCTTGGGTATTCAGAGACACGTACTAAATTCGATATCATCTCATCTGCATCCGACCCAAAAAGTTCAGCTATTTCAGCTAAAAGGTAATCCTCAACTTGCTCAAGCACTTCCAAATAAATCGACTTGGTCGTCATCATACTTTTGTACATTGGTTCGCGCTGGTACAAGCCCTTCTCATAGATATAATTCTGTGCAAGAGGCTCTATCAGAGTCGAAATATCTCGTTTTTCGTCGATGTAATCCCTAATCAGTGTTGAACTAATGTGTTCATAATCCTTTGGTAATGCAAATTTTAACGAGTTTGGATGAAGATTTTTCATCTTCTCATCGAGTTTTTGATGCATTTCCTCTTGAGCCTGATCATAGAAGCGTTCGTAAACAATGTGTGGAATTTCATTGATAATTCCTGGTGATTGTCCCTTATATGCAGAGGCATTCAAAATAACATCAGAACCAACGACAATGTAAATTTCTGATTCCGGAAACAAGTCCTTTAGGATGATCAAGTCCTTCTCATTTGCAATATTAATAGATATGTCTCTTGGGAATTGATAGATATCAATTTCACTGGCAATAGACTTTTTGATAATATTGCGTCTGATTAGATTCGGCTGTGTTCGCTTTGACCACGAAAACTCATCCACATAAAGTGTTACCTCGAAGCCTAAATTTTTAATATCGTTGGCAATTTGCTTATGTCCAAGAGTAAAGGGATCAAACGCTCCTGGAAAAAACGCGATCTTATTATTTGGCTTTAATAAAATTGGACCGATTTCATGAGTAAAAGCAGATATAAAGCTATAAATATATTTTAAGCAGGCCGTATTGTTGTAAAAAATCAGCTCCTCACTTTCGTCAGTGTTAATCATTAAGGACATCACTTTTTTTATAACCATACGATAAAGGTACTCTTTTTTTCTTAATGTTAGATTTTTATCCGTTAGAATGTCCTTAGCTATAACTGAAAATGCCATCTGATTGACATAGCTTGACCCGTGCACAAAGCCATTAAAAAGAACACCAAATAATCGAAGAACTCGTTTATTATGATTCTCTAGTTCTTCCTTAAAGGCATATTTATAGTCTGCATATTGAGCGATTGCATATCCCACCGTTTTTTCAATAAGTGCAATTAATTTTTCATTGTTCGTACTCATTTTTTTCTCAAAGCTCTCGATGATTTCATCAAGCTCTTTTGGTTTAACGGAAAGAATAATCTTCCCAAGATAAGGTGGAATGTATTTAGTGAACTCATAGCTTTCCATCTCTAGCGCACGAATTAGCTCTACAGCGATATCGTTCTTCTGTTCATAGCTTAAATGTGGAATTAAATTGAGAAGCATCCTACCTGCCGTGTTCCTAACCGATTCTAAGGCACTTACCTTTAGTAAGTTGCACAAATGCATTGCCATATAAAAGCAATTTTCATAATCATAAAGTAGCGTGTTTCTCATTAAAAGCTCTATTTGAAAACGCTTAGCCACATCCAATGTCGCTGATTTTAAATTGCTAAGGAATATATTGCTGGTGTATTGCAAATCGTCTAAGCAAATAGCCTTGAACTGTTCTATGACAGGCTCATCAAGATTAAGCTGCTCAGCTAGCTTTAATCTCGCATAATTTTCTGCTGGGTCATTTAATGTCGTTATAGTCTCAAGAACTCTTGCAACCTTAGCCTGCTCAATAATGGTCTTGCTTGATAATGGTAGGATTGAGTAGATTAAATTATATGCTCTCAATCGAACCTTATACTCCGGACTGGTTAAAAGATTTGAAACAAAGTTTAAAATCGTATAGGTCTGTTCATGTGTAAATTCAGAAAAAGGTAAAATTCTAGCAGATTTAATTAAATAGAATCGGATTTGCTCGTGCTCACTGTACTGTGTGAAGAAATTCACAGTTACTTCGAAGCTTTTTACGCGTTTTTCTGTTCCTACGAGATGCTTAAAATAAGCATCTAACATATCTCTCATACTGTAGCTGATAAATTTCTTATGTCGATCTATGATTTTATTTTCAGGATTTAAAAACTTGTCAATATAGATTTTTAAAAGTTCAATCGTATCTAATACCTTTGCTTCTTGATCCGCACTTGGCGGGGTTTCCTTTCTAATTTCTTCATCAAAGGAGGCTATAATTGTTCCTATTAATTCAGCGCATTGCTTGCGAATATCCTCTTCAGGTAAAACAAGTTTTTCATATAAGAAACTAAGCATTATTTGTTTTTGCTTTTGTGTCAAATAGGTATAATACTCCTCCATAATAGCGATATAACCTCTTAGACTGGTCAAATCTCTACTATTTCGAACGGGTTCAAGCATTTTATTAAGAGATGCCTCATCTCTAAGTCGATACAATAATTCAATATTATGATCTATTGAAGAAAATATGACATTCTTAGTAATTTCTTCTCCCTGCATCAGAGTAAAGTATTTACGTTGAGTCGTCGGCGTATACTGAACGGTCAAATCATAAGCTTCATTCGGTTCAGTCTTAATTCCTAAATCCTGCAAAAAGGCTTCAAAGTCTCTCAACTTCGCATATACTTTTCGATATCGATTTTCCTTTGCAGCATCTACGTTATCCAGCTTATCCAGAATTACATCGAATGAATCCTGTAAATTATAAAATCGCATTAACGATTTATTAGCCACTCTTTCAGCTTTAACCCTAAAATCGCTGTGAATGAGAATTAAAGATTCAATTGGCAATGCATCTAATTCTAAATCCCATGTAGAATGATTAATTGCAACATTACGAATATAGACGATACCTTGATTTTCGAACCACTCACCAGTATAGAAATAATGGTAATAGGCTACCCTTTTCATCTCATCTGGCTTACAGCCGAATTTACCAACATCATGACCAATAGCAGCACCAGAAACTCTGCCCAGGTCAATAGGAAAACCTGCTGCCTTCAATTGTCTCGCTGTTTTCATCGCCAAGTGATTGACGCCACATATATGATCAAGTGTCGTAAAGCCAATCACCTCTTGATTGAGCTTCATCATTTCGTAGACATAAAGATGCTGATAAGCTCTTTTAAATGCTAAATACTCTGTTTTATCTTCTAGTGCATCGATTTCTTTATCTGACAATAGCTCAAGTGGATATTGACTTTGCCAAGTTTCATCCTTCGAATGCATTTGCCATTGAGCCACGATCTTCAGGGTACGTAAATAAATCTCGGACGCTTTATTTTTGGCAACTGTAAGTGTAGCAGTAATTGCTTTAGGGAAAGAAAAATGAAGTGCGTACTGATAAAAGTAATTTAACCATTCCTCTTGATTCATTTGAACTGAATAGGACTCAAAAAATGGTAAAAGCAACTCGAAAACAGCCTGACAGGAATATATATTATTATCCATCATGCTTTTAAGTTGCTCTTTAAATCGGTCATCACTTGTTAAATCTATAATTAGCTTACGTGTAATTCCAAAATTCTTTAAAAATGATCGGTTGAGTAGCTCTTTTTCTAGCTCAACAGTTATTGCTTGAATACGATTGATCATCACAACACCTCTCGTAAATTGTCTTACAAATATTATAACATATCCAAGTGTTGTTGAAGCTTCTATTTAACAGCAGCATAGATTGAATTTATTACAAAAGCATTGCAATGCTAATACAAAACCAAAGATACGCCGATAAATATATTAGAAATCGAAAGGAGGGAGTACTATGGCTAATATAACAAAAAGTCCAGCTGTTACTAATTATAGTAAAGTTCCAGTGAGCAATGTTAAAAGTACACAGAAATCACAAACCGTAACACACGTCTACGGAAAAGGTGAAGTCCATAATACTCCTGATCATCGTTCAGGAAATGAGCGCTTTATTATGGATCTATTTTATTCCAATGCGCATAACCTTAAAGCTTCTTTTATAAGACTTTCTGAGCACAGTCGCGAAGATCAAGCCATGGAGAGCTATTACAAACAGCACGAAGAAGAAGTTATCTCTGGAGCATTAGACCTTATTGAAGCAATTCATTTACTATTTGATAAGGCGCGTCAATGTGACCGCATGTATGGCACGCATTTCACCTTTCTAGTAGAAAGCATCACAAATGATTTTGAGGAAGAATTAAATTCTATTGGATTAACTCACACTCTCTATCAATTTAAGCTCAATCGACCACTCTTTTTTAAAACACTCTGTGAGTCACCAGAAAAATTTAAGTTTCTATTTAGACTCCCAGACGGATTTATGGAATTACAGTCTAGGGTATATCTGAAAATTCAAAGTATCCTATCAAATGATCGAATTGAAGGAAGCATTATCGATTATCGTGCTTAAAATTAGAGGTTATCGCGTTAATTTCGGCGCCGAGTATAATGATTAAGGCCATGAAATAAACCCAAACCATGAAAGCTACTATTGCTGACAAGGAACCGTATACGATAGAATAATCGGTTAGCTTGGTTACGATTCTCGTAAAAATATAATTGGTTGCCAAAGATCCAATAACAGCAAACCCAGCACCTGGCAGTATTTCTGACAGGTGTACTTTTTTGTTTGGGAGGAACAAATAAATTGAAAGAAAGACAAAAATAAAGCTAATGAATAGAAGTAGATTCCGCAATAAATGGGCGAAATCAAGCCAATAATCATCTATACTGAACTTAATATATGAGTTAATAAAATCATATATGCCTTGAAAAACAGAAGGAACAAGTAATGAGAGTACTATAATCAGTATAAACATTAAGGTATAGAACATCCCCATTAACTTAACTAAAATAAAATTTCGCGTTTCACTCACATCATAGGACATATTTATTGATCGTTGCAACGCACTGATGGCACGAGAAGCAGAATAAAGCATCGTAATTCCTGAAATTGAAAGAACCGTTAGGCCTTCAGTCATTATCGTTTGACCGATAAAATCAGTTATCATTTTACTAATATTACTCGGAATATATCTTTGAAGAATATCTAAAGCGAAATCGTAGTTAATGTTAAGCTTAGAAATAACAGAAATTAAGAATATTAGCAAAGGAAAAAATGACAAGACAAAGAAGTACGCCATCTGACCAGCAAACGCTGTAATATGATGCGCCTTATACCGCTCACCTATTCTCCTAATATAATATCCGAGCATTCGTTCATTCGCTTTTATTGACATCATTTCCCCCTGTACCTTCTCTTTAAATATATTACTATTCTAACCTCTTACCCTTAGTTTGTTAAGTCTTCTCTTTAAGTAATATCGTTAATTCCTTAAAAAAGCGTTAAGAGATGGTTAACTTATTCATCGATGCAGCACTTTATTTTTTGCCACATTTAATGCTTTGTTAATTGTATTTTATGTGACAAACTTATAAACTAGTAATATATCGAACCTAGGAGGAAACTATGAAAGCAAGAAAATTGTTTGTTCTGATTCCTTTAATCATTATCATAGCGTCTGTTTTTCTAAGCAGTTACTATACGCTTGATAATGCTGAAGAAGCAATCATTGAAAGATTTGGAAAAATGTCTAACGTGAACACTGCCGCAGGTTTACATTTTAAAATTCCATTCATTGACAAGGTAATCATTTACAATACCAATGAGATTTACTCACTTCAATACGGCTATCGACCTCTCAGCGAAGCCACAACCTCTTCTGCTGCAACCTATCAGGACGTTAGCAACGAAGAAATTGTATTGACAAAGGGCTCCTATTTAATCAACATTGGCGCTGTCATCCAATATAAAATTACAGATGTCGCAGCATACCATTACAATGTCGACAACCAAGAGGGCACAATCAGACTTGCCTTTGAAAGTGTTCTGAGAAGTAACATTCAAAATCAAATTTTAGATGAAGCACTGGTTAACAAGGACAGTATCGCAAAAGAAATTCTCCCTGACCTAACTCGAAAGCTAGCGAACTATAACGTTGGGATTTCAGTAACTGAGGTCAAATTAACTGACGTATTATTGCCTGAAGATGTTCAATATGCATATGATGATGTCAATATAGCTTCTAATGAAAAGGATTCATATAAGAGTCAGGCAGACAAGTACTCAAATGAAATGTTACCAAAGGCACGGGCTGAGGCTTATCAAATGATTCAGGAGGCTGAATCCTATAAAGCTGAGAAGATAGCGCAAGCTAAAGGTGATGTTACTAACTTTAATCAGGTTTATGAAAAATATGTCGCATCCAAGGACATCACGAAAACAAGATTATACATTGAAACAATGGAGAAAATTCTTGCTACCGCAAAAAACAAATACATTATTGATTTTGATAATGATAACATTCTTAAGTTTTTACCACTCCAACCAACAGGAGGTACACAATAATGAATATCAATCAAGGGGAACAAAAACAAGATTCTCAGGAAACCATTAGAGATGAATTTTCTCAAGCTAGAGATAAATTCAAAGATGTTAAATCACAGGCGAAGAGAAGTGTTGCAGTAGTGGTTGGTTTTGTTTTAGTGATAGCAGCAATTGTAGTATTAACAAACTGTTTTTACATCGTTCGTGAGGACGAGGTTGCCACAGTGAGAGAACTCGGCGAAATCAAAGCGATCGTAGTCGATGCCGATAATACTGATGCTCAAAAGCAAAATGATTTAGATCCTAGATTTAAGGATGTCAAAATCGTGACTACTAAAGGCTTAAAATTTAAAACACCTTTTATTACAACAGTTGACAAGGATACAAGTAAACTATTAACATATATCTCAAATACTGCAAAAATTAATACAAAAGATAAAATCAAATATGAAATCAGCATGTTCGCGCAATGGGAGATAACTCATCCAGGTATCTTTAGATCTTCACTTGGAACTGTAACGCGAGCTAACTCAAAAATTGATGAAATTGCATACGCAGTTATAATTGACAGAGTTAATCGCTTAAGCAGCTTGGATTTTCTAAATAACAAAGAGGCGTTACAAACCATTCTTCAAGAAGCAATGGCTGAACTCAATAATAATCTGGCAACACAGGGTATCCAATTGACCGATATCGATGTTTACAGAACTATTGTACCAGCTTCAAACATCGAGTCAACCTATAAAAAGATGATTGCAGAGCGTGAGGCAATTGCACAACAAATCAGATCAGAGGGATTAGAAATCTATCAAAATACAGTTGCAGATACAGATAGAAATGTCGCTCAAATTAAAGCAAGTGCAATTGAAGAATCTGAAAAAGTTCGTGGTGAAGCAGATGCATCTGCTTTGGAAATCTATGCGAGTGGTTTCAGCAAGGATCCAGACTTCTACGAATTTTGGCGTACGCTTAAGTCCTATGAAAATACAATTGATGAAGACACAATTATGTATATTGATAAAAATAATCAATACCTTAAGTTCTTCTCAAATGGAGCGAATAGCTTGAATTAGCAATATACTAACTGGTTATACCATTTGAATATCTAAAAAATTAAGGAGAGTGTACAAATCTGATTTATCAGATTTGTACACTCTCCTTTTTAATTGCTTTTCCTTAAATCTGAGTCATTCGAACAATTCTGTTTAAGGTTTCAATCTCAACTGTTTGATCCTTATCGGATATGGATAAGTCCGGTGTGGTGTGAGCCTCAATTAACAGCCCATTTGTACCACAAGCGATTGCAGCCTTTGACATGATTTCTACTAAATCCCTTTTACCTGTGCCGTGACTGGGATCAACAATAATCGGTAAGCCTGTTTCTTTCTGTATAATAGGGACCACTGTTAGATCTAATGTATTTCTTGTATAGGTTTCAAAGGTTCTAATGCCTCTTTCACAAAAAATAACATTGTCATTTCCACCCTTTAGAATATGCTCTGCTGCAAGAATCCATTCCTTTACGGTTGCACTAAAGCCCCGCTTTAAAAGTATCGGTTTTTTTGTTTCACCAACTGCCTTTAATAAGCTGTAGTTGTACATGTTTCTTGAACCGATTTGTATGACATCAACCGCCTCAACAAATCTAGCCAAATGCTTTTCATCCATTAACTCTGTTACGATGGGCAATTGATATTGCCTTTTGGCCTCAAGCAAAAACTCTAAACCCTCAAGTCCCAACCCCTGAAAATCATGAGGGTTAGTTCTCGGTTTAAAAATACCACCCCTTAGCATGTGTGCACCAGATTCTTTAACTGCTTTTGCGATTTCTAGTATACTTTCATGAGATTCTACTGAACAAGGTCCAGCAATGACAATAGGGATACTACCGCCAATTGAATGTGAATCGATAATAATTTCTTTAACTTTCATTTCATTTCCTCATAACCACTTTATTTTCTGAGCATACCGTATCCACCATAAAGTGATTTTTTATCTGATACTGTAATTACTGCATTTTCCTGAATTGATTTTATAAAGTTGGCACATTCTTTAATTTTTTTACGCTGAACATACATCAATAAAACATATCTCGGGTGATTTTTTCCCTCACCTCTTAAAACGGTCACAGCATAGCCTTGATCTCTTAGGTTGTCTACGACGATTTCACCATGCTCTTCTTTCAAAATAACTTGAATTTCAGCTAGCCCAATACCTATTTTTTCTTCAACCCAGCTACCAATATAGTTACCTAGCGAAAATCCCAATGCATACGCGACAATTTTCAACGGATTCTCCATAATATTGTCAAGCACTGTACTGACGAGAACAACCCAAAGTGAAACCTCAAAGAATGCTATTACAGCACCAATCTTCCGTTCTCCTTTTGTTATTAAAACCATTCGAACGGTTGCCATTGAAACTTCTATTACTTTTGCGAATACGATAAATAAATAAATCATCGGCAACTCCTTTTCTATTACTTATCCCCTTTGAGTTTTGGGTATGTATATAGTATGATAGTAGTAGGTAAGCATACGCATTAACATTATACCTTATTTTATTTAAAATTAGAAGTTACAAGGGGTTAAAATGATTGATAGTCTTATAGATGTTATAAAGGGATATAAACCAAATACTTCAGGTGTAAAGCGGCAATCCTCCGTATTGATTCCACTTATTGAAATAAACGGTTGTTGGGAACTCCTGTATGAAAAGAGAGCATTAACCTTAAAGTCTCAGCCAGGCGAAATATGCTTTCCAGGAGGTGCCATTGAGGATGTAGAACATTCAAGAGAAGCAGCTATAAGAGAAACCTGTGAGGAGCTTAATATCGAAATGAGTGAAGTTGAAATCGTTGGCCAAATCGATTCCGTAATGACCAGCTTCGATATGATCATCCATTGTTATGTCGGCATCATTAAACGTCCCTTTGAGCTAATTCGCTATGCCACTGATGAAGTTGACCACATTTTCACAGTTCCACTATCTTATTTTGTCAATCATCCACCAAAAACGTACTTTATCAACTCTGTATTTAATTTGTCAGAGGATTTTCCATATCAAAGCATACCAGATGGTAAAAATTACAACTTTAAAGCCGCGCGCTATCCAGTTGTTTTTTATGATTATGAGGCTTATACCATTTGGGGGTTAACCGCAAGAATGACAGAGCAATTTATCAATATGCTCGATCAAGAGGAAATAAGATCTTTTAAATGTACGTGAATGCTCGTCTCTAAACATACTAAATGGACTCTCACAAAACATATGAAAGTCCATTTAACGGGATTCGGCACGTTGAAGTGAAGCATATTCAATTGTATCGGTAAATTCTGTAATTATAAGCATTCCTCCTAAATAAAAAAGTTAAAACTAAAATTTAAAAGCTACACGTTGGAAATACTCATTAAAAAAACTTAGGACCACTGTCCTTTAAGACGTCCCGATGCTCCCTATATCAACAACCTTTCGGTTTGTTATATTGACTTAATACCCAATATAGTGTGAAAATAAACAATAAATTCTGTTGGAGGTATCCTATGGATCTAACAAAATATTTACTACCTTCTCACTCAATTGAACTATCTGTCACCTCTCGAGATGAACATAATAAGGCCTATGTCATTAGTTTTAAAACCGTAATCGAGCGCGGCGTTATCAGTAATCAGTTTAGGATTATAGCGCCAATCTATCATGGTAAAATTTATAATTTTCACACTGGAGATCATCTCTCAGTCGTCTACTCTGCCCCTGAGCAAGAGGGAAAAGACTTATTTGAAATCGACACAATTGTCAAGGATCGTCATTTCGAAAATGGTATCTCCTCTTTGACTTTGATGATTAACAGTGAGCCCGTGAAGGTACAAAGGCGACAGGCATTTAGAGTCAATGTTTTTAATAACTATGATTTTAAGTTTCGTGGAATAGATTACCAGCTGGTATCAAAGGATATAAGCTCTACAGGAATGCTTGCGCTTTCATCGGTACAGCTGCCAGCAAACACAACCTTTGATATTATTTTTGACGCCAACCCAAAACCAAAGGATGCAATTGATTATGACTATCAAGAGGATAAGATTTTTACCATAAAATGTAGGGTACTTGACTCAATGGCTCAGGTTGAAATTCGTCGGTACTTAAATCGAATTCAATTCATCGGTTTAAAGGAAAGTCAATCGCAGCTCATCACACAATATCTTTATTCAAAACAATCTGAAATTATTCACTCAAATCCTGAAAGCAGTCAGAAGATTTCGAACTACTTTGAGCATGAATCCGATAATCTTGTGGATATTTACTCAAAAGAATATCGCCGATTGCAAATTTTAGGCTTAATGAGTACCTTGACGTTATTTTTTGCCCTTATAACCTTAATGATTTCTAGGCCAATAAAAAAATATGTACTCGATTATTTTTTTAACTTTTATCGACCTCAATTTTGGCGTAAAGACTATCTTTTGGCTACCTTGATATTATGCATTATAGCTATTTTAATCGACTTTGTCGGCCTCGGCTTTAATATAATGGAGCTTAGAAAACGCAATACCACACTTCATTGGCCGTTGATACTAACAATGATGATTGCCCTTGCTATGATTATTTTTGTCATTGTTATTGCTACAATTAACAAGCTGACGCTTTTCTAAAATTGAGATATCTCATTAATAAAACCAACCCCCGTTACTGTTATTGTCCAGCAACGGGGATTCTTATTATTTTCGGGTGTCTGTTTATTCTTGAACACTTAAAATAGGCTCTTATGTTAAAGAACTCTATCAAATAATGTCAATTCTTTATATAGCAGCCTTGAACGATGTCCTTTTCAGCTAAATACTTCTGAATGCCGTTCAGCACATGTCTTTTATTAAATGTCCACGTTGGTGCTATCACTTCAGCCCTTTTCCCATCCCCTGTCATACGATGAATAACAATTTCAGGGTCTAGACGCCCTATACCTTCACACACCCACCTAATATAAGTAGCTTCGTCCAACAGTTCAAAGGGCGTCTCCTGATAGCGTTGCGAAAGTGCTGTGTTCTTCACAATATGAAGCATATGAATTTTAACGCCAAATGGCTTTATCCTTGTAATAAAATCCATCGATGCCATAAAATCCTCAAAGGTTTCTCCTGGTAAACCCGCTATCAAATGAAGAACAACGGGTATTCCTGCCTTTTGTAGCATTATTGTGCTTTTTTCAACATCCTCAAGTGTATAGTGACGATTTAGCCATTCATTCTTTTCATCATGAATGCTTTGCAAGCCTAATTCAACCCATAACACATCAATCGTCTTAAACAATTCTATATGTGAAGCATCTATGCAATCCGGTCGCGTGGCGATGGCAAGTCCCTCAATACCTTCACAGGCTAATGCACTTTTATAAATAGCTTCAAGCTCTTGTATGGGCTTGTAGGTATTGGTATAGCTCTGAAAATAAGCGATAAAGCCAACGTTTGTCCATTTAGCAGATAGGAGTGCCTTTTGAGAGTCGATTTGCGTTTGGATATCTTGATTTTCCTTCTTAACGCCACAGCTGATCTCTCCAGCAAAGTCACCTGACCCTTCAAGCGAACAAAAGACGCAACCCTTTGAAGAAAGGGTTCCGTCTCTATTTGGGCATGTAAAACCACCATCGATAGATAGTTTAACAAGCTTTCGTCCATACCTTAATTTTAAATAGTCACTAAGACCATAATAACGACTCATTTATATCCTGCCTCTTAATATTTCTACACTTCTATCAAGTATGCCTGAAAAATAAGCAAGCGTCAATCCGTAATTGGTCATTGGAACTTCTGCAGTCTCTGCAATGTCAATTCTAGTCAACATGGTTTTTCGATTCACCATACATGCCCCACAGTGTATAACTGCTTTGTATTGACTCAAATCCTGTGGAAAATCATGCCCCATAGCAAATTCAATTTGAATTTCAGAATTTACTTTTGTGTGTAACAATTTTGGTATTTTTACTCTACCAATATCTTCATGAGAATGATTGTGCGTACAGTTTTCAGAGATTAGTACCTTATCTCCTGCTTTCAAGGCTTTTAAAGCCTCAATTCCATTTAACAGCTTATTGATATCGCCCTTTTGCCTTGAAAACAAAATTGAAAAGCCAGTGAGCGGAATTTCTTTTGGTACGATTTGACTCACTGAAGCAAAAGCCTGAGAGTCAGTAATGACCAAATCAACCTTATTAAGCTCTTCCAATGCTTCTGCTAGCTCTGTATCTCTTACGACATGGCACTTAATTCCGTGATCCAAGCAATCTCTAATAATCTGAACCTGTGGTAAGATAATTCTACCCTTTGGCGCTTCTGAATCAATTGGAACAACCAATACAACCGTACTGCCATAAGGGAGTAAATCTCCTACCAAAGGCGCTTCCTCACCGATTGATTTGAGCTGCTTCATCATCTCATCGTTAAGCTGGTGAACATCTTCAAGGTTAGAAGTAGTTATTAGCTCGTATGGCCGATTTAAAGCATCAATTTTAACTTGATCCTCAGTCTTTAATAAATCCTTCTTATTGACGACTAGCATATGCGGAATATTAAAGCGTTTAAAAACGTCTGTCATATGCAAATAGCCATCAATATCTGGATTTGACCCATCCATAACATAGATTCCGAAATCCGTTCTATTTAGCATTTGTTTGGTCTTTTCTACTCTTAGTGAACCCAAGATACCTTCATCATCTAGTCCAGCCGTATCAATAAATACCACTGGCCCAAATGGGATCAATTCCATTGCTTTGATAACTGGGTCAGTTGTCGTACCTTCAAAGGTCGATACAACCGCTATATCCTGCCCGATAATCGCGTTAAAGAGCGATGATTTTCCCGCATTGCGGTTGCCGTATATACCTATGTGAACCCGATTTGCATTTGGTGTTTTATTCATATGCCCTCACTTATAAAAATATGTCTCTTTTACCGCTGTTTAAGTCTTCAATCCCTTTAATAACAGTGGCTTTAGTATTTTCATCCTTCACGCGTTCAATTTCTTTATCTATAAATGCATCCACCTGCTTATTAAATGCTTCATCGCCAAAATCAAGCGCGTACTCTTTAAGTGTCATTAAAGCATTTGGTTGACAGACATGCTGTATTTGTCCTGTTTTAGCAAGCTTCATAAATCGATCGCCCGTTCTTCCCATTCGATAGCAGGACGTACAGTAGCTCGGAATAAAGCCATCTTCAATAAGTCCAGAGATTACCTCCATTGGAGAGCGCTCATCTGATACTTTAAATTGAGCCACCTCCTGAGGGCCTTCTTCACTTTCCTTATAGCCGCCAACGCCTGTACAAGATCCAGCGCTTAGCTGTGATACGCCATAATGAATCAATTCCTTGCGCATTTCTTGAGATTCTCTTGTTGAAAGAATAATTCCAGTAAATGGTACAGCAATTCTTAATATAGCGACGATCTTTTTAAAGGTTTCATCGTCTATTGTATAATCGAATTGATCCAGCTCCATGCCTTCAGCTTTCTTAATTCTAGGAACTGAAATCGTATGAAATCCAACACCATAATTATCCTCAAGATGTTGATTGTGGAGCATGAGTGCAAGTACTTCGAATCTATGATCATAAAGACCAAATAAAACGCCAGCACCGACATCATCCACACCGCCTTGCTGTGCTCTATCAAAGGCTGTTAAATGGTATTCGTAATTGCCCTTCAATGATTTTGGATGCATTTCAAGATAGGTTGGTTTATGATAGGTCTCTTGGAACAAAATATAGGTTCCAATATCAGCCGCTTTCAATTTTTTATAGTTTTCAATGGTTGTAGATGCTATATTAACGTTGACTCTACGAATATTACTTTTTTCACTTGCTTCATCATAGATAACTCTTAGAGTATCCACAATATAGTCAATGGTACAATTAACTGGATCTTCCCCAGCTTCTAATGCCAATCTTTTATGGCCCATTCTTTCGAGAATTCTAACCTCTTCTCTAATCTCAGCTTCAGTTAATTTTCTTCTACCAAATTGATTTTCTCTTTTATAGCCACAATAAACACAGTTATTCACACAGTAGTTGCTGACATAAAGTGGTGCGAATAAAACGACGCGATTGCCATAGATCGATTGCTTGATTGCAGCAGCAATGTCATATATTTTTTTTATTTGACCTGGTGTGTGTGCTTGTAATAATGTCGCAATTTCCTCTAGATCCAAGCCATTCTTAAACTTTGCCTTTTCAATAACTGCATCGATTGCTTCATCAGTAACGTTTTTTGTCTTTTCTAGAATTGATTCGATTAATTGATGATCGATATAAGTTGCTTCCATGTAATTGTCATCGCCGTACTTCGCCATACTCTACCTCCAAGTTTACTCTTCGATTGTCTTTTTAGAAATCGATGTTTTTACTGAAATATGTTTTAAGTTTCCCAACTTCCCAGTGAAGCTATTGATTTCATCCACAGTTGCAAAAACGATAATGGTTACAACAGAGATGTCATACTGATCAAACGGAATTCCAGTTCGGCCTCTCACAATGCCTCGAAATTCTGCGATAATTTCGTTAAACCTTTGTTGAACTTCTTGAGGTTCCTCTAAAATAGCACTTACAACTGCAATTTTCTTTTCCATAGCGCCTCCGAAATAGCATTCGTATAGTATATATAAAATAAAAAGCCTTCTCAAAGGAGAAGGCTAAAGTCGCAAAATAATCTCAGTAATGAGATACACTATAGCTCCTGCCTTTCGATTCAGATTTCTCTTATTCGTTAGGTGGAATATCAAACTATCACAACCTAAAGGCACACCTCAAGACCATGATCTTGTTAATAGTTTATCAATTGAAAATGATTTTGTCAAGAATTAAACAAAGATTTAAAATTTCATACTTCTTGCCTGATTTCTGCCTTTTCTCTTCGAAATATACAGAGATATATCTGCACTTCTTAGTAAATCATCCTCATTAAGTGCTTCATTGCTCACTTCAAAATAGGCAAGGCCAATACTCACAGAGACCTTTCCGTTAATTCCCTTTTCAAGGTGAGGCATATTTACATCCGAAACTGATATTAGTATATGTTGAGCAATGGCGGCAACGTTCTCCTCATCACTGTCTAAAAAAACAACCATAAACTCGTCCCCACCATAACGATAAATATACGGGGTTGTTTCATTACAGGTCTCCTTTAAAATTTGAGCAACCGTTTTAATGACTTTGTCACCTTCAAGATGGCCATAATCATCATTGTATTCCTTAAAAAAATCAATATCGCACATTAAGGTTGAGAGCTTCCTCTTTTGACGATTAAATGCCTCTAAAATAATACCGACATCCTCATTAAGTGCATATCGGTTGAGGAGGCCACTCAGTCCGTCCTGCTTAGAGATGGTCTTTAATCGATCGTTAAGCTCTTTCATTTGTGCCGTTTTAAGTGCATTAGCGATTGCGATTGCAATATAAGAGCTTAAAGCACGCATCATCTCTATCTGCGCATGATCATAGCCATTTATTGTATACCTTTGTAAAGAAAAGACACCGATTACTTTTTCGTCAATAATAAGGGGCGAATAATATATGGTCTCATAGGGGACACTTATATTCTGAAAGTTCTTATTCAAGGGTTCAAAATCATCTAACACTAAGTGACTCAAATACCCTGTATAATATTCGGTTCTATGTCGAATGACCCAGGTGCCCATACTGCTCTTATTTGAAAGAGGAACATCATAGCTTTCTTTTATTTCACCATTTTCATAGGTCATACGATTATACAAAAGCTCCCTTGCTTCATCGTATAGACCTAAAACCAATGCATCGAATTCAACAAAGCTCGCCATTTTAGTGATAATCAGCTTAACTAAGGTATCGTAGTCAAGCTCCTTGGCCAAGTCCTTAGCCACTTCGTTGATAAAGCTCATATTTTCCATCAACCGATCGGAATCACGTTTTAATTGCTCCTGTAAATCGGTGTCAATTTTACCTTCGATTTGGTACAGGCTCATCTCATATAAGTTATTGAGAAGGGATTCATCCAAAACCATAAGCCGTTTGTAATTTTCTACAATACCTGACCTGAAAGTTATTTTATCCGTCAATTGATGGATGAATAATCGCGCTTCACGCTCAGCGTCAAAATCACCTATTTCTTCAGAGGAAACAGCAAGTGCGCTCCCCATCTCATACGCCTTATCATAATCTCCCAACGCATCATATATTCTACTGTCCATCATTTGACATTCTCTAAGTCCAATGGCATCATCTACCTTCTGAAATAAAGCCCTCGCTTCATTAGATGAAACAAGTGCAGCTTCATACTCCTCTTGTAAAAAAAGGTAACGACTTGAATTGATCAAAAATAAAGCGTTGTATTCTGATACGTCGGATTTATGGGTTATGAGTTCCCCCATTGCATCTAGCTGTTGCCTTACATTTTCTATCTTGCCTTGCTTGAAATAATGATTGATTATATTGTGGGTTATCATTATTGTCAGCTTATAGTTGTGTTCACTTTTTGCTGCCGTCTGAGCAGAAATGTAATACTTTACTGCTTGCTCACCCATATTAAATGCTTCATATAAAGTGGCAATATTATTCAATATGGCGGCTATAGAGCCTTTCATATCAAGATGCTGTGCAATTCTCAACGATTGATGGTAGTAGTCAAGAGCAATTCCATATCGTCCATAATAGCTTTGAATATTTCCTAAAAGGTTACACACACGCCTTTGAACATTATCAAGGTGATGCTTTTTTGAAAGCTCAAAAGCATGGTTTGCATTCTTAAGTGCAAGTTCAACCTCTCCATTATTTAGTTGAAAATTAGATAAATTTACCAGAGACCTAGCTATTGTGTTGGGTTCGTTTGAATCAGAACTATATTTGTAAATATCATCGATTAGTCTTTTTCGTTCTAAACTCGTTATCGTTTCGTCGTTTTCATATCGATCATTTAACTGATTGATTACGCTTATTTCCATTCGTTCACCTACTCACCAAAACCATTTTATTTACATTCTTAATTCATACCAATCGCAATACAATTTAATCTACAAATCTGAGGCACATGCAATAATAGCTTTTACTTGTAGGTAAGTACCTAAAACTAGGGCTTCCTCATCGAGATAAAAATCATGCGTATGAAGCGCACCATCAAGCCGATCTTTTAAGCCACAGCCTAAATGATAAAATGCGCCCTTAGCCACATCTAAGAAATAAGAAAAATCCTCAACACCTAGTGAGGGGAGTTCCTTTTCATATACATTTGCTTCACCTAGCTCATTTTGAAAAACCTTCTTTAAGTGCCTAGTGACACCTATATCATTGATCAATGCCTTATAGCCTTCTTCAAATCTTATTTCAGCCTTTGCACCAGACCAACTACAAACCGACATAACTAATGATTGCAATTTCTCTTTTAATAACTGACGGGTTGCTTCATCAGTTGTACGCATACCACCAGAAAAAACAACTTCATCACAAATAATGTTGTCCTTCGCACCGCCATGTATTCTACCGATGGTTATAACTGCTTGGTCCAGTGGCGAAACATATCTACTTATCAAGGTTTGAATATCATTAATAATTGAAGCAGCCACAACAATTGCATCTATTCCCTTTGTTGGGTAAGCGCCATGTGCTGCTTTTCCAATGATTTTAACCTCAAACAGATCAGAAGCTGCATTTAGCTTACCTTCTCTTAGCTCTACTGCGCCCACTGGCAAGTAGGGCATGACATGAAGGCCTAAAACACAATCGACATCGGGTGATTTCATTACCCCTTCAGAAACCATTCGCATAGCGCCGCCAATTGTTTCTTCAGCAGGCTGAAAGAAAAATTTCAAATTGCAAGGCTGAAGTGCTGTGTTCTCAGAGAAAAATTTTGCAACGCCAAGTAGGATGGTAGTGTGAGCATCATGACCACATGCGTGCATCACATTATCGATACGCGATTTAAAAGGTAGATCTAAAACCTCTTGTATGGGTAGCGCATCGATATCTGCTCGAAGTCCTATGGTTTTACTGGATTCCTCTTTGAGCAAAACACCACAGACACCAGTCGCTGCGCTCGGATAATTATTGATATTCATCTCATTTAATAAGGTCATTATTTTTTCCTGAGTCTTAAATTCAGCTTCACTTAGCTCAGGCTCTTGATGAAATGAACGTCTTACATCGAATAACCAAGACCTACTGGTGGCAATTCTTTTATATATCGGATCCTCCAGATAGGCCTGCCCCTCTAATGAACTAACTTGATGTGTCGCCATATTGACTCTCCCTATCCTCTAAATAATCAATTACAAAAGTCTCACTTCCATTTTCTATAAATTCTCTTGGCACGCGCATCGCTATACGTGCAAGAAGCTCATTTCGATTGGTTTCAGCAAGTTTGGCAAGCTCTAACAACTGCGGTGAAGTATCGTCAAACAAGGTTACTTCAGTTCCGAGAGATACCTCCCCAGCCTCTGTAACATCAATCATACACTGATCCATACACATGAGCCCCACAATAGGGACAAGAAGACCATTTATCATTACCCTTCCCTTGCCTGAGAGACTTCTTGGTAATCCATCCGCATATCCAATGGGAAGTACCGCTATCTTCGTCCTTCTTTGCGCTACAAACAAGCGATCGTAACCGACAGCTTCACCTACCTCTAAGGTTTTCACCTGTGTTACATTGGTTTTCAATGACATAACAGGTTTCAGATTAAAAGGGGTCTTCCTGCTACAATAGCCATATAAAATTGCGCCTAATCTCACCATATCATAATGCTTATCCGGATATGCAATCGTTGCAATACTATCACATGCATGCTTCAAAGGAACTGAAATATGCTTTTCCCTAAGTTGTTTCATAAGTGCTTCAAATTTTGCAAATTGAGCTTCATCTGACTCTATCGAATCGAGAGCCAAATGTGTAAAGATACCTTCGACTATTATGAACTCATAGGTTAAACACGCCTCTAGCGATTCGATTAATTCTTCCGGGTCTTTATAGCCCAATCGATTAAAGCCAGTATCGAACTTGAGATGTATTTTAGCTTTTTTATCATCATAGGAAGCGTTTAAGTTTAATTTCCTCGCTTCTTCAAGGCTAAATAGAGTAAGGGTGATGTCATGCTTTACAGCAAGATCATAATCCTTCTCAAAGGTATAGCCCATAACTATAATCGGGCATTTAATGCCGCTGATTCTAAGTGCTTTACCCTCTCTAATATTTGCAACTCCCAAATAATCAACCCCTAAGGTCTCTAGATGCTTACCTATTGTGACGAGATCGTGACCATAGGCATTGGCTTTTACCACACCAGTAATCTTTACGTTAGGTGCAATGAGCTGACGCATTGAATTGTAATTATGTGTGAGTGCATCTAGGTCTATAATTGCGCGCGTCCCAAACATTACTTTTCTCCAGTCATTTATATTTCTGATTTCATGGCCTCTAAATCAAGTATTTTAAACGATGATTTATGAAAATCAATATAACCCTCTTCTTTCATTTTACTCAATTCTCTTGAGATGGATGGTCTCGCAACATTGAAAAAATCGGCAAGAGCATCTCGATTCATTGGCAACGTGAAAATCGGAGTATTTTGATCCTTCCATTGCTCTATTAAATAAGCACACAGCCTACCCCTTAAGCTTCGAATGGAAAGATAATCCACCTTTCGCGTCAATAAAAGCGCCTTTCTAGACATAATTCTTAGCATATTATAGATTACCGTTTGATGAGAATCACACATCTTTTCACAATTTTTAATGATGTTCTCAGGTGAAATAAAAATGATCTCACAGTCCATTTGAGCGGTTACATTTACTGGCCAAATTTTTCGATCTGAAAAACTTATCATTTCGCCAAACATATCTCCAGAATGGAGCACCGTTAATATCGCTCTTATGCCTGCGATGTTCTCCTTTGCAATAACCGCTTCACCCTCAATAACAATACCGAGTCCATTAAATGGATTGCCACTGATGGCAATACTTTCTCCTTTTTTAAACTGAGTAATTCTTGGATTTAAACAGTTTAACATATTTGCAAGTTCATGCTTCTCTATCCCTTTAAACAGTGCTGTTGTAACTAAGCAATTCACCACTTTATCTTGAATTTTCATAGGGCTCTCCTATCACATATATAGTCAAGCATAGCATTTTTACTTATATAATAAAAGTGAATTCAGAAAATTGAGACAGCTACTAAAGGAAATTTTTTATTACTCAGTGTCCTCTAATCTACCTATTTGTTTTACTACAATAAAAAACTGTATCAAAGCGATGCTTTGATACAGTTTAGGTTTTTCATTATAAAAGAAGAATTAAGCTTCAGCACCTTCAACCTTCACAGCTTTCTCCATAGTAATACCTGTGAAACCATAGAAAATTGATACTAGTGGGTTGATTAAGTTTAAGAAGCAATAAGGTACATATGTCCAAGGTGTCAACCCTAAAGTTGCTATCATGAACGCACCGCATGTATTCCAAGGAATAAGTGGTGAGCTAAGTGTACCTGAGTCTTCAAGACATCTTGATAAGTTTTTAGGAGCAAGTCCTCTGTCATCAAATGCTTGTTTGAACATTCTGCCTGGAATAACGATTGAAAGATATTGATCGCCAGCTAATACGTTCATGCCGATTGCAGTAAGGATAACTGAAGTTACCAATAAGCCAGTTGATTTCGCAAATCTTAAAATAACGTTTGCTAAAGCTTCAAGCATACCTGTTTTCTCCATTACACCACCAAAGGTCATGGCACAAAGAATTAAGGAAACTGTCCACATCATACTATCTAAGCCACCGCGAGTTAGTAATTCATCAATAACTGCGATGCCAGTTGTCGATTCATAACCATAGTGAAGCGCGTTAACGACATCACCTAATGAAGAGCCTTGAATCGCCATAGCAGCGACACCACCAAGTAAAGCGCCACCAAATAATCCAGGAATAGCAGGAACTTTAGCAACAACGATACCGATTACAAGCACTGGTACTAACAATAAAAGTGGGTTAATCGTAAAGTTAGCTTGTAAGCCTTCGTTAATTTGATTAATAACTGTCATATCAAGGCCGTCTGCAGAATATCCAAAGCCGACGATGATAAATAAAATTGAAGCAATGATATAAGATGGACCAGTTGTATAAATCATGTGCTTGATATGATCAAACAATTTAGCGCCTGCCATTGCTGGTGCAAGGTTTGTCGTATCAGACAAAGGCGACATTTTATCGCCAAAATAAGACCCTGAAATAATAGCACCACCGATTACATGAGCAGGTATGTTTAAGCTCATCCCGATACCCATAAGTGCAATACCAACTGTACCTGCTGTCGTCCATGAAGATCCTGTCGCTAAAGAAACGACTGAACACATAATTAAAGTTGCAAATAAGAAAATTTTAGGAGATAAAACTTTAAGTCCGTAATAAATCATTGTTGGTACAACCCCAGAAAGAATCCATGTACCGATTACCATACCGATAATCATCAGGATAATAATTGCACCCATAGACATCTTAATTGTTTCTACGATACCCTCTTCAATTTCAGACCATTTCATTTTTAGCACTGTCATACCTATAAGTGCTGCAACGATCGCTGAAGTGAATAATGGAATGTGTGGTGAAGCCCCAATTACTTGAATTGCATAATACAATGATACAATAACAAATATTACTGGAATAAGTGCAATCCATGGTGATACTCTACGTTTTTCCATAATGAAAATTTTCCCCCTTTTTTCATTTGATAGAGAACTGTTCCCCTTATCATTATGTTAATTATATTTAATCGCTTCTAAAAAAATTAAAATAATTCAAAAAAATACATTTCGATTTCTGAAAATTGTAAACTTTTTTTACATTTCTTCAACAATCAAGATAAGGTTATCCAAAAATTTCTTAATATTGATTTTACCGCCAGTTCCCTTTTTTCCTCTAATCGATTCCATTTCAAGCCTTACCTGATCAAAATCGAATAGTGTATTGCTGTATTTGACATAGGTTTCATTGAGATAGTCTTCGATTCCGAGGTTGGCGATATTACTCAGTCCCTTGTTTACTGTTCTTCGAATTCGCTGCTCCATTGCCTTAGGATTTTCAGATAGCTGCTCCGATAGATCCTTAAGCTTTAAGGTACTGCCTTGACCATTAGTATCAATCATATGCATACAGAGCTTTAAAATGTCATCGCAGCCAACCTCACCGAGAATTCCAAGCCTCGAGAATACCATTCGAAACTTCTTTTCAAGATCTTGACCTAAATGTGTGGTATGGTGAGTGGTTTTACTTCTAATTGGCAGCTCTTCAAATGAAAGCACCTGTTTGATTTTCTTAAAATTGGATTCTAAAATAATTTGATCGGTCAAATTCTTTATTACCTGACGGATCTCTTTTTTATTAACAGGCTTACTTATAAAGAATGTAATTCCCTTTTCATAAGCGTCGCCTACAATTTTTTTCGAAGATACCTGAGAGACCATAATACATTTGCTATCTGGACACACGCGCTTAAATCTTTCAACAAGTGAAATACCATCGAGCTCAGGCATAAGCAGGTCAACTATTAAAATATCTGGCTTCAGTAAACATATTTCATCAAGTGCCGTTAAGCTGGAGCTGCAGGTTCCTATAATTTCACCTAATTCACTGTCTAAAATAATCTCTTCAACCATTTTGATAATGCTCACATCATCATCTACAATATATATTTTCATCTTATGCTCCGCTTCTTAGACTTTATTTTTAGGGATTAGAATTCTGAACTGTGTTCCTATTCCAACGTTTGAAGTTACTTCAATTTCACCTTCAAAGTACTTTTCGACAATATCTAAAACCAAAGACAAACCGATTCCTCTATTGGAATGTCCAGTTTCATCGTTGTATTTTGTGGAATAGCCAGGTTTAAATATATAATCGATTAACTCTTCACTTATTCCACAACCATTATCACTGATTGTAAAAAAATGCTTTGATTCATCTTCATTATGGGTCAGCCTTACCTCACCCTCTGATTTAATAGCCTCCACTGCATTGTTGATTAAATTTCTGAGCACTGACATCAGCATGCTGTGCTCATGAATAGGCGATGTGCTGTGAACATCAAAATATAAAATCACATGCTTCTTCTCATTTTCAAGCTCTCTCAGCGTACTCATATATAGCATTTTTACGAGATCACTAAGATTTAGTCGATCAAAGGGGGTTTCGTTGATAATAATTTCATCTATTCCATCAATTACTTTAAAATAATTTTTTTTAATCTCATGTACGTTCTTAGCAATGTTAAGCGCTTTGTTTTTCTGTGCTTCAGCTGATAATTGATCGTATTCACGATATAAGCCAAATGCCTCGTCCATAACTGACTCAACATGCTCTGTATTGTTTTTTAAGAAATAGATTTCGCCTCTTAGCTCTGATAATAGGTTAATTTGCATCCTATATCGCTCATCATGCTCCTCTTTCCTTAAAAATGAATTGTAATACTTAATTGCACTGATTAAAAGAACTGCAATTGATGCTCTTGTAACGGCCACAAACATCAAGGTTGCCATCACAGAACCCGAAAAATATTCTTCTATACCATACCTAGATATAAACTCTGCAGCATTCCCCAAAAAATCACTTGCAAGTGCTGCAAGAAAAAAGGTATATAAGGTTTTTTGTTCATTCATATAATATAGAAGTGTAAAAATAATACCGTAGGTTATGTCAAAAAACATAAAGTTGAAATCAGACCAAAAGGCATTCGCAAAGCTACCATAATAGTAGAAACCCGTCATGGTTCTGAAAAACAAACCAAATGCTGCGATGAAAATGGCAGTGACCGCTGGTAATAGTCTTCTATCTAAATAGTAATAAATAGGTAGGATCACTACCGCTAGGTTAATTGTATAGTCTAATGGAAAAATTTTTAAATAAAAGCCAGATACAACTGCATCAACAAAAGCAATTAGTAGCATCTTCGTTATCTGTACTTTAGAATATTGATGAGAATCAATCATGAGAGGTCCCTTCTCTTTCGGAAAGTATAAAATCGACTATGGACTTGCTAGAGGACAACGCAGCGTGACCTTCAGCTGAGAGCTTGTATATGCCTTTATCTACCTTTTCAAACCAACCATGGAAGTTCTTACTCAATATGCCACTCGCTTTTTGTGTTTTCATACCAAGAAACTGAAACTCATTTGCACGACTAAGTCCTTCACTTGACATAAAATGAGCAATCAATAAGCACTCCTCGCGATAGGCAGTCATCAGCTTCTCTGACTTTGAACCTGCCCGATTAAAATCACCACTTCTACGGTTAAATTCCTTAACCAATGTCGCCCGCCTATTTTTCTTTGCTTTGCGGCTTCTTTCAAAATCAAAGCTTTCGGGTTTTAATACTTCGTAGCAATACGGCTCAGTCGATCTAAAATTTACCACGAGTAGACCTATATTCAGTCGCTTTAAGGTCAATAAGGTTGCGTTAAATCGCTTACTTGCAAATGCTTTAAAATCATGTACAACGGCTATATAGACTGCATCAACATAGCCCTGTCTTTCAACAGCCTGATTGATGACTTCTAGATTTAGTTTTAGCTTCATCTCAACGGCGATTAAAGTCGATTCATCATACAGCCCAACCATATCAATCGACTTCACTTCAGATCTTACTTTACAGCCTTGTCCCTCAAGCCAATCCTTTACAGGGACATGTAGGTCTGTTTCCTTAAGCATTCGTTCACCTCCGAGATTCATGTCTCTATTTTAATAAATATCAGTTCAGATGTCCATAGAGCTTATGAGCAATAAAAAACCTACCTCTTATATGTTTTCACATGAGGTAGGTCTATTAACTAATCAGCACTTCGCTCCCACCATTGAATTTCTTTGTCAAAATCAAAGTAATTAAATGCGAGCGTTCTTAGCACCTTTATCGATGCGATATTTTTTTCTGAAACCCTTGCCAATACCCTTTTAACATCTGGTATAGACAGTGCCCAACCTATAACTGCATTAACCGCTTCCGTTGCGTATCCCTTCGACCGAAATGGCTCAAAAATCTCGTAACCAATTTCTACAGACCCTTCCATATTGGGCGGTCCTTTAAAACAGATACTACCAATGATTTCATTATCCGCTTTTGAAATAATTTCCCAGCTGGTGAGCCAGTGAATCAATTGCGGAAACGACTCCGCCGCATAATATGCATTTGCAAACAAGGTCTGCGTATCGTTATCTTGATTGGGTATCGTAATTTTGACACCTAGTTTTTCTTGAACCTTACCATAATCCTCCAGATAAAGTTTAAAAAGCGCTAAGTTCAATGGGACAATTCTAAGTCGATCTGTTTCGAGCTCTGTCATACGTTAAAATGGTTCAAAGCCTTGATCTGACCACCAATCTTTAATCAAGTCTTCATATACTGCTGAGAATTGATCCAAATGTACCTTTTCCCATTTTGCTAAGACATCAAAAAGCTGCTTTGCAACCTCATAAGGGGTTTCAGCCTTTGCTTTTTCATAAAAGCTAACCGAAGCTCTCTCCATTTCGATACCAATACCGAAGACAGAAACCGAGAGATTGGCATTTTTATTTTGTAGATTGTCCCATTTGAAAATTTGCGGACTTGGTGGATTTTCAATTAGAGCTAATGTTGTTTGATCTTCAGGATTGCCACTTAATTTTTTAAATGCATCCTTCAACCAATCGATGTGCTTAAGTTCTTCGTTTGCTAAATTCAAAAATGCCTTTTTCACTTCCTCTTCTGGGGTGTTATATGCAGCCATTTTGTAAAACTCATAGCCCTCTACCTCATTAAGAATAGCCTGTTTGAATACTTCCACATCTCTCTTTAACATAATTAACCTCACTATTTACTCATTTTTTTTGCTAAATAAACCAATGGAATTGCACCTGAGCCCGTACCACCTTTAGAATAAATGCCTTCGGCTTTTTCTTTAAAAGCAGTACCTGCTATATCTATGTGTACCCACGGTATATCCTTTGCAAACTCTCCAATAAATAAACCTGCTGTTATGGTCCCTGGTGATCCCGCTGTATTCGTTAAATCTGCTTGATCGTGTTTAACAAGCTCTTTATACTCATCGAAAACAGGCATCATCCAAATTTTCTCATTTGCCTTTTCAAAGGCCTTTTCAACTGCAAAGTAAAAATCTTCATTATTTGTAACCACTGGCGCTGCCTCTGAGCCAAGACAATGGATTGCAGCGCCAGTCAACGTTGCAATGTCAACGACATGTGTTGCGCCTTCAATTTTTTGAACATAGGTCACTGCATCAATTAAAGTCAAGCGACCTTCGGCATCAGTATTACCGATATATATGGTTTTGCCACCCATAGACTCAATGATATCACCTGGTTTATAGCTGATTCCAGAAATCATATTTTCACATGCGGCAACGACACCGACTACGTTAACCTTTAGACCTAGCTTAGAGATGGCACCCATTGCTGCTATTACTGCGCTGGCTCCGCCCATATCATCCTTCATATTTACCATAGATGCAGTTGGTTTGATGGATAAACCACCAGAATCATAGGTTAATCCCTTTCCAACAAATCCAAATACTTTATCAGAATCTGGATCTCCTTTATGTCTCATAACGATGAGTTTTGGCGGGTTTGACGAACCTTTCGCTACCGCTAAGTACGACTTCATCCCCAAAGCTTCTATTTCATTTTGTTCCTTTATTTCAATCTCTAATTGTGACCCTTCAGCATAGCTGACTGCTAGATCAGCAAGCTTTTCAGGGGTCATTATATTGGCAGGCATATTGGTTAGCATTCTTGAAAACACATTGGTTTCACCTAATAAAACCGCTTCTTCAAAAGCCTGCGTATTATACGAGTTGTTTAATATTTCAATCGTTTCAAGTGTTGATGGCTTCGCATCAGTTTTATAGTCGTTAAACTCATAATCACACATGGCAATGCCACTAAAGAGCTGTCTTTGTAGTTTATTCCCAGCTTCTGTTACCTTTGAAAGCATTGAAAAGTCTATACCAATCGTCGCAACCTTCTTCTTTTTTTGATCCTTAATAAGTGTTGCCAAAGTCTTAATTACTTTTGTCAAATTAAACGACTCTTCCGAGCCTAATCCCAGTAGGATCAAATGATGAATGCTACCTTCTTTTAATACTGTCGCTGTAAAGCTCTCACCTGTTTTTCCCTCAAATAACTGTTTTTCTTTTAATAGACTCAAATTGAGTTCACTGTTTTCTATGACTTCTTGATTTTCAGTTACCCCGATGATGAGGGCATCGAGCGCTTCCGCCTTTAGCTTGTCTACTAACTTTAATTGCATATCCGCCTCCTAAAATTTTGACACCCGAATTATTTATATTACTATCTTATCATACCAATTTTTATGTGCCTATAACAGTTTCGTCAATTTTTTAAGAAAATGTTAGGTTTTGCATGACGTAAAATAGTCTGTTATTAGGTATACTGTATAATGATATAATTGATTAAAAGTTTTATAATCTTTATTTTGAATCGAGGCATACAAATGATTGAAAAATATATAGCGCCAGATTTATCGGCGTGGACAGGTAGAGTAGATTCTACCACCAATTATGATGCATTCAGATGGCATCAATGGATATTACCACTAGATTTAAATGCGCCAAGCATTATACTTCCAGAGTTCAAAGCAGGTGTGGCTATTTTGGGCTTTAGTAGCGACGAGGGCGTAAGACGAAACCTTGGTCGAACAGGGGCAGCTAAGGGACCAAATAGTATCCGCAAAGAGCTCTGTGGATTGCCCTGCTGTTTTACTCAAGATTTCAGATTGTTTGATGCTGGTAATATACATTGTGACGATGGGAATCTTGAAGCCAGCCAGGAGGCTCTGAGCCTTGCTGTAGCACTTTTAAAGAACCTCGGATTATTTCCAATCGTACTGGGCGGTGGACACGAGGTTGCATATGGCGACTATAAGGGTTTGATGAGAAATAATAAATACCCCGGGATAATCAACTTTGATGCACATTTCGATATTCGTCCCTATCCAGAATTTGGCACCTCAGGAACGATGTTTCGACAAATATACGATGACCTAAATCGAATTGACAAGGCCTTTAACTACTTTGCAATTGGCATACAAAAAAGAGGCAATACGGTGGATCTTTTTAAGACTGCTGAAGCCATGGGTGCTGAGTATTTAATGGCAAAGGATATTGGCGAAGGCGATTTGACAGATGCTATGACAAAGCTTGATGCCTATTTAATTAAACAAGATGAAATCTATCTCACCATTTGTACGGATGTATTCTCCTCTGCGTTTGCACCTGGTGTCAGTGCAACACAGCCGCTTGGTCTTCAGCCAGAGAGAATATTGAGATTCTTTAAGCATATTTTTAGAACTGGTAAGGTGGTACTTTTTGATATTGCTGAGGTATCGCCAAGATTTGATAATGATAATATCACTGCGAATTTAGCAGCTACTTTTATCTTTTCTGCCATCAACTCACTTGCACATCAACACCATTTGGCGGTATAAATAATAGTTATAAATAAATTTTTGTACAATCAAAAAGGATAGATGCGCCATTGACAAAATGGTCATCTATCCTTTAGTAATTCAACGCTTAGCATTAAATTTAACTTTAACTTTAATCAATTAATTCTTATCTTACTTATAGACATTTTCTTATAGTTCTTTTTTATATCACACTTTGCTACATCCTCTATCCAACTATTTCCTTGAAGATGGCTTCACAGATAGTAGGATCAGCCTTTCCGCTGGTTTTTCGCATCATTTGTCCTATAAAAGCACCCAATGCCTTAGTTTTACCAGCTTTATAATCACTAACGACCTGAGGCATTTGCTCAATAATTTCATCTGCTAGCTGAGTTAGGGTTGCCACATCTGTTATCGGCCATAGATCGTGCTGATCAATAATTGCCATAACTGATGCTTCTGTATTGGGGATCATTGATAGTACTTTTTTAGCGATGGAGAGATTGATCTTATCTTCGGCAAGAAGATCGACTAATACTGCCATCTCTTTTTCACTCACCTTTAGACTTTCTTCTGTTTCTTCTACCGTTTTCATAAGCTCACCTATGATTAGGTTGGCGAGTGTTTCTTTATCCGTCACCATTTGCGCTGTTTTTTCATAAAATTCCGCGATAAGTTTGTCTTTGACCAGTTGCTCCGCCATATCTACTCGGAGCTGATCTTGATCGATAAATGAATGAATGTAATCCGCAGGTAGCTTTGGTAAGCTTGCTTTCGCGTCCGCAATTTTTTCTTTTGACAACAAGATTGGCATTAGATCCGGATCGGGAAAATAACGATAATCATGTGCGTCTTCCTTAGAACGCATGGCGAAGGATTGACCTTTTGCTGGGTCCCATCTTCTGGTTTCCTGTTTGATTTGTCCGCCTGCTTCGATAACCTCTATTTGTCGCTTCATTTCACTTTCAATGGCTTTTACCACATAGGCAAATGAGTTGAGGTTCTTCATTTCAGTACGTGTGCCAAGTTGTTCACTGCCAACCTTTCTCACAGATAAGTTGACGTCACATCTAAATGCACCTTCATTCATTTTACAAGAAGAGATCCCTAAAAATTGCATCGTCGCTCTCAATTTTTGAAGATAAGCTTTTGCCTCCGCTGCAGATCTCATATCTGGCTCTGAAACGATTTCGATTAAAGGTACACCACCTCTGTTATAGTCGATCAATGTACCGCCACTCACTTCATGTACAAGTTTTCCTGCATCTTCTTCAATATGAACCCTTGTGATGCCAATTAGCTTGGCCCCCTCTTCCGTTTGTATCGACAAATGGCCACCAAATGCGATGGGTTTTTCACTTTGTGAAATTTGGTAGGCTTTTGGTAAATCCGGATAAAAGTAATTTTTACGATCCTGTTTACCGTCTTCAGTAATTGCACAGTTCAATGCTAAGCCTGCCTTTAAAGCTGATTCTACCACCTCTTTATTCAAAACCGGCAATGCACCTGGTAATCCCAAACAAACTGGACACACCTGAGTGTTTGGTGCTGAGCCAAAGGTGGTTGGACAGCCACAAAAGATCTTTGATTTTGTATTTAATTCAACATGGACTTCAAGTCCAATCACACATTCATAGCTCATTGTTCTGCCCTCCATATCTTTTTAGAAGCTTCAAAGGCATTTGCAGCTGATAATATCGTTCTTTCATCATAGGCTTTACCGATCAACTGAATCCCCACGGGTAAATGTTGACGATCGTATCCAGCATTAATAGATATTGCTGGTAAACCTGCGATGTTAATCGGTACGGTATAAATATCCCCCAAATACATCTCAACTGGATTCTTGGAATGTTCTCCAAATCGATAGGCAGTTGAAGGTGCAACTGGAGATAAGATAAAGTCGTATTTTTCAAAAAGTGCATCATACGTCTTTGCAATCATCGTCCTAATTTTGAGTGCTTTTTGATAGTAGGCATCATAATAGCCTGAGCTCAGTGCGTAGGTGCCAAGTAGAATACGTCTTTTAACCTCGCTACCAAAGCCTTCACCTCTGGTCTTTTTATAAAGCTCCTCAAGGGTTGTAAAGGTCTCCGTGCGATAACCATACTTAACACCGTCAAATCTCGCTAGGTTGGATGAGGCTTCTGCAGATGAAAGCAAATAATAAGCAGGCAGTGCTGCATCAATTCCGTTAAAATCTACTGTTTCGATGCTAGCTCCAAGCGACTCAAATACTTTAGCAGCATGAAGAACGGTTTCCTTCACACCTGCATCTAGCCCTTCACTTAAAAAGTTCATCGGAAGAGCGACTTTCATCCCCTTTACTGACTTGTCTAGTAGTTGTTCTACAGTAAAAGACTCCGATTCACCACTGGTTGAATCCTTCTCATCGTGTTTGGCCAATGCTTTGTAAACCATCGCCACATCTGATACGGTTTTCCCCATAGGACCAATTTGATCCAGTGAAGAAGCAAAAGCAATCAGACCATTTCTTGATAATCGCCCATAGGTTGGTTTTAAACCAACGATACCACAAAAGCTTGCTGGTTGTCTGATGGATCCGCCTGTATCAGATCCAAGTGTGTATGCTGCCATATGTGCAGCAACCGCTGCAGCAGAGCCACCTGAACTGCCACCTGGCACACGTTCTAAATCAACTGGATTTTTTGTTTTCTTAAAATAAGAGTTCTCAGTTGAAGCGCCCATTGCAAACTCGTCCATGTTGAGCTTACCAAGTATAACCGCATCTACTTCTCTTAGACAATTAACGACACCTGCATCAAAGGGCGAGCGATAGCCTTCTAGCATCTTCGAAGCGCAGGTAGTGGGCATATCGGTTGTACAAATGTTATCTTTAATTGCCATTGGAATGCCTGCTAGTGGGTGGCAGCTTTCACCTCGGCTCAGCTTTGCATCCACTTCCCTTGCCTTTTTTAGTGCACCTTCTTTATCAATATAAAGGAATGCGTCAATTTCTTTTTCTTGTCTTTCTATTTCTTCTAGATATGCCAATGTCAGCGCTTCACTTGTCATCTCTCCGGATCTAAGGAGCGCTGCTTGCTTAGTTATAGTTTCATATACGATTGATTTCATATAGCCTCCTATTCCACTGTTTTAGGTACAAAGAAACACGCTTCACGTTGACTTGGCGCATTTTCTAATGCTTTTTCTACAGGTAGGGATCTTTCACATTCATCTTCTCTTAATACGTTAGCTGCTTCACCTATAAAATGAAGTGGTGCTAGCTCTGAAACATCATATTTTGAAAGCTCATCTGCAAATGCGACGATATCATTAAGGTCTTTTGCATACTGCTGCTTTTCGTGCTCATTTAGCTCTAACTTAGCCAAATCAGATACGTATTCGATCATAGATAAATCCAGTGACCCTTTTTCTCTTTCAAGTGCCATCGCTTGATTGAGGTAAAGCGATAACTCATCCAACTGTTTCGCATCTACTTCTGAAGGTGCAAGCATCATCGGGCATGAGCCATCTCTGATTTTTGGAAAGGCGATGACCTCTCTAATACTGCTCGCACCGACAAGCATCATGACCAATCGATCAAGACCGAAGGCAAATCCGCCATGAGGCGGTACACCATATTCAAAGGCACTCAGCATGAAGCCAAAGCGATCCTCTACTTCTACTTTGCTAAACCCAAGCATTTCAAACATTTTTGCCTGTAGCTCAGGTGTTGAAATTCTTATACTACCACTGCCCAGCTCTATACCGTTTAAAACGATGTCATAGGCCTTTGCACGCATCTTGTCCGGCTCGGTATCAAAGAGATCAATATCTTCATCCACCGGATGGGTAAATGGATGGTGCATCGCAACATACCTTTTGGCTTCTTCATCGTACTCAAATAATGGGAAATCCATTACAACTAAAAATGCAAACTCATCCTTTTTTCTAAGCCCAAGTAAATCGCCAATTTCAAGCCTAAGTGCACCGAAGATCGTTCTTGCCAGCTTGCCAGGTTCTGCACAAAAGATAATCAAATCTTCTGGCTGTGCTTCTGTTTGCTCTATTATTGCCTGCATCTGAGCTTCGCTGAAATACTTCGTGAGGATGGATTGAATCTCTCCACTACTGTCAAGTGCAATCCAAGCCATGCCACTACCACCCAATTCAATGACGCGATTTGTCAAATACTCAATTTGTGTTCGCGTTAGCTTCTGACCACCTTTAACCGTAATGGCTTTAACGATACCTCCTTGATCGACTACCTTGCGAAATACTGAAAAATCGCATGTCTTCATTAAGTCCGTTAAATCGATCATTGGCATCCCAAATCTCACATCTGGCTTATCAGAGCCATAGGATTCCATTGCCTCATGATAGGTCATTCGTCTAAACGGTGTCTGTATTTTTAATCCAAGGGTTTTTTCCATTACCATAGCGAAGAGCCCCTCAAGAATTTCAATAACATCCTCTGCATCCACAAACGAAAATTCCATATCAACCTGTGTAAACTCTAATTGACGATCGGCTCTAAGATCTTCATCTCTAAAGCATTTCGCCACTTGGAAATAGCGATCGATACCACCAACCATTAAAAGTTGCTTATAGATTTGTGGGGATTGAGGCAGTGCGTAAAAGCTACCTTTGTTCATTCTACTTGGCACTAAAAAGTCTCTTGCACCTTCCGGTGTACTTTTCGTTAATATAGGAGTTTCCACTTCAAGACAACCCAATGACATCAAATAACCACGAACCGCCTGCGTCACCGTTTGTCTTAGCAGTAGATTTTTATAGGCACTTTGACTTCTGAGGTCAAGGTATCTGTATTTAATCCTCAAATCCTCTTTTACGGTTTCTGATTCATTGATTCTAAAAGGCGTATTCTTTGCCTTTGAGTATATTTTCAACTGACTTGCTCGCAAATCCACTTCTCCGGTTGGAATTGAAGGGTTAATGGTATCTGCACTTCTCAGCTCTATCTGACCCGTAACCTCGATAACAAACTCATTTCTGAGACTTTCGGCTAACTCAAAATCAGCTTCTGAAAGATTGGTTGCATCCAGTACAATCTGACTGATCCCTGTTTTGTCTCTCAAATCGATGAAGATGACGCCACCTAAGTCTCGTCTTCTTTGAACCCAACCTTTAAGAATCGCTCTCTCTCCAACATGCAAAGCTCTTAGTTCGCCACATAAATGCGTTCTTTTTTCCATCTTTTTCTCCTTTCCATTTGTATCGAGAGCCAATCGGTTATTTTTTCAAAATAAAAAAAGCTCCCATCCCTATCGTTAACGATAGGGACGAAAGCTTACTCTTCCGCGGTACCACCCATATTGGTTTATCACCCAGCTCTTCGATACGGACATTTCTGTCGATATCTACCGTTTGTAACGTTACGGATACGGCCAAGCCTACTCGCATGCTTTCGGTTGGCAACTCGGAGATGTTCTTCTTCCTCAAACTCTGTGCCGAACTTACACCACCATCGGCTCGCTGTAACGTCTGTTTTAAGAAATACTCTTCTCGTCAAAGTCTTTTTTAATATTGAACTGATTATAAAAAGAATTTAAGGCGGTGTCAATACCTTTTGCCATAAAAATTAATTTTTAGTAATTTGACTGATAAATTCTCGTTTGGAATTATGCGTGTCATTTAGGAGAGGTTTCATCCTCTAACCAGTTAAGGTAGGCGATTGCAGCCTCTTTTGAATTACCACACATTTCTACGGATGGCTGTAAACTTGCACAGACCTTTGGACGATCTGGATCGCTAAAAATCGAGCATCTTAAATCATGATCCAAATGTGGACAAGGCACGCCAGCTGCTTTACCATTTGGTAGCTTTGGCGTTTTAGTCGTAATCGAAGGAACAATGCAGCAGGCACCGCAACCCGTTCGACACGTCATTATGCCATCAACCTTTCAATTTCTTCAACTGATTTTGGGATATGACTTGATAAAACGACATTTCCAGTTTCAGTTATGAGGACATCATCTTCAATACGAATACCAATCGATTCCTCAGCAATATAAAGACCAGGTTCAACAGTTAATACCATACCCTCTTTAAGCAAGCCATTTCTAGAGCCGATGTCATGTACGTCAAGACCTAGATAGTGGCTAACACCGTGATAATAATATTTTGAAAGCTCTGAAAAATCCTTAATTAATCCAATTGAAATCAGAGAATCTGCCAATGATTTTTGGCAAACCTTATTGAGCTCTTCAAATGGAATTCCAGGTTTCATAGCGTCTATAACATCTTGTTGTGCTTTTAATACGATGTTGTATATTTGCTTTTGTCTCTCTGTAAACTTACCGTTAACGGGGAAGGTTCTTGATATATCTGCTGCGTACTGTTTATACTGAGCACCTAAGTCTAAAAGCACTAAATCTCCGTCTTTTAATGGCTTGCTATTCTCGACATAGTGAAGAATAACACCATCTTCCCCTGAAGCGGCAATCGTTTCAAACGAACATCTTTCAGCACCATTCATCTTGATATGGTATTCAAAGGTCGCTTCTAGTTGATATTCATATACATTCGGTTTTAAAGTATTTAAAATGCCTTCAATTCCTATTTTCGTCAAATCGATGGCACGTTTTATTTGATCAAGCTCTTCATCAGATTTTAGAACACGTAGCTCACATAGGATAAAGTGAAGCGACTTCATATTTACAAATGGATAACGCTTGCTGAAATCACCTGCAAATTGTGAAGCAGGGCTATCTAATTCATCCCAATTCATTTTTTCTAAGTCCAAATAGAGGCGTGTTATTTTGCCATTATAAACCTGTCTTGCGATCCAACTAACAAAACCATCGACATATTGAACATCTGTAATTCCAGATAATTCTAATGCTGCGTCTTTTGTTAGCTTACGCCCTACCCATTTTTCAATATCATAGTCTGGTTTTTCTATAAACAGCGTTGATTCTAATCCTTTTTCAGACTTCACCATCGCTAAAACGAAATGTTCTTGAGTACAACCTGTAAAGTAAAAGAAATTCTTATTTGGTAAAAAAGAATAATGTGCATCTGCAGTACTTTTCGGTGCTTTTCCTGAGAATAAAATTGCCATATCTCCTATTTCCATAATAGATGCCAATTGCTGTCTGTGGTTCTCATATAACGCTTTCATTGTCAGTCCTCCTAAGTCCAAATTGAGTCTCGCTACTATACAGTTTAACATATTATGATACAATAGAGAGAGTAATTTTTAACTAAAAAGACCTTATTGAAGGAGATATATATGCATCTTTTGCAATGTAATCAAGTATCAAAATCGTTTGGAACCAGTAAAATTTTAGATAATGTCACTTTTTCGGTGGACGATGCCGACAAAATTGGTCTCATCGGTCTAAATGGCGCAGGAAAATCAACCCTTTTAAAAATTTTATCAGACATGATGTCTCCTGATACTGGTGAGATCATTCCTATTCGAAACCTAAAAATCAATCACCTTTTACAAGAACAGTATTACGATGATGATTTGATGATTCTCGACCAACTCTTTATGGGTGAATCAGATGAAATGAAGTCTATCAGAAGCTACGAACAAAGTATCAAAACTCTTGAGAGTGATCCAGAGAATACCGACTATCAAAATGCCTTTCATAGGGCTTCAGAGAAAATGCAAGCACTACAGCTTTTTGATCTGGAATTTCAAATTAAAGGCATTCTGAATGCACTGGGCATTCATGACCTCAACGTCAAAATTGGCATGCTTTCAGGCGGACAGAAAAAAAGACTTGCACTCGCTGAAGCATTAGTGAGACCATGCGACTTACTGATATTAGATGAACCAACCAACCATTTGGACAGCGCATCAATTGTGTGGCTTGAAGGCTATTTAAAGGCACGCTCAGGCGGCTTAATCATGATTACGCATGACCGATATTTCCTCGATAGAATTGTAAATAGAACCTTAGAGGTAAGCAGAGGCAAGCTTTATGAGTATCAAGGTAACTATGAATACTATCTCGAGAAAAAAGCAGAAAGAATGCTTCAAGCACAAAGTACGAATCAAAAAAACAGAAATCTTTATCGCAAAGAGTTGGCATGGATGCGTGCCGGTGTACAAGCCAGAGGTACGAAATCAAAATCGAGAATTCAACGCTTCCATGACCTTCAGGATGCATTACAAACATCACAGGACAGCGCCATAGAAATTGAAGCAGGCTTTAGTCGTCTTGGAAATAAGATCATCGAAATTAAGAATTTATCCATGTCATATGATCAAAAAACGTTATTTTCTAATTTTGAATATGACCTCGCTAAAGGGGATCGAATCGGAATCGTCGGCTTAAATGGTGCTGGTAAAACAACGCTTCTCAACCTTTTAGCAGGACGACTTTTGCCTACTACTGGAACGATCGACGTCGGCAGTACAGTTGTATTGGGCTATTTTACGCAGGACTTCGAAGGGTTTTCTGATGAAAATCAGCGTGCCATCGATTATATTCGTTCATTTGCCGAATATGTGACGACACCAAGTGGCTACAAAATCAGCGCATCGGAACTGATGGAAACCTTTTTATTTGATTCTGAATTGCAATGGACACCGATCAGTAAGCTTTCTGGCGGTGAACTAAGACGTCTCCAACTATTGAGCTTGTTGATTCAATCACCTAATGTTCTTCTGTTAGATGAACCGACTAATAACCTTGATTTAGATACCTTAAAAGTTTTCGAACAGTATCTTGATGCATTTGAAGGCGTTATGCTGGTCGTTTCTCATGATCGTTACTTTTTAGATCGTACCTGTGATAAGCTTTTAGCAATTGAAGCTGGTCAGTTGGGGTTTGTATCAAGCTCTTATAGTGATTATTTAGAGAGCTTACGACTTAATGAGTTGAAAAAAGAAGCACCTGTAAAAAAAGCAACCCCTGAGCGCGTAAAAATTAAGAAAGAGAAGCTCACATTTAAAGAGCTTAGAGCACTCGAATTATTACCCGACGAGATTGCAGCTCTTGAAGAAAAGCTAAGCGCTCTAGATATAGAATTTGAGAGACATTCAACTGATTTTGCCAAACTCACTGAACTGGGTGAAAAAAAAGAAGCCCTGGAGTTAGAGCTTCTTGATGCCATGGAGTTACTAGAACAACTAACTGAAAAGCAAAATACATTAATCGACAACTGATAAATTGACCAAATCTGAAATCAACTCATCAATATGCGTCATTTCGCGATTGCTTTCTTCAGAAAGTGCGACTTGACGCTTTATTGTTGACTGCATATCGCCGATCTCGCTGTGATTATGTGTAAGTTCATCTGCAGCGTTTTGTATAACGGTTTCTAGTTCGTCAAAAGTATCATAAATATGTCTTATTAGCTTGCTTTCTTTAGTGAGTTCATCATTAACTTGATCAAATTTCGAGCGCATTAGTTTGAAATTTTTCTCCAAAATTTCCATCTGTGCGTTGCCTGATATCATAGCTGTTTGACCCTGCTTTGACAGCTCAAGTGCTTTATCTGTCGATTGAATAAACTCACCAGTAATTTTTCTTATTCCTTCTGCAAAGCTACCACTTTCTTCTGACAGCTTTCTTATTTCCTCAGCGACAACAGCAAATCCCTTACCGTGTTCACCCGCTCTAGCGGCTTCGATGGACGCGTTTAATGCTAAAAGATTGGTTTGATTTGAAATACCAGTAATCCCATCTAAAAAGCTATATATTTCACTCATTTTTTCAGACAAGGATTCGATCATTCTGTGACTGTCCTTAATCGTTGTTTCTATCGTCGTCAACTGCTGATCCATATTCACAACCACTCCGCTATTTTCTTCCACATTCGTTCTTAATCCTGAAAATAAAGTATCTAGCTCTTTCATCAAATCAAACGTTTCTTTTACAGATCCACTAGACGCGTTTACACTCTCTCGAGCTCTATTAAGATTGTTCGATGTTTTAAAAACGTCATGTGTCAATCCAGTCAATTGCTGATTCATATTTTGAATATTATTAAGATTCTCGTTTGTCATTTCTAAAGCATTGTTTGATGAATGATTAACGGTCTTGCTTACAGATTGAATTTTTTCAAAAACGACATTAAGTTGTTCAAAAGCTTCTTTACTTTTTCTCCCCTCTTCACCTGCTTCTTTTATCGTTTCCTGTCCCCATTTTGAAAGGAGTAATAATACTAAAAAGGCACAGATGTAGGCACCTAATCTCGGAATGAAGTCGCCAATTCCCAAGCCTGGTTCTAATAAAAATCTAGGATTAATTGCGTATAACAAAAGTAAAATACCAGAAGAGCTCACACCAAAAGCGATCATTAAACGTAAATTAAAATAGAGAGATTGCATAATGAGTGCCAGAAAGTAAATATTAAACATCCTAGCAATGCCACCGTTTACCACAGACATACCAATCGCTGCGACAAACGGTACAATCACAATCACCTCGCCCTTAAGGATACGATTTATAGGTAAAAAGCTGATGATTGTAGAGATGATAGATGCCAAAACGGTTAATGCAGTTGCTCTTAAACCATATGCAACCCCACCGTTAATAAAGGCAGTTAGTGATAAAATCAGTGAAAATGCCCAGACGAAACCGACATTCGCTCTGATTGCTCGATTCATATTATACTCCATACTGATAATCTCCTAACTTTTATATTATTTGCTTAAAACAAACGTAAACGTTTTTGGTATGCCTTTGTCAAACACTTCACTTGATAAATTAGGTTCTTCAATTAATGTCTCTACTCTAAAGCCAACTTTGGCAGCTTCAGTTACTATTTCACCTAGAGTCCAATATCTCAACTGAACAGTTTCATCGACAGGATCGATAGCGTCATCATTGTCATCTAAGTATTTAGAGTAAGCTACTTTCTTTTCGATCAACTTCGAGTCAAAATAGTCACCCTCAACCTTATGCTTTCTTACCTTTGCTGTCGAGCCTTTGGATTTGATAAGCTTTGTGCTAATCGGATGGAAATCTCTTATAATCAACTTGCCACCAGACACAACACAGTCATATAACTTCTCATAAAATAAATTTAACTTTGTGAAATAATGCAATATGCCCATTTCAGCGAAGACGATGTCATACTGGGTAGAAGTTTCAAACATCAATATGTCTGAAACATAATAACCAATCTCTACATTTGAGGCTTTAGCCAATGCAAGTGCATACTGTCTATTTGATTCAGAAAAATCTACGACATCAACTTTTGCACCCATTAAAGATAGAGCAACCGCCTTATTGCCATGTGAACCCATTACATTAAGGATGCATTTATCCTTAATCTCTCCCATATACTTCAAAATTGTCTGTACTGGCGTTGTCGGATTTTGTATTAATTTAAGGGCATAATTTTCTGCTGATCCAAAGCGGCTTTGCCAAGCAGATTGATGCTCTTGTTCCCATGCTTTTTGATTGTTATTTTCCATAATTAGTATTCCTATCACTATTAATTTATGGTAACTATTATAGAGCAAAACGCACTGTTACTCTAGCATTTTCGTATTTTTTATATTTGAACATAGAATCGACTTCTATTGACTTGAATGTGTATATAAGGTAAAATTGATTGGTTGTAAATAGAGTTAATGAAGTCAACACAATACTATCATTTTAAAATAAAGGAAAATAATATGTCCGAGATTAAAAAAGAAATAACACAAGAAGTTCAAAAACGTAGAACTTTTGCAATTATCTCTCACCCGGATGCTGGTAAGACAACTCTTACAGAAAAGTTACTCCTTTACGGAGGTGCTATTCGTGAAGCGGGTACCGTAAAATCTAGAAAATCACAAAAACATGCTGTTTCAGACTGGATGGAGATTGAAAAGCAAAGGGGTATTTCTGTTACTTCTTCTGTACTTCAGTTCAATTATAATGACCATTGTATTAACATCCTTGATACACCAGGCCATCAGGACTTCAGTGAAGATACCTATCGAACGCTGATGGCAGCCGATAGTGCTGTAATGGTTGTCGATTCTTCTAAAGGGGTCGAGAGTCAAACGAGAAAACTATTCAAAGTTTGTAAAATGCGCGGCATTCCAATTTTTACTTTTATTAATAAAATGGACCGTCAGGGTCGCGATCCTTTCGAACTATTAGAGGATATAGAAAATAATCTTGGAATTAGGTCCTACCCGATGAACTGGCCGATTGGCTCTGACAAATCCTTTAAAGGCGTTTATAATCGTGTTAAGGGTCAAATTGAGTTGTTCAATGACACCAATCATGGTCAGAACATATCACAGATTGTTTCAGGTGAGCTCTCAGAACCAAAATTCGTTGAACTCCTGGGACAATCGCGTTACGACAAGCTTCTTGATGATTTAGAGCTTCTTGATCATGCTGGTGATCCTTACGATTTAGATAAAATTTTAGCTGGTGATTTAACACCTGTTTTCTTCGGAAGTGCCTTGACCAATTTTGGTGTCGAACCTTTTTTAAGAACCTTCTTAGATCTTACACCTCCTCCAGCGCCTAGACAAAGCAACTTGGGCGAGGTCGACCCTAATCAAGAAAATTTTTCTGGCTTTATCTTTAAGATTCAAGCGAATATGAACCCAACGCATCGCGATAGAATTGCCTTTTTAAGAATCTGTTCTGGCAAATTTACTAAGGGTATGCAGGTTAATCATGTTCAGGAAAACAAGAAAATAAGACTTGCTCAGCCTCAACAATTTATGGCACAGGACAGAGTTGTAGTGGAGACCGCTTATCCTGGGGATATTATCGGATTACACGATCCAGGCATCTTTAGAATTGGCGATACCCTGTGTGAAGATGCTACTGGCGTAAAGTACGAAGGCATACCAGTATTTGCTCCTGAACACTTCGCTAAGGTTTATACGAAAAACTCGTTAAAACGTAAGCAGTTTATAAAAGGAATTGAGCAGCTTTCAGAAGAGGGTAGCATTCAAGTATTTAGACGACCAAACATCGGCGTTGAGGAGCTAATTATCGGTGTTGTTGGTGTGCTTCAATTTGAGGTACTTGAATATCGACTTAAAAACGAATACGGTGTAGACGTCATCATTGAATCGTTGCCATATCGATATGTCCGATGGATTGTTTCAGAGAAATTTGACAAAAGCAATTTTTCAATGACAATGGATACAATGCTCGTCAATGATGAAGATGAAAAACCAGTGCTAATATTTCAGAATGAATGGTCAATTCGTCAGATTGAAGAACGCAATAAGGGTTTACAGTTGGCTGAAATTTCTCTGCGCTAATCGGTCTTTGTCGATACTTTTTCTTAAAACAATTTCAAATAAAAAGGTTGAGGCTTCATGCCCCAACCTTTATTTATTTACGCTTAACCATCCTTAGTCCAAACCAGCTAGAGGTTGCACCGATCAAAATTGAACACAAAATCACACTTATTATTACTTTATCAAAAGAGAATAGCTCCGTAAAATCCGGTAGGAATGGCAATATACGATCTCCACCAGACGAGAGATTGAACTGTACGACAAAAGTCATCGCAAGTGCGAAAACCCCTGCAATAAAAGAAATCAAAACACCGCTTATCCAAAATGGCAAATGAATAAACAAGTCTGGTGCACCAAGAAGCTGTAAGGTATTAATTTGAGCTTCATTTGAATGCACACCTTCTCTTATGATATGCGATGTAATTAAAACAGTTGCTACAACGACAGCTACTGTCATTAAAAGACCAATTGAGCCTATAATAATACTAATTTGAGAAATCTTGTCCAGCACCGTTTGATTGTCTCTTACATAATCCACGTGTTCTATTTCACGAATAGCTTCACCAATCATTTTCGCATCTTCCAGCTGAACCGATACTTCAAGATATGGAACGAATGGATTTTCATCGAACTGCTTTAATATTTTCGCTTCCGATCCTAGTATTGCTTCCATCTGTGTATAAGATTCGTCGGCACTCACATCTATGATATGGGTTACACCATCAATTGAGAGAATTGTACTCGACAATGCTTCAAGTGAATACGAATTGAGGTTGGGCTCGTAATATACGCTTATTGCGGCTTCATTTTTTAATAGGTTTACAAATTCTCTACTGATTCCCCAGCCTGAAATAATCAGAATCGATATAAAAAAAATCATCGATAAGCTTATTAATGAGAGTATAGTAGAAAGCTTATTGGTTTTATAGATGGTGAACGTTTCTTTAATAAAATAAGTGAAATTATTTGCGATCACTCTTTTTCACCTCCATTAAACCTTCTTTGATAGTAATTATTTGTGTAAAGGGAATTTCATCGATAAGGTGCGCTGCATGTGTGGTTATGATGACCGTCGTCTCTGGTCCAGCAAGATTTGAGAGTAAATTCAACACGTTGATTGCATTATCATGATCTAGATTGCCCGTTGGCTCATCGGCAATTATCAAATTTGGCTTTCTTGCAAGTGCTCTGGCAATCGCAACCCTTTGTCTTTCTCCCCATGATAAGTAATCGACCACTTGATTAAGTTTATGCTGAATGCCAACCCTTTCAACAGATGTAAGGGTTAATTCAGTTCTTTCTCGTTTGGGAATTTCCAAAAACCGAATTCCAAGCAGTACATTATCTAAAACAGTTCTACCTTCTATCAGCCTAAAATCCTGAAAGATAGGTCCAATATGCATTCTTAATTTCCGTATTTGAGTCGTACTCATTGATGACATTTGGTTACCCAAAACCTCTAATGACCCAGTGGTCGGTTTTTCTATTCCTAGAAGCAATTTTAGGAAGCTCGTTTTACCCGAGCCACTTGCACCGAGTATGACTACCACTTCTCCTTTGTCTATCTTTAAACAAAAGGGCTTTAAGGCATCTGTTCCATCCTTATAGGTTAGACTACAATCCTGTGAATTAATCATATATACCTCTACTAAAATAAGTTGATGGTCACATAAAGTACCAATACGCCGTCGTTTTGCTCAATTTTTTTAATCGTATTCTTTCCCAACAATGCTTTGAGTTCAAATACCAAATCCCCCTCGCTAAATAGATCCTGAATTGAACTTTGACTCATGCTCAGTCCGTAGAATTTGCCACCGGTTACATTGAAACGAATGGATTGATTGTCAATGAGTTCAAAATTTCCTTGTAGCGTAATCGCGTGATCTGGAAAAGTAAGCTCTACTGATGTTTCTGTAAAACTAAATACGAGTCTTGGTAGATCACTTCTTTTTGAAAGGACTTCATTGAATTTGTCCTCATACAAAAAACCCTTAGTATTAAATAAAGATAAATTAACCTCGACTGTATCCTCTGGTAAATCACCATTCTTAATTATCGTATTGAAGGTTTCAACGGTTTTACTAAATAACGGCTTTAATTCATTCCAAACCGCTTCTATCGCTGAGAGATAATTTTGATAGTGTGTGCGCTCCTCAGACAAAGAGCTTAAATAGCTTTCAAGCGCCACTTTGGCATTGATTTGTTCCGACAGCTTTTTTTCCCTCGATGCTAATTCCAGCTCTTGCTCATTTCTTAATACCTCTAGCTGTCGCTGCTCCTCTGTTAACTTTTCACTTAACGCGGTCGTGTCCATCATTAACTGATCTACTTTTCGAGTAATGTCTCTAAGCAAATTTAAACGATTCATAAAATCTTTGACTGAGCTTGCATTCAATAATATCTCAATACTTGATGCCGCTCCAAGCCGCTGTTGGGATCTAAGCACATCTCCCAGACTTGATTTTAGCAACCCAAACCTTCGCATGGCATCTTCAATCGCCTGCTCCTTATTTGCGATTTCTTGATTATAGTTTTCAATCTTCGTCTCAATTTGTGTAATTTCAGTTTGTAAAAGTTCAATTTCTGCATTTAACACAAATAATTTTTGAACGACGACCTGCTCTTCTTCAGAAATAGATTTTAATTTATTATTGGCTGCGCTATCAGCTGGTACAGCCTCTGAATAAACTGAAAAAGAAATTAAATAAAGCATGACCACAATGATGGCTATTGACCCTTTAATATATTTTAGTCGTCCTTTCATACGTACCTCTTTCATCCTTATACTCTTATTTTACCAATAACCCTTCACGGACACCATATTTTTATATCATTAGAATGAATTTCTTAAATTAGGTTGGAAAGACCTATAAAATAGCTTATAATAATGATGAACACTTACATTGAAAGGAGGTCAACACTTGCTTAGAGCTTTACCTAATATACTCTTTATCGTAATCATATTTATTCTCGCGACAGCTTTTCCGCTTAGTTTAGATATACTTTCTATTGATCTTTCACAAAAGATTGTAGACAATCCAGCTGAAACTGTTGAACTCGAACCTACAGCATCCATAACGCTAACGTCAGAAAGAAGTTCAATTTCTGAGAAAACTATAAAAATTCAGTTGAAAAGTGACACGAATCAGTTCCCAGTTGATTATCTTGAAGGCTATAAGCTTGAAATTTATAAAGCAGGCCAATTGTTAGATACAAAGGCTTTAACTGATTTTGAATCAGAGGTTACTAGCATATCAGCAAACGAGCGCTTACTAGAAATTGATAAAGCAGGACTCGTTTCCGCCTTTGGTGATGGTTATTATACTGTAAAGCTATACGAAAAGGAGCAGGTGCTCTCTGAGGACATTTATATTGCTTCATTAACGAGTTCAAAGGCTTTACTTGCATCGACTAGCCAGGTTACATCTGGCCAATTAGGGGTTACCTTCTTTTTTCCAACCAGCGATTATAAAAATTTAGTCCCTGTATCTAGAATAATACCACTCCCAAGCAACCGTTGGAGAGCAGTTTATACAGAACTCGTTAAGGGCCCTGCAGCCGTTTTAGGATTGTATGCTGGTGAAACTGCTTATCCTTATGCACCAAATATTAGGATTTCTAGTGGTATCGCAAGTATCTATGTTTATGGTGTCAACTTAAAAGGCTTTGAAGGTAATTTCAATGTTATCGCTGATGGGATTACAAAAACCTTTATGACATTGGGACCATTAGATGGTGTTAGGTTTTTTGTCGATGATAGTGCAAATAAAACCGTCGATGGCTTGAGTCTTAGCTCAACCTTCACTCAAAAGCAAGCCACAAGCGCATATATGGGCTATTCCGCATCAGATCAATACTTCATGCTAGCACCTATCGCATTAACAAAAACTGTATTTGCAGACCAAATCGAGGAAATAATTAGTATTCTAAAAGGACATACCAGCTTGCCAACTGGATTCATTGAAACCCTCCCAGAGGAAGTCGAGCTTAAGGGCTATACACTTAATGGCACACAGCTAGATATCAATTTTAACGCTGAACTCTCAACCATCTTAGCTGAGTACCCAAATTATGAAGCCTTAATGCTGCAATCACTGGTTCAAAGCTTAGGTACTCTAGAAGGTGTAAGCTCTATCGTAATTAAAGCAAACGACCTACCTGTCGTTACCTCTGAGTTTGATTTCAATACACCAATTTCTGCTCAAAAATTCATTAACCTAGAGCCTTAATTTATGAAATTTAAAAGCCTATCTGCATCGTCCTTTCATGTGCGACAGCAGATAGGCTTTCTCTTTTATTTAGCTACTGGTTTTGCATTTTGTTTGATGTAGTGATCGATTTCATATATGGAACCGGCGATCGCACTTAGAGCTTCAGTATCGATTATTTCCAAGGTCCGTCCTTTCCTTTTGATGATACCTTTCTCTTCTAAATCGTCAAATGCTCTATGAAGTTGTCGATATGTCGTTCCTAGATATTCTGATATATCGGTCAGAGAATCTAACAATGTCAGCCTTTTACTATTCATGGCATGTGCCCTTATATAGCTTGAAAGTCGATTCACTACGGGATACATCAGATTAGTAGAATGATGCATATCAGCAACCAATAATTTATCCGCAAGCGAACGCGACAGATACTTCAAGAAAGGAATATGCTCAAGAGCTTCACGTTGCATCATCTCTAGTGGAATTCGCATCAAATAAGAGGTCGCAACCGCTGTTACTGAGCAAGACGCAGGCTGAGGATTGACCAGCTCAACATCTCCCAAAGAATCAAATTCACTATAAAACTGAACGAGGAAGGTCTTACCATTCTCATAGATTCTAAAAAGCTTTAGTTTACCAAACAGAAAAAAATAGAAATAATTAATGGGTTCATTTGCCGTCAAAATGATTTCGTCTTTGTTAAATACAACCAGTTCACCTTGAAGAATTAGATTTTTAGGTAGCATTTGATCCAGCTTATATTTTTGAATGATGTTTTGTATTTTTTTTTGATCGGTTAAAATAGTCATTTAAGCCTCAAACTTTCGTAAACATGACATATGTCATATTTTTTTGTTTTATTTTATCATAAACTATAAATTATTAAAACAACCACTTTGGAGGACACATGGCCAAACTGACAGCATATATGACGGGACTCGCTTTATCAATTATGATTTCTATCAATGGACTTCTAGGTACCGCGACTAATGTTTTTTTTAGCAATGTCATTTATCATGGCGTTGGATTTATACTTTTAGGCGTCCTTGTTGGCATCGCTGGTAAAAAAGCTGAGCATAAGGTTAAATTTATCTATTTCATCCCTGGAATGCTTGGCTCAATCACTATTTTACTTAATAATTACGTCATGCAGTCAATTGGCGTAACTCTTATGGTCGCTTTTACGTTAGTAGGTCAAGTATTGACCTCACTCATAATCGATTATCTTGGCTTATTGGGCAAGCCCAAACTCTCTATCACTAGAAAACAGCTTTCTGGCATACTTGTCATGATAGTAGGACTTGTCGTCATGGTTATCTAAAGGAGCAAATATGAATTTTATTATCATTTACGGACTTGCGATAGTCCTTGGTGTTCTCGTCACCATTGTCCCAATACTAAATGGACACAACACTCTGAAATTTGGCTCTTTGAAGGTCTCTTGGTTTCATTTTGCAGCAGCGTTAGTTGTTGGACTATTCGCTTTGGTTATCTTTGGAGGACAAAGCGAAATTCAATCCCTTTTTTCCAAACCCATTTGGTACTATTCAGGTGGTATCCTGGGCACACTCGTCATCATTTGTATGAATTATTACGCGGTGCGTATAACTGCCTTTCATATTGCAGTTTTACCTTTTCTCGGTCAAATGAGTATGGGTTTAATCCTAGATTATATAATCTACAATCAATTTGAGTTCAAAACGCTCATAGGACTACTGATCGTCTTATTCGGACTAACGCTTCAATTATCCAGCACTACCGTTCTCACAAACGGCTTACAAAATAAAAAAGACCAGCTATCGACTGACCTCTGATAGCTGGTCTTTTACCTTATTTAATTCTTAAGCATTTGCAAACAATTCTGCAACACCCTTAAGCTTTTCGATGATTTTTAAGTTATATGGACACTTAGGCTCACAGCTACCACATGCGACGCATGCATCCGCTTTAACTGCTAATCCGTTATACCTTTTAATTGCCCAATCGGCTAAATGATAGCGTGTCAAATACCCTTCCATTAAAAACTGGGTTGGTATATCGATGCCTTGCGGACAAGGTAAACAATAGCCGCATCTTCTACAAAAGTTCTCCCCAAGTTCAGAAACCACTTCAGTTAACAAAGTCATTTCATCATCTGAAAAGTCTAATGCTTCGTGCATCACAGATGCGTTCTCTGCAACCTGTGCAAGTTGGTCCATACCCGGTATTGCAACTGACACTGCTGGATTGGATAAGATGAACTTTAAGCTCAGCTTGCCCTTTTGAATAGCGCCACCTGCCATTGGCTTCATGACAATAACGCCGATCCCTCTTTCTGCAGCGAGTTTAAAAAATGGTTCCCCCTGTCGTTCCACGATATTATAAGGGAACTGTACCGTTTCAAATGGCATTTCCTTGATAATTGACATCATAAAATCCGCACTATGAGAAGTAATTCCAATGTGTCCAATTTTCCCCTCTGCTTTGGCTTCAAGCAACGCCTTATAAGCACCGTCCTCAGCCATAATTAATGCGTATTGTTCTATGTCTTTTACCAAATGACATTGATATAGATCGATGTGATCTGTCTTGAGATTGGCTAAACTGAGCTCAATATCAGCTTTCATATCTTGATAGCTACGTGCCATTGATTTGGTTGCGAGAACAAACCTTGATCGGTCTAATCTTTCGATTGCATTCCCAATCATTTCTTCGCTAACGGTATAGCCTCTTGCCGTATCTACAAAATTAATCCCTGATGCCACCAAAGCCTCAAATAATGCATCTACATTACTTTGATCCAGCCTTTGAATCGGTATACCACCAAAGCCAACTGAAGAAATCTCAAGTCCTGTTATTCCCAACGATCTATACATATTGCCTCCTCAGATTAGAGTACTCTTGCCTTTCCAGCATATACGATTCCTTTTGCAGAATCAAGAGTGATATCAGCACCGTCTTTAAGAAGCTCAGTCGCATTTGTAGCGCCAACAACACATGGTTTCTTTAAGCTTAAAGCTACAATTGCGCCGTGTGATGTATAACCACCCTCTTCAACGATTAAACCTGATGCTTGTTGGATAAATGGCATTAAATCTTTATCCGTTGATGTTGCAATAAGAATATCACCTGGTTTGAATTTACCTTCTAACTCTTCAGGTGTACTGCCCACACAAGCTTTACCTCTAATAAAGTCTTTAACAAGACCAGTACCTTTAATAAGCACTTCACCAACCAATTGAACTTTCATGATGTTGGTTGCACCAGATACGCCAACTGGTACACCAGCTGTGATAACTACTAGGTCACCATCTTTGATGTAGCCTTGTTCTTTAGATTTTTCTATAGACATGTCAAATATTTTATCTGTTGAAGTTGCTTCACCGATCACAAGTGGGAAAACGCCCCAAACTAAGTTCATTCTTCTGCAAGATGCTTCAGTAATTGTACATGCGATCACTGGCGCCTTTGGTCTTAATTTAGAGACGCGTTTCGCTGTAAATCCAGATGAAGTCGCAGTAATGATTGCAGTTGCTTCAAGCTCTAATGCAGTATTTGCAGTCGCATGGCTCACAGCAGAAGTAACACCTTTTTCAGCTGCTAATGCAACGCGTTTTTCAAGAAGCTCTTTGTAATTAAGCGACTGCTCAGCTGCATGGGCAATTTTAGCCATTGTTCTTACAGCTTCAAGTGGATATCTACCCGCTGCAGTTTCACCTGAAAGCATAACCGCATCTGTACCATCGAAGATTGCATTTGCAACGTCAGTTGCTTCAGCTCTTGTAGGTCTTGGATTTCTAATCATAGAATCTAACATTTGAGTCGCTGTGATTACAGGTTTGCCTTCACGGTTACACATTTCAATCATTCTCTTTTGAACGATTGGTACAAACTCAGTCGGAATTTCAACCCCTAAGTCACCACGTGCAACCATTAAACCGTCAGATACTTCAAGAATTTCTTCTAAATTATCAACGCCCTCTTGGTTTTCAATTTTAGAGATAATATGAATCTCATGAGAAAAGTTATCTTCTAATACTTTACGGATTTCAAGGACGTCACTTGCTTTTCGGATAAATGATGCAGCAATAAAATCGATACCGTTTCTGATACCAAATACGATATCATCAATGTCCTTTTGAGTAATTGCAGGTAGATTGATTTTAACGCCAGGAACGTTAATTCCTTTATTATTTTTAACATCACCGCCGTTAAGTACGCGTGTTTTAATCTCTGTTTCTGTTGTTTCAAGTACTTCAAGCTCTATAAGACCGTCATCTATAAGAACTTTATCGCCTTTAACAACATCTTGAGGTAAACCTACATATGAAATTTGGCATTTGTTTTGGTCACCAATATATTCTTCAATTGTTAAAGTAAACTCTTGACCTTCAACCAATGTGTAGACTGGCTCTTTAAATTTACCCGTTCTGATTTCTGGTCCTTTTGTATCTAAAAGGATTGCAACTGGAACGTTGAGCTCTTCTCTTACTTCCTTGATCATTTCAATTCTACCAAGATGCTCTTCATGGCTACCATGTGAAAAGTTCAAACGTGCAACGCTTAAACCGCTTTTTACTAATTCTTTAAATACTTCCTTCTTTTCACTTGAAGGTCCAATCGTACATACGATTTTGGTTTTTCTTAACATATAATTCCTCCTATAATTCCTTTAGCCCTAATTTACATATGAATTAAATCGCCAGTATTCTGGCCAATTCGTAAATACTTTTATTGTAATCCTTCTTCATACCCAAAGCTTCATCAAAATCCAATGCGATCATTTGATTGCCTTGAATCCCCACTGCCTTTCCATATTGACCCGACATAAGGAGTTCAACTGCATATGCACCCATTCTTGAGCCCAAAATACGATCGTTAGGCGTCGGTGTACCACCGCGCTGAAGATAGCCGATAATACTTACCTTTACATCTGAGCTCGTCTTCGCTTTAATTTGCTCAGCCAGTTCATAGGGCTTACCCACGCCCTCAGCAAGTAAGATGATACTGTGTAGCTTACCGCGTTTTTTTCCTCTGATAATTGTTCTACAAAGCTCGTCGATATCTGTATCGAGCTCTGGTATAATCACCGCTTCAGCACCACCAGCTAAGCCACCATATAGGGCAATATCACCGCAATTACGGCCCATTACCTCTATGATATTGACCGTACCATGTGATGATGACGTATCTCTAATATTACCGATAGCATTCACCACGGTTGTAAGTGCTGTATCAAAGCCTAAGGTATAATCTGTGTAGGCGAGATCATTATCTATGGTTCCAGGTATACCAATGGTTGGAAAACCTGCTTCTGCAAGCCTCTTAGCACCATTAAAAGAGCCGTCACCACCGATAACTACCAAGCTGTCCACCTTAAACATCTTAAGCATTTGAAGCCCTTTATTAAAGCCTTCATCTGTTTTAAAATCAAGACATCTAGCAGTTCTAAGCGTCGTGCCACCTCTATGAATGATATCACCAACAGAAGTGATATTCAAGTTCTCTATATCTCCTTCGATTAGTCCTTGATAGCCTCTATAGATTCCAGCTACTTCAAATCCGTGATAAATTGCAGTTCGTACAACCGCTCTGATAGCGGCATTCATACCGGGCGCGTCGCCTCCGCTTGTAAGTACGCCTATTTTCTTCATTTAATCACTCCTTTTACGTTAGCCGATTTTGACATTGCCAAGACCGACTACACCTTCAATTTTCCTAACGATCTCGTCAGTGACGACAATTTGGCAATTGCTGTTAAGCTTTCGCTTTGTCGCTTCAATATAATAGACTACCGATAGCTTCTTTCCTCTGTTCATTGCACTTTTTTCATGTAGCTTTAGAAGCTTGTGAACGGTTTCAAGAACTGCAGCATCCTCGTTCGCAAATCGCACAAAAAGCTTTTGAGGTTTATATTTTCCTTCAGCTTGATCAAGAGTCACAATTTTGTCAGCAATAAGCTTTGGTGCTTCATCTTCCTTAAGCTGAATTCGACCGCTGATTAATAGCTCCTGATCCTTGTGCATTAATTCTTGAACCTTCTCATAGACCTTTGGAAAAACAATTACTTCAAGCTGATCGTATAAATCTTCAATTGTTAAAAATACCATTTTGCTGTTGTTCTTAGTGATTTTATCGATTTTTTCAACCACAAGTCCACCGGTAGTAAAATACATATTGTCCTTGATTGAAACCTCATTTTCCTGCGCAGCTTCCTTAAGCTCGGCCAAATTCATTGTTGAGACTGACTCGAGTAAGGCTTTGTGGCGGTCAAGTGGATGTCCACTCAAATATATACCCAGCATTTCCTTTTCAAACTGTAATAATGTTTGAGACTTGAGCTCAGGTATTTCAGGTATTTTATTGCCCATTTCCTCTGATGTGATTTCCGCGTGTCCCATATTAAATATTGAGAACTGCCCCTCAGAACTTCTTCTTTTAATTGCGTGGACCCCATCGATGGTTTTTTCATAGATGGCCAAAAGCTGAGATCTATAATGTCCTAATGTATCAAAGGCACCTGCCTTTATCATACTTTCCACTGCTTTTTTATTTAATTCTGATGGGTTTACACGCTCACAAAAATCGTAAAAGCCTTTAAAAGACGATTGTCTTCTTTCGCTTACAATTGCATCAACGATGCCTCTTCCCACATTTTTAATTGCGTTAAGACCATATCGAATGGCGTCATTTTCTACTGAAAAGCCATAAAATGAATGATTGACACTCGGCGGTAGTAATCTAATTCCGTGATCCTTACAATCCTGAATATACTGAGCAAGCTTTGATTGGCTACCCATAACGCTCGTCATGAGCGCTGCCATGAATTCAAGTGGAAAATGGCATTTCAAATAAGCAGTTTGATAGGCAATGATTGCATATCCTGCAGCATGTGACTTGTTAAACGCGTACTTGGCAAAGTCCACCATGTCATCGAATATTTCACTCGCCACATCTGCAGGCACACCACTTCGAACACATCCCGGTAGCTCTATGGAACCGTTTTCATCCAACTTTCCATGGATAAAATACGTACGTTCTTTTTCCATGACATCCATTTTTTTCTTACTCATCGCTCTGCGTACGAGGTCGCTTCGACCATAGCTATATCCTGCAAGCTCTCTTACGATTCTCATAACCTGTTCTTGATAGACCAGGCAACCATAAGTTACCTCTAAAATCGGCTTTAGCTTCTCATCCTTATAGATGATTTGATCTTTAGCATATTTATTACGGATGTACATTGGAATAGAATCCATTGGTCCCGGTCGGTATAAAGATATCCCAGCAATGATATCCTCAAACCCAGTCGGCTTTAACTCACGCATAAACCGCCTGAAACCAGTAGACTCTAATTGAAATAGACCTAAGGTATCCCCTCTTCCGATCATTTCATAGACTGCAGGATCATCTTGTGGGATAGCATCGAGAAGGAGTTTTATATTTTGTCCCTCCTCAATTAATTTTAATGCATTTTTGATAACTGTCAATGTCCTAAGACCTAAAAAATCCATTTTTAACATTCCGAGCTCTTCTAGAAGAGTCATATTGAACTGGGTTGAAATTCCGCCCTCCTGAACATAAAGCGGGACATAACTGTCAACAGAGTTCTTAGAAATCACCACTCCGGCTGCATGCGTAGAGGCATGCCTTGGTACGCCCTGAAGTTTCAAGGCAGCATCCATTAAATGTCTAGATTCATCAGACTGATTCACCAGCTCTACAAGCTTAGGATTTACTTTTAAAGCCTTTTCAAGCGTCATTCCAAGTTCCATTGGAATTTCCTTTGCTATCTTATCGACGTCCTGATAAGGCATGTCCAGTACGCGTCCAACATCTCTAACAGCCGCTCTCGCAGCCATTGTTCCAAAAGTGATAATTTGTGCAACGCGATCCTTTCCATACTTTTCAACGACGTAATCAATAACTTCACTTCTCCGGTCGTCTTCAAAGTCTATGTCAATATCTGGCATGGTAATTCGCTCAGGATTTAAAAAACGCTCGAAAATCAGATCGTATTTTATCGGGTCGACCTCAGTAATGTCTAAAACATAGGCGACTAAGCTACCCCCGCAGCTACCTCGACCAGGGCCAACCGCTATGCCATTTGCTTTAGCAAAGCGTATAAAATCCCAAACAATTAAGAAGTAATCGTTGTAGCCCATTTGGTCGATTACCCCTAGCTCATACGATAAACGTTCCATATGAGGCATCGGGTCATCATATTTCTTACTTAGACCATTTAGACACAGCTGCTTAAGCTCTAATTTTACGACGGAAGCATCTGGCCCAAACATGGGGAGATGCTGTTTGGTAAAATCAAACTTAAAATTGCATTTTTCTGCTATTATCACTGTATTTTGAAGTGCGTCCCTTCTTGTACTGAATAAGCTTTCCATTTCATCTGGTGTCTTAAGATAAAACTCTTTTGTAGGGAAACGCATGCGATCTCGATCAGAAACAATTTTACCCGTTTGAATACATAATAGGATATCGTGAACTGACTCATCTTCCCTATCGAGGTAGTGAACGTCATTTGTCGCTACCAGAGGTACATTTAGCTTATCCGCTAATGCAATTAGCCTGCGATTGACAATCTTTTGTTCCTGAATAAAGTGATCCTGAAGCTCAAGATAAAAATCGTCAGGCGCAAACATCGCTCTTAAGCGAAGCGCAAGTGCCTCAGCACTCTCTAGGTCCCCTTTTAATAATAAGTCCTGTACATCGCCACCAAGACATGCTGAAAGGCATATTAGCCCCTCAGTATACTGCTCTAACAGATCATAATCTATTCTCGGTCTATAATAAAAGCCTTCGGTATATCCCATTGAAACTAATTTGATGAGATTTTGATAGCCTACCTCATTCTTAACCAATAAGACTAGATGCCCAGCTTGCTTGTCAAACATCGGATCCTTATCAAATCGCGTTCTTGGGGCAACATAGACCTCACACCCTATTATAGGCTTAATCCCATTTTTCACAGCCTGCTTATAAAATTCAACCACACCAAACATAACGCCATGGTCAGTAATCGCCACGGCGTTCATATTACGTTCTTTAACCTTACTAAACAGTTGATCTATTCGAGCAAATCCGTCTAGCAAGCTATATTCAGTATGCAAATGTAAGTGTACAAAGCCACTTTCACTCATTTAATGCCTCTTTTCTATTGACCATTCATAACGATTGTTTGCCATGCTTCGATGAGAACAGACATCATCTCAGGCGTAAACTCTGGCATTTGAGCAGTCATAAAATCATCGTATTTTACAGTGGTTGATTTCAATTTAATCGCTTTTAATTGATCCAAGCTTTCTTTTGGCGTAAAGTCAGAGGTATAGATGGATAAACTTCCCCAATCCTTCGGATTCAATTTGCTCGCTTGCATTTCAGGAGATAAAAGCGCATTCAAGGCCACAATAGCACCTGATTTATTGGGTGAATTATAGGCAATCGAAGCCGATTCTACATAGGTCGCAACGCCAGATGGTATTACGAATGTCGATGCATTTTCAGGATATTCATACTCCTTAAGTCGATCGGTTGCATAATTGTAATCTAAAGAAAAGCTCATCATAAGCGCGCCGTTGTTAAACAAATCATCAAGCTCAGAAACCGTTGCTGGATAGCTTACGCCTCCATTATAAAGATAGGTGGAAAGCGCCTTTAACGTATTTAAGCCTGGTGTAATCACCTGCTTGAACTTTGTCTTGTCAAAATTGCCCACCAAATAAGGTTCTAAATCGACATTTTGAGCGACAAAACCAGCTACAAATGCAGCTCCCTCCGCAGAAGATTTGGGGTTAGGGTAAGTAAACTGTCCCTTATAGGATTTTATGGTTTCAATTAATGCTTCGTAGGTTTCAGGTTTGTCATAAAATACATCTTCATTGTAGATAAAGGAAAGCTGTTTCACGCCATAAGGGATGTTATATCCCTGTGTCGCAATACCAGCACGATACCTAAAATTCAAATCGTTTGAATCCACGTCAGTGCCGATTTCAGGCAGTTTGTCTGTAAATGGACCGTATAAATATCCAGCCTGATAAGCATTTTTAAAATCGCTTGCATTTTCAAATAATATGATATCAATCTGACCAGGATCTACCTCTCCCAACTTATCCTGCTTAAGGCCATCAAACGTTTTAGCTATCGGCTGCTCTACCACCTTTAAAGTCATATTATAATTGGTTTTTAAATAGCTTGCGTAGGTATCCTTTAACCACTCAAGTACCTGAGCATCGCTATGATCCAGTGCAATCGTAACAATTGTATCTGCTGCACTTTCCTCCATTAATCGCCATTGTTTCAATGCTTGATCATTGCCATCAAAATTAAGACTACAACCCGTCACTAGGGAAATGATCACTATTACTATAAGCAATCTAAATCTCATATTAGCCCTTCCTCTTGTTTAATTGTTCTGCAATTTCTATGATTTTTTTTAAGCGATGGTTTACACCTGATTTTCCAATGACCGGTGAAAGCATTTCACCAAGTTCCTTCAATGTCGCTTCTGGATTTTCCACTCTAACTTCAGCAATTTCCCTCAAGCGATCTTCTAAATAATCCAAACCAACGGTTTCTTCAATAAATTCAATCGCTCTTATATGTTCAAATGCAGCATCTGCAGTCTTTGTTATGTTGGCAGTTTCGCAATTGACCACACGATTGACATTATTTCGCATTTGCTTTAAGATTCTCACATTTTCATATTCAAGTAGGGTCTGATGCGCACCAATTATGTTGAGAAAATCTACAATTTTCTCGCTCTCTTTAATATAAACGATAAAATTCTTCTTTCGAATGGTAACCTTAGTACCCAAATCGTAAACGTCATTGATAAAATCAACGAGTTCACTGGCGAACAGCTCATTGTGCGTAATTAGCTCCAAATGATAGCTTTTTTCTGGTGCACTTAAAGAGCCACCACCTAAATAGATGCCTCTCAAATATCCCTTTTTACAACAATTTTTCGCCGTTAACCGCTCAGGAAAATGGTCGTTTAGTGAATAGGCCTCACCATCATATTTCATAATTTCAAGATCGGTCAATATTTCATTTGCCTTTTCGATAAAAATTTCATAAGTATGATGCTTATTTAAAACCTTGTTTTCCTTCATAATAAGCTCAGTGTGAAGCTGATAGGTCTTCTTTAATAATATGATAATCAACCTAGCAACCGCAGGATTTTCGGTGATGATTCTTAGGTTCATCGCATTCTTACCACCGAATTCCAAGGAGCCGCTAACCCGTATAATGCCTGACAGAACTGCTCTATTGCAGCATTTTCCCTCAGTTCTAATTCTAGTTAATTCATTTTTTGATAAAGACGAAAATGACATTAGTTTTCCTCAAACGTTTTAATTATTTCTAGCGCTTTGGCCAATATATCCCTCTCATCATCGTATTTTGCAAGTAAAAGGACATTATCTCTGTGGATAAACCTCGCATTGATAAAGCCTTCCTCTCTTTGTGGATGTGCACTTGAATTAATCGCTTTCATTAAGTACCAAAACACTTTTTTTTCGATGATATGATTATTGGACCAATAATTTTTAAATCTGTATGCAGTTTCACCTATTGGCGTTAAAACCGTCGCCTTAACACCAGCTTCTTCTCTTACCTCTCTCACTGCCGTCTGTTCGCTGGTCTCATTTGGCTCAATTTTTCCTTTAGGCAATACCCAATCGCCATTGATCTTTTGCAGCATCAAAATACTGTTTCCCAAATAAACGACGCCGCCTGAGCTATATACCCTTTTCATAGACTCACCTTTGTTTTCTCATTTATATTAGTATACCATAATTGACTGCTGATGATGACACAATTGGCTGTAAATCTTGCAATTATAACCAAAAATCTAGCCTCTCGAATAACCCTTACTCATGAAGCTAGATCCTATATCCCGATGCATTTAAGTTGTGGTCTTATAGACGCGTTCAATATGACTTACCAACTCTTTGCTAATCTGAGATGCATCATGCCTGATATAGCCCTTCTTTTCTTCAACAAAATTACCTTTTATCAGCTTGATGCTTCTTTCACTCAGAATTTTCAAATCCTCATCTGTTGGTAAAACTGGCTTAGCCCCTTCATTATCATACTTTTCAAGCGTTGCAGTCCCAATGTCACCATTATTGACAACCACATAATCGATTCGCTTAAGCTTAGTAAACTTCTCTATCGCTATCAGATGATCCGAAACAGAAAAGTCATCTGTTTCTCCTGGCTGCGTCATGATGTTGGTAATATAAAATACAGGTGCAGTCGCCTTGTTAATCGCTTCGCACACCTCTTGAATTAATAAGTTAGGAATAATGCTCGTGAACAAGCTTCCTGGCCCCAAGACGATCATTTCAGCCTGCTGGATACGCTTAATCACCACATCAGAGGTTCTGGCATCCTTTGGATCGATCCAAATATTGTCGATGGGCTTACTTCTTTTTATCGCTTCATGAGGAATATTGGATTCACCAGCGACGACAGTGCCGTCCGTCAGCTTCGCATATAGAACGATGTCTTCTTCTGAAACCGGATACACCTCACCTGTTATCGCAAAAATATCTGATATTTTTTTTATCGCCTCTTCAAAGCTATCCGATATTCCCACCATCGCTGCGATCATTAAATTGCCAAAGTTTTGTCCTTTTAATCGCCCTTCACTAAATCGATAATGAAATAAGTCCTGTAGAATGGGTTCCTTGTTTGCTAAAGCTAAGATACAGTTTCTTACATCACCAGGTGGTAGCATGCCAAGGTCCTCTCTTAAAACACCAGATCCACCGCCATCATCCGCTACTGTAACCACTGCTGTAATATGATTTGAAACCTCTTTAAGACCCCTTAAAAGAATCGAAAGTCCAGTTCCTCCTCCAAGTGCAACGATATTGATCATGACTAATTGTCCTTTCTAATCTCTCTGTGGATGGCATTTGCCGAATATCCCTGAATATTATAATGATCAGCAAGTTTATTTGCAAAGGTTACCGATCGATGCTGACCACCTGTACAGCCAATAGCAATCACCAGCTGTGCTCGACCATCCTTCACCATACTGGGAATAACTAGATCTAAAAACTGACGCATTTGTTCAAATAATGCACGGCTCTCATCAAAGCTCATAACATAATTTTGCACTTCAGCCTCGTTACCCGTCAATGAGCGCAACGCCTCAATATAATAAGGATTTGGTAGGAATCTCACATCGAAGACATAGTCCGCATCAAGTGGGAGTCCTTTTTTAAACCCAAAGGAAACAAAGGTCACCTGCATAGAAACATGTGGCTCAGTAATAGAGAGTGCTTTTGAAATGGAATTTTTAAGCTGTGCCTGTGTCGTCGTATTGGTATTGATGACAAAGTCAGCTTGTTCTCTGAGCACGGACAGCATTTTCTTTTCAGACTGAATGGCATCTTCGATTCGACCATTTGGATCGAGTGGATGCGTTCTTCTGGTTTCCTTAAATCGTTTAAGGAGAATTTGATCGTCAGCCTCAAAGTAAAACACTTGATAAGTATAACCTTTATCCTTTAATAGGTTTAGATTGTTTTCTAAATCTTTAAAGAACTTGCCACCTCTAATATCTATGACGAGTGCAACATGTTGAATATTCTCAGAGTTTTGCTCCACCAACTCGATAAAACTTGGAATCAACGATGGTGGTAAATTATCAATACAATAATACCCCAAATCCTCAAATACCTTTTTCGCTTGGCTTTTTCCAGCCCCTGACTGCCCAGATAGAATAATAAAATTCACTTCAATCTCCTATTCAATGTTAAAAATTCTTTCCTTTGATAAGCCCGCAATAAAAGCTCTATCCAATGAATGATCTACCTTACCGATGTTTTCAATCTCATGTGCATCACTGCAAACGGCAAACTTAACATCAAAGTTCATCGCGATTTTAATTTCCTCAACGGCCAAATGTCCATGAGAATTGTTAATCTCTAATAGCGTTCCTTTTGAGGCCGCCGCTTTTGCCACCTCTGCCACATCGATAGGCCCTTTTGCACCAGGATGGGTAATCATATTGATTTTGTTGCTAAGAATGGCCCCAACCATAGCCTTTGTATTAATTTCAACCGCCTTTTTTTGATAAGACTTAAAAAAGCGACTCATAACATTCACAAAGTGAATGCCTAAATCGTGTTTTAAATTAGATCCAAAATGGTAACCTGCATTCACCCAGTCTAGCAAACTGAGCATTTCTTCATCGATGTCAAGTCTGCCATCTTTTCCAAGTATATTTGCCTCAAGCCCAAGCAAAACTCTAATCTGAGGATACTTAATGTTCATTTCATCAATTTCTTTTCTTAACGATTTGAAATTCTCTTTTTTAATACCATAGCCCGAGTGTGCTGGGCCATGATCAGTAATTGCGATTTCCTTAAGGTTTAACTCAATCGCTTTACGGATAATTGCCTCAAGTTCATTTTTACTGTCTCCGCTATATTTCGTATGCATATGATAATCAGCGATAAGTCTCATCTTAACACCTCACTTTCTCAGTTTTATTATACCACTCTTTTCAAGTTTTAATTTTATTTTGACAAATTCGTTATATATAAAAAACACTGTTTTCACAGTGTTTTCATAAATTTTACTATTCTTTTCCAAATAACCTTACTTCGCGTTCAAGTGTAACGCCAAAAGTATCAAATACAACCTTTTGAACGACAGAAATCAACTCCATCACTTCTTCACAGGTTGCATTGCCAAGATTGACAATAAAACCGCAATGCTTTTCAGAGACCTGTGCATCGCCATGTCTAAGTCCTCTAAGCCCAGCCTCTTCTATCAGCTGACCCGCATAATGCCCTGGCGGTCTTTTAAAGGTACTGCCCGCACTTGGTAAATCGAGCGGTTGCTTTGATACGCGTTTTTTTGTGAGTTCATTGGTTATTTCTTTTATAATTTCCACATTGCCTAAGGTCAACTTAATACCAACTCTTAATACAATATAGTTTAAATCTCTAACAATACTGGTTCTATAGCCAAACTCAAGATCTGATTTACCGATGCGCTTTACCACACCCTCCATCGTCAGTACATCCACCCACTCAACGACGTCTTTCATCTCACCGCCATAAGCGCCTGCATTCATGTAGACTGCACCACCTAATGTTCCAGGAATACCAGAAGCAAATTCAAAGCCCTGTAAAGCTTCTTTCCACACAACTTTCGACAATTTGGATAAAAGGACACCTGCTTCAGCAATCACCAAATCACCCTCGATTTTTATTTCAGAAAAGCCATCGCTAATCTTGATAATAAGTGCTCGAATGCCAGTATCTTCTACGAGGATATTCGATCCATTACCCATAATAAAATAAGGTTGATTCATGGTTTTACACAAATCTATTGTCTTTTCAATTTGTTCAATTGTACGAGGCACGACGATAAAATCAGCTTTTCCGCCAATTTTAAACGATGTGTGATTTGACATATAATCATCAACCAACACCTGTGTTGGTTCATATATCTTATAAAGTGCATCTAAAAGCATTCTACAAACTCCAATAGTGTATTTGACCTTTAACATTCTAACATAAAATGCAAACGGTTACAAAAACTATTTTATATCGCCGTGTTTTTCAGTATGATCGATTTCTACGATGTGGTTATTAGCGTCTAAAACCACAACATTTGGAACCAACGTCTTAGCTTCAACTGCATCGATTAGACAATAAGCAATTATGATGACGATATCCCCTGGTTGAACGCGTCTAGCAGCTGCACCATTTAAACAAATGACACCACTGCCTCTTTTACCTGCGATGGTATAGGTTTCAAGTCTTTCACCATTATTATTATTGACGATCTGTACTTTCTCACCAGGTAAAATCCCTGCAGCATCTAATAAATCCTCGTCTATTGTAATACTGCCCACGTAGTTTAAATTCGCTTCAGTTACAGTTGCTCTGTGAATTTTACCCTTAAACATTGTTAATAACATGCCTTGCTTCCTCCTATGACAAACTCACTTGTCCTCTATAATTATCAATCAAACGTGTTTTTCCAAACTTAACGGCCAGCGCAATTAAGAATTCATCCTCTATAACAACTAATGGTAGTAACGTCTTAACGTTAACTAATGATACATAATCTATTTCTGCAAGTGGTGAAGATTGAATGTGATCCATAATTGCCGATTTGATTTTATTTGCATCTCTTTCACCATTTTGGATTTTATTTTTAGCTATTTCAAGTGATTGACTCAAAACGAGCGCTTCCTTACGCTGTTCATCAGAGAGATACGTATTTCTTGAACTCATCGCAAGACCGTCAGACTCTCTAACGATTGGACACGGTACAATTTTTACAGTCATGTTTAAATCTCTAACCATCTTTTCGATGACTGCTATCTGTTGTGCATCCTTTTGACCAAAGAAAGCAAAGTCAGGTTGAACGATATTAAAAAGTTTAGCAACGACAGAGGTAACACCCTTGAAGTGTGTCGGTCTTGATGCACCGCAAAGTTGCTTCGTGATCTCACCTTCACAGTCCACATAGGTTGAATAACCCTCAGGATACATTTCAGATGCCTCAGGTGCAAAGATTAGATCCACACCAACTGCTTCGCAAGTATTTTGGTCTCTTACTAAATCGCGTGGGTACGTTTCAAGATCTTCACCCGGACCAAACTGCGTTGGATTGACAAAGATACTGACGATGACAACGTCACATTTCGCCTTAGCTGCCTTCATTAATGAGGCATGACCTTCATGTAGAAATCCCATTGTGGGTACAAAACCGATTCTATTTCCAGCTCTACGCTTTTCATCTACAAAAGCTCTTACCTCAGATATGGTTTTAACTGTTTTCATTCTTCACCTCATATCTCATCTATAATATTTATTTTATAAATTACTTCAATATGATTCACACGATTCACTTATCTTCTTTAACTTATCTTCTTTAACTTATCTTCTTTATCTTATCTTCTTTATCTTATCTTCTTTAACTTCATTTCGATATTTCGTTAATAAAGTTTATCTAGAACAGACTCATCTATTTTGAAGGTATGCTTTTCTTCTGGGAAATCGCCACTTTTCACTTCACTTGCATATGCTTTTGCCGCGTCAATTATGATTGGCTTCAGATTGGCATACGGTTTGACAAACTTCGGTGATAAATCCGAGTACATGCCCAGCAGATCTTGAATGACCAAAACCTGCCCATCACAGCCACTTCCAGCACCTATTCCAATGGTTGGTATGCTGAGTTGACTCGAGATCAACTGTGCTAATTTAGCTGGAATACATTCTAATACAATGGCAAAGCAACCCAAGGATTCAAGTAATTTTGCTTCCTCAATTAATTTTTTCGCTTGCACTTTTGATTTGCCTTGAACTTTAAATCCACCAAAGGCGTTAACCGATTGTGGTGTTAATCCTAAGTGTCCCATTACAGGGATTTGTGCAGCGATAATTGCCTCTATACGCGTCTTTACATTAAAGCCACCTTCAAGTTTAATCGCGTGAGCACCTGCTTCTTTTATAAAACGTGCCGCATTTCTTACAGCTTCTTCATCGCTGACATGATAGCTCATAAATGGCATATCTGCCACAACCATAGCAAATTTTGCCCCTCTTTTAACCGCTTTTGTATGATGGATCATATCTTCCATCGTCACTGCAAGCGTATCCTCGTAGCCGAGCATGGTCATCCCCAATGAATCCCCTACAAGCAGACATTCAATTCCCGCCTCATCTAAAAGACTTGCCATTGAATAATCATAAGCCGTTAGCACGGTAATTTTTTCATGATTCATTTTGTGGTTTAAAAAAGTTGATGTTGTGATCTTTGTCATAATCATCCTCCTCAAGAACAGAAATGATTTCGTCTTTCTTTTCCTTTGATTGGTTCGAAAGCGAAACGGTTTGTCTGGCTAAGGCAATATACGTTTCACGGTCTTTCTGTGAAAGTGCGTTTAAATGCATTTTTATTGTGCCACTGTCTCCACGAGCGATAGGTCCAGTCAATGCCGACTTAGCACCAACTTTTTCTATATTCGATATCGTATTCGTTATGAGTGGCCATAATGCATTTTGAGCGATCTCAGCCGTATATCCGAGAGCCATTAACTGGTCGATGGCAAGATTTACAACGGTTACCAAATAATTCGATGCAATCACAGCCGAAGCGTGATATTGTGCTTTACTAGAGCTATCTACTTTAATATGTCGTGGAAATAGCAAATCAAGTCCAAACGCTTTTATAACCGACTCATTTTCAATGCCATAATAGACATTTGACAGTTCATCCGTATTCTCCACAATTGAGGTAAATGCTCTCAGTGGATGAAGCGTAAAAACATGATTCGAAAGCTGATTTAAACCATCCACAGAATGTACGCCACTGGTATGAAAAAATGCTTTATTTTCAGTTGCTATACCTTCATTCATGATTTGAGTAATCACTGAGTTGATCTGGTCATCTGACACGGTTATACCGATAATGTCCGCACTACCAATTACCCCATATAAATCATCTGTGACATAGGCATCTACTAATCGCTCATCTAATTCCAACGCCTTCGGGTTTCTCGAATAAAAACCCACAAGTTCAAATCGATGTTTCTTTAAATAAATGGCCAATGATTGTCCAACTTTTCCTGCACCAATAAAAGCGATCTTCATCTTTTCACTTCCTGTAACAAAAAATCAAAAAACTCTTTCTGCACAAGACAAAAAGAGCATCCATTTCATTATGCTTCTCAGTCTCGGGCAAATGCTCAGAGCCGATTTTCATTGTAAAAAATAACACATCTAAGTATAGTCCCAAAGGGTACTATCACGTTCATTATAACATAGTTCCTTATTTAAGATTAATAAAATTTTATGTATTTTCTGTAAATCAAATTAAGAGTTGCTAAATGAGCTGTTGAAGCATTCTTAAATATGTTTGGATCAAAAAAAAATTGAAGCACACCATTGGTGTGCCTAGGTTTTAGTTTTATTCCTTAGTTTTAGTTTTATTCCTTAGTTTTAGTTTTATTCCTTAGTTTTAGTTTCATACATCATTGCATACTCATAATCCACTTCTGATTCACAAGACTTACAAAGACCAAACTTATTAACCTTCTTTTCATCGCCACATCTTTTACAATACGTAACGTCAAATTGATTTTCTTTTACTGCTTCCTTCATAAGCCACCTCCAAAACGTATTACTGTATACAATTATCCTTTGTCTAGATTGTATACGATAATACCATTTTATGCAAGTGTTTTTCTTAAATCCTTCATATTATTTTTTCTTTTGATTGGATCGATTTGGCAGACTCTTAATAATGTGCCTAGAAGCTCTTGGGTGATCCTCGTTTCATTTTTACAAATGACCTCAAGAAGTGATTTACCCAAACTAAAAAAGTCGGTTTCATAATCAACCCTATGGAATTCCAACATCATCTCTGGAGATAAATATTTAAAAGTTCCGACAGTTTCCTTTATAAGATGCTTTTCGTCGTAAGTGATTGAATTCGAAAAATCAATAAGATAGACATTATAGCATTCATCTATAACGAGATTTTCAGGTTTGATATCTAAATGTAAAACCCCAGCATCATGCAAGGCGAACAACGCTCTAATTGCATTTTCAAATATCAACGGAAATACATTTATTAAACGTTGTCGATCACCAGATTTCTCTAGCCATTGTTTTAAGGTCCTCCCTTTAATATACTGGCAAGTAATTTTCATATGATTGCCAATAATTTCATAGCCGTGCATAGCCGGGTAGGAATTAAAGTTGGATTGGTTGAGCTTAGATAAAATAGCAATTTCATTAAGTCCTCTATGGATTGGTACAATCTTCTCTAGAACTGACAGGCCTGTTTTTGAATCCACCCTTATGTTTATGGCATTATTTGTATTTTTTAAACTATCGTTTTCATTGAAAGACGAGAAACTATGTGAATCCACTCTAGGCATATGCTTTCTCCTTTAATTAATAGATGGCTCACTGGAATAGCAAACCTTGCAAGGGGTGTATCCAGCTTCGCGAGCCTTGTCAATTGAAACTCCAAATTTACTTTTTCGGAGATAATGGCACTCTTCTCGGTGAAACTTCTCCCCGTATGTGGTTATAAATACAGTTTTTGAGTTTTTTTGGTCACCATCAGAATAAACGACCGGCGAGAATGGGAGCGTAAATTGATGCCTACCTAAAAATGTTGGTAATGTATAATTATAGGAAAGTGACAATTGCCCCATTCCTAGCTCATCAAAATTGACATCAATATCTAGGTTGCCTATCAGCTGATCAATTTCAGTTTTTTCCAGCTCCCTATGATAAAGCCAAGTGGCTATCTCACAAAGAATGGCTTCATTTAACGTTCTTCTGATAGCTTTTTCATGTCCTATAAAGGGCATACTTGCAACTTCTAATTCATTCTTTGTGTTTAATAAAGCAAACTCGAGCTGTTCATCGATATACAAGCTCAATATTGATCCTACTAATGTAATCATCAGTAGCATGGTAATGGTAATTACCAGTGTTGCTTCAATCGTAACACTTGCCTTTGACTTTTTCACGAACACCTCTTATTCCGCTAGTTGATTGACTAACAAATATTGTCTCGTTTGATAATGAAATCCACTTAAATCCTCCCAAACGATTTTTAACTCGTGCCCAATTGCGAAATCGTCCAACCCGCTTTCACGTTCTAGAGTTGAGAGCTCATGTGCAAATAAGGACATGGTTCGTTTGACCGTTTTGTTATCGTCCTGCATATATAATAGCAATCGCAAGTAATCCATATAATATATGCCAAACTGCGTTTGATTATGATCAGTGGGTGACTCTACGTGGTCTACCAAACGGTTTTGAGACAATATCCCCTCTAAACTCGTATACCATTCTTCACTTCTTTTTATTATAGGAATGGCGTTCCCTTTTAAAAGTTCATTAACATCTATATATGATTCAGCCGTAGTCCACATGGCGATTGCACCCGTGTAGGCAAAAATGCGCCACGGCTGAGGGACTGCAGCAGTAATTAGATTTATTTGGTTCATTTGAGATTTTGACTGAATAAGTGATATCAAATTGAAAGGCACTCTAATTCCAAGAACTTTCATTTTAATTTCAGTCATACTCTGTCTTTGATTTTCAATTCCAGTCAGAATAAATTCAATCTCACCTTTAATCAAACGCGCTTCACTTAATCGCTCGCCATAGGGAATTTTTCTAGGACAGTTCTGATCATAGCTATTGAAAATGGAAAGCAAATATTCAGAAACCAGTATTCTAGTCGTTAAATCATATTGAATTACACCCGTACTATTTCTATAATCTGCAGTGTCTTTAAGCGCTATAGTCTTGTCCTCAATTACAAAATTTTCAAACAAACTGTTTAGAGTCGCAAGTGCATCTAATATTTTCAAATACAGCGACTTTTGTTGATTGACTACAAACTGATTCAGCTCAGTTTGAATTTTTTGTCTTATCTCCTCACTCATTTTATATAGATCCGTATTTTGGTTCAGTAGGGAACTCAATTTCACATTCATTTGGTCGATTTTTTCAAGAGTAAGACTGATTTGACTTTCATTTTTATTACTTTCTAAAGGGTCTATTTGGTATTCATTATTTTCAATTTGCGCAATCGATTCGTTTAAAGCTTCAATTTCCATTCCCAAGGCTTCAATACGGTTAAGATTATCACTTATACTGGTTTCTACCTCAGATAAAGTTGAAATATCCTGCGATACCCTGTTGAGAATTATAGTAAGCTGGTCTATTTTACTAAAAAAATCTGCTTTACCAGATTGATAGTTTTCTTCAAGATTTGTAAAAATCGCTTTTGTATCTAAATCATTTTCTTTCAATTGAAATTCATATAGATTATTTTGAAGGTCTTGGTAGTCAACCTCGAACAGTTCCTCAATCGACTGAATTTTATTCATTAGTTCATTAATGTCGTTTTTCATCTCAGACAAAGAGCCAAAGGTATTTACCTTTTTCATATCGTCCTCTACCCCTTCAAAATCTAGCCAATCAAATGCTTTCTTTTCATAATATTGAAGCGCATTTATTTTAGATTGAAACCTTGCATAGTTTTTATTTTGCTCAAGAAGTGAGGTGCCATAGGCTACTAGAGAAACACATTTCGAGCTCAAAGCAGCTTGTTTTAACGCATTGCTAAAATTCTCAGGATTAGAAATCTGTTCATATGTAATTAATACATCTGGTTGATGAGCTGAATCTGTTATACCATTAAGCGACGCATATTTTTGCACTAACTTTTCAATCGGTTGATCAATTGGAGTGGCTAACATACCAAAACGCGACATCATTATGCCACTGTATCTGGAGATTATCGCATCACTTGTTGCATGTGCAATTTTCTGCATATCGTTTTCGCTTTTATAGCTCTCAACAAGTTGATAAATCAGGAAACTGCCAATAATAACAACTGGTATTATTATTACCACGAATATTGAAATCGCACCTGTCTGAGCATTTAAGCCATTGAGCAATTTACTCTGCTTCATGAGTTTGCCAACCTCCTCCAAATACCTTTGAAGCTTCATTTAAGGTTGCAATGATCGCTCTGTTATATTTGATGTACGAAAAACGGTGTTTAATAGTAAAGCTGTCTTTAAGTCCAGGAAAATCATAAGGGTTATCCTGCTCAAGCGCTGTCATAGATACACTTATCTTCGCAACGCCCATCTCATGTGTAGAGATGAAGTTCGAATTTTGAAATTCATAGTCATTCATGCTTGCATGTGTTGCCGTGCTTTCTAAAAAAATCCTAGATTGAAATATCATTTCGATGCCTATCGCCTGTACGTAAAATACAAGAATCATACCAGCAAGTATGATCATAAGAATGAGAGGAATTATAATCACGAGTTCAAGAGATACCATTTTGCCTCCAAATACCATTTTTTTACATTTCATTTAGTAATATCTTACACGTCATTTTCGGAAATGTCAATTATTACCATATTGTTTTAAAAGACTCTTATACTTCCTCCTTTTCTACGTCTCACTCACTCTATCCCCTCAAATAGGGGCATTTATGTTTAGGTCATTACTTTAAATAGAAAAAAATCCCTGTTCATTTTGAACAGGGATTTGACTATTATACGACTTCTTGAGCCTCAAGCTCTTTATTCATTTTATTTCTATATCTTACACGATCGGTTTCATTGAGAATTCTTTTTCTCATTCTCAATGAATCTGGTGTGATCTCAAGCAATTCATCATCTTCTATGAAAGTAAGTGCTTCTTCCATATTAAACACTTTCGGTGGTAAAAGCTTGATTGCATCATCAGAACCAGAAGCTCTTGTATTGGTTAATTTCTTATTCTTCGTTGGGTTAACTACCATATCTTCTTTTCTTGAATTGATACCAATGATCATTCCTTCGTAAACTTCAGTTCCCGCATCGATCATCATCGTTGCACGATCTGACAAGTTAAATAAAGAATATGCCATTGCTACGCCACCTTGTTGAGAGATCAAAACACCATTACTTCTCTTTGGAATTTCACCTCTATATGGCTGGAATTCAAAGAATGATCTAAGTAAGACCCCTTCGCCTCTAGTCACGTTAATAAACTCGCTTCTATAACCAAGCAAACCACGTGTTGGCACTAAAAATTCTGATCTAGTAAATCCATCCTCAGATTGCATACCATCAAGTAAGCCTTTTCTTAAGCTAAGCTCAGATATAACTGCTCCTGAATACTCATCTGGAACAATAGCGATAACACGCTCAATCGGTTCGTATTTTTGACCATCGATCATTTTCATTAGAACCTGTGGCTTTGAAACTGCAACTTCATAGCCTTCACGTCTCATGTTTTCTAAAAGAATCGATAAGTGAAGCTCGCCACGACCAGATACCCGATAGCCATCTTGAACTGAATCTAGCGCATCTACCCTTAAGCCAACATTAACCTCTAACTCTTTATCCAGCCTGCTTTTTAAGTGTCGGTTCGTTACAAACTTTCCGCTTCTACCACAAAATGGCGAATCATTAATTAAAAAGTTCATTGAAAGCGTTGGCTCTTCAATTTCAATCATAGGAAGCGCTTCGACTCTTTCAGGATCACAAATAGTTTCACCAATAGAAATATCTTGTATACCAGCAATAACGACCATATCGCCAGCATAGGCTTCTGTTACTTCTACCTTTGATAGCCCCTGATAAACATATAGCTTTGAAACCTTCGCGCGTTGCTGTGTGTTATCTCTTTTACTAATTACCACTTGATCGCCTTGCTTGATTGTACCTCTAAGTAGTCTACCGATGCCTAGTCTACCTACGTATTCATCATAATCGAGTGAAGAAATTTGAAGCTGTAGCGCTTCATCAGAGCTGTCGCGATATGGTTCAACGTGATTTAAAATAGTTTCAAACAAAGGCGATAAGTCAGTACTTTCATCTTCCATACTTAATTTAGCAATCCCTTCCTTCGCTATACCATAAACGATTGGAAACTCAAGCTGATGATCGTCAGCATTTAGCTCTACAAACAAATCGAAGGTTAAGTCAACAACTTCCTCTGCTCTTTGATCTTTTTTATCTATTTTGTTTATAAATAAAATTGGTCTTAAACCTCTTTCAAGAGATTTTTTTAATACAAATCTAGTTTGAGGCATTGGACCTTCACTAGAGTCTACTAGCAAAATTACAGTATCAACCGTCTTCATTATTCTCTCTACTTCCGATGAGAAGTCAGCATGGCCCGGTGTATCTACGATATTAATCTTGTAATCATTGTACATAATAGAACAGTTTTTTGAGTAAATGGTGATGCCTCTTTCTCTTTCCAAATCATTACTGTCCATAACACATTCTGGCACGAACTCATTTGCTCTAAAAACATTACTTTGATTTAAAAATGCGTCAACTAAAGTCGACTTTCCTGCATCAACGTGAGCGATAACCGCAATATTGATGATGCCTTTGTTTTTTAACATTTATATCTCCTAAACTAATAAAGCGTAATATTCAACCTTATAATAATATCTTATTTTTCTAGTAAAAGATATCATTATTTGTAAAAAAGTCAAAAAAATAAAAAACTGCTCTGTAGTTGCCTACAGAACAGTGAAGAAGGCTTAATAAACTTTTGAAACACTATAATCTTTAGCCAATTTGTACATTGAAATGGTCTTGTTAGCTTGTACATATGATGCATCAACGGTTGTGTCTACTGTTTTCCATGTACCATTGATAAAAACTTCATTCCAAGCGTGATAGATATCGCCAGTATTTGTAGAATATCCCTTTATAAGCTTGGTTGGAATACCAACACTTCTAGTCATAGCTGCAAATAATGCTGAGTAGTCATAGCAAATACCAAATTTAGTAGTATAGGTGCTGTCTACATTCGGAAAGTACCCACTAGTTACGGTTTTAGCTTTGTTGTAATCGTATTTATAATTTTTAGTAATGTAGTTATAGATCGCTTTTACTTTTGCTTCATCTGAGGTTAAGTTTTTTGTGAGCTCAGCAGCTTTTTGAACTGCAAGCGTATCTTCATTCCACTCAATTTCTTGAATAGAATTTAGATACACAATATTAGAGTTGGATAAATTCAAAGTGACTGAGGTTTTTGTAAGCTCCTTGTAGCTATTCCCAGTTGTATTCTGCATCAATCTAACTGTATAGGTGCCATTTCCAAGTTGTAATGGAAATTGATTCACATCTGTATCCACTATCGGATAAGAGTATCTTTCACCGTCTTTTTCTACTAATAACAATACCTTACTTGTACTTAAAGTGCTGTATTCGACGTTGACAATTCCTACATCAAGATCTGCTTGAATGGTCTGGGTAGCACCAAAGCTGCTAAATGATGCACTCAATAAAACAAATGACATCACTAATAAACTCAATATTTTTTTCATGTTTCTCTCCCTTCGGTGGCTAGGCTGCCATTCCTTGCAGAAAGGCCCTATAGCTTTGCGTCCCATCGTTTCCAATGGTTTGCCGTTATCGGTGAGAGGTTCGTTTCACGTAATGAAATTTTCAAAAAATAGAAAATCTCCTCATTCGGCGACTGGCTGCCACTCCTTTCGGAAAGGCCCTATAGTTTTGCGTCCCATCGTTTCCAATGGTTTGCCTTTGTCGTGAAAAGACATCTCTTCACAGAATATAAACTTCTATGCTAATAGTATACCACACTTCAAAATTTGTACAATTACAAAAACATTACGACTTTTTATGGATTTTGTAAAGCGTGAATAATTAAACGATGTGTTGGGTTTTTTACTGGATCACATGTAACTAAGGTTAAAATTTTATCTTCTTTATTTTTATATAAGACAGATATATCGGTCGGTTCAACAATAAGCGTCTCATATACGGTGTATTTATAAACCTTGTTATCTGTAGTAATCTCTATAATATCCCCTTTACCGATCTCATTAAGACGATTAAAGAACAAACCGTATGATCTACCACGATGGCCTGCAACACCAACATTCCCTATTTCTCCAAAGTTTGATGTACCCGCAATTACAGCAGCACCTCTGTTTAAATTTTTTTCTGTTGCACCCATTAAAATCGGCATAATTAAATCAATTTTAGAAATCTTAATTTTCCCTATTACACTCTTGTCAACGGCTTTGGATTTTTCTGTAGTTGTAGCCGTTGTAGCTTCAGTTGTATCGACAACCTCTGTGGACAGCTCAGAGGTAATATCTTCTGAATTCGCTTCACCTGCATCACTTGCTTCATATATTGCCTGTAGTGCAAGATAATCCGCCTCAGCCTGTTGATCCGCTTCTTCATTTAATGTCAATTGACTGTCATATGCCTCAAGTAATTTGTTTTGCCAATAATCAGCATATAATTTATCAGCAATTGGGAAAGCAGCAATCCCTAAGCCTGCAATAATTAATCCTGTGGATAGCCATTTTTTCCAACTTATCATAATCTGCCTCTTTCAAAATTAGTCACCATAATGACGATAGCTGTCTAAAAACATCAGCATTAAACCAGAACCAATTCCAAACACACTTAATGCAGTTCGAAGATACGGGTCCATATCAACATTTTTAGTTATAACAATTAATAGTATTGTAAATAGTAATACCTTTATACCCATTTTTTTAAGGTTCAAAGCGGCACCTCATATCATCTTTATTAATTAACCATATCACATTTGAAAACAAAATGTAAAGAGGGTGTACTATTGCACACCCTTTATTTCTTGAAGCCCTTCAGTTATATACTCTCTTAGCCAGGTGATGACGTCAAGATTGTTTATCGGAACGCCATCCAATAGCTTTCTAATTTCCTTGGTATTAAGTGTAAATGTTTCATTATTTACCGTGTGTGTATAGATCATATCCATTGACTCGCACGCATTTATTATGGTCACTAGGGTTTGTGGCATATCCCCTAACGGTACCCTATCTATATGACTATGCTTGAAAACGGCTGTTATCTCAGTGCCTGCGCCTAATTGTGATTTAATTTCAAAATAACCACCGCATTGCTCTGCAGAAGATTTAAAAAGTGGAATCCCCAAGCCAACCTTTCGAGTCGTTCTAGTGGTGTAAAATGGATCAATAACCCTTCTAACCGTCTCAGAATCCATACCAATACCATCGTCCTTAATTTTAATCGTCAATCGATCTGTAGCCATATCTTCAATCACGACGATTCTTAAACACTCTGCTTTAGCTGAAATTGAATTCTGTGCAATATCCAAAATGTGTAAAGAAAGCTCCCTCATAATACCTTCCCCAATAAATAATCAATTACTGCTGAACAACTTCTTTCTTTTAAGTCCATAAAATGGATTGGTTCACTAATTTGATCTAAATAATGCGCGTCAGAATTATAAATAACCTGATAGTCTTTTGTTAACCCAACGGCTATTGGACTGTTCTCATGGACCTCAACCGTTTTAAATCCCAGCGCCTCAGGTATAAATCCTAAGTTGACAAGAATGCTGTTTGAAGCCTTGTTAATATGTGCAGGCACAACACAACCATCGTATTTTTGCGTTAGCGCCACTACTGCCTCAATTGACAAATCTACGGACATCATTAGGGCTCTTGGCTCTTCGCCAATTTGTTCATCCATCTCATTTAATATCTGCTGTTGACCAAACACCTTAGGCTTATTTAAAATTGTCGTTCTAAAAGTTGCCATCGCATCATTAAAATCCAACAAATCCGCTATGCCTCTGAAATAGCAAAGCACATGAACCTCTTCCCTTGTTTGAATCTCCATCCCAGGCACCAAAAGAATATCAAAGCCTTCAGCAACCTGTGCAATCGCTTTTAGATTATCGCAAGCGTTGTGATCTGTCACAGCAATTATATCTAACCCCTTTATGTGTGCCATTCCAACAATATTATTGGGCGTCATATCATCACTCCCACAAGGTGACAGACATGAATGGATGTGCAAATCATAGTAAAGTTTCACTATTTTACTCCAGCTTCATATAAAATCTTAAAAATCTCAAAGGCATCCAACTCTGTTGAAAGAATGACGACCTCTTGCTCATTCGCTTTATCTAGAATTTCTTGTTCTACTTTAATTCCTTCTGGAATTATAATACAAGCGAAGTCTAACAAAGAAGCTACTGCTAGGATATTATTATGTGTTTGAACTGTAATCCACGCTGTATCATGCTTTCCCTTTGCCATTACCCAGCTTAGCAAGTCACAAGAGTATGCGTTCTCAATCTTTCTATCTACATTCTCACCTGATAGGTGCTTAAATCCATATTTTCCTATTAATTCATTAACAAACATCTCTATACCCCTCAAATCAAAATTAAGATTAACATATCATATTGCTCGTACTAACCTTTGGGCTGGTTCTTTAATAAGACGCAATCCTCTAGCTTAGCATTGCCGCTGACGATATCCTCTGCAAGAACTCTGCAATTAGGTGCACCACAGGCGCCACAGTTGATACCTGGTAAAATCTGCGTGTACTCTTCAATCTTAGCCATCTTCTCAAGTGCTCGTTTAAAATCCGTGTCTAGTTTAAATATTGGCATAGGTTTAATTGGTGTGTCCCATTCCATATTTTCAGGAATCAACTCAATATCAATCGTTACGGGCTCATCCATGCCATATTTTTTTGTTAATTTTCTAACGCGATTTTTTCCAATAAAGGTGTTTTCAACATTTAAAGGTCCCCCAACGCATCCATTAACACAAGCATACCCTTCGAAAAAATCTAGAGAGTTGAGCTTACCAATTTCCATTGACTCAAGCACTTTTATTACTTCGTCAATGCCATCAACCGCAATATAATCATCGATTTCCATCGCGTAGCTTTGTCCACCTACTCTTGCCCAACCGATGCCTTTGCCAGTTGAACATTGAATGGGTTTTATATCGGTTACCTTATCTATGATCTTCATAACTTTATAATAGATCTCTTCTGTAGATACTGCCTCATCTATACTTGACTTGTCTATACCAATCGGGTTTTTTATGCTAGTGATTTTGGCAGGACAAGGTGAAATATAAATAATTCCAATTTCATCACTAGTGTAGCCCTCTTGAATCAATCTTTTCCTTACATGCCTTGCAGCGATCTCCATCGGTGCTTCAAGCTTAATAATATGATCGATCAAAGCTGGGTACTTAATTTGAATAAGACGCGTTATTACTGGGCAATAGGTGGATATTAGTGGTTTATTATAATGCTCCTTTTCTACCATTGCTTTTTCGTAAACCGCTAAAATTTCTGCTGCATGCGCCGTGTCATACACTTCATCAAACCCCAATTTCAGCAGTGCATTGTAGACCTTGTTTGTATCATACTCCTCCGAAAACTGACCATAAAAAGAAATCGAAGGCAATGCTACCGTGTACTTGTAGTTATTCAATGTATCAATTGAACTGACAAGTGCGCCTTTTGCATGATAGGGACATACTCTTAAGCATTCACCACAATCAATGCAACGATCTTGAATGATTCGCGCTTTACCGTCGATGATTCTAATGGCTTGTGTCGGACACCGATCAAGACAGTGTGTGCATCCATTACAGTAGTCCTTTTCAAGCACTACTGAATGCCAGTATTCTCTCATTATTACCTCCAAGTGAGGACTGATTAGTAGGTGACGACCATCTTAATTTGAGTACCAACACCAATAGTTGATTCAATGATAAACTCGTCGCTCACTTTTTCCATGTTTGGTAAGCCCATGCCTGCGCCAAACCCCATTTCTCTCGCAACTGCTGTCGCAGTAGAAAATCCTTTTGTCATAGCAAGTTCAATGTTCTCAATTCCGGGTCCAACGTCTTCTACGTATATTTCTATACAGTCGGGCTTTATGTATACGTCAATCGTACCACCCAACGAGTGAATTACTAAATTAATTTCTGCTTCATAAGTTGCAATTGCAATTCTTCTAAGAATATTTGCTTCAATTGCCAATTGTCTTAGCATATTTTTAATCTTGCTAGATGCTTCACCAGCTCTCGAAAAATCATCCTTTGATATATCATAGTGAAGTTTCATAGCAACGTTTGATTCATTTTTCATATAGGTGTTCATAAATCTCAGATCCCCTTGCCTCTGCAGATTAGTATTGCGTTGACTGGTTAAATAGATATGCCTCTCAATCCATTATTATACAATATTCCTGAAACAGTAAATAATGATTCTTTTGTTGACATTAGCAGGATTTTTTTATCTTCTGCTAGGCTGATCATTTCGTTACAAGGTTTTTTCCCTCTTACAAAGAGGATTGCCTTAAGATCAAGCATCTCAGCTGTTCTGATCACCTGCTGATTCGTAAGACCTGTAATCAATAAGGTATCATCTTCAACATAAGCTAACACGTCGCTCATAAGATCTGAGCCAAAAGCTGTATTGATCTCAAGTTCTAGACCAGGTTCATATGCTAAAACATCTGCTTTTATTATCTCTTTGATGTATTTTAAGTGCATCATTGCCTCCTATAACTCAAAAGTTAATTATTTAACAATTAACACTTACATTATAGCATCTTTACAATCTGAGTTCAATTTCTTTTATTACAGCATTAGTCACCGCTTCTACTGACTGGTTTGCATCAATTGTCACGATGCGATTTGGAAACCGTTCAACCAAGCTAAGATAGCCCTCGCGAACGCGCTCATGGAAATGAAGCCCCTCTAAATCAAGCTTATTAATCTCGCGATCGGGATTCTGCGCAATACGATCTAAGCCCACTTTGGGATCAACATCTAGATACAATGTCAAATCGGGTAAAAAGCCTTCAGTAGCAAATAAATTCATATTATAAACCTCATCTACACCTATACCTCTAACATAGCCTTGGTAGACCATAGATGAATCGACAAATCGATCGATAATCACCAGCTTACCTTGTTCAACTGCTGGCTTTACTTTTTCAACCAAATGCTGTCTTCTAGCCGCTGCAAACAAAAGTGCCTCGGTTCTAACATCCATTTCCTGTAAATTTTTATCTAATGTAATGCTTCGAATTTGCTCAGAAATGCGAACACCACCAGGTTCTCTTGTAATGATAAACGGAAGGCTTAACTCTTGTAAATGAACTGCAATCAATTCAATAACCGTTGATTTTCCTGCGCCATCTCCACCTTCTATTGAAATAACTAAGGTTTTATTATTGGACATGTATAGCTCCTCATTATTAATTTACGTACATTATCATTTTAAACTATTTTGCATTGCTTGACTATAGCTAAAGTCCATATGCACTCCCTATGTTATACGCTCTATAAAATAAATAAAACCTGCAATTATATTATTGTATAATTGCAGGTTAATTTGATCTTATTGGTTGGAATGACGCAAACAGATTAAAGTCATTAAACGGCTCGATCTTTATTACTTGTTTAAAGGAAACTTCTCTCTAGCAACATAGTGCGTATGAAGCAATTCATGCGCCTTATGGCTATTTGGTTTGCCAAGATACTCATCGTATAAGCGTTTGATTTCTGGATTTTTATGAGATTTTCTCACTTCTTTCGAAGCATCCTCTGAATAAAGCGCTTTTGCTCTTTCAGCTCTTATGTCGATTACGTTTCTTACGTTAGCTGGTTGAATTGGTTGACCACCACCATTTACACAGCCGCCTGGACAAGCCATAACTTCGATAAAGTGGTAATCTGCTTCACCTTTTTTAATTTTTTCTAGTAAGATGCCTGCATTTGTTGTGTTGTGTGCAACTGCAACTTTAATGTCCATTCCTGCGACATTTACAGTAGCTTCTTTGATGCCTTCAACACCACGAACAGCAGTATAGTCTACGTTCTCAAGGTCTTGACCAGTTAATACGTCAGCAACGGTTCTGATTGCTGCTTCCATAACGCCACCTGTTGCACCAAAGATAAGACCTGCACCTGTATAGTTACCCATAAATGGATCGAAAGTGCCCTCTTCAAGTTTATCGAACTCAAGTCTAGCTTCTTTAATCATAAGTGCAAGCTCACGAGTTGTGATCGATACATCTACGTCTCTATAGCCATTGACTTCAAGCTCTGGTCTAACGATCTCAGATTTTTTTGAAGTACATGGCATTACTGAAATTACGAGGATATCTTTTGGATCGATACCGTGTTTTTCAGCGTAGTAGCTTTTTGCTAATGCACCAAACATATTTTGTGGTGATTTACAGGTTGAAAGGTGTGGTAACAATTCAGGGTAGTTAAACTCAATATATCTTACCCAACCTGGTGAACATGATGTGATCATCGGTAAAACGCCACCATTTTGTAGTCTGTGAAGTAACTCTGTACCCTCTTCCATAATCGTAACGTCAGCAGCCCAGTTTGTATCGAAAATCTTGTCAAAGCCAAGTCTTCTTAACGCTGTAGCTAATTTACCAGTTACGTTTGTTCCGATTGGGTATCCAAACTCTTCACCAAGTGCTGCTCTTACTGCAGGCGCTGATTGAACGATAACGTGTTTAGATTTATCTTCAAGTGCTGCCCATACTTTATCGATAGCAGATTTCTCAGTTAAAGCACCTACTGGACAAGTTACCATACATTGACCACAGTAAATACATGGTACATCTTTCATGCTCATTTCAAATGCAGGTCCTACAGTTGTTTTAAAGCCTCTGTTTAAGAAATCTAAGATACCGATGCCTTGAACATTTTTACATGCGCTTACACAACGACCGCATAGGATACATTTGCTTGAATCTCTTACGATTGAAGGAGAAAGATCATCAAAAGACGGCTCTCTTTTTTCGCCTTCATAAGGAATGGTTCTGATGCTTAATTCTTCAGAAAGTGATTGTAATTCGCAGTTTTTGCTTCTAACGCATGTTGTACACTCTCTGTTATGGTTAGCAAGTAATAATTCTACTGTATTTTTTCTAGCTTTTCTAACTCTTGTATTGTTAGTATTAACGACCATGCCTTCACGAACTGGAAGCACACATGAAGCTTGAAGTGCTCTAGCACCTTCCACTTCAACAACACAAACACGACAAGCGCCAACTTCATTGATATCTTTAAGGAAGCAAAGAGTTGGAATATCGATACCAACTGTTCTAGCAGCTTCTAATACGGTTAAGTTACTTGGTACTTCATATTGAATACCGTTTATAGATAAACTTACATTACTCACGATAAGTACACCTCTTTCATATAATCTTTGTTGTCCAACTATTGCTTAACAATAACTTTCTTAGGACATTTTGGAATACAAGCGCCACATTTGATACATTTTGCTTGATCGATGACATGATTTTGTTTCACTTCGCCACTGATAGCATCAACTGGACAAACTCGTTTACAAGCAGTACAGCCAATACAGCCATCTGTGATCACGATTGACAATAAATCTTGACACATACCTGCTGGACATTTTTTGTCGACTACGTGAGCGATGTACTCATCTTTGAAGTACTTAAGTGTAGATAATACTGGGTTCGGTGCAGTTTGTCCAAGACCACAAAGTGATGAGTCTTTTATAGAGTAAGCTAATTCTTCTAATTTAGTTAAATCTTCCATAGTACCGTTACCTGAAGTGATTTTTTCAAGCATTTCAAGCATTCTCTTAGTACCTTCACGACATGGTACACACTTACCACATGATTCATCTACTGTAAAGTCAAGGAAGAATCTAGCGAAGTCAACCATACAGTTTGTATCGTCAACTACGATCATACCACCTGAACCCATCATTGAGCCAAGTGCTGTTAAAGTATCAAAATCGATTGGTGTTTCAAGATGTGCTTCTGTTAAACAACCACCCGATGGACCACCCGTTTGAACCGCTTTGAATTTTCTACCATTTGGAATACCGCCACCGATATCATAGATAACTTCTTTAAGCGTTGTTCCCATTGGAATTTCAACAAGACCTGTATTGTTGATTTTACCACCTAAAGCGAAAACCTTAGTTCCTGGTGATTTTTCAGTACCGAATGAAGTAAACCAATCAGCGCCGTTTAAGATAATTTGTGGAACAACCGCATAAGTCTCAACATTGTTGATGATGGTTGGTTTTCCAAAGATACCTTTTTGAGCTGGGAATGGTGGTTTTGGTCTTGGCATACCACGCTCACCTTCGATAGATGCGATAAGAGCAGTCTCTTCACCACATACGAATGCGCCAGCACCCAATCTGATTTCCATTTCGAAATTGAAATCAGTACCAAATATATTTTTACCGAGTAAGCCCATAGCATTTGCTTGAGCAATCGCAATACCTAAACGCTTAACTGCGATTGGATACTCCGCACGGATATAGACATAACCTTTTTCAGCGCCAATTGCGTAAGCTGCAATTGCCATAGCTTCAATGATTGCATGTGGGTCACCCTCAAGAACAGAACGGTCCATAAATGCACCTGGATCTCCCTCATCGGCATTACAAGCAACATACTTGATGTCGCCTTCTGATTTAGAAGCGAATTCCCATTTTAAACCTGTTGGGAAACCACCGCCCCCACGGCCACGAAGACCTGATTTTTTCATTTCATCGATAACTTGCCCCGGTGTCATTTGAGTTAATGCTTTACCAAGAGCTTGGTAACCATCAAATGCGATATACTCTTCGATGATTTCAGGGTTGATTACACCACAGTTTTTAAGTGCAACACGTTTTTGTTTTTTGTAGAAAGTTACTTCATTGATACTTGTTTCAATTTCAGTAACATTTGCTAATTTATCAACATAAAGAAGATCTTTTACAATTCTTCCTTTTAATAAGTGCTCGTCAACGATTCTTTCTACGTCTGCTTTTTCAACTCTTGAGTAGAATGAACCTTCTGGATATACGATACAGATAGGACCTGCTTCGCAAAGACCGAAACAACCCGTTCTTACCACTTTTACTTCTTTTTCTAAGCCCTTTGCGACTAAAGCATCGTTAAACATTTCTTCGATGGTTGCTGATCCTGAGGATACACAACCTGTACCACCACACACAAGGACATGTGCTCTATAGAAATCCATTGATATACCTCCTAAATTTGGTTTGTTACAATTACTCTGCTGCACCAATCGTGAATTCAGTTACGATATTGCCATTAACGATGTGTTCTGCGATGATTCTTCTCGCTTTTTCTTCAGTTAATTCAACATAAGTAACTTTTTCGCCGCCTTCTTTGTAGACTTCAACGAGTGGCTCAAGTCTGCAAACGCCAATGCAACCTGTTTGAGTAATCTCTACATCTTTCAAACCTCTTTTTTGAACTTCATCCATCAAAGCGGCTAAGATAGGGCGAGCACCTGCTGCGATACCACAAGTTGCCATACCAACGACAATTCTAGTACCTTTGCGATCTTTTCTTAAATCAACTTTTTTAAGTGCTTCGTCTCTAAGTTGTGTTAATTCAGCTAATGTTTTCATTTGTGCCTCCTTAATTCGCTTGGTATTTTTGGATGATGCCAGGGATATCATTTAAAGTCAAACGACCATAGACATCTTCATTTACAGTTAATACAGGCGCAAGACCACATGCACCGATGCATCTTGTTGCTTCTAATGAGAATTTACCATCTGGCGATGTTTTACCAACACCAACACTAGTCATCTCAGAAATTTTGTCAATTAATTGTTGCGCCCCTCTTACGTAGCATGCAGTTCCAAGGCAAACTGAGATTAAATAATCACCTTTTGGTTCAAGTGTAAACTGTGAGTAGAAAGTAACTACGCCATAAATTTCAGCTAATGGTGTATTTAACTTTTCCGATATCACTCTTTGCACTTCTATCGGGATTGCACCGAAAATATGTTGTGCTTCATGAAGAATCGGCATCAAAGGACCTTGCATATCTTTATGCTCTTCGATCACTTTGTGAAGCTTTTCGAAATTTTCATCAGTTAAAAAGTTCTTTGCCATTAAAAAGTTCCTCCTTATCGATTGCTTGTTTAACACCGTAACCCGCGATGTCAAACCCCTTATTCCCTAGTATTTTACTAGGTTTAAGGCAGATTGTTAATTCCTTAACCCATGTCAACATGAATTATAACATATATTGTTCACAAAGTATACAGCTAAACTTTTTTATATTTTGTGTTTTTTTTTTAACACTTATTATATAAAAATCAGGCTTGAAATCTCAAGCCTGATTGAAAGTTGCCGTACTTGTATTTGTGGCATTATTAAGAATCTTTACTAATGTTTCCATCATCAAAATTACTATAAACTTCACTATTTGGGGTTCTAAAGTAATCATATATTGCTTGCGCCACTCTTGCGTTTATTCCGGTTACTTCCTGAAGCTCAACTAAACTCGCTTCTTTAATTCGCTCTATGGTCTTAAAGTACTTCATCAATTCAATTCTTCTTTTCTCGCCAACACCTTCTATCTCGTCTAAAATAGAATGCGTCATTTCTTTGGAACGCAACGACTTATGATACTCAATAGCAAATCGATGGACCTCTTCTTGAATCTCATATACAAGCTTAAATGCATTTCTCCTGGCTTTTAAGCCTCTTCGCTCACCATCGTAGTACAAATCTTCAGTTTTGTGATAATCGTCCTTCACCATACCTGCCACTGGAACATATAATTTAAGAGCGTTCAGAACCTCTAATGCCGCATTAACATGGCCCTTTCCACCATCGATGAGAATTAAATCTGGTAAGCCACTATATTTTGCACCTAAAACACCCGTCTCTTCAGCCATCTTCATTTCTTCTAAAACACGTTTGTAGCGTCGATAAACTACTTCTTGCATCGATCCATAATCATTTGGACCTTCAATAGTTTTCACTCTAAATCTTCTATAATCGGAACGTTTCTTTTTCCCATCCTCGAAAACAACCATACTCCCGACCGAATAGACACCCGAAATGTTGGAAATATCAAATGCTTCAATTCGATTGATTTTTAAGTTGTCCGGCATACCTAAAGCATCCCGCAATTCCCCTTCTGATAACGAGCTGAAAAGCTGTTCCTTTTCAATCCTTTCTTGGAACTTCATAATATACTCTTTTGCATTTTTCTCAACCAACTCAATGGTCTTTTTCTTATCACCTCTTTGAGGTACAGAAAAGCTTACTTTATAATCACAAAGCCTGCTTAACCATTCACTGTATAAATCCTGATTTTCAAGCTGCTGTGACAAATATATCTCTGGAGGCACCATGTCATTTCCAGCATAGTATTGTAGGATAAACGAACTGATGAGTTCATCCCCATTTGCCCCCTCGACATTTGATAGGTTATAGGATTCTCTCCCTATTATTTTACCCTCTCTGATTTGAAATAGCATGACACAAGCACGATCCTCATATCGATAAGAAGCGATATAGTCTTGATTCTTCCCTGTATTTTGAATCGCCTTCTGTTTTTCATTCAATGCGCGAAGTGCATTGATTTTATCTCTAAATTCAGCGGCTTCCTCAAACGCCATTTTTTCAGCACAGGCCAACATTTTCTCATTCAATTCCGTAATGAGCCAATTCTTATCACCAGCTAAAAACCGAATAATCTTTTGGACATAAACATTATAGGCTTCATCACTTATCATATGATTACAAGCGCCTGCACATCTACCTATATGATAATTGAGACATGGTCTTTCTACCTTATCTGTTATCTTTTTACTGCATTCTCTAATTGGAAATATCGTCTGAATAACCTCAAGTGTGGTTTTAACCTGATCAACCCCCGTGTATGGTCCGAAGACCTTAAAGTTCCCTTTCGGGAGCTGTCTGGTCATGAATACCCTCGGAAAACGCTCTCCAACAGAGACAACGATATAAGGATACATTTTATCATCCTTCAATAGGATATTAAAACGAGGTAAATGCTTTTTTATTAAATTTGCTTCTAATATAAGTGCTTCCATTTCTGAATCAGTGATGATGTACTCAAACTCACTAATATTGATCACCATCGTTTGCACTTTGGGTAGATGGGAGTTAAATCCCCTAAAGTAGGAACTCACTCTGTTTTTTAAATTTTTTGACTTTCCAACATATATAATTTCTCCCGACTGATCCTTCATTATGTAGATCCCAGGAAGCTGTGGCAATGTCTTTAGCTGCTCTTTTATGTGTTCTTTTACCTGAAATCCTTGTTCCATGATTTCTCCTTAATTATATAACCATTCTTTACCTGTTAATATCGCTATCATAACTTTGACTTAAGACTTTGTCAACTCACGAAGTCTATCTTTCACACTTGAAGATAAATAAATACCTGACACCTCATACACGCTATACTTTACAACCAAGCTTGATGAATAAAGAATCTCTTTTTGCGCTTCTGGGATGTCAACTTCTAATCAGCCATAGAGAAGTGACCTGATTCAATGAACCAGGTCACAATTATGAGTATACACATAAACAATTACATAGATGACTCCTAGAATCCTATATTATTCTTGATTATCATCTACACTTATCACCTTTGAAGATTTAGAAGCGACTTTTGCAGAAACCTTTTTAGTTTTTACTTTTTCCTTATAATCTTCAGTGAGCATACGCTCTAAAAACGCGCCAGTATAGGAGCCCTGAACCTTCGCAACTTCCTCTGGTGTTCCAGTTGCTATAACGGTTCCACCATTATCACCACCATCAGGACCTAAATCTACAATATAATCTGAGCATTTAATTACATCGAGATTATGCTCTATAACGACTACAGTATTACCTGTATCTACTAATCTTTGTAGAACGCTGATTAAATTATGAACATCAGCAGTATGAAGTCCCGTGGTCGGTTCGTCTAAAATGTAGAGCGTTTTACCCGTACTCACCTTACTGAGCTCTGTTGCAAGCTTAATTCTTTGCGCCTCACCCCCAGATAGCTGTGTTGAGGGTTGACCCAATCGTATATAATCCAAGCCAACTTCATGAAGCGTTTTCAATTTTCTTTTAATTCTCGGAATGTTAGAGAAAAACTCAAGACCTTCCTCAACTGTCATGTTGAGAACATCAGCAATATTTTTACCTTTATACTTTACTTCTAGGGTTTCTCTATTGTAACGCTTTCCTTTACAAACATCACATTGAACATACACATCAGGTAAAAAATGCATTTCAATCTTTATAATCCCATCACCTTTACAGTGCTCACATCTACCACCACTGACATTGAAGCTGAAACGACCTTTTTGATACCCTCTCATCTTAGCTTCAGGAACCTGTGCAAATAAATCACGAATCATATCAAACACACCGGTATAGGTTGCCGGATTTGATCTTGGTGTCCTTCCTATTGGAGATTGATCAATTTCAATGATTTTATCAATATTTTCAAGGCCAAGTATGTTATCGTGTTTTCCAGCCTTTATTCTACTCTTATTAATTGCAATGGCACATGACTTATATAAAATCTCATTGATCAAGGTACTTTTACCAGAACCTGACACACCAGTAATGGCGCATAAAACCCCTAGGGGAATGTCGACATCAATGTTTTTGAGATTATTTTCTGTAGCACCAATAATCCTAATCATCTTATCTGAAACCGGTCTTCTTAGTGCAGGATAAAGAATTTTCTTTCTTCCACTCAAATATTGCCCAGTAATAGAATTCTTATTTGCTAAAATAGCTTTTAAATTACCTTCTGCGATGATATGACCACCATGCTCACCAGCGCCTGGCCCTAAATCTAGGATATAGTCCGCTTCTCTTATAGTGTCATCATCGTGCTCTACTACCAAAAGTGTATTTCCTAATTCGGTTAAATCTCTAAGGGTCTTCAAAAGCTTTTGATTGTCCTTTTGGTGTAATCCGATACTTGGCTCATCTAGGATGTACAATACCCCTACTAAGCCTGAGCCAATTTGAGTTGCCAAACGAATCCGCTGTGATTCTCCGCCTGAAAGTGTACTCGCAGCTCTAGATAGAGACAGATATTCAAGGCCAACGTTTTTTAGGAACATTAAGCGTGCATTTATCTCTTTTAAAATTTGTTCTGCGATTTGTGTATTGGTATTGTCTAGCGATAGAGTGTCAAAAAAATTGACTGCTTCCTTAACAGATAAGCTAGTTACCTCATGAATACTTAGCCCACCTACGGTTACCGCAAGCACTTCATCCTTAAGCCTTCTTCCATGACAAGTGTCACACTCGATTAAGCTCATAAATTCATCTATTTTTGAGCGAATATATTCAGAGTTTGTGGCAGCATACCTTCTCTCATAGTTGTTTACCAAACCTTCAAATGGTCGATTAAACTCTGCTTCACCAACGTATTTACTATCGTACATAAATTTCACTTTTCGGTCACCTGTACCAAAAAAAATTTCGTGCTTCACTTTCTCAGGTAACTCTCTAAATGGCGTATCCACCGAGGCACCAGCTTCCTCAATTAAAGCATGAATCATATTCACGTAAAATGTACCATCGGCACTGTTCGCTATGGGAAGGAGTGCACCTTCGCTTACGGATATTCTCTGATCTGGAACCAGAAGCTCTGGGTCAACCTTTTTCGTAAAGCCTAGCCCGTTACAGTCTGGACATGCCCCATAGGGTGCATTAAATGAAAACATTCTAGGTTCCATTTCGGCTATACCATGACCGTGCTCTGAACAAGCGAATTTCGTATTAAAGGTTACGTCCTCTTCATCCAGAATATTAATGGTTACGACACCTTCTGCAAGCTTTAGAGCCGTTTCTATAGAATCCGTTAGTCTTTGTTGAATATCCGACTTTATCACCAACCGATCCACGACGACTTCTATTGTATTTTTTTTATTTTTTTCAAGCTCAATGGTCTCACTTAAATCTCTTGCTTCACCGTTGATACGAGCCCTTACATAGCCTTCTTTTTTTAGAGCCTCAAGAAGCTTCTGATGTTGACCCTTCTTTCCGACAATCATAGGTGCGAGGACTTGTATCCTTTTGCCTTCATCTAACATCATTACTTTATCTACGATTTGATCAACTGTTTGCGGTAAAATTTCAATTCCACAGACAGGACAATGGGGAATCCCCACCCTCGCATATAATAGTCTTAGATAGTCATAGATTTCTGTTACCGTACCTACAGTAGAACGTGGGTTACGGCTTGTAGTCTTTTGGTCAATTGATATGGCGGGCGATAACCCTTCAATATACTCAACATCCGGTTTTTCCATTTGTCCTAAAAATTGTCTTGCATATGAGGACAAGCTTTCAACGTATCTCCTTTGACCTTCCGCATATATCGTATCAAACGCAAGGGAAGACTTACCCGAGCCACTTAGTCCTGTAACGACTACCAATTGATCTCTAGGAATTGATACATCAATGTTTTTTAGATTGTGCTCTTTAGCACCTTTTACATAAATGGTGTTTTTACTCATATAATGTCCTCTTCTAAAATTACTTAACCTTTAAAGTCTTTAATTCAACGATCATATCGCGAAGCTCAGCAGCTCTTTCAAACTGTAAAGTTCTGGATGCTGCAAACATTTCCTCTTCTAGCTGTACAATATAATCTTTGAGCTCCGCTTTACTCATAGCTTTAATTTGCTCAGCCTTATATTCTTCAATTGAATCCGCAGCAACTGTCGCTTCGATTACATCTCGAATGCCTTTAACGATGCCTTTCGGTTCAATACCATTCTTGATATTGTATTCCTCTTGTATTTGACGTCGTCGATTGGTTTCATCTATAGCGTATTTCATAGAGTCAGTTATGCGATCTGCATACATCACAACCTTACCATTGATGTTTCTAGCTGCTCGACCTATAGTTTGAACGAGGGAGGTTTCAGAACGTAGAAACCCCTCTTTGTCAGCATCCAGTATCGCAACTAGAGAGACTTCTGGCAGGTCAAGCCCCTCTCTAAGTAGGTTGATACCAACCAGAACATCAAATACACCCTTCCTAAAATCTCTGATAATTTCCATTCTCTCTAACGTTTTAATGTCGGAGTGCATGTATCTAACCTTTAATTCAAGCTTCTTGAAATAATCGGTTAAATCCTCAGCCATTTTTTTGGTCAAAGTCGTAACCAATACCCGCTCATTTTGCTCAATTCGCATTGTGATTTCACTGTACAAATCATCAATTTGACCTTTGATCGGCCTTACATCAATGTGTGGATCCAACAATCCAGTTGGTCTGATAATTTGTTCCGTAATTGAAGTACATTTTTCATATTCATATGGGCCTGGCGTTGCACTAACGTACAGGGATTGTGGGACTAAGCTTTCAAATTCAGTAAAATTTAAAGGTCGATTATCCATAGCTGAAGGAAGTCTAAATCCAAAATCTACTAGCGATTGCTTTCTAGTTCTGTCGCCACCGTACATGGCCCTTACCTGAGGTATCGTAACATGTGATTCATCAATTACCAATAAAAAATCATCTGGAAAATAATCTATAAGGGTGTAGGGTCTGCTTCCAATCGGCCTTCCAGACAGTACACTGGAATAATTTTCAATACCCTGACAAAATCCAACCTCTCTCAGCATCTCAATATCATACCGTGTTCTCTGCTCAATGCGCTGAGCTTCGATTAGCTTATTGTTGTCTTTAAAGTACTTCACGCGTTCTTCAAGCTCGGCTTCAATCTTAACAATTGCGGTTTCAAGTTTATCCTTCGGCGTTACATAGTGAGATGCAGGATAGATGGTTAGATGGTTTCTATAACCTAGAATTTCACCAGTAAGCGCATTAATTTCGCCAATACGTTCAATTTCATCGCCAAATAGTTCGATTCTATAAGCGCGTTCAAACTCATAAGAAGGCATAATTTCAATAATATCACCTCTTACTCTAAACGTATTTCTTGTAAAATTTAAATCGTTACGCATATATTGTATGTCTATCAATCTTTTTAATATCTCATCTCTTGATTTCTCCATACCTGGGCGAATAGACAAGGTCATGCTTGAGTAATCGATAGGGTCACCGAGTCCATAAATACAAGATACTGAAGCGACAATGATTACATCTCTTCTCTCAAATAGCGCAGAGGTTGCACTGTGTCGTAATTTATCTATTTCTTCATTTATAGATGCATCCTTTTCAATATAAGTATCCGAATGTGCTACATATGCTTCAGGCTGATAATAGTCATAGTAAGAGACAAAAAACTCAACTGCATTGTCTGGAAAAAACTCCTTAAACTCACCGGCAAGCTGAGCTGCTAAGGTCTTATTATGAGCGATGATCAAGGTTGGCTTTTGTACTTTTTCAATAATGTTGGCAACTGTAAAAGTCTTTCCAGAACCAGTGACGCCTAGAAGTATACTGTGCTCTTTTCCGCTCTCTATTCGCTCGACAATATGATCTATTGCCTTAGGCTGATCACCTGTAGGCTTAAATTCTGATTTTACGACAAACTGATTCATTCACACCTCCGAACAAACGTTCTCTTTATATTATATAGCTTTCCCTCAAAAGCGTCAAATAGATTCTCACTAAAATAATTCAGCCTAGATACACGACCGAAATCGCTTATCTAGGCTGTCTATTTATCTTGTTAGCCAATAAGTTAAAAGTGCCATCATTGTAATTATAGTTCCTAAAATTGTCAATCCAATAATACCTAGGTTATTCTCGGGCTCTTTCTCAACTATTTTTTCTACAATTGTTTGATCATCTACTGCTACTGAAATGCGATCCAATAATTTTTTTATTTCATCGGCCTCAGCTTTATACCTTGCAGTATCCATAGCGCCTCCTAATGACTTATTTTCCTAATTCAGTATTCATGATTTCAATTGCTTTTTGTAATTGATTATCATCTGCATCAGTTGGGTTTTCAAGTTCATAATAGGCTTCATCAAGCTCAACGACGACATCGGGATCAATCCCTACGCCGTGAATATTTACCCCATTTGGTGTGAAATACTCTGATGTTGTTAACTTAAATCCAGTTTCTTCATTATAAGGTTTAACGATTTGAACGATACCTTTACCAAAGGTTGTCGTACCAACAATGGTAGCAGACTTATGGTCTTTTAAAGCGCCTGTCAATATTTCTGAGGCACTCGCAGAACCACCGTCGACCAATACGACGATCTTTGCATCGTATTTTGAAGCATCTGAGGTGTACTCTTCATTATCACCATTTCGACTTTCAGTATACACAATCATACCTTCACCAAGTAGTCGGTCCGCTATTTCGACACACTGGCTCAAGTATCCACCTGGGTTTTGTCTTAAATCTATGATGACACCCTTTGCGCCATCTTTAATAAGTGCATCCATGTGCTTTTCAAACTCAGTAGCAGCATGCTCATCAAACATCGTCAATCTCAAATAGCCAATTTGGTCATCTAGCATTCTCGATTTTACTACTTTAATGTCAATCCATTCCCTAACTATTTCAACATCAAATTTTTCTTTATTCGATGGTCTATAAATAGTAAGTGTAACAGGTGTACCAGGTTCACCCTTTATCGTAGCAATCGCTTCATCCATAACATCAGCATTAACCGTCTCTCCATTTACACCAATTATTAAATCTTTAGCGATTAAGCCAGCTCTATCTGCTGGTGTATCTTCAATAGGCGACACGATCTCAATTTCATTATCATCATTTGGTGCTAAATAGATTCCTATCCCAGGATATTCACCTGAAGATGACTCCATATAATCTTTAAACTCGTCACTGTTCATAAACACGGAGTAAGGATCATTTAATACATCAAAGATCCCTTTTTTCATCCCCTCAATTAAAGTTTCATCAGTGACATCCTTATAGTAATTTTTCTCGATATAGGTTTTTAGTTCTTCAACCTCTCGATATTCATCGATGAAGGTTTGATAGCTATCGAGCGCAGATTGACTAATAACGACTTTATCACCAGTATTTACCTGGAGTAAGGTTGTAACGAAAAATGTAGCTAATGCTGTAATTGCAACTAAAAATAAACTTAATATGACGACATTTGATTTTTTCAAATTATACACCTCAATTTCCTTTTACATAAGTCAACGGATCCACATACTCACCATTCATACGAACCTCAAAATGAAGATGTGGTCCAGTAGAATACCCTGTGTTGCCCGTTTGTCCGATTACTTCACCCTTTTTAACAACATCACCAACACTGACACTGATAACATCAAGATGTCCGTATAAAGTGGTATAGCCACCACCATGATCAATTATAATCGCTTTTCCGTAGCCTGCAAACCAGTTAGCAAATACAACGGTTCCCGTTTGAGCTGCCACAAAGGGCGTTTTTCTAGGCGATTCTATATCAATTCCGGTGTGCATTGTATATTCTTTAGAAATTGGATGTAGTCTATTCCCAAAATAAGAGCTAATAGAATATTTACCTGGCACTGGCCACATCATTTCACCACCTACATAGGTTGCAGCAAGTTTCAGGTTTTTAATAAGGTCAGTTATTTTATCAGCATCATTTTGAGTTGCTTTTTCAAGCTCTATCATTGCAGATTCATCACTCTTTAAATCTTGTTTATATGCAATTAAATTATTTAACGCTACTGTTAATTCATCCTGCTTTTTCATCTTTGTATCGATGTATCCTAATAGCTGCTCCTGAATCCCTTCTAGCTCTAACTTTTTAGTTGCAACAATATCACGCTGTTCTTTTAAGAATGTGATTAGGTTTTGATCGTGAACGACAATCATTTGAATCATATCAATTCGTGAAAGAAGATCCGTAAAATCTTCCGCTCCAAAAAGGACTTCAACATAGCCTATCGTACCCGTTTTATACATCACTCTTAATCGATCATTGAGAAGCTCATTTTTTTCACCAATCTTTGCCTCTGCTTCTGCAAGCTCCTTCGTTTTTTCATCAATTGCGATCTCTGTATTATCGATATCCGTATTCAACTGATCTATTTCACCTTCAAGTGTTTTAATGCTGTTCTGAACCGTATTAATTTTTTGATTGGTTTGATTTTGCAACGATCGATTGGCATCGATATCGGCATCTATAGCTTCAAGCTTTTGGTTCAACTCCTCTAGCTCACGTTCACGCTTTTTTAACTCGTCATTGGCAAATGAAATACTTGTAACCAGAAGAGTTAACACTAAAAACAAAGAAAATACCGATCTAAATTTATCATTCCTCATCTCGACCTCCTATACGTTTAGATACTTACGCATAGACCAAATACTGCCAAGCGCGCCAATTCCTGCTCCAATTACTAGAAATAAAAACAAAACATCCTTCATTAAATCGGTTGGCGGGATTACGTAAGCCGATACCAAAACATAAAAGTCAGAATGCATCAATTCAAATACATAGTCATATGCAAATTTCATAGCTAAAGCTGAGATGCCTGCTCCAATTAAGCCAAGCATAGTCCCCTCTGCCAAAAATGGCCATCTGATGAACCAATTTGTCGCGCCAACATACTTCATGATGTTAATCTCACGACGTCTGGAATTCACCGTTAACTTAATGGTATTGTGGATAATAAATGTAGATATGGCGATTAGAACAAAAATAACAATTATTCCCGTTTTTCTAATGCCTTCCGTTATTGATAAAAGCTGTTCTACAATGTCCTGGTAAGATTTAATTTCTTCTATGCCATCTAATTTTTGTACCTCATTAAGTACACTACTAGAATAGTAAATATCTGAAAGGTAGACAATTAAAGAGCTTGGTAATGGGTTTGATTCCAATCCTTCAAGCAAATAAGCATTGTCCTGCCATGATTCCTTCATCCTTTTAAGAGCATCAGATTTACTTTCATAAACAACATCAGATACGCCTTCAACACCCTTTATTTTATCCTGAAGCGCAATAACCTCTTCACTGCTTAAGTCATCCCTTAAATACACTTGAATTGAGTCAAATTGATCTTTTGCAGATTGCGCCATTGCGTTGATGTTTAATATTAAGGCGAAAATAATACCAAGTATCAAAAGTGTCGCGGATACCGAAGATATCGACGCAATACTCATTAATCGATTGCGCCAAAGATTTTTAAAAGCCTCTTTTAATGTAAACACTGGTTTAATCATCATACCCGTACACTCCCACTTTGTCATCTCTCGCTATCTGTCCATTCTCTAGGGCAATGACGCGCTTTTTCATAATATCCACAATCTCTCGATCATGAGTCGCCATTAAAATGGTCGTCCCTCGACGATTGATCGTCCTTAATACCTTCATAATTTCCCATGAGGTATCTGGATCTAAGTTACCCGTTGGTTCATCCGCGATTAAAATTGGTGGGTTATTTATTATTGAACGAGCAATCGAAACTCGCTGCTGCTCTCCGCCTGAAAGTTGATTTGGGTAAAAATTGCCTTTCCCATTAAGTCCTACCAGTGCCAAAATCATCGGAACCTGTTTTCGAATATTACGGTGTGGGGTCCCCGTTATTTCCATTGCAAAAGCAATGTTTTCATAAACGGTCTTGTTTGGTAATAATCTAAAATCCTGAAAAACTACGCCAACTTTACGCCTCAAATATGGCACGCGTCGCCTATGCAGCTTGGTTATGTCCATATCGTCCACAGCAATATTACCGCTCGTAACATCGACTTCCTTCAATACCGCTTTTATAAATGTTGATTTTCCCGCGCCGCTAGGGCCAACGATGAAAACAAACTCACCTTTATCTATTTTTACACTTACTCTATCAAGTGCTAGAACACCATTGTCGTACTTTTTAGTCACATTTTGAAATTCTATCATATCATTCTCCCACTACAGCACTTGTCGTTCACTGTTAACGTTTACAGAATACACGCTCTGTTGTTATTATACTAATTGTTGTGTCAGGCGTAAACCCTATATACATTATACCTATACTTTCGGATGATTTTAATAGTATAATTGATTATATTTATTAAATAAATATTACACCGAGGTGAATTTATGAACAAGAGGCAAATCAGAACAGAAATTCTCGACAGGCGAAACCAAATGAGAAATGAACAAAGGGAACTGGCTGAAGCAACCATACTAAAATCACTAACACAGCTAAAAGAATTTAATAATGCACATACAATTGCTTCCTTTGTTAGCTTTAGAAATGAAATTGAAATGCGTTCCATTAATGCTTCTGTCCTAGGAGCCGGTAAAAAACTGGTTTTACCACTTATTGATATGACGCTTAAAACAATGACTTTTCATGCAGTATCTGAGCTAGATACACTTGTAAGAAACAGTTACGGTATATTGGAACCAAATCCCACCATCCACGAGCAAGTTGGAATCGATGCGATAGACCTAATTCTAACACCTGGGGTTGCATTTGATCAATCTGGCTATAGGCTAGGCTATGGGGGCGGCTTCTACGACCGTTTTTTTTCTGAACTAAAAAAAGCGACCCCAAGTATTGGAATCGCTTTTGAATGTCAGGTAGTCGTTAATTTACCAATTGATGCTTATGATCAAAAGATACACGGTCTACTAACTGAAGCCGGATTAAGATATTTTAATCAATAGTCTTTTTAGGAGCACGGGGTGTCTTATCTGATGCTCCCGTTTCTTTTTTTGTAGGTCTACTGTCTCTAGCGAGTAATTTTAAACGTTCGTCAACCAAATGATAAATGGTTCCCTTCTCAAAGCTACCTGTCGAAGTGCGTTTGCCAGGTCTTCTTCCCGTTAAAATTTCTAACCCTTCATCCACACTTGAAATCGCCCAAATATGGAAAGTTCCCTTTCTTACAGCATCTACTATTTCCTCACTTAGCATTAGGTTTTTTACATTTTGAATAGGTATCATGACGCCCTGTTCACTGTTTAAACCTTTTATTTTACACACATTGTAGTAGCCTTCAATTTTCTCATTTACACCACCGATCGGCTGAATAATCCCACGCTGATTGACAGAGCCTGTAACTGCAATCGCTTGATTAATAGGTACACCAGATAAATCGGAAAGGAGAGCATAAAGCTCAGTACTTGAAGCACTATCGCCATCAACTCCTGAGTAAAGCTGTTCGAAAACAATACTTGCTGTCAATGCCAAAGGCTTATCCTGTGCAAACATACGGCCAAGGAAGCCTGTCAAAATCATAACGCCCTTATCGTGAATCTTACCGCTGGTTCTAGCTTCTCTTTCAATATTAATGATGCCCTGTCTGCCTTGGTAGGTTGAAACGGTTATTTTGGACGGCTTACCGAAGGAATACTGACCCGCGCCTACAACTGCCAAACCATTTATTTCACCGATCTTAAAGCCGTCAACATCCATCAAATACACCCCCTCTTTATAGAGTGAAAGTGTATTTTCTTCATATTTGTTGGCTCTAATTCTCCGTTCGTCCAACGCTTTTTGAACATGCTCCTTTGTGACGAAGTTTTCTTTATAATAGTTTGACCATGCATCTGCTTCTATGATAATATCGCCAATTGTCTTTAAATGTGCAGTGAGCTTTGACTGATCATCAGATAATCGTGTGGCATGCTCTACCAAAAGTGCAACTGCTTCAGCTGTAAAGTGACTCAAGCCTTCCATTTGGCATTTTGTCGAAACAAATCTAGAAAACTGATCAATGTTTTCACGGTTTCGCTCCATCTCTTCGTCAAAATCCACCATGACCTTAAATAGCTTTTGAAATTCTTCGTCATAAGCGTTCAAAACGGAATAGGTGTAATAATCACCTATAATAATTACCTTGACGTCAGTCGGAATAGGTTCAGGACGAATGGTTTGCGACACCAATGCACCTGCAAAGGACGCTCTACTATCTATCGTAACCGCCTCATCAAGCAAGCTTCTCTTTAAGCTCTTCCAGGAATAAGGATTGCTGAGGATGTCCTTTGCTAGGAGAATGAGATAACCACCATTTGCAAGATGAAGTGCACCTGGTTTTATCATAGTAAAATCCGTTTTCATTACGCCCATCTCATTTTGATATTCTATACTTCCAGCTAAATTATAGTAGGTTGGATTAGATTCAAAAATAACGGGAGCGTGCTTAACCTCACTATTATCTACAAATAGATTAATTCTATAACGCTCAAAGAAGGTTTCAGGGTTCTTATTGGCTGCGAATATTGCTAAAGGATTGTTCTCATCCTCCTCTTCGTCCTCCTCCTCTTTGAAAAATTCAAGATTTTCAACGATATCGTCTTCAAGCATGTCAATATAGCGACGAATTTCTTCGTTGTTTTTATTTTTTTCTTTAATCCCTTCTAAATGAAACTTTACAAGATGGCGAACCATTTGCTCATCCAGACTTTTAAGTTGGTTTCTGAGATTCTCCTCTTCCATTCTGAGCTTATTAAAAAGGTCTATGGTTTCTAGACTCAGCTTTTGAGAGTTGCTCATTAAAACTTCATAATCCTTTTGAGAAATATTATGGTAATCTTCCTCATTCATTGGTTTTCCTTCTTTTAAGGGAATACTAACAATCCCTTTCTCTGTTAAGGAGAACATGAAACCATATTTTTTGCCAATTTCATTTAATCGATCGACAATCGTATTAGACTGCTCATTATATGCTTCTATCAATTTTTGTTTTGCATTTTCATAGTCTCTGCTAGAAAAAATTTCCATTATACCACGACGTAAAAACCGAATCGCACGTTCAATCTGCTTGATGATATTTTTACCCTGTCCATTTTCCACTCGAATGGCGATTGGATGATACGTATCCTTGAAATTATTAACATATAGCCAATCACTCGGAGCAGGTCTTTTAATTGCCTGTTCCTCAGTGAGCATATTTACAAAGCTATTTCGCCCAGTTCCCCATTGGCCAGATACATAAATGTTATAGCCCTTTTTTGTTACGCCAAGGCCAAATGTCATTGATTTTTTTGCACGCTCTTGCCCGATTATACCTCGGATAGGGCTCAATTCCTCCGTCGTTTCAAAACTTAGTAAGCTTGGATCACATCTGTTGTACAATTGTTCGGGTTTTAATTTGAGCTTATCCATATTGGCCTCCTAAATATATATTTCACTATAACCATTTGCTAAAATATTACCCCATTATCGCTATGCTAATCAGGGATGTAAAAAAACGCCTTATGACGTAGTAAAAGCCACAGATTTAATTATCTGTGGCTTGAAATCATTATTTAAGTTTTAAGTTTTTTAGCTTGTCTCCAAATAAATCTGATAGGGTTGTATTTTGGACTTCGTCTTGTTCAAACGCTTCATAATCAGCTTCATCTATTGATGCAACCGCTTTCATGCTAAGGGACATTCTGTGAGCTGCCGCATCTAGTTCAATGATCATCGCTTCAACCTCATCGCCAATTTTAACGACGTCTTGTGGTCGATTAACATGTTCCTCGGAAAGCTCAGAGATATGAATCAAACCCTCGACACCTTCTTCAACCTCAACAAAAACACCAAAGGTCATGTACTTCGTTACTTTTCCGATAATTATATCCTCAACTGCATAGCGATCGCTAATGGTTTCCCAAGGATTTTGCTGTATTTGAGCCAACTTAAGCGAAATCTTTTCTTTGTCACGATCGACAGATAACACAATCACCTCAACAACATCACCTTCTTTTAACACCTCTGAAGGATGCTTAACGCGTTTCCAAGACAACTGTGAAATGTGTATCAAGCCATCAACGCCACCCAAATCCACAAAAGCACCATAATCTGCAATTCTTACCACAGTTCCAGTCAGCTTATCCTCCGGACTGATTCTAGAAATCAGATCCGCTTTTTTTACAGCTAATTGATTTTGAAGAATTACCTTATGTGATGCAACTACTTTCTTGCTTTCGGCTGAATATTCGGTTAGCTTCACTTCCAAATTATTGCCTAAATAGACATTTAGCTCAGAAACAAAGCTCAACGATAGCTGTGAAGCTGGTATAAAGACACGTGCACCCCTGTAAAGTGCAACTACGCCACCTTTAACAGCTTCTTTAACCTTTACCTTAAACGTTTTTCCAGCATCAAAAAGTTCCTGAAACTCATCCCAAATGATTAATTCATAAGCTTTTGTCAGAGAGAGCATTACGTTGCCGTCACCATCATCTAACTTCATAACATAGACCTTTATTTGATCGCCTTCTCTGAAGTCCAATGGATTGCCATCAGGAAGTTCAGCTTTTGGCAATATACCATCTGCCATATACCGAATGTTAACCATTACCTCATCCGCATTAGATGAAATTACAGTCCCCTCTACCACATCACCAGTATAGAGTTTTTCAGTCATTCCAAATTGATTTAGCATTTCATCCATAGTTTGATTTTCCATGCTTACCTCCAAGTCAATTTATTAGCCTTCTATGTGCTTAGTGAATATCGCTTTTATCATAAATTTTGGTAAAATCATCATACGTCCCAATCTTGAAGGTTGCTTCAAAAGACGATAGAACCATTCTAAGCCTAATTTACGAAATATAAGTGGTGCTCTTTTAACGTTCCCAGCCCAAACATCCAAAGCGCCACCTACACCCATCGCAACTGATGCATTAAGTGTTTTCTTATGTCTATGGATCCATTTTTCTTGCTTTGGTGCACCTAGCGCAACAAATACAATATCAGGCTTTTTTTCATTGATTTCATCAAGAATTTTCAGCTCCTGGCCTTCATCAAAATAGCCATCTCTCACACCAGCTATGGTCAGATTTGGATACTTAGTATGAATTTTCTCAGCCGCACTTTCAGCTACCCCTGGCTTTCCACCAAATAGATAAATCGATTTACCGGCTCGATTGCAGTATTCTAGCATCAAACCCATCACTTCAATTCCAGGTACCCTTGATTTAATTCCTAGATGGTGTGCTTTTGATGCTAAAACTATCCCGATGCCATCAGGTACAACCATATCGCCTTCATTTAAAACCGTCTTAAAATCTGGATCCTCATTAGCAATCATCACTATCTCTGGGTTAGGCGTATAGATGGTTTTTAATCTAGGTGAGCTCATAAAAGTGATGAATCTTTGATTGGCTTCATCCAAGGTTACATTATCAAATTTCACACCAAAAATCTTAACTGTCGACTTATCCGACATATATCCTCCATTATTAAAGCACTTTTTTTAACATTTCATCATTATGTGCAAGGCACTCCTTCAGCTTCTGCTTGGCAGCTAAAACCTTTACTATTGCCTGATCATAATCCCTTTCAATTTCCATAATACCTGTTTTTATAGATTCATTATTAAAATTTTTCATTGAACAAACTGGCGCCATATCTATCATATCCATGAAATTCTCAATTTTAGGGTCATAGCTTATACCGACAAATGGCACTTCGGCAACCAAAGAAAAAATCAACGAATGAAGACGTGAGCCTACGAGGATGTGCATATTTTGAAGTAAGCTCATAAATTCATCAGAATTATATTTATCCGTTATAAAATAAACATGCTCATCTGTATCCATATGAATGTCATTATAAATTTTAGTATCATTTTTGTAGTAGAAAGGAATAAATACAACATTATACTCTCTTGCAAGCTCATTTGCTAGTTGAACCAGTGCATCACGTCTATCCTGTTCTCTAAAGTCCTTCTGCCTAATCGCAATTGCAAGATTTTTCCGAGAATGATCGGCGATTCCCAGTTTATTTAGGATGTCCTCGCCTTTATCTAGCGATTCCATGGGCATCCCGACCACTAAATCAGCCGACACAGTTACTTTCTCAGGGTTAACCCCTATTTCAATTAATAGCTCTCTTGAATTATTATCTCTAACGGTTGAGTGATTCACTCGATTTAGAACCTTAGCAACGTGCTTTCTATTTGAAGGGCGATTTATTGGACCAATTCCGTTGCTGATTAAAAATACTTTTTTTCTTAAAAACAATCCCATTCTCAATATTGCCAAATAGTAGTGAATACTTCTGGCACTGGTATCATCCTGAAGTAAGCTACCGCCACCACTCAATAAAATATCTGCTTTTCTTATCGCATTAAAAACCTTTAAAACATCGCGTCGATTCACAGCATTAACCTTGAATTTTGCCATTGTTTCTTCTGGATTATGTGATAAAACAGTGATTTCAATCGACTTGTCCAAGTCCATCAACTCTTGTGTCAATGCTTTTAAAATAGCTTCATCTCCGATATTATGGAACCCATAAAATCCGGAAATCACAATTTTACTCATATTTTTTACTCCCGAAATAAGACACGTATGCCTTATTGATTAGTTCCAATAGTACAATGACGATTATTCCTATTACCAATGAAAATGCCATTGAGGTTAAACCTCTGATTGTCGATAGATAAACGGGTGCACGCGAGTGGCAGAATGTGTTTACCACAGAAGCAAAACCAATTGTAGCTGCAAAAAGACAAGGGAACAACAGCTTCTTATAGTTTCTTGCAGAAAAGAATATACCTGCAGCTAAGGCAGGGAATGCTAGAAATATTTCCTTATTTCTTGGTCGTGCCAATAGGACATCTTCTAAAAAGTTTCTAAAAATCAACTCTATATCTAATATTTCAATATTTGTAGAGTGACCTGATCTAGCTATATACACATAAAACACACCTGCAAGCGCTGCTGCTACTAGGGCATAATAAATCTTAACGTCTTCAGACAGGAATCGCTTTATATCCGATACAAAAAACGAATTATCGTTTAGATCTTCAAGATTACGTTTGTAGCCATATTTGATGATATAAATGATTACAAAGGCAACTATAGGGAAAATCAAGCTGACCTTGACACCTCTAAAGAAGCTAATTTCAAGTAAATAGTCCGCTCTTGAAAGATAGCTCGCCACATATAAACCACCAATAATACAAATTGAAACTGTGACCGCAAGTGCGATGACAAATTTAGTCAATATACCTTTTAAGGTAAGTACCTTCTTACTTAAAACAAGATCCTTTGTAAACTCAATTGCTAACAAAATAGCAAGCGTTGGGAATATATTAGCTGCAGCAAACGCGAAAAGCTCTAAACTTAAATTAGGAGCAACAAAATTTATACCGACGATTCCAATTAATCCAAGCCCAAGAAGAATCGTACCAAATCGATCTGACATATCAAATATTAGCTTTAATAAAATCAATCCAAGAATGAGCAGTCCAAAGGCTGACAGAATGACCAAATAAATCGAAGTGTTGTGATAGGGCATAACCGAAGGCTTACCAATTGTAATATTATGTGCCTCTAGTCGCTTTGCCAAACCATCAAACGTTACCTTATATTCATCTAAATCTGTATAATAGGTAAACTTGCTATCTTTGTAGGGTCTAAAATAGATAGTTCTAATATTTCTTTCGGTAATGGCTCTGTACATGGTGTTTTCAATTTCTTTACCGCCTTCATAATAGCCGAGGTAATTGTATCTTTGCTGAATGTATTCAATCATAGGAAATACGCGAACAACATTGTAGTCCAAGTCCTTTGCAAGTACGTCGACTCCTTTTTGCTCTGTAAATCCCAATTGATCTGCAGCTTCAACCATAGCAACTGGAATATTCAAATTCTTCAATTGATCGTATAATGCTAAATCGTAGGTTCCTTTTTCAGCACTATAGCTCATAATTTCTCTACCATTAAAAATAATGGTATTTGGCATTGCATTGTATCTTTCAACCTCATCAAAATAAGCGTCCACAAGCTTGGAGTTATAGTGATCGAAGTTACTTGGTCTTAAATTCACTTCTAAGCCAGATGCTTGAATTTGAGCGACCTTTTCAGCATCAAAGCCTAGTCCCATATCCTCAATCGTTGAAGAAACTGCAACTCTTGGCAGCTTTACCCCTCGAGATAAATAATCCTTATATCGAACGTCCTCAGTATAATAGATATCTTTAATGGTGCCCTTTAAGACAATGGTCTTTACAGATTCATCAAAAAAAGTATAGAATTCAGAATCATATCTTGCCTCAATACCACTTTTCATAAATTCGAAAAGGGATTCATCATAGGTTCTAACTACGATACTATAAGGATTTAATTCTTCTGAAGCTAAATAAGTAGCAGCCTTATCACCATACTTCTTCGTCCAATCAATATCGTTTTTAACATTTTTGAGTAAATCATACGAGATGGCCTTTTGCTCATCTACCATAGAAAATAAAGATTCCTCTTTTAAAGCTACACCTGTAACCCCAGCATCCTTTAGCTTAGTAAACAGCTCTTCAGCAGAAAGGCCCTGCTGATCAGCCATTATGGCAAATTCCTCATAATCGGCAAGTATCTCAACACTTTTGCTTTGTTTCTCTACATTCACCCTTCCGAGAACTAGGGCGCTTGTTGCTACCAAGCTTACTAATAAAATCGCCAAATATATTTTTTTTCTCAAAGTCGCCTCCGTCATCATCATGAAAAAACCTGCATATAAATATACAGGTATTATGTAGCATCATCGTATAACCCTAAGCTAATAATCAATGCTTTGTCAACTCTTACCATCACATCATCTTCTAGCTGTCCGAGCTTTTGTATCAATCTGGTTTTGTCAATCGTTCTCACTTGTTCCAACAGGACAACTGAATCTTTTAACAACCCAACCTGAGAAGCTCCAACTTCTACATGGGTAGGTAGTTTAGCTTTTGCAATTTTCGCAGTAATGGCAGCAATAATCACTGTAGGGCTATATTTATTTCCAATATTGTTTTGTATAATCAATACAGGTCTTTGTCCACCTTGCTCGGATCCCCTAACAGGTGAAAGATCTGCAAAAAAGACATCGCCTCTTTTAATAGTCACGCTTTTAATCATCTCCAATCAAATATCCGTTTACCACTATGCAGTCACACATAGATAATCTTAATCATACCACAATTTATTTGCTTCTACCACATTCAAGTCTATTTTTGCCTCAAAATAGTATCATAAACCATTTCACAATTGCCTTTTCTATGGTAATGCCTTGGCACACGTTTGCCAATCATACAAACTACTTCATAGTTAATCGTACCCAGCCAAGCTGCAATTTGATCTATACTAAGCGCTTCACACTCATCCTTGCCAAATAAAGTGACGACATCACCAACGGTCACGCTTAGCTGATCAGCTTCTATCATACATTGATCCATACAAATTCTACCAATGATTGGTTTCAATTCTCCAGAAATCAAGCCCTTTGCTTTACCAGTGAGCATTCTGGTATAACCATCTGCATAACCAAGTGGTAAGGTAGCTACCTGAATAGGTCTATCAGAGACGTATTTCAAGCCATAGCTGACCCCTTCTCCTGCTTCTATCATCTTAACGTGAGAAACCCTAGCCTTTAAAGACATAACCTGTCTTAAATCAACCTTACTTATTTCTACTTCATCAGATGGATATAGGCCATACATCATAATTCCAGCTCTTACCATGTCAAAATGATACTCTGGGAAGTCAATAATCCCTGCACTATTACAAATGTGTTTTATTGGAATCGTTACACCATTATCCTCTAACTGTTTAATAAACTTACTAAACTTACTTGCTTGTAAATGTGTAAAGGTCTTATCGGTTTCATCTGCCACTGCAAAATGAGAATAAATACCTTCCAGTTCAAGTCGGTCTAGGTTTGCGATTTGAACAACTGCATCTATTGCAGCATCATTACATTCAAATCCAATTCGTCGCATTCCAGTATCCAGTTTAATGTGTACCTTTAATGTAGCAGTCATACTTGCAGCAATTCTATTAAAATAAATCGCCTGCTCTAAAGAATATACGGTTTGAATTATTCTAGCAGAAATTGCATCATGAATAAGTTCATCTGGGGTATAACCAAGTACCATTATTTCTACACTTGGAAACGCACTTCTAAGCTGTAAAGCCTCAGAAAGCGTTGCGACCGCAAATCTATCAGCACCATTATTAAGTAATGTTTGACCAATCTGAATCGCACCGTGACCATAACCATCTGCTTTAATAACAGCTGTAACAAGTGCTTCTTTCTTAGTAACTCTTCTTACCTCTGATATATTATGCGCAAGATGATCAAGATTAATTTCCGCCCATACTGGTCGAGTTGATTGATTCATGTTCAAACCTCACTTATATAAATTTCATACCCCATCCATTTTAACGCTTTTTACTTTTGATTACCACACTTTTTTATGTCGTTTCGAAGATTGCTATAGCAAAAGCAATTGCATGTTCTGATGTGTGAGAAAGTGACAGTTCAACTCTTTGAATCCTCTGACGTCTCGCCTGTTCAAGTGCACCATTATAAAGAACGACAATCGGTTTGCCTAAATCATCTCTTTCAATGCTGATGTCATTCAAGTTAAAGCCACGGATACCAGTGCCAAAAACCTTTGATACCGCCTCTTTACCTGCAAAGTTAGCTGAAATGGATTGAAGAGGATTTGCTTTTTCACGAAACAATATTCGTTCCTTCTCAGAAAAATTACGTTCAATGAAGCGTTCATTTTTTTCAATTAACTTTTTGATCCTTTCAATTTCAACCATATCAACACCAATCATTTTTTACCCCTATTAAACATTTTAATTTTCACATATATTTAATGTGCTTCCTTATGTTAAAATATAATCAAAACATTAGGAGCGATTATGCATATCTATAAAGCAATTCACACTGCCATAAAAGCCCATGAGGGCCAAATTCGAAAACTGGATCAGGACATTTACGTTGCTCATCCTATAGAAGTTGGTATGATACTGGCTAAAAACAATCTATCTGATGAGGTCATCGTTTCAGGCATACTCCATGATACGGTTGAAGATACCCCTCTAACATTGGATGAAATTGAACTTGCCTTTGGACCAATCGTTAGACTTTATGTAGATTACTGTTCTGAATGTGATAAAAGTGACTCCTGGAAAAATAGAAAGCTTAATTATCTTGCGAGACTAAGAAACGCACCTTTAGACGTATTATTTATCGTTTGCGCTGATAAATTAACCAACATCAAGAGCATCTATAGAAATCTAAATGATTTGGGCGAACAGCTTTGGAGCCGTTTTAATGCCGGCTATGAAGAGCAAAAATGGTACTATTATGAAATCCTCAATTTGCTCTCTCCGATAGCAGACCATCCACTTTATTCAGAGCTAGAAAAGCAAATTCGTTTGGTTTTTATACATTAGTTTGTCGATTCGCTTCTATCTGACTTATTTTCCAGTTAAAAAAAGTACAAAAGATTAAAATAGCAGTTGAAATGGTAATGGTCACTAAAATTGCTTTAGTACCCCACATATCTGCAAATTTACCACTTAAATAAGGGATGCTAGATGCACCCATGCCACCGCCTGAAATCACAAGTGCCGTTGCGAGTCCTGATCCCTTTATATAAGGATTTGCATCTGCAAGAGTCAGTGGATAAATACCTGACATAGCAAAGCCAATAATAATAACCGAAACTAGAATCGGTAGCCATGTAGTTGAAACAATAAATACAAGCATCCCCAAAATTAACATAACACTTGACATAAACACCATGAAAACCTTGCTTAAATTAGCACCGAGAAATCCGATACCTAGTCTGCCAAATATCATAGTCAGCCACAGCACAGATAGTAGGCTTTGAGCAGATGTATCTGCTATCGAGGTAGATTCCTTAATATAGCTGGTCATCCAACCGCTGAACCCATTTTCAACTCCTACATAAAAGAATAAGATCGCCATGAATAAACCAATCTTTTTCAAATTCAACTGATTTAGCTTGGTTTTTTTTATTTCCTCATCTTCCAATTTAGGCAATTCCAACTTTAAATTGATTGCAAAAGACAATGCTGAAAAAACTGCTAATAATAGGTAAAAGCTCCTCCAAGTTAATCCCAGCTTCATTAGAAAACCAAAAATAAGTGGTGAAATAAACGCGCCAATACCAAAAGACATATGTAAAAGCAGCATTGCTTTCCCATCTCCTTTTGTAGCATCATTCATGATGACGTTTCCAGTTGTGTTATAAAATCCCCAGCCGATTCCCAATACTGCCACAGCTATAAAAAAGAACACATGATTCATTGACAGAGCAATCAAAACCAACCCGATAACATAGCCAACATTTCCCATTAAAAGAACGCGTTTATGCCCCAGCTTATCTATTAGCAAACCACTTAAAAATCCATTGATCAAATAACTGAAAGAAAAAATAGCAAGAATTAAGCCCCCAAGCTCATAATTAAAATTAAAGCTCTCTCTTATGTAAGGCATTGTTGATCCAAATGAAATCACGATCATACCCATTACGATGAAACCAAAATAACTTCCGAGGATCAATTTTCTGTTATTTTGCAAGTCGACCTCCTTAATGCTTAAATCTATTTTAGTTTATTGCTTTTAATGGGATAAGTCAACTTACCATTTTTTGCCATAATCAGGCAAAAAAAAAGACGCATCCAATGCGCCGGAATTGACCATTTACATTTATATAAAAAAGGGGGATAAATGTAAACGCTTATGCAATTCAATCATATAACCTGTCAACGTAAATGATATTATCATTCGTGAACTATTGAGTCAATAGATAAACTATTAACATTCATTAATGACGCTTAAGGTTTCTTAACAATTGATTTTATCTAGTTACTAAAGGATTTCTATCTATTTTCTAACCTTATGTTGGTTTCGTATTAATGTGTTAATCCTATAATGAATTCAAATCCAACCGAACCACATTACAAGGAGGAAAATAATATGTCAGTTACTCTCGAAAATATTGATACGATCATTGGACGCACAGGTGTTAGTTATAAAGTAGCAAAAGAAACTTTGGAAGCTACTAATGGTGACGTCGTAGAAGCAATCGTTAGAATCGAACAGACAAAAAACAATCGCGAAGAAGAATCGAAGGCAACAAGAGAAAAAGCATTTGAAGAAAAGAAAAATACTGTGATGCTACAGCTCAAATGGTTAGGTAAGCAAATTATGAAAATTGCCAACAAGCTGATGGTTATTAAGGTTCAGTGGAAAAAGGACGATCGTGTTTACCTTCAATTGCCAGCGTTAGTCGTTCTACTTGTTGGTCTTTGGACTTTACCAGTCTCTCTGCTTGTCTTACTTGCACCTATCCTTTTTGGTATCAAAATGGAAGTCGTAAGACAAAGTGGAAAAACGACGGATGTCGTAGATTGGGTAAAGGAACATGCTCCAAAATCTGAGGAGTAATGATTCTATCCAAATTTTAACCAACCGTTGGTTTCGGATTAACAATCACATGCTACACTAGGTGTATAAGATCACTAAGGAGGAATTAATATGTCAGTAAGTTTAGAAAAAATTGATATGCTCATGGAGCGCGCAAATATAAGCTATAAAGAAGCAAAGGAAGCTCTTGAAATGCATGATGGTGATATGGTCGAGGCGTTAATCTATCTCGAAGCATCAAATAAGACTGAGCAAGCAAGAAATACAAGACACCAAAGACACCAAAGACCTCAGCGTCCTAATCCACAATCATCAAGAAGAAATAATCAAGGTGACTTCTTCGACGATGTTAAAAAATTCTTTTGTAAAATGCACAAAACAAACTTCATAATTGGTAATAAGGATAAGAAAGTTCTTGATTTACCTCTTACAATTGCCGCCCTCATCATTCTATTCACTTTGCCATTCTCACTCTTTCTACTCATTTTACCTTATATTTTCGGATATAATATCAGAATCCTGGATTCTGAAGGTAAAAATGTAAACTTTGAAAAAACATTCAAATTTGATGGTGAAAAAGAAGCTTCTAAAAAAGAAGAGGATCGCATGGAATAATGTAAAAACAACAGGGAGAAGCCTATAGGTTTCTCTCTTTTTCACTTTTAAAAACATCTTCGAAATGCTATAGTTGTATTAGAAGACTTAATCTTGGAGGAAATGATGCAAAGAATATTGGTTGTCGAAGATGATGTTAAAATAGCACGCTTTATCGAGCTCGAGCTTAAGCATGAAGGCTTTGAAGTAGAAACCGCTAACGATGGAAGAAGCGGCCTTGAAAAGGCATTAGATGGTAATTTTGATTTGATAGTACTCGATATCATGTTACCTGGTTTAAATGGTATGGAGGTCTGTAGAAGAATTCGTTTAAACTCTGAGGTTCCTATTATTATGCTCACTGCAAAAGACGACACTATGGATAAAGTAATGGGTTTAGACTTTGGTGCAGATGACTATATGACTAAACCATTTGCAATAGAAGAATTATTGGCAAGAATAAGACGCATCTTTAGAAAAGCGGCATCTCCTGCGCAAGCAAATACGAATCTCTTTAATTCTGGGAAGCTTAAAATAGACTACAATCAATACATTGCCTTTTATGATCAAACTCCGATAGAGCTTACAAAAACAGAATTTGATCTACTGCACTATCTCGCAGAAAATCGTAATATTGCATTGACAAGAGAGCAAATTTTAGATAAAGTTTGGGGCTATGATTATTTTGGAGAAACCAAAATAGTGGACGTTTACATTCGTTATTTAAGAAGTAAAATTGACGATTGCTTTAGCACTAAATTCATTCACACGGTCAGAGGGGTAGGTTATCTATTTAAAGATGAAGATCATAAGTAAAGACACTCTTCAACAAAATAGCCAATCAACAAGTACAACAAAAAAAGAACCCGTTCGTACACGAGAGCCCATTAAGGTATCAGAACCTTCGACTCCTAAAAAGGAAGTCGTTATTGAGGTGCCTAAAAACAAGTTAAAGCGCGATGAAGCGGTCTCAGTATCCAAGCCATCTCATACAAATACTCGTACGCCAGAAAAGGTAAAGAAAAAAAACACTCAGGGTGATTTGAAAGAGTCTCGAATGGCTCATCTTCAGAACGAAAAACAAAAAAGAGACACAGGTCAATCCTACCTTTCTGTTTCATACGATCGCTTTGTTTCACTTCTCAGATTTAACATTACTTTTAAGCTAACAGTTGGATATGCAATTAGACTTCTCTTTTTAATCGGTTTTTTATTCTTTGCGATCTATGTCTCCTTTTCATATTATTTATATTATGAAGCAGGGCAAGATTTAAAGGAGGACATTAGATACATCGCAGAAATTGCACAAACAGAGAATACCTATGACACTCCTACTATTTCAAATTATGTCGCCTATAAAAATGTCGATTACTATGTGTATGATCAAAATTATACTCTGCTTTTTAGCAGCGACGACGAAACCTTAGCTTTTGATTATGCACTGGCGGATTCCGAGTATAGCTTAAGCACGTTTCCAAATTTCCCAAATATTTTTGAAACAGATACCATCCTACTTGAGGGTGACAAGCTCTATTATGTTGCATTAAGATCCGACATGACGATAGAAACCAACACCATTGAAGCGACATTCCCGATAGGCTTTGTCTTATCATTGGTTTTGGTTCTTACTTCTATTCGTTCAGCACAGAAAATGGCTAAAAAACATATGAAGCCTATTTTGTCTATGACTGAAGATGTAAAGGACATGTCCGCGAATAACTTAAACACGCGCTTAAACGTCAGTGGTACAAAAGATGAACTCAAAGATCTTGCGTTCACCTTTAATCAAATGCTGGACGATATTCAAAAGAGCTATGAACGTGAAAAGCAATTTGTTTCAGATGCCTCACATGAGCTTAGAACTCCAATTGCCGTCATCAAAGGCTATGCTGGTATGTTAAATCGCTGGGGAAAGGATGATCCTGCAATACTTGATGAAAGTATACAGGCGATATTAAGTGAAACCGATAACATGCACAGTCTTGTCGAAAGTCTCCTTTTCATCGCTAGGAACGATAAAGGCACCCTTAAAATGGATTTGAACACCTTCTGTTTATCTGATCTAGTTGCAGAAACGATTAAAGAAACCAAATTAATTGACACGCAGCATACCTTAAATGATCAGGTGGAAAGTCAGGTAGTGATTCATGGCTCAGCTGATAAACTTAAGCAGGCTTTAAGAATTTTCGTTGATAATTCACTAAAGTACACGCCAGACGAGGGCGAGATAAAAATTTCGCTTAGAAAGTCTGAAAAGCATGCGATCATAACCTTAGCAGATAACGGTATAGGTATTTCTAAGGAAGACTTGCCAAATATTTTCGACCGTTTCTATAGAGCGGATAAATCTCGTACTAAAATGAAAGAAAATCAGCATGGTGGTACTGGACTTGGCTTATCAATAGCGAGGATCATTATCGAGCAGCACGGTGGTCGAATTCATGTGGATAGTGAGCTCAATGTTGGTACCACCTTCACATTATTTCTTCCTCTCGCTTCTTCTGAGCAGATGGCAGAGGTTTGTAGCTCAAATACCAATCAGGATGCACAAGGCTCACTTGAAAAAAACACAGAGAGCTAATAATCTAAAAGCCTATGAATAGGGTGCGCTTATTTTAGCGGCCCAATATTCATAGGCTTTATTAACTTCTCAATCCGTCTTAAAGCGTTATCTAAGTGTCAGCTAATCCACATCACCGTATGTCAATGCAAAAAGGATGACATTAGGTCGCACTTGATTTATATGTTTAACCGATATCTCTTTCATCTGATCTATTTCATCAATTGCGTAATGAACAAACACCAGCTGGTCTTTAACGGCTACATGCTGATCCAATTCACAAGTGAATTCGAGCTCGCCCTCAAAGGATAAAAATCCTATTGTTAGCTTCTTCCCCATATGAGGCAGTCTTTCATCAAACGCTTCTGGAAAAATCGTTTCTAATCGCTGACCCTCTTCAAATAGCTTTACACTCTTTAAAAGTCCAAAGGTGTTCTCTCGCATCATCAAATTGAAATCTTTCGCTTTACCTTTGCTGCCAGTATCCCAATCCCCTCTAAAGCAATGTGCTTCATAAGGATTTAAGGTGATGCTATAAAGCGCTTTTTCTTGATATTTATGCTCCAAATGAAGGGCAGCATCGATGGGCATAATCCATCTTTTTACACCGTAGAGCGCTGTGAAGGTAGTTTCTTCAGCATCTACGGTTGCAGAGCTAATTCGCCACTCAAACTCTCGTTTTGTATAATCGCCGTTCTCTGGATAGATGTACAGCTGTGTCGTGGTACCATGTGCCCATGTAGACGTGTTATAATGCGACTTTTCAATAATATCCCATTTCATAAGTTCCCTCCAAATGATCCCTATTGCTATTTTAGTGTTTTTAAAGTTAAAATGATAGCATTAAATTAAAATGGAGAGCAAATCCTTTAAATGATTCACCTGAGCGATGTAAGTCGGATTTTGAGGCGATTTTACTGATTTCAAGTTGACCCAGATAGCATCAATGCCAAATTTATATGCCCCTTCAATATCGGCTTTAAGTGAATCACCAATCATTAAAGCTTTCGTTTTTTCAGTTGTTTTTACTAGTGAAAGTGCTTTGTCAAAAATTTCAGGCTCAGGCTTGCTATAGCCTACAGCTTCTGAAATAACCAGATGCTTGAAAAATTTACCTATAGGTGACCTAGACATGCGGCTTTCTTGAACCTTTTGTATGCCATTGGTTAATGCGACGAGTTCATATCGACTAGATAATTGCTCAACAACCTCCAGCGCATCAGGAATAGGATGAATACCCTCGCCTAATCGCGCTGTATAAAACTCACTGATTTCAATTGGGTCATGATTGCTATTCAGCTTTTCGATCAAACGAATGAATCGTTCTGTCTTAATCTCACCACTAGAGATTTCACCTCTTTCAAGCGCTTCCCACAGAGGTTTATTTACACTCTGATAAAGGTCGTGAAAGACTTCGTAAGTTAATTCTGAATTTAGCTTTTCCTTTGTGGCAATCAAAGCCTCTTTTTCAGCTGCTTCAAAATCAAAAAGTGTATTATCTAAATCAAATAGTAAAACTTCATATTTTTGTATCACCATTTCCTCCTAAAGTACAATTCCTGCTGCTTTTAAATCGACGATATTGGCTTCATTATTGACTATAAAAAAACCGTTGTTTTGAAGATTTACTTCTGAATAATCAATTGGTTCGCCGTTTAGCTTTCTCATGATACCACCAGCTTCGTGAACAATGCATTCCATTGCACACGTATCCCATTTCATTGAATAGCCAAAATTATAGTAGACATCAAAAAGGCCCTCTGCGATCAAACACCCTTTTATAGCACTCCCCATTTCTGCAACACTTAAGATTGACTCGCCTAGATAGGCCTGTAAAGCAAGTGTTTTCTTAGATGGATGAGAACGACTTACGAGTAAATTGAAGGGTTTTATTCTCTTTGAAACCTGTAATTTAATAGGCTCAGAGTCTCCTTCCATCCGATACGCTCCGCCACCTTCAACCGCATAATAGCTACGCTTTCTAACGGGAATATAGATGACTCCTAAAATGATTTTTCCTTTTTCCATAAGTCCGATACTCACTGAAAATTCGCCATTTTTTTTAATAAATTCCTTAGTGCCATCTAGGGGATCAATGATCCAACAGCGCTCCTTTTCAAATCGACTTGAATCATCAATCACTTCTTCAGACAAAAAGGCATCTTTAGGAAAGGCTGTCTTTAATACTTCTAATATGATTTGATTTGCACGCACATCTGCTTCTGTAACTGGTGATTCATCCTTTTTATAATTGACAGAGAAATCGTTTTGATAGACCTCTAAAATGCTCTCACCTGCAAGTTTTGCTGCTTTTATAGCCAACTCAAGTTCACGTTCTAGCATAGTTTTCCCCCTCTTAAATCAGATATAAACGATCAATGCCTATAAAATACAAGTAGCTTTCACCCACTTCAATTCCCGTTAATGATTCTATGGCTTTTCTATAGATCTCAATTTGCGTTCTATAGTTATCTGCAACTGAATGTATGCTTGACTCTGTCACAAAATCGGTTTTAAAATCAATTAATACCCATTTATCTCCCTCCATAAAATACAAATCGATAATCCCTTGAACCAACTGACTGTCATGCTTTAAAACAAAAGGCGTCTCTCTGTTGACACGTCTAGATGCCCTTATGCGCTTAGCTAAATTCGAGTTTAGAAAATCAATAATTTTACTTCGATTAATCATTGCAACATAATTCTCATCCACCAGTTTTTTCTGAATTTGAGCCTCAATGAATGCATCGATTGAATTTAACTCTAAAGGCATGTGATAATCAATCTTCTCAAGTAGTGCATGCATGGTCGTACCAATTGCCATTGCAGTTGGCACGTTTTCTGCCTTGATAAACTGAGGCGATTCAAATACTTTGGACTGATTTGTACTTTGAGATTTCAGCTCAGAAACGGATACTTTTAATGGCTTATAAGCTTCTGTCTTTACCAAATGAGCGAACTTAAACCGATGATCGATCACCTGATAGGCATTGCTCTCACGAATGGTCTTTTTGAGCTCGGGATTGGTTCCATTCACAATTGAATGTACTTCATATAGTCTTTCAGACTCCACCTGTTCGACCTTAAGCGCTCCCTCAGCTAGAGTATTGCCATCCATGCGATTTACTTTTATTTTTTTATGACCTAGCCACGTGCTCATGATCCAATCGATAAAACCCGTTGCAGTTGAAAGAGATAAAATGTCCTGTGGTCTTTGCCAGTTTCGCTCCCTTGACTCTAAATCATTTAACGTTGCAAACAAAATGAGCTGATCGACAGGCCGTGTTAAAGCGACGTATAAAACACGCATTTCTTCAGATAACGTTTCTCGCTTTAGTGCTTCTCTCATGGCAAATTGTCCAAGTGACTTGGATTTTGTTCGAAGCTCAGTATCGACAACACTGAGCGCAATTCCGAGCTGTTTATGAAGTATTAAATCACCCTGTGCATCCATAAAATTGAATTTTCGCCCGAGTCCACCGATGATAACGATTTTAAATTCCAAGCCCTTAGACTTGTGAATGCTCATCAATCGAACGACATCATCAGCTTCGCCAATTAGACTTGCGACGCCAAAATCAGCACTTCCAGAGTGCATCTTTTCAATAAATTCTACGAAGTGACTTAATGTGAGTATACGAGATTGCTTTAATGCACTTGCTCGATCGACCAGTAATTTTAAATTAGCCTGGCGATTTCTACCCGCTGGCATCGCCGCAGCATATTGATAAAACCCAGTATGCGTTAGAGCCTCCCATATGAGTTCGTCAAGCGGTAGATACTTCGATGCCTTCCTTAAATATTCTAGCTGCTCATAAAGTCCAAGCAATCGCATTTTAAGGTTACTTTCTAGTTCTTCTTCAGTTACGATGGCAAGAAGCTTATCGTAATAGTATTTACCATTCCCTTCGCGTTTAAGCTGAACAATATCATCCATGTTGAGTCCGACTATCGGTGATCTTAATACGGTTAGTAAAGCAAGATCATCATATGGATTATCCACAATTTTAAGCAATGAAAGAATGAATTTCACTTCGAGTGTATCAAAGTAACCCGACTGACTGTCTGCAAAAAGTGGAATACCCTGTTCCATAAAAACCTGTTCAAAGGTGGGTGTCCATGATCTTGAGCTTCTTAAAAGAATAGCAAAATCTCTATATTGAGCCGGTCTCACCCTCTGAGCTTTTGGATCATAAACGGGTTGCCCCAAACGTTCTTTTATTTTAACCGCAATCGCTGTCGCTTCCATCTCTTCCGTTTTAAGCATATCTCCCGCATCATTTACTTCATCATCTTGCTCAGGCGAATCACTGTCATAGGTGCTCCACATCTCATTTTCATCCATCGCACCGCTGTCACCCACTAAGGCCTTTTTTGAGATAAGGTTGACCTCAATGATGGTTTGTTCGATGGCTTCAAAATGCATCCCTGGATTTAGCATCGCATCTTCATCGTAGGTTATCTCACCAAGTTTCTCAGACATAATCGACTTAAACAAATCATTTACAGTCTCTAAAACTTCAGGTCGCGTTCTAAAGTTTCGCTTCAGGTCAACTCGAATGCCCAGATCATTGTGAGTCTTGATTATTGCATTTACCTGTTCGTAATTGATTTGCTCATCTAAAACCATATTATTTGAATTGAGTAAGGTTTCAAGCTTCACAAAGGATTTATATTTACTTAAAAACAGTTCAGGGTCTGCCAGCCTAAATTTATAGATACTCTGCTTGACATCTCCTACCATAAAAACATTGTTCCCCTTAGAGATGCTGTTAATAATATGCTCTTGTATGCCACTTGCATCCTGATATTCATCCACGTAGATGGCATCAAACTGTTGCTTATAGCTGTCACAGATATCTTTGTTCTCAAGGATTTCAATGGCATAATGCTCAAGATCATTAAAATCCATAAGGTTCTTCGCATTTTTAAGCGCTTTATAATAATCGCTGTAAACAATCGTCAATTCTATCAAAACTTCTAAAGCCTGAGAAAGCTGAGTCATTTCCTCGTGAAATTCTCCCATAGGCTTGTAGTCTAGGATTGCCTTAATCGGTTCAAATACTTGCTTCTTAATGATTTTATCACGTATGAGTGTTTTCACCTCATCTATTAATGTCTCATCCATACTTTCTTTTTCATCTTTTTTTATACTTGCAATGCGATCAAACTTTGCCGTTCGAATTGCTTCAGCAAGTGACTCAAGTGTGTTTGAGGATTCTAGAAGTCGTTCTAAAAGTTGAATGTCTGTGGTGATGGTTTTTAAGTACGGCAATGGTCCTTCCGATCTTTGACACAAATCCTGAGCGTATTCCATTAGATGAATACCACTCTGGAGTCGCTCCTTAAATAAGCTGATTAATGTATTTTGCCACTCTATAGGAAGGCCTTGATTGTACCGTTCTTGCTGTTCTTTTAACCACTTAATTGGATAAGGCTGACTTTGAATAAAATCAAAAATCTGAAAGAGAATGCCTTTGAGCTTTTCGTCATCTCTATTTCCTGAATACGCATCGACCACTGAAAGAAAATGAGGCTCTGCCTTTTCAAATGCCCCTTCAATGGCCATTTCCATCGCTTGACCAGTTAACAGCACACGCTCAGGTTCACCCATTAATTTAAAATTAGGATCACAATCTATTTGATGAAAATGATTGCGAATGACATCGAGACAAAAAGCGTGAAAGGTCTTAATACTAGCTCTATTTAATAGTTTGATTTGCTCGTTTAATTGCTTTGAATTACCCACCTGTGACTCAATTGCTGCCGATAAAGCCGACTCTATTCGACTTCTCATTTCACTAGCCGCAGCATTTGTATAAGTTACGATTAGCATCTTATCGATACTCGTCTCACCATTTAAGACCATCTTAGTGATTCTTTCAACCAAAACAGCAGTTTTTCCTGAGCCTGCAGCAGCACTAACAAGTAGATTGGCGCCTCTCAGCCGTATTGCAGCCTCTTGTTCTATTGTCCATTTTGCCATAAATTATCCCTTGAACCTTTCTACGATTTCTTCAGTGGAATAACGCTTTAAATGCCTGTATTGATTGCCTTTAAACTTTGTATCGAACTGACAAATGGATTGATACTCACAAATTTGACAACTGACAAACTGATCGTACTTACAAGGAGAAATAGCGATATTTCCAGCGTATAGCTCTTCACCAATGCCTTCAATTACCGATGTTACATGCTGAAGCATGCCATCAAAAGCAACCAAGGGCATCACTTTAGAATCCTTCGTATAGTCGCCATCCGCTTTCACCTTTACTTGAATCACATCAGATGCCCCATTTTCAAATAAGGCATTATCAATCCCCTTTAATACAGTGGCATTTTCTAATGAAATACCATCCATTTTCAAAGCTGATGCAATTTTATTCTCTATTTGCTCAAGTAGCTTATCTGTCGTTTCAATCATAGGATCATCAATTTTAAAATAAAAAGCACCTGCTGGTTGTATTTCTTCTACCTTGAAATACTCTGGATGATCCAAGCACGCCTTCAAATAAACCATTAACTGCATTTGAAGTCCATGATAAACCTCAGAGAGTGAAAGTGACTTTTTCCCTGATTTATAATCAATAATTTTAATGTATCTCGTACCTTCGATTTCAAATGCGTCCACTCTATCGATCACACCTTGAATGTATACCTTTTCACCATTATTGAGCTTTATCATAATGGGTGGTACTTTATTAGGACCTTCACCGAATGCAACCTCAAAAGCAATCGGATCAAAGCTACCCATTTGTAGCTGACGCGTTAACTGCCAAGCAGCTTTATTAGTGACACGTTTTAATTTAGAAATTAAGTATCGATATTGAAACTTAGAGTAAAATAAATCATTACCCGTCATGTCCTCAATGATCTCATCAACTTTAACCTGCACATCCTGCCTTGTCATATCTCGCCAATTGATTTTTTCTAAATAAACTTCTCGTCCAAAACGTTCCAAAGCACTGTGAAACAGAACGCCAACATCAGGTGCAGCAATTTCGAACTTTTTATGCACCACTGGCTTCAATCCGGCACTTACAAAATATTTAAATGGACATTGGACGAACTGTTCTAGCTTCGAAACACTTGTCTTAAGCGGAAATTCGTAAATCAGATTCACTGCATCCTCTGATAGCCTAGCCGTCTGATTGTTGTGCGTCAAACCAGCCTCAATTAACTTAGCGTTTTCTACAGCATTATTCGTATACCATTCCAATAAAGCTATCCATTCAGAGCTTAACGGATAACCATCCACATAGCCTCTAATGTGACCTGCTAAATGCTCAAACGACGCCTGCTCGGAAGTTATTAGGTAGCTGACCTGATCGTCGTGAGCAGAGACGTCGCGTTCTATGATATTGGGGCAAATTTTCTTTAGTTTATGAATCAAATAGGAAGGTCTTAATGCTGCACCTTCAGCATCTGTTTTTGCGTAGCTGAAATAAATGCGTTCTGTCGGTCTCGAAAGCGCAAAATAAATATTGAACTGTTCCTTATCCACAAACATTTTACTATCTGAAAGGAGCTGCAGGCCATTCTCTTTCAACCATTCCTTTTCAGAGTCAAGGATTAATTGATTGGCACCGCCTTGCTCTGGAATAACGCCATCATTAAACCCAAGAAAAAACAAGACCTTTACTGGATGAGATCTCGATCGATCCATAGAACCAATTAGAACCGCTTCCTCAGTTAAAGGGAGTAGTCCAATCTCCATGGCATCAAAGCCACTTTCAAGCAATTGATGGAGTTCCTCCCAAGTGACAATATCCTCCCCAATCAATTCAACCAGCTGATCAAAAAGAGACATTGTATTTTCCCAGATTTGTGAAAACAGTTGCGCTTCATTTGAAAGGCCACTATCGTTAAACGTGGTGACATAATTTTCAAGTAGCACAGGGACCTTTAAATCCACCAGCATTTGATAAATCGCTTCAATCGCAACTCTCACACCAATTTTGCCATGCCTTAATTTTTCATAATGAATCTGATCGAGTGCTTTGACGAGCGGATTTAATTTTATATGATCCTCTTCAAGTAATTGATTTAATTTTTGTCTTGAAAATCCATTTTCCAATACAAAGATTTCAAATTCTGCAATATTGAGCGGGTTTGAATCGATAAACCCCGTTTTCACTAGAGCCAAAACCGTTTCTTTATTTAAGCCTACTGAAAACAGTTTTATATAGGTTTTTATCAATTGAACCAGTGGATGATTTGAAACGCCAACCTTTTCATCGATAAAAAATGGGATCCCCATTTCTTTAAATGTGCGCTTAATATAACCTGAGTAAGCGGATAGATTGTTAGTAATGAGTATAATATCATTCCAATTGTAGTCGTGCTCTCTTACGAGGTCTAAAATTTTGGACCCACAATAGGTCACTTCACCCAACTGGTGATCAGAGGCAAAGATGCATGCTACATCAGCATCTATGGCCTTTACCTGATAGGGATAAGCCTGCAAATTCTCTGCGATGTGCATGATATCCGAATTGGGTATTTCTCTATTCAGTCCTTCGAGCTTAAACCTACCAGACTCGTTTTTTGTAAGTCTTTGGAAGGACAAATTGGTGTGATCAAATAATGCGGTTGTTAGTTTTCCATCTGAGCAAAGTGTAACCGATACTTCCTCTGCCGGTTCTGCCATAGCCTTAATTACAGAAAGCTCTTGTAAAGTAAAGCTGTCAAATCCATCTAACCAAATAAGACTATTTGAAATCAGGTCAGATGAAGGAATCGCTTCAATAAATCTCTCAAACAAGTCTTCTTCGTCACTGTATTGATTTTCTTTATAGCTTTCTAATGCACTGTAAATGCTTGCAATGTCAGACAGCTTATGTGCCGTCATATTATTTCTTGGCATGTCTTTTATGTAGCCTTCTAAAAGTAAGGGAGAAACTCTGTTTTGCTTTAACTCCTTTATCGTTTCAGAAAATTTTTCTATAAATCCGAGCTTTGTAAAAGCTTTTCTGTAGACACTTAATTGGCTTTGATTTTCAAAAAAGAGTTTTCTCAGCAACATTTGCTTACCAATATCGGATAAAGTCACTTCATCCGTTGCATTGACTACCTTGTGTGCCAATCTTTTAAAGCTTACGATTTCAAGACCGATAAATCCTTCCGACTGTAGCTGGCCAATTAACTGCTTCTCTGCTTCAAGTGTAAATTGCTCGGGCACAATCAAAATTGTTTTTTTATTGGTTTGCATGGCTTTCGCAATTTCTGAATAAACTTGGTAGGTCTTTCCTGATTTTGCTTTACCGAAAATTATCCTTAACATGAAATCCTCCTGAAACCGCTTAATTACTCTATTTTACCACCATTTAACAAAGACTTCAAGAAAGCGACTCCCGACTATACAGATGATTCAGCCCGTTGTATAATGATAAAAAGAAATGGAGGCAACTATGAAATTTATACGTCATCTCAGCATAATAATAATTGGCATTGTACTTGTTTTAGATGCATTTTTACTCCCCTTTCAGTTCTTAGCATTTGATGAAGGGTATTACTATAGTTTATTTAAGTCACTTAATGTGCATCAGGTGATTGGTATAGATGAAACAAGCTTAGAGGCAGTTACCCATGCTCTGGTTGCTTACATCGATAACGGAAGTGGCAACGTCACTCTACAGGTACCTATAAATGGTGTTGAAACGCAGTTTTACAATGATAAAGAGATCATTCATCTCACCGATATTCAGAAGCTAGTCACACTTGGCAGACAGTTTTTAATCGGTATGAACCTTTTGATGCTCATCGGTTTTTTCATACTTTGGTGGCAAAACAAAGAAAACAATCGTGCCTTTTTCAAGACGATTTTAAAGCCCTTTAAGCTTAGCTTCTTTCTTACAATTTTAGCCTTAGCAGGACTTTATGCACTTTATTTTGTGGATTTTGATTGGGCATTTACTAAGTTTCACGAAATCTTCTTTACAAACGATCTATGGCTACTAGATCCACGGACTGATCGACTGATTATGCTCATGCCAATTGAATTCTTTACCACCTTTGTGGTCAAATGGCTAACTAATGTTGGCATCGTTTTGGCTGGTTACTGCTTCCTTGGTTTTTTTGCAGCGCGTCGTTTAGAAAATCGATAATATATGAAGATTTTACCCGCATTGTGAATGTGGCTAATTAAAATTATGAGTAAATTAAAAGAGAGTTCAGTTTAAATCAACTGAACTCTCTTTGTTTCTTGAAACTCATAATGAATTTCTATTCTATTTTCTTCTTTTTCTTTTTAAGGTACATGTGCTGATCGACCTCATGTATAACTTCACTGTAATTGACAGTCTCGTAGCCAGCATAAAAGTACTCCCCTGAGGATATCTTATAATGAATCATTTGATCAGAGCTTTCTAGCTTATAGACGAAAATCAAATCGTCCAAGTCCTTTTTCAAGTGCTTCATTTTATCTTTACCTGGTGAAAAAACACAGAATTCGTCTCCACCATATCTGAACAAAAGTTCATCAGGTCCAATCATGTTATTTAGTATGGCCACAAAATCCGCCAGAAGCTTATCACCTGTCATATGCCCATACAGATCGTTCACATGTTTAAAGTCATCGAGATCAATAAAGGTTAATGTGAAGGGCTGCTTTCTAAACAGATGTGTTGCAATTTGATCTTCAAAGTAAGCGCGATTGTATGCGCCAGTCATACGGTCAAAAATCAGAAGATCATTGATTGCCTTTGAACTACTTTTCATCAACGTGCTGGTTTGAGTATACAGTATGGAAATAAATGCAATCGCTAGCCCAACTTCGTTATAAGCACTTGATAGCAAATAAACGACCACAAAAGCAATTGTATAATAACTGACCAACTGAAAATAAGCCAATGGGTTAAAGAACCGATAGGCGCCTTTATCTCCACTAAGGTAAATAACCGTCGTCGTCATTAACGCATTCAAAATAATGAGTCCATAAAGGGTACAGCCTACTAAAGCTGCAGACAATAAGGTTATTTCAAGCGGTATATGCTTTAATACAACGATTGTTATTGCCGACAGTATAATATGTGACGTAATTCCATAGAGCAGCTTAACATTAAAAATACGCTCATTGGATTTGTCACGGTAAACCGCAATAAAACGGTAGATCATATTATATATAATAATTGCAATGTAAACCATTATCAGATCGTATCTCAGAATTGCAAAGGTCACAATTGGTAAAGTAACCGTCGCCTTGTTTGATCCGCCATAGCTTATGTATCCAAATTCAGCAAAAATCAATGCCACCATTATAATTACATAGCTCAAATCGACTTCAAAATTTCCCTTTGACCAAGCAATTGCAAACAATATAGCAGCTGAAGCAGTTAACAAACTCATATAGAACTTAAATACTCTACCCAATTCTTCACCTCATAAATTCACTACCATTTCATTATACATCAATGAGTCAAAATATCCATACAAACAGTCGATAATGAGTCTTAAGTCCTATATAAAGTTGTTCTTTTTTATCAATATTCATATAGCTTATTTTGTTGTTTTATGTTTACCAACGGCACGTAAATCAGTATTATTTACCCATTGATAAATTACACGAAAAAAGAAGCTACAAAATCCACCACAAATAGATTTGTAACTTCTATTACTCTTAATTATTTATATTTCAAACATATACGCTCAGTGAAAAGCCCTATTTCATATATTCTCGCACTTTAAATCCCTTTTCTTCAAGCTTTTTCACGATTTTATCGATGTCAGCGCCTTCTAAGCGAATAGAAATCTCTTGAATGCCCATTACTTCAGTATCTAATAATGCGATATTCGTAATATTGCCGCCATTTTTTGAAATGGTTTCAGCAATCTTAGTTAATACACCTTTAAAATCATCTGTAAGAATCGAAATTTTAGGATCGTGAAGACCATAAATTTTAGTAAGAATTCCAAATAAAGCGTTTTGAGTCACGATACCTAGGAATTCTTCACCATCTCCGACGACAGGAATAAAGCGAAGCTTATCTTTGAAAAAGATTTCAGCAGCTTCTTCAATTAATAAATCGGGTGTTACAGGTGCAACTTTATTATGAATAAAATCAGATACTGGTTTTTTTAAAAAGCCACGTAAATCGGTTTGATCTGATTTAAAAAACATATCATAAATGAATTGTTTGGATAAAAAGCCGATAAACTTTTTATTTTCTGTTACTGGCAAAGATAAAAAACCATTTTCCTCAATTAATTCAATCGCCTTCTTTGCTGAATCAGATGGCTTCAAAACAGTTAATTCCTTTACAGGTGTCATTATTGCCCTAACTCTCATATAATTTCCCCTTTCATCAAGTTGATGTTGTGTCATTATTATATATATTCCCAAACTATTTATACCATAACAATTATATCATTAAAAAACAAAAAATAATAGTTTGCTTTCTTATTAGCACTCTTTATATTTGAGTGCTAAAATGGTATTGACTTTTTTTAAGGGTCGTTTTATCATTATTTTGGAAAGTTTATTTATTTACAAAGGAGTGAGTGTTATGTCAAAAGAAAAAGGTTCTCTTTCCATACACAGTGAAAATATTTTCCCTATAATTAAGAAGTGGCTCTATTCCGATCACGATATTTTTGTAAGAGAGTTAATTTCTAATGCAAGTGATGCAATTACTAAGCTAAAGCAATTGGCTTCAATGAATGAAATCAGCCTTTCGACGTCAACAGGTTATAAGATAGACGTCATTTTAGATGAAGCTGCTAAAACCATTACCTTCTCAGACAATGGAATTGGTATGACCGACGAAGAAATAAAAAAATACATCAATCAAATCGCATTTTCTGGTGCTGAGGATTTTATTGCACAGTACAAGGACAAATCTGATAAGGATCAAATTATAGGCCATTTTGGATTGGGCTTCTATTCTGCTTTTATGGTAGCGGAGCACGTTGAGATTCATACCTTATCCTATAAGGAGGGTGCAAAGCCTGCTTTATGGCGATGCGATGGTGGTACAGAGTTTGAGCTCGAAGCTGGAACCCGTCAAGATAGAGGTACTGAAATCACACTTTATATTGGCGAAGAAGGCATCAGCTTTTTAAACGAATACACACTTAAAAGCACCATAAAAAAATACTGTTCTTTTATGCCGTATGAAATTTTCTTAACCGTAATAGGTAAAGAACCTGAAAAGGACCAAGATGGTAATGCGATTATCGAAGAGCCGAAAGCACTTAATACAACTCAGCCACTTTACACTAAGTCACCATCTGACTGTAGCGACGAAGACTACAAAGCGTTTTATAGAAATACCTTTAACGATTTTAAGGAGCCATTATTCTGGATTCACCTTAATATGGACTATCCTTTTAATCTTAAGGGTATCCTGTATTTCCCAAAATTAAACACGGAATTCGATACGATCGAAGGACAAATCAAGCTCTACAACTCACAGGTTTTTGTTGCAGACAATATCAAAGAGGTTATTCCTGAATTTTTACTGCTCCTAAAAGGAGTCATCGATTGTCCTGATTTACCTTTGAATGTTTCTAGAAGCTTCTTACAAAACGACGGCTTCGTGAAGAAAATTTCAAATTACATTAGCAAAAAGGTGGCCGATAAGCTTGTGGGCTTATCTAAAACGGAGAAAGAAACCTTTGAAGGATTTTGGGAAGACATCAGTCCTTTCATAAAGTTTGGAGGACTTAAAGATGAAAAATTCTACGATTTGGTTAAAGACATTTATCTGTATAAGACGCTAGATAACACCTTTAAAACGTTAGACGAATATCTGGAAAGCATCAAGGAAAAGCATGAAAACAAAGTCTTTTATGTGTCTGATCCAATACAGCAAGCACAATATATTAAGCTGTTTAAAGATCATGACCTAGACGCAGTTATTTTGTCTCATGGAATTGATTCTGCCTTTATTTCGATGTTAGAAAGTAAACGTGAGGGCGTTAGCTTCTCAAGAATTGATGCCGATTTAAACGAACATCTTACTGAGGCAAGCGATACTGAAGATGATAAAAAAGTAGAAAAACAAGAAGCTTTAAAAACACTTTTTGAAAAATCGCTCCATTTAGAAAATATGAAGCTAAAGCTTGAGAACATGAAGACTGACTCAGTCGCTTCTATGGTAGTTCTATCTGAAGAGTCAAGAAGAATGCAGGATATGATGCGTATGTACGGCATGCAGGGATTAGATCCTAATATGTTTAAAACAGAAACAACCCTCATCCTCAACCAAAAGCATCCGCTTGTGAAGCACCTTCAAGATGATAGCATCGCTGATGAAGCTTTAAAAGAGATGATCTGTCAACAGCTTTATGACTTAGCTATGATTAGCCATTCACCACTCTCGCCAGAGGCGATGACATTGTTTATCGAAAGAAGTCAAAAATTAATGCTAAAATTAATTTAGTTGCTTAAGAAATAGCAGAATTTTGCTCTAATCTGAAATATAATTTAAGCCTCCCATAGCAGTGGTTTAGGAATAACTAGTTCTTAAACCACTGCTATGGGAGGCTTTCTCTTGTGTAATAGACTTGTGCAATAGACTTGCGCAATAGACTTGCGCAAATAGTTGGTTTGGCTTATGATTAAACCTAGATAAAATAGAAAAAGAGGCAATTATGAAATTAATTAATCAACTGGGTATCATCATGGCATTTTGGATTGCTGGCGATCTATTGAGCCACTTAATCGACGGAATCGTAAAAATTCCTTCTGCAATAATGGGTATGGTTCTCCTTGCACTTGCGTTAACCACTGGACTTATTAAAGAACATCATATTAAAGAGACAAGTGATTTGCTTTTAAATAATATCTCTTTCTTTTTCGTACCCGCTAGCGTTGGGATATTGGCGCTAACCGGTATGTCTTCATCCATTCTTTTTAAACTGTTCTTCATTTCTGTCGTTTCAACACTTTTGACACTTTTTGTCACGATGTTTGTCACACACTTTCTAATTAAGAGAAGGGGGTAATTATGTTTTCTGAAATCACACAAACACCCGCTTTTGGAATACTGATCAGTATTATTGCCTACAGCATTGGAATTTGGATCAAAAACAAAACGAAAAGCGTCCTTGCAAATCCAATTTTAATTGCAGTTATCATTATTATTGCTTTTCTAAAATTAGCGAACATTCCCTATGCACATTATAAAATTGGCGGCGATGGTATTCATTACTTCTTAGGACCTTTAACGGTCGCTCTTGGACTGATGCTTTATCGCCAAAGAAAAATTATTAAAAGTCACTTTATTAGCCTGCTGATCGGCATCACCTGTGGGGTATTAACCTCATTCTTCTCCATTCTTTTAATGGGAAAATGGTTAGGACTCGATGAGATTATGCTGCGTTCTATGGTGCCAAAATCTATAACGACACCTATGGCGCTCTCTCTTGTGGAGATCAATGGCGGCAATCCTGTCATCACAATTGTCATGGTTATTATTACGGGGATTTTAGGCGCACTGGTTGCCCCTCTTTTTCCAAAATGGTTTCCATTCTTAGATAAAATTGCCGTAGGCGTCGGTATTGGAACTGCCTCACATGGTGTAGGTACCTCTAAAGCAATTGAAATGGGAGAAACAGAAGGCGCACTCAGCAGTACAGCAATCGGCCTAGCTGGCCTACTTACCATCTTACTGGTGCCCCCTTTATTTGTTTTGTTCTATCGTTGATTTTTATCGCAATATCACTGATGATTTCATTTCATAATTAGTCGATCATACGATTGAGTAATGAATCGATGTCTTCTGGTTTTCTAACATAATCAACCAAAGGACGGTCGATATGAGGGATACGTTCCATAAAGCTTGGACTTTCCTCACGATATAGAATGCCAATCGGAATGCCTTCATCCCCGAAGGTTTGAGCCAACTCAAAGGCTTTTACTTTATCGGTCACATCGTGATCGGATGCGATTTCAAACACACGTTCCTTGTACCATTTAAAAGTATTCACTTCATTAAACGAAACACATGGCTGCATAACATCGATAAGGGCATACCCTTTATGATCAAGTGCAGCTTTTATCGTTTTTTGTAAATGCTTTGGATCGCCTGAAAAACTACGAGCTACAAAGGTACAGCCTAGAGAAATCGCCAGTGCTACTGGGTTGAGCGGTTCATGTCGCATTCCATCAAACTGAAGTCTAGTCTTTTGTCCCAGTGCAGTCGTCGGTGAACCTTGACCCTTTGTAAGGCCATAAATTTGATTATCGTGTACAATATGCACCAAATCCAAATTTCGACGTACGTTGTGTAAAAAGTGGTTACCACCCTCGCCATACGTATCACCATCACCTGATGTCACCAGCATTTTAACGCTATTATTTGCCGCTTGCGCGCCCATCGCTGCAGGTAAAGCTCTACCATGCAATGTATTAAGTCCATGTGCGTGGATATAGTGAGGTAGCTTAGCGGCTTGACCGATCCCTGAAACCATTAAAACATCTTGCGGGGTTAACCCTTCCTCATATAAAACCTGATTGATGCTGTCTAGGATACTAAAATTACCACAGCCTGGACACCAGCTTGTCGGATTATTGGTTACAAATGGGTTGTCGTTTTTTACGACGTTTAATTTATTTAGATTGACCATTACGAATCACCTCGAATTCATTCATAATATAGTTTGCTGTAAATGGGCGTCCATCGTATTTATTGATAGAAGCCTGCCATCTGACGCCAGTTTCCATTCTTAAAATCTGTCCAAACTGATTCATTGCATTGCCTTCCACATTGATAATGAAAGGTTTTTTTGAGAGATACGGATCCATAATGGACTCACTTAGTGGAAAGACATCACTAAAGGCAAGTAGTGCAACCTTTTCACCATTCTCAATCAGTGAATCAACGGCCTCTTTCAAAGCGCCATAGGTCGATCCCCAACTGATAAACAGCGTTTCATAATCCTCGGAACCATGGAATAGTGGTGCTTTCGCTTCTGTGCGAATCGCATCCATTCGTTTCATAAATTTGTTTTTGAGTAAAACAGTGGCCTGCTCATCCTCAGTCACATGCCCATAGGGATCATGGACGTGTGAGTCTGTCATGATAATCGTTTCTTTATCAATCCCCGGATATTTTCTACCACCACTGATCGCATCGTAGTCATAGCGTTTATAGTCCTCAACAGGTTCAACCGTTAAATATCGCTCATTGGATAAGGATTTGGTATCAAAAATTGGAATGCTTTGTGTCGAATCAGCCAAGAGCTGGTCCGTCAAAATCACAACCGGTACCTGATACTTATCTGCTAGATTAAAGGCACGGTGAGTTGTATAGAAAGCATCCTCTACGGTTAATGGCGCTAGTACAATTCTAGCAAACTCGCCTTGCGAAGCGGTTACAACAAATGCAAGATCGGCCTGTTCTGTACGTGTTGGTAGTCCGGTAGCAGGTCCTGGTCTTTGAACGTTACAAACGACGAGAGGTGTTTCACTTACAGCGGCAAACCCTAAAGTTTCAACCATAAGCGCAAAGCCTCCACCAGAGGTTCCCGTCATCGCTCTAACGCCATTTGAAGACGCACCAACAGCTGCCATAATCCCTGCATTTTCATCCTCAGTTTGCTCAACAATAATGTTCATTTCTTTTTCATTAGCAGATAGATAGGTCATGATCCCTGTTGAGGGTGCCATTGGATAAGCACTATAAAAGCTAAGACCCGCACTTAATGCACCCAGTGCAACCGCTTGATTGCCATTTACTAAGATTCTTTCAGGTTGCTCTTTACTAAAATCTGCTGTGAGGGTTGCTTTTTCATATCCCCACGTAGCAGCAGCTAAGTTTGAAGCATTGACTTCAGGACGCCATTTTTTATTTGTAATACGCTCTAAATTCGATTCAGTCACACCAAAATACTTTAAAACCCAACCAACAGAGGCCATAGCAAATGCGTTTTTTCCTTTTACCTCATGTGGCATTTCTTCTTTACTAAAAAGAATCGTTTTAACATTGTCATGATTCATTTCACTGATCAACAATCCATCTTCTTTAAGCTGAACAGATGCTAGTTCATGCGCTTCTTTATTTAGCGCGATAAAAATATCGCCTTGCTCTTCTATGGCATATACGGGATCTGAGCTGACGACAATTGTAGAATAGTTATATCCGCCTCTAACACGAGACATATAATTCTTATAAGAATAAATGCTATAGCCTGAATGCTTTAGTATTTTTTCGATAAACATTTCGACGGTATTGATACCTTCACCCGCCGCTCCTGCTACAATAATTGTTTTTTTCATATAGACTCCTTCTGAAGTTTTGCTTCAGGTTTATTTGATATTACATATATACCGCTTAAACTTAAAAATACACAAAAAAACATAAAATTACGAATTGTTCACAATTGATAGTGAATCTCAATTAAAAAAAGTGCTATTGTCGCTTTTATTTGTGACAATAACACTTTTTATTAATCTTTATAAATAAAATTCAAATTAGACATCAGCAATCGTTTGATCAATTTTACTTCTCTGGTTTGCTCTGATTCAGAAATAAAAAGCAATGTAAATACCTCCCAAAGAAAAACCCAACCACCGATAAAAATACCTTCCTTCACAAGTTTAAACAAAATCCCCTCTTCATCCGGCAAATAAAAATAGCCAACAAATAAGAAAATAATAGCCAACACTAGGTAATTCAAAATTTTACGATTCATATTTTGTCTCACCTTTAGCGCACGCTTTAGCTTAAACTGATAGAAGTTTTCATAGGCTTCAATCAGCAATCGCTCCTTTCGCTCATCATATACGTTTTTAGGCAGAAAAAGGTTGATGCTAACCCCGTATTTAAGTGGGATATCCGATGATGAATCGGTTATAAAATCATCAAATTCATCCTCAATATCTCTCCTTTTAAAAGGGGAAGCATCCCATTCGTCATAGACGTCCTCATACGCATCCAAAAGAACGTCAATTTGATACGAATTGTGCTTTGAGTCGTATTTATATACTTCTTGGTAAAATCGTTTCAACTGCCTCATACAGTCTCCTAAAGGGCAAAATTACCATCCTTGAACACTTGCACCTTTTCTCCATTCGCTTTCACACCTACGATTGATAAATCTTTCGTACCTACCATAAAGTCTTCATGTGTAATCGAATCGTTGATGCCATTTGCTAGCAGCGTTGCTTGATCCATTTGATCGCCACCTTTAATGGAAACCGGATAAGCTTTACCAAGTGCTAAATGACAAGATGCATTTTCATCAAATAATGTATTATAGAATAATATACCCATATTTGAAATTGGACTATCATATTGGACAAGTGCAACCTCACCTAAATATGATGCCCCCTCATCGGTTTCAAGAAGTCTTTTTAGCTGCTCATAGCCTATTTTAGCAGAGTAATCCACAACCTTGCCGTCCTTAAAGGTAAGCTCAAAACCATCAATAAGGCTGCCGTTAAAGTTAAGTGGCATAGAGCTGACCACTCTCCCATTGACGCCATCTCTCTTAGGCGCAGTAAATACTTCCTCAGTAGGCATATTGGCAATAAACTCATGACCATCAGGTGTCAAATCAGAACCACCAAGCCATAGATGGCCTTCAGGAAGCTCGATTAGTAAATCTGTTCCCAAGCTATTTGTATAATGTAAGGATTTAAAGTTCATGTCATTGAGTAAATCCATTTGTCTTTTTAAATTTTGTTTGTGTGTGTTCCATGAAGCCACAGGATCTGGTTCGTTAACACGAACCGCTTCATAAATCGCTTCCCAAAGCTTTTCCATAGCTTCAGCCTCTGTTACATCAGGGAAAACCTTTTTTGCCCATGCAGGCGTTGGTACAGACGCCACACACCAAACATTTTCATTGTTCATCAACCGATCTCTATATTCAGAAACCTCTGCACTAAATGCTCTTGAAAACTTTTGAATTCTTACAGGATCTACATCTTTAAAGTTCTCAGGATCTGATGCTGAGATGGTTAAAAATGCTGCATCTTGTCTTACATAGGAAAGATAAAACTCCTTTTGCCATGATGGTAAGGTTTCAAACAATGCCTCCGGTCCTTTCAGATAACGGATTCTTGAATAAACCTCATCACTCCAGCTGATAACGACGTCTTTTGCACCCACTTCAAAACCTATGTCTACGATTTCTCTTGCAAATTCAGCGCATTCAATTGGAGAACGAACGACAAGAATTTGATCCTTTTTGAGGTTGATTCCTGTCTTAACTAACAACTCTGCATATTTTCTTAATTTCATTCTATCACCTCATAGTAAAATTCTCGACCATCGCACCTATGCATTTCAATACTATGAATAGTCATGACCTGTCTACCAAAAAACAGTCCTAAATCATATCCGACATGATCAGCTATTCATATTTATCAAACAAAAAAAGAATTAGGAAACGATGTCCTAATTCATGTTAACACATTAAAAACGCTCTTTACAAATATTTTTATACGTTTTCTAATAGTTTTTATATAAAGGGCTCTAAAATTCGATTTACTTCACCCAGATGCTCCTGTAAAGCTTCTAGTGTAGGTTCATCAAGCTGTTCAAATTGCTCTTTTAAATACAAAACGGCATATTGCTTATGCTTTTCGACTTGCTTTTTACCACTTGCGGTCAACGAAATATGAACCACGCGTCTATCCTTCTTTGAAGGCTGTCGTTTGAGATAGCCCAACTTAATCAACTTGTCCACCAGAGGTGTTAAGTTAGAATTTATTACATGGATCTCTCGACTGATTTCAGACATGGTCAATTGCTTGTTCTTTGATAGTAGAAGTAAAATTTGTACATGTGAAGGATATAAATCATCCAGCTTATACAATTCACTTTCTCTCAGTATTTTTTTATTTAGTAAAGGTACTAAAATCAAAAAATCACTTAAAATGCGTTCAATCATTTCTTCTCTCACACTTTTCACTCCTTCCGCTTTATTTCCCCATCTCAAACATGACTTTATGATAGCCCTTTTTGTCTTAATAGCGTCATTTTTTATATATATACCAAGATATCCGTTATTCAATAATAATAATCATCTTTTTTTAAAAAAACACAAAAAAACTTGCTCAAAATGTGCAAGTTTTTGTTTTTATCCTTAGGAATGGTATTTTTATGGCTTTATTTCTAGTTGAATCGGTATTCCAAACGCATAAAAGTTGGTTCTAGGCTTGATGGTTAGAGTCTTGCCACTGAATATTTGCTCGCGCTCAGTCTCCCAGGAGATGTTTGATAGATTTTGAATTCCCCAGATACGGGGATTCTTAGGATGCTGAACGACCTTTCCAACTGGAAAATCCACCGATGAAATCATTGGCAATATTTGATGCAGGTAGATATATGAATTGTGAAATAACTCATAGGTACCATTTGCACCCTTAAAGCTAACCGTAGGCGCAACCTTGTCGTACCCATTTTCAAAAATATACTTACATTGCTTATAATCGTATCTCAAACTTCTTTGTAATTCTATGAGACGCTCCTTAATGTCTTTCCTGCTTGTAGCCATAAAGGATATCCCAACTAACTGCTGTATCAGCTGCAAAATTCGTTCACTGGACATTGGCAGTCGATCACCACCGCCTATGGTATTTATCGCTTCTTCAGAATCAAGAAACAATCGTTTCAGCGTTATAAATCTTGGTAAAAGATCACAACACTTTTGGAAGTAATGCTCCAAATTAATAGCAGCCTCTATGCGCTTGTTTAGCCCTCCTATTAGGCTAGTCAAAAACGGCTGGCATTCCATTGGCATCTGCTCAAACCAAGTGTGAATTGACTCAGCAAATGGCGATTTCAAAAGCTCGTCGTTATAGCAAACAATAGCAGTGGTATCATCATGAGAATACTGACTTGCGGTCTGAACGAGAGAATTGAGTGTTTCTTCTAAAGCCATACTCGATGCTAGCTCTCTATAAAAGGAAACATCGTCATAGAACCCGCTTGGATAAGCGTTTTCAACACCGTCAGAAGATAAACCTAAAAGTCTTACCTTCTCATTTAATTCGCTTACAGTCACTTTCATTTCGATCCAAGCATTCTCTTGAATCATGGACGCGGTTTCACTAAATGAGAAGCGATCATCTCTTGCTGTTGGAAAATAAACGTCGCCACTTTCATATACAACAGCAATTTTACCATCGCCAATCTGCAAAGTAGCAATCCATTCAGGCGATAGTATAGCTACTAAAAGCGTACATCCAAATTGCTCGATGGACTGAAAATTTGGATCTTTTAAAATCTCGTTAATCCATTTGGCCTGCAGTGACATAGATAGTCTCTCTTCTATATCGAATTGAATTTGGTCAAGTGTTGTTTCTTTTGAAATATGCTGAAGATACTCTCTAAAGACTTCTAAAGCAACTGTCACCGCGTAATTAGCGCCTAAATGACTAAATGTATATTTTTCAGACCCATGACCATCGCTGAGTGCCAATATTTTAAACTCACCTACAGTAAGGCTATCGCATGCATCCTGATTGGGTTTATTAGCAGTGAGTGGTTTATCTCCCTTAACAGTTGCCTTAGCGACTTGATAGCCTACCAATCTACCTCTTCTAGTACATCCTCAGATGAGACGACTGGAGGAGGAGGCAGCATACCTTTCATTGGGTTGATTGACGCGTTTGAGGCAGCTGTTGAAGCCCATCTAATAAAGTTCTTCAGTTCAGCTGCGTTTTTTGCCTTAAGGGGCTTTAACTCACCTCTAAAGCTATCTCCAATGAATTCTTGAAGCACATCCATATCGGTCTCCGAGCCAATTGCTATAGAAATTCTAATCGCTTTACTTCCCCATTTTGTCGCCTTTAACTTTTTAAGTCCAGCCTCATAATCGTCGGTTGGCATGCCATCAGAAAGTAAAATCATAACTGGCTGATAGCCTCTTTCTCCCTGAAAATCACCTGATAATTTTTCTGCAAGAAGTTCAAACCCTCTTCCCATGTCTGTAACCCCTTTTGTCGTAATGTTATCCCATGTGAAGTCTCTTACATCTACATTCTTTGTAAGCCATCTTGCACCCGTTGAAAAAGACAACGCATGTACCTTGATTGAGCCTTCTGCTTCTCTAGCGATTTCACGAATATGGGGAATTGCTTCTCTTATAGCATTATTAAGGGTTTCAACCTTGCCGCCATAGCTCATTGAATCCGATGCATCTATTAAAAAGAACAGATGTAAATCTCTATTGCCCATGTTGCCTTCTCTTTCGTACATAATTGTACCTCCCATTATTTGATTTGTGTTGCAGCTCTAACTGCACATTGCTTGTCACCCATATATATTTCAAGGCCTTCTTTAATTGGAACAATACCGTCTTTGGTAAGCTCTTTTATCTGGCCATCTTTACCTTCATAACGCCATACATCCTCAGATAGATTTTTTAGTCCCCAAATTTCAGGATGTCTTGGATGAACCTCAACCTTGAGATATGGCGTTTCGTAGTCCATAAAGTTCTCAGCCTCAATCTGTCCTCGAGTGACCAGTGTATCGTGATTGAGTAATAAAATTCTAGAACCGATTTTTATCCTTGGTGGAATTAGCGTTGCACGTTTGCCGCAGCTTGGACAAACGGTTTTCTGTATAGTTTCTCTGTCATAAAACAGCTGACTGCCGCAGTGGTAGCAGTACATCAAATTGGATTTTAGTGAAAGTAAGTCTTGTATCCATATACTTTCACGCACCCTGCTGTTTGGATCATGTAAACCAATAGTGAATGCTTCTATGAAGCGATTCTTTAAAAAAGCTGGATAGTGATACCAATAGGCCTCTGCCATATCTTTTTTTCCCTTAACAGGTCGGTTGGTTGCGTCTATAGGATCGTAGATGAATATTGGATTATGTCCATACAAATCCACAAGCGATTCATAATCAGCAATTTCAATTTCATATTCCTTTTTTCCTTGTAAAGGGTGCTGTAAATTTAACATTCTAAATAGCACTACTGCTAGTGAGAACAGATCTGTCTGTGAGCTCGGTGGCGCTTCGCCCTTAACGACCTCAGGAGCCATAAATCCCTGCGTTCCCCATATATCTGAGCTACTGGTAAGATTATCAAAGGTTACATTATCGTTATCACAAATCAGGACATCCCCTGTTGCAAAGTCCACGAATAGGTTACCAAAGGAGATATCTCTATAGCACATTCCAGTCAGGTGCAAGTCATAAAATCCGCTTGCCATTTGAATACAAGCCTCAATAATAGGCTCCATACGTTTCACCTTTATTTCACCACTGAAATAATGCGCTAGCTTCGTATACTTTTTAGTATCAATTAATGGCATGATATAACCAAAATTATCCTTAGACTCACCTTCAACTAGCATAATCGGCCATATAAATCGGTCACTGGGTGCACCCTTTAATGCCAATTGTTCAATCGCATGATATTGCTCGGTAGTTGATGCTTGACGACTGTACCATTTAAGTGCAAATTGCTCGCCGTCACTGGTAACGAGGTACACATTACCCTGACCGCCGCCGCCGATTTCCTTTAAAACTCTAAATCGTCGATCTGTACCAGATACATAGTCGCCTGGGTTTAAATAATCCGACATAAGCGCCTCCTTTTTCTCATAATTTGTTGCTCTATCTTTTGAACTCTTTTTTGAAGCTAAATTGCTGCTCATTTGATTTTGATTTTTTATAGCTTGCCCTTGCTGCGTTACTATTTTCATAAGACCACCTTTGATAAGATAAGATATTGCGCACCTAACCAAAGCCCTGTCATTAGGTAATATGGAAGCAGTGATCGATATGCGGTATATTCCTTAGCCCCCTTGGGTAAATGCATTGCGTAAAAGCCTAGAATCAAAAAAGATAGAAATAGGCAAACACCAATGCCAAACTGAACCACTGTAAAATAGGCTGGAAGCTTCGAAGAAAGCGCCGTTAAAATCACCTCTATACCCAAAAGCACTAGAGGATAAAATCCAAGTATGTTTAACTTTTTAACCTTATTAACTACAAAAGGCGCTAGTGTCATTACACCACTTATAATCAATAGGGAAATGACATTTGGTTCAAATGCGATTGGCCAACTAAAAAACTGATCTAAAATTGCTATCGTTCCCACAACCGCACCATGATTTGACAAAAGTGTATAATAGCCAATTGGTATCGCCATTAATAAAAAGAGATATGAAATCAAATTGCGTTTATTTCTAACCCATTTTTTACGGCTTATTCTCTGTCCAGGAACGGCTTTATCTGCGGGCTTAACCTCTAAATTTAGCGGTGTACTTTGATTGAGCTGGATTTTACCTTCTGGCTGTTCTGTGTTTAAATTAGTTGATGGCTCGGACTGAAGGTGCTTCTTAGAAAAATTGCCCTGAGTCTGTACTGCAGATACAATTTTTAGAGCGGGTGTGTTTTGACGTGTCACCTTACTAAAAGCTTTTGCCTTCATAATCAACCTTATGGTATTTAAACTTTCTTCTAAAACAAATCCATACTCTTTAGAAAATGCTTGCGCCATTTTTTCAATTTTGGGATCATTGCCTTGATCTCTTTTGAGTTTATCAATTTGATCAATATAGCCTGCCTTCGCAAGTAGCTCCAATCGCATTTTTAATCCATTTTCATATGGGATAAAGTCGTTGAGGAGACCAACGAACTTCTTGGTTTTAAGTTCACTTGAGTCGCATGCGTCAAGCGCCGCTTTGATTTTTTCAACAATTTCATTTTCGCTTATTTGTCTAGGCTTAAAACTGAGCATCTTCTCACCTCGTCTTTCTATACTTACTATAAATCAACTCCTATTTTGCTTCTACATGAGTGAGTTTAGTATTGATTTAATATTTTCTAACAGCTTTCTAATCAAATCCTTACTTTTATACTAAATACAAAACCAGAAGGCTTATCAGGTAAAATTTAGATAAAAAAAACCTGCGGTAACTGTCATGAGGACAATAACCACAGGCTATGACTTTTGTTTTATTAAATAAGATAACTATTTGGTTTCAAAGCTTAGCTTTCCAGCTGAGACACCTATTTTAAGATAGGTCAAGCTCGTATCGCTTGATGGAATCTTAATAACCGTTGCACCACTTACTCTAGTAAAGTTATAGGTTGCATTTGAAGTTGTAAACAACACAGCTACATCAATTCCTCGATCTGTAAGTGCTTTGACTTGTTCAAAGAAGAGGTCTTGTTCAAGTGAATCTGTAAACGAATAGACATCATTCATTAAGATTACCACGGGTTTTTTTACGCTTCCGTTAACAAATGTACTGAGCTTTGACCACTGTGTGTAATCGCTTTTACGAATACTATTATTATTGTTCACCATCGTTACTAGGGTAAAACCATTCATATCTTTAATACCAAAGCTATTTGATGGTGACACAAATGAATTCCCACTGTTTTTAATCAAGGCATCAACCGTTTTGCTTCCTTTTGCCTTAACTAGGAATTGCGTAATTGATGTCGCGCCACTTGTGAGCTTATAATCAGAGGCTACTTTAACTCGGGTTACATCCGCTGGTACAGAAACACTAAGCGCTTTACTTTGGTAAGCCTCGATGTTATCAAACTGAATGTATCCAGCATCTTGCTTTGTAGCATCCGTCTCAACTAAATAGAGACGCTCTAGAGTAATAGGACCAACGAGCTCCTTAGGAAAAGCGATAGAAATATACTTCCAGCCCTTCCAGTCAACCTTACTTGCCAAGGTAAGATTACTTGAAACACCGTTTGCATCAACTACTTTTGCTCTTAACCAATGACTATTGGCCTCATCACCTAGCACCCAAAGACCGAAGCCTTGTGCATCCTTAGCAAATGCAATTGGTTTGTTTAATATTAAATAGGCTGCCCTAGTGTCCGTTGACTTTGTAAAATCATAGGTCAATAAACCAGATTTTCCAAATTTCGAATTTGCGGAGGTTTCCTGATAGATGCCTGTAACCGTCAATGGGTAGCCGCTAAAGGTCCCTGTTGCACTCTCGAAATCTGCATATAGAAGCTTTTCAACACCTGCACCAACAGCAACAAACGCTTTAAGTCCGTCGTATTCAAAAGTTATATAGCCCTCCTTAACCGTTTGAGGTGCCTTAAAAATACCTGTATCAGAACTAAAACTACCAACTGATGCATCCAATGTCGCCTTAATTGATTTTGAAGAAATTGTAATTTGCTGGCCCTCGTCTGTAATTACTGAGAAGTACAGCTGCTTTTCTTGACCTGCCTCTGGTTTGATAACAGACGAAGAAATAATCAGTTTAACCGCATTTTTTTTAACTTCGATTGGATATTCAGCAATCTGATCACCGTAGCTTGCAACAATTGTTCCCTTTCCAAGAGCTGTCGGTGTGAAAAACCCTTTTTCAAAGGTTCCAGTGACACCGGTTACTGACCATTTAATCTTGTCTGTGTCAACCGTCATTGGATTATAATTCGAATCACTTGCAAGCAGACTAATTGCCATCTTCTCGTTTAAAAGCATTGCACTCGACTTAAGCCCGATCTGGATTTGTCTAAGCACTGGATTGTCTACAAGTATCTTACGTATCGCTAAGCCAGTATACATTTTTCTTTCAACCTGATCTGACGGATAGTTTACAGTCCCAATCGTGCCAGTAAAGGGAGATGTCGTGACCATTTGAGTTGAGCCACCACCGTCTAAGTTTATCGCTTCATATGCGCCTAACTGAATCAAGAGCTTTGCAAGTTCTGTTTGCGTTACACCACGATAGGAAGACGTTCTACCATCTACAGTAACCAATATGATATGCTTGCGATCTTTGGTGATTCCAAGTCCTGTTCGTGGATGTACACCTGTAATATTTTGAGTAAATGGATCTAAAACCTTCCCATCCTTAACAAGCTGCGTACCACCGCCAACGCTTAGATCCAAATATCTAAAATTGACATCATATTTAACGGTTATCGCATCGCCTACTTTAAACTTACTACTCATTTCAGCAATGTCAGTTCCAACAGATGCGAGTACAAATCCATTTGTAGGAATTGCAAATGGCTCACCTGATCTTCTAATTTCTTTAATAACGCCATCCTGTACAAGGATTTCTAATATATCCGCACCAAGTGTCTTACCATATGATTTTGCTGCAAAGGTACTGTCAAACATAATCGTTCTGTTGTACGCAAGATAAGGCTTATTGATATAACTTAGCGTTTTAGAATACGTACTATTGCTCACGATATTTTTAGGCGTGTTGATATAAGCGACATAGGGAATACCGGTTCCCGAAATGTTAAACGATGCAAAATCAGGGTAACCAATGCTTGTACTTAATATTTCACCATCTCTAACCAAGGTTCCCATGGTTGTGTTATTGCTCGTATCAAAAAAATCACTATTAATCGCTGCAACAATTGTTTTATCATCATTGTTCTTTTTAACCAGGTTGGTCAAAGTATCTCTTGAAGAGAAATAAGTATCCGTAACAACTGTCATGTCGACATTTTTTTCAAGATCAATACGAAGGATATTCATATTAATCCAACCTTCATCTGTATATATCTTGAGATTTTCATGCGTCATGCCATCTGCGTACGCAGTCTCACCTGTTGTCTTTTCCAATATTTTGTTATATGCCATGCTCGGTAAGCTCACCACACCCATCGCAAATGAAAGCAAAGCAATCGCGGCAGTTACCTTAATTTTTTTCTTCATGAAATTCTCCTTTTGTCTGTAAAAACTGATAGGTCGCAATTGCTATCATTATACTAGAAACATATTGCACCCACATGTTAATTGAATTAAAATCAGATGACAAATTTAGTAAGTTATTGTCATATTTCTTTATAAAATCGTTATTTCGCACTTTAATATGAAATACGCTATAATAAAGTTAGCACGAAGATCATTTAAAGGGGTATATCATGAAAATTAGAACCAAATTTATCATATCTTTAATATTATTGGTATTATTGCCTGCTATTTTCACTCTATTTATCACCAATAATTTCTTTAGTGAAAATTTAGATTTCGTGCATTTTTTTGATACCTATTACGATATCTTTAACAACTTTTCTGAGATATCCTCTGAGTTTGAAACCTATGTAACACCTTATTCTAACTCACCAGACTACTTTTTGACGGACGACTTTAAGCAATATGCCTACGAAAATTTTAACACTGCCTTTCTCAGTGTAGAAGTTTATGATAACAATATTTTAACCTTTACCACATATAGTGATGAAATTAATCATCTGAATTGGATTGAACGTCAGCTCTTTAAACGTTTATCATCAGATCAACCCATGGTAAAATATTCTTTGATGCACCAGCATTACGAAACCTTGACCTCAGGTACGATTGATATAAAGCTAATAATTGATAGTTCAAGACTTGAGCTTGCCTATAAGGTATTTGAAAAAGTATTCTTTATTCTATATGGCGCATTTAATCTCTTATTACTTGCAATCTTGCTCTCCTGGATTTCGAATCCAATCAAACGCGCAATTAAGCGTTTGACCTATACGACCAATGAAATTAGAAGAGGTAACCTTAGTGCAAGACTCTCCTATGAGGACGAGGATGATTTCTTTGATCTTGCTAAAAGTGTGGAAAGCATGCGAGAATCGCTAGAGCTTTCTGTAGAGAAACAGCATCGTCTAGAAATTGAAAAAAAGGAGCTCATCGCAAACATTTCACATGATTTGAGAACGCCTATAACCTCCATCAGAGGATACGTTCAGGGCTTAAAGGACGGTGTCGCTCGGACCGAAGAAACACAACGAGAATACCTCGAAACCATCGAATCTAAAACCTACATGATCGAAAGTTTGCTCAATGACCTACTCGACATCACAAGATATGATACAAACACCATAAAGCTCAATAAACAAGTGGTAAATCTGAAGGACTTCCTAATGGACTGTGTCGATGAACTAGAAAGTGATGTTACTAAAATTGGCGGCAAGCTATCGCTTCATTTTATTATTAAGGATACCCAAATTGAGGTTGATCCTGAAAAGCTCATGCGTGTCTTTATCAACATCATTGAAAACTCAATAAAGTACAGGAGCGATCAACCTCTTGAGGTGGTAATCCTAGCCAATCAGGACGACGATGGCGTCTTTATCAACGTTTCTGATAATGGCATTGGTGTAAAGGAAGAAGATTTATCAAAAATATTTGACCGCTTTTTCAGAAGTGATAAATCTAGAAACCTAGATATTATGGGCAGCGGGATTGGTTTAAGTATCTGTCGCGAGATTATTGTAGCACACGGCGGCAAAATAAATGCCTTCGGTAATGACTCAAATGGATTGACGTTATCAATACGCTTAAAGGCTCATGAGAATAAATAATATAAATTCGGCAACTCGTCGAATTAAACTTAGAAAGAGGCAAATATGGAAAAAATACTGGTAATAGAAGACGATAAAAGCATCGCTAGGCTTCAACGTGATTACCTTGAAATCAACGGTTATGAAGTCGTCATCGAATCCACTGGAGACATTACAAAAATCATTCCCTTACTTGAAGGCGTTTCGTTGGTCATACTCGATCTCATGCTTCCAAGTGGTGATGGTATTGAAATTTGCAAGCGTATCCAATCATTAAAGGATATGCCAATTATCATTGTATCTGCTAAAAATCAAGATATGGACATCGTATTAGGATTAGGCGTTGGGGCAGACGATTATATGACAAAACCCTTTAGCACCAATGAGCTAATTGCCAGAGTGAAAGCGCAGCTTAGACGCTATGGTAAAATGAAGAGTGCCGGTTCAACCACATTTGATGACGCTAATATCGTTATTAGAGAGTTCACGATTAATGAAATGACCAAAACCTTTTCAGTAGGTGGTGACCCTTTAGAATTGACACCTAAGGAATTTGAAATCATTCTCCTACTAGCCAAGAACCGTGGCCGCGTCTTTTCGAAGGAAGAAATCTATGAACGCGTATGGAAGTTCGATTCACTTGGTGATGCTTTTACAGTAACGGTTCACGTCAAACGTATCCGCGAAAAAATTGAAGTCCATTCACCAAATACACCTCTGATCGAAACGGTTTGGGGTGTTGGCTATAAAATCATTTAGTTGACAGCTTCATATTAATTGCGTACAATTAAATTGACCTAATAAATTAGGTCAAAGGAGTACGCGATGAACTATGATGCTTTAAAACTTAAAAATCAATTGTGTTTTCCGCTTTACGCGGTTTCAAAAGAAGTCACTCGACTATATAAACCTTTTTTGGACCCACTTGGACTAACCTACACGCAATACATAACCATGATGGCGTTGTGGGAAACTGATGGTATCAATGTTAAATCACTTGGAGAGCGTCTTTTCTTAGATTCTGGTACATTGACTCCGCTGCTTAAAAAGCTTGAGGCTCAAGGCCTCGTTAAGCGTACGAGATCAAAGGACAACGAGCGGAATGTTTTTATCACTTTGACAGAAGCTGGATGGCAGCTTAGAGAAAGTGCCATTAAAGTCCCTGAACAGTTGATCAAATGCTTAAAAATTGAAGCGGATGATGCACAGGTTCTCTACAGAATTCTCAATAAGCTACTGGATCAGGGTATTCAAACTGAGGTTAAATAGGATTAACTTAATTATCAAACTGAAAAACTGCTTCCCGTCTTTTTGACGAGAAGCAGTTTCTTTTTATAGTCGCCTTCTCACAGAAAATAAAGTCTGAAAGGCATTTGTCTGAGAATTTTTTTATTTTAGTATTTTTTTTATCAGGCCAACCTTATTTTTATACGGCGGATAGGTTAAATGATTGCTTAATTTAGTACTTCTTTTTAGTATGGCCTTTTTATGAGTAAAGGTCCTAAAGCTATCCTTGCCATGATATGAGCCCATCCCAGAATGACCTACACCTCCAAAAGGTAAAAATGGCGTTGCGACGTGAAGAAGTGTATCATTAATACACCCACCGCCAAATCTAAGATTGTCAACCACGTAGTTTTGAACCAACTGATCCTCGCTAAAGAGATACAACGCTAGAGGTTTTTCTCCTCGAGAAACAGTATCTATTACATTTTCAAGTGAATCATAGGTCAGGATCGGCAATATCGGTCCAAAAATTTCATCCTGCATCACTTGATCTGACCAAGTAACTTCAGTCATAACCGTTGGCGCAAAGTATCTCTGTGTCAAATCGTATTGACCACCATGTATGACTTTGTCATGATCAAGTAAATCAATTAAGCGGTGCATGGCTTTTTCGTTAACAATCCTGCCATAATCGGGACTTTGTATCGGTAAAGGTCCATAAAAATCTAGAATGGTATTCAAAAGGTGTGCCTTAAAGGCTTCACTTACCTCTTTATGAACGTAAACATAATCAGGTGCAATGCAGGTTTGTCCCGCATTTGAAAACTTACCCCATGCGATTCGAAGAGCTGCAACCTTAAGGTTTGCATCCTTATGAACAATTGCAGGACTTTTCCCACCTAATTCAAGCGTTACAGGGATTAAATTCTCTGCAGCCGCCTTCATAACCACCTTGCCTACATTGGGACTTCCGGTAAAGAAAATATAGTCAAATCTCAATTTTAACAAGGCTTCATTGACAGCTCTTCCTCCGGTAATCACTGCAACATATTCAGGCTCGAAATACGCTTCAATCATTTCTTTAACCACTTTTTCAACATTTGGCGTATAATCAGAAGGCTTAAGTACAGCTGTATTTCCAGCTGAAAGGGCACCAATTAAAGGTTCCACTAATAACTGAAAAGGATAATTGAAAGGTGCGATAATTAACACAGCTCCATACGGATCGTATTTGACCTCACCTGATCCTGGCTGTAGGTAAAAGGGTAGTCGAATGCTTGGCTCCTTACTCCACTTTTCCAAGTGCTTCACCGTATGTTCTATACTGTGTAGTACATAGCCGATCTCTGTTGAATAGGCCTCAAACTCTGATTTACCGAGGTCAATGTATAATGCCTGTGTCAATTTTTTTTCGAAGACCTGAACAGCTTCTCTTAGTTTTTCTAATTGCTTGATTCTAAAAGGGATAGGGCGCGTCGCACCACTACGGAAGTATTCATTTTGTTTTAATAGTATTTGTTCCACTGTATGACCTCCTTATTTGAATCCATTACCTCATTTATGCCCTATTTTTCTAGGGATTAACCTGATTGATGATATTTCCTTCTAGAAAGGCTTTCAAATTATCTACTGCAATACCGAGTAATCTGCCTCTTGCTTCAACAGGTGCCCATGCAATGTGAGGTGTAATATGACAGTTTGGGATATCATAAAGTGGACTTCTCTCTTTTGGTGGTTCTACCGCCATTACGTCTAGTCCAGCTGCATAAACCTTGCCACTTTTAAAAGCAGCCACTAGCGCGGACTCATCTATCAATGGGCCTCGAGAGGTATTGATGATGATAACACCCTCTTTCATCTTTGAAAAGGCATCATGATTTAAAATGTTTCTCGTCTCATCCGTCAATGGGCAATGTAAGCTGATCACATCTGAAGATGCCAATAATTGGTCAAATGAAACATAATCAAAGTCACCACCTATAAGCTCTGGCTTAGGTCTTGGGGTATATGCGATAATGCGCATACCAAACGCCCTTGCAATTTTTGCGGTTTCAACACCTATTCGACCAGTGCCGATAATCCCCAACGTTTTCCCAGCAAGCTCAATCAATCTTTGATTCCAATAGCAAAAATCAGCCTGTCGGTTCCACTTACCTTCGCGAACCGAAGCGACATGATCGGGTATATGATGACAAATTTCAAGCAGATGGGCGAAAACAAATTGCGCAACCGCCTGTGTGCCATAGGAGGGTACATTTGTAACGACAATCCCCTTCTCTTTTGCGTAATCCACGTCGACAATGTTAAAGCCCGTTGCCAACACCCCTATATATTTAAGGCTAGGAAGCTGATCGATGGTTTCTTTGCGAATTAAGGTTTTATTTGTAAAGAGAATCTCTGCTTCAAGACTTCTTTCCACCACTTGCTCTCGTTCAGTTCGCTCATAAATTGTAACTTCACCTAATGCCTTTAAAGGCTCCCACGATAAATCACCAGGGTTCAATGTTCTGCCATCTAATACGACTATTTTCATAAGATCTCCTTCCCAAAAAAAGTTTGCGTCAATTATCTTTCGAAACTCGCTTCAGTAAATTATAAAAAATCCTGATTTCAACTTGTCACATCGTACAGAAGAAATCAGGATATATTACTTATTAACGATTGATAACCGTTTTACCACTGTAAGTGATAGAGCGCTCTACTAAAACGTCCATCGCATCGATAACTACGGTTCTAATGCTTTCACTAATTGGAATTAATGAAAGCTCTGTACATGCTAATATGACACAATCACAGGCATACTCACCCATCATTGTTGCCACAATGGTTTCAAAATTAGACACATCAGCGAAGCAATCCGCTTTAATATCATAAATGGTCTTCATGACAGACTCCTGAAGTGCGCCCTCTGGTTTGACAAAGATTAATCCTTCCTCCAGACACGCATTTTCATAGGTTTTCGCATGAATGGTGCCATTCGTCGCAAGAATCCCTACTCGTTTTCCCGCACCAAATCGGTTTTTAATTTCAATAGCGGTTTCTTCCACCATATCGATAATATGCACTTTCGTCATTGCCTTCATTTGAGGCATAAAATAATGAGAGGTGTTGCATGGAATCGCTATATGCTGTACGCCGATTTGCTCGAGTAAGGCGATATCTTTACCGATTTGATCTAAGAAGCCTTCATATTGACCTGATAAAATCGCTTGTGTGCGATCCTGCATCGTCGCATGACTGAGAACAATCATATCCAAATGATCCTGATCCTTAGTGGCATCTGTTTTTTCAATTATGCGCTCATAATAGACAGAGGTTGCAAGAGGACCCATACCGCCTATTACACCTAAAGTGTAATTACTCATTATCTAACTCCTTAACGATCATCGCTCTTGAGCCCAAGCTCTCAAAGCTAGCAAATAAAGTCGCTTTATCGTAAATCATATTGCCTTGTAGTGGGTCCATCACATAAAGTTGATCCCCCACATAGCCATAAATCACCATACAATGAAGATTTGTCGCAGCACTAAAATAAGAATCATCTGCTTCAAGATACCAGCCATAGCCATAGTTTGCAAGGCTTAAATCTCTAGTCGCCCAAATGCCAACAGGATGACCAGATGCAACATACGACATAATCTGTTCTTCTGAGCTCCCAGTTAAATCAAGCGCCTCATAGCTAGCATTTTGATCGCGAAGATATGCATTAGCGGCTTGAACGGTCGGTGCTGCATAGACGAACCACCCTGCTGGATCTGCTGGATCTCCTGAAAATGCTTTGTTTGGATCGGCTCCATAAAGCTTGCCATTTTTCTTGAAAAATGGTGATTTAGGTAAATAATCATTTGATAAAGTTACTTTATCGATATCAAACTTATAAAAATTTAGTATAGAGGTTAATGCAGTAATTTCACACCCATTAGGTAATTCTGGTTTTTGAAGGAGCTCAGGTAAATTGAGCGTCATATCAGTAACAGTCGCTTGCCCTAGATCATCAATCGTATAATTGACCACATAAGGATTAACGACTTCGTTCATATGGAGCTCCATAATCGGTGCAGCCATTTCAAAAACAATCGCTTCCTGATTCACTTCGAATGGATCAACGGATTCAGTTTGAACTAAGCTATAGGCTTGGCGATAATCTACTTTGAGGGTCATCGCAGTTCCGTCAGAACCGGTTGTCACTGTATCTAGGACCTCATTGGTTATTGCATCTCTTAATTCAAATGTCAAGCCAGCCAAGCCCTTGCCACTCTTTGAGTCCTCTGCAACCACTTTCACGCTTCCCTGTTCTTCTTTTCCAGTTATCAAATTAATCGCTTTATCAACAATTTCTTTAATTGCTTTTCGATCTACAGTTTCATCAAATTTTGCAATGACACGAGGATCATTAGGTTTTATGCCGATATCATCTGGTATTTTTCCCTTCAATAGCCCTATATCAATTAAAACGCCACTATTGTAAACCATAGTTCCAGCTAAAACAATCGCCAAAATAATAATGATTGCTTTAAATGGAAAAGGATTTCTATTTCTTCTCATTGTGATCTTCTCCTTACTTTATCCATTTCTAAGTAGTTTGATTTTAAGTCTTTGAAGTCTTGGATAGACCTCAGTAAACAAATTATAGATAATGGGCTTATAAACCTTATCGATTTCTCCAATAAGTTCAGTTACCCCTTCTTCACGACAAAAGCCCTCTTTAAACTTATATAGGCCATCCTCTTTGTTGAGTTCAAATACGCCACCAAAGTCATATCGTTTGATACCGGTCTCAAGTCCCCATAAGATCATTTCCCATTGCATTAGGTAATTGGGCATCAAGTTGCGTTTCTCGTTTGAGCTGGCACCATAGATGTACCAGAGCTTATCGCCATAATGAATACCGATTGCACCCGATAAGACATCGCCCTCATGTTCAGTGAGATAGATGCGAATGTTACCTTCAAATGCCTTCATCATCGCCTCGAAGTAGTCGTAACCACGTATGACGAGACGGTTGCGTTTGGACATGATTTCATAAAGCTCATAAAATTTCTTCAAATAAGCTTCAGAGGTATCGTAACTGACGGTCACGCCTTTTCGCCTTGCAAGGTTGATGTTGTATCGTGTTTTTTGGCTAAATCTCGCAAGTAAGGTTTCTTCGGTATCGCCGTCTAAATTTAAAATCATATTATAGATGGGTTGTATGAGCGCATTTTTATCAACGCCACGTCCTCTAACTTTAAAGCCTTCGTTTTCGTAAGTAGTTACGAGTTTTTCATCATAGGTCACTTCTGGATCAAATCTCAAAACAAAAGCCCGATTCTTTTTAGCAAAGGTATTAATTTCAGCAAGCAATGCTTTAAGCGTTTTAAAATCTAACGGGTCGCAAACTGGTCCCCTTGGCGCATATAAAAGGGCAAAGCCAAAGGTGCGTTTGATCAGTATCGACATCGCACCTGTGAGTTGTCCATCTTCTTCCGTATAAAACTGAACGTCTTCCCATCCGCGTTTTACAATCGACCAGTTCATGTCCTGAGTCGCAGTGGCAAAGGGTGATCCTTGAACGAAGTCTTGATACGCCCTAACCTGCTCGCGGTTGGTTTTATCTAATAACGGCATCTAAATGCCTCCTTATTTTTTCTTTACAAAATGATTCTTAAAGATTTGATGATATCTGTGATAGTAGCGATAAACGCGAAGGTTACGGTTGATATTCTTATCTGCACTATAGAACAACGTCGTACTGGTTTGATCTCGATCGATTCTAAGTGCGACTTCATGCTTCAGCTTCGTATCTTCAAGGTACTTCTTAAGTACGCGTTTTGGTATCCCTAGCCAAAGATGTGGCTTGTCTGAGTAGATGGTCTCATGAACGGTTTCATAGATAAATGCATCTGCCAGATAAGCACCTTGATTATAGCCGCTTCCCGTTACGAAAAAGCTGCTTCTACCTTGTCTAAGGTTGATTTCAAATACTTTGTATTTTCCAGTTCTTTTATCGTACTTCATGTCGAAGTTAGAAAAACCAACATAGCCAATCCCTTCAAGAAATGCTTTGTATTCTGCAAAGACCACCTCATCATAAGCATCGATAATCGCTGTATAATTGCCGATGAGTGTCGGCGTTGGGTCTTCAAGAAGGGGTTGTCCTAGACACATCAGTCTGACTTTACCATCAGGACCAGATACGCAGTTTAAAACGCGCATACCCGTGTCATCGCCTTTGATATACTCTTGCAGAATCAACTCTTGATCATAGCTTGACTGATAAATCGTACGAATGACAGCCTTTACTTTTTCTGGAGATTCTAATATATATGCTTTTTGCTTGCCTTCAAACTTTGCGTTAAAATAGCGCATGCTGTCAGATGGTTTAACAACCACTGGATATGGCCACGCCAAAGCATCGACGATTGCATCAATGGTAGGTAAATCGGTCTTGCGAACCACGACAGTTTCTGGATAGCTTAGCCCGTATTTCTCACAAGTTTCATAAAAACCCGCTTTTGAGTTTAGAGTAAGCATCAGGTCTTCGTCGATAAATGGAACGACATACTGATTTTCGAGTGCTTTTTTATTTTGAATGATGAGTTCCGTGTACCCATCGCTACTTGCGACGAGAATCAACTTTTGATAAGTCGCCTTTAATGTTTTTGCAAGGTCGTTTAATCGAACTGCAAAGTGCTCAGACTGTAGGTCTGGTATGATCTTTAAGTCTAAAATCGTCGATCCGGACGTCGTGAAAAGCGCACCTTGTCCAACGACTAAGCTTTTTATGCCATAGGCCATATGAAATGCTTTTGCCATGCCGTATGCGTTGCTATCGGTTCCAAGTATGACAGGTAAAAAATCGGTGTTCATACCGCCTCCTATTTAGATGGTTTCTGGGAAGAACTGTTTGTGCCAAATTAAAAATACGTACACCGTCCAAATGTATCTTGCACGGTTACGTGTGCCTGTATAATGTTCATCCAAATACTTCACAAGTAGCTTCGTATCAAAGAACTCCGCAGCATGTGCACTGTCAAACTCACCTTTGATTAAATTATAGAATTTTTCTTCCTTCATCCAATACTTGATCGGAACTGGGAAACCGAGCTTTGGTCTTTTTGCCCATGCTTCTGGTAGGATTTCATTGGCAGCGACGCGAAGCGCATATTTTGTATTTTCACGGTTGACACGTTGTTCTTTTGGTAGGGTTGAAGCAAACTGCATAACTTCGCGGTCTAAGAACGGCACCCTAAGCTCAAGCGAATGCGCCATACTCATTTTATCCGCTTTTAAAAGGATATCTCCAGGTAGCCATAGATGTAAGTCGAGGTATTGCATCTTTGTCAAATCGTCCTCGTCCTTTACTTTATCATACACCTTCTGAGTAATGCTTCTAACGCTTGGTCCCACTTGATAGTCGGGTTTAAGCAACTGCATCGCATCATTTTCATCAAATACTTTTGCTTCCCCGATGAATTTTTCCTCTACAGCCATGCCACCTTTTACTAAGAAGTTCGTCACGCGGTTGTTAGGCAATCCTTTCGCTACTTTGGATACTGCGCGTCTAACACCAAATGGCACCTTCTCATAAGCATCAATCGCAGGCGAATTTTGATACCAAGGATACCCTGCAAAAATTTCATCCGCGCCTTCGCCAGATAGAACAACCGTAACGTGTTCTCTTGCAAGCCCAGCTAAGAAGTAAAGCGGTACTGAGGATGGGTTCGATTGTGGTTCATCCATATGGTATTGGATTTTAGGAAGTGCATCAAAACACTCTTCTGGCGTAATGATTTTTTTATGGTTCTCAATTCCGAGAAGATCTGATAACTCTCCCGCAAGCTTTGTCTCGTTGAACATCGCCTCATACTCGGTAAAGCCGACAGAAAAAGTCTTATTTGGCATTAAAAGTGCAGTGATATAACTTGAGTCAATGCCACCTGATAAGAAGGAGCCAACCTTTACATCACTTATTCTATGGTATTCAACGGATTCTTTGAGAATTTGCTTAATTGATTCGACATTTTCCTTAAGGTCTCTGCTGATGGGTTTAAACTCGTTGTGCCAGTATGGGGTCATCTGTAACTTGCCCGCCTCGTAAACTAAATAATGCGCTGGCTTCAATTTATAGACGCCTTCAAAAAAAGTCTCATCCATAGACGAATATTGAAACGTTAAATAAGGTCTAAGCGCTTTTTTATTCAGTTTCTTTATGAATTTTGGATGCTGTAAAAACGATTTGATCTCTGAACCAAAGATTAAAGAGCCATCGGTTGTATTTTGCGTATAATAAAGTGGCTTGATTCCAAAATAATCTCTCGCAATAAAGAGTTTTTTTAGCTTCATATCCCAAATCGAAAATGCAAACATCCCTCTCAGACGATCCAGGATTTTCACACCATACTCTTCATAACCATGAAGAATGACTTCACTGTCAGTATGTGAATGGAAACGGTGTCCCTTCTGAATCAACTCTTCTCTTAATGCCTGATAATTGTAGACTTCACCGTTAAAGACCAAAACGATATCCTCATTTTCATTGAACATCGGTTGTTTGCCTTCGTCGGTTAAGTCGATGATACTCAATCTTCTAAAGCCAAGTGCAACCTGTTCGTCTACATAAGCACCATCACTGTCTGGTCCTCTATGCGCGATTGCATCTGACATTTTTTTAATAACTTCAACACCATCTATTTTCTCAACATGTGTATATCCTACAAAACCACACATACTATCTCCCCTCAAAAATTGCTTTCATTTTATTTTGAACGATTTCGGTTTCATTGAACGGAACATCTTCTTTACCAATCACCTGAGCGGTTTCATGACCTTTTCCTGAGATTAATAAAGTATCGCCTTCCGCCATTTCATCTAGTGCTTTTTCTATCGCTATCTTGCGATCGACTATTTTTTCAAAGTGTGATCCAATCGTAGCAAATGCAGTTGCAACTTCATCAATTATCATCTGAGGATCTTGTTCCTTTGGATTATCTGATGTAATGTACGCATAATCGGATAGCCTTGCAGCGACTTCTCCCATTGCTTTTCGTTTATCGTCTCCGTCATGTCCAGGCGCTGCGTATACGCCAAAAACGAGCTTTAGCTTTCCAGCTACAAATGGTCTTAAGGTAGAAAGTGCTTTATCAAGACCGTCCTCTGTATGTGCAAAATCTATGACGACTTTTCTGCCGTGTGCATGATAGACCGTTTCAAATCTGCCTCTGACACCTTTTAAAGCCTCTATGCCCGCTGCTACAACTGGTAGGTCTAGTCCTTCTGCAACCGCCCATGCAATCACCGCTAAGGTATTTAAAACATAAATTTCACCAGGGATATGAACCTTGATTTCCACACGACCACTAGGTGTTACTGCAGTATACTCTGTATAATCAGCATGTGGACGAATGTTCTCAGGATAGATATCTGCATTGGGAGAAAGTCCATACGTAAAGACGTCTACACCGCCGTTACCAGTGAGTTCTTTGCAGAGTCTTGCACCATATGAGTCATCCATATTAATAATATTTGCTTTTTTGGTCATTTTAAAGAGCTTTGCCTTCGCCTGATAATATTGTTCCATATCCTTATGTAGTTCTAAATGATCTGGCGTTAGGTTGGTAAAAATACCATAATCAAACTCACAAAATGCCACTCTCGATAAATCGAGTGCATGTGATGAGACTTCCATAATACAGTGCGATACCTCTGCCTTGACCATATCAGCGCAAATGGATTGAAGCGTCAATGATTCAGGTGTTGTGTTCGGGGTATCTATCTTCATATCGTCAATTAAGGTACCCATTGTACCGACAACCCCAGTTTTGTATTTTAAAACGGCTAAAACACTTTTAATAAAATAGCTAATGGACGTCTTGCCATTGGTTCCTGTTATACCGATTAAATTTAGATTTTGTGTTGGCTGTCCATAAAACTTTGAGGCAATACCCGCTAAAGCAAAGCGTGTATCCTCAACATGAATAAATGTAACGCCTTCAGCCTCTATAACGGCATCTGGTCGACTAATCACTATTGCAGTTGCTCCTTGTGCAATTGCTTGACGAATATAGGCATGACCATCGGATTTAAATCCAACGATGGCAACAAACACCGTGTCTGGTGTTACTTTTCTAGAATCAAATGCGACATTTTTGATATCGATATCAAGATTGCCACTTAATCTATTATAATGAATTCCTTGTAGACATAATTGTAATTTCATTGACACCTCCAGCTTGATGTTTCAAACTTAATCAATACCTATATCTTGTCATAGAAGCCTTGAAAATGCAAGTTAAATTACCATAAAAGGAGTGGGGCAATGGATAAAAAAAGGATTGCAAAATACTGGAAAGTTCACAGCGACAACAGCCTTGAATGCACCCTTTGTCCACATCGTTGTAAGATCGTTGAAGGACATTATGGTAGATGTGGTGTGCGACTGAATCAAGACCAGGTTCTCTATACCACCAGCTATGGCAAAGTCGTTTCATATGCCTATGATCCGATAGAAAAAAAACCACTTGCGCGATTTGAATCTGGATCGACGGTCTTTTCCATTGGTACCTCCGGTTGTAATTTTAACTGTAATTTTTGCCAAAATCATGAACTCGTTCATTTTAAAGGATCATGTCGTCAAACATCTCCTTCTGAAGCGATTAATATGGCAATGCAAAACGGCTCTATCGGAATTGCCTACACTTATAACGAGCCAACTATATGGTTTGAATACGTTCTCGAGTGTTGTAAGCTAGCCAAGCAATACGGTCTTGTAAATGTACTGGTCACCAATGGCTTTATTGAAGAAGCCCCCTTACTCGAGCTTCTCCCCTATATCGATGCGATGAACATCGACTTAAAAAGTTATTCTGATGATTTCTATCGAGAGATTTGTGACGGTCAGTTATCGCCTGTGTTAAATACAATTTCAAAATGCATCGGTCTAACACATGTTGAACTCACCTTCTTACTTATCGACGGATACAATACGGATCCTGTGATGCTAGAGTCTGCTTTCAAATGGGTGGGCGAATTAAATAGTGATATCCCTGTGCACATCAGTCGCTACTTCCCTGCGTATCAGATGACCGTTCCAAAAACGAGGCTGGATACACTTGCTATGGCGAGAGATCTTGCAGAGAAGTATCTTAATTATGTGTTTATAGGCAATGCTTTTTTGTAGGCTTATGGTTATTTGACTTGGCATATACCAAACTGAACCTAATAATAACCTTCTCTGGAGGACCGGTCCTCGTTATCGGCTGGTCGTAATCTTCGATTACTGCTCGCCTATGCAACCTAACTGCGGAGCCTCCTCTGAGGGTTATTATTAGTTTCAGTTTTTATTGTCTTTTGCTCAGTCAATGCCATTAGCATTTTGGGGAAGAAAATCGAGTAGGAGGAAATTGATTACTTCAATTTCCGTCCTCTCACACCACCGTACGTACCGTTCGGTATACGGCGTTTCATTAAGCTAACTTTACTTTCTTATACATTGTAGACATGCTAACATAACCTCGCTTTTCCAATCTTGTATTGGTAATAGCACGTTGCATAATAGGGCTTTTGGAGATTCTCCAATATCCTTTTTTTGTATAAAGAAAACCACCGGTTCTACCGGTGGTTTCAAAGAGCTTTAGCTTTGAGTCAATAAAATTCCTCCTTCTGATAAAATAATATTGGTTCGCCAACCATATTAAAATCAGAAGGAGGATCCGTTGTTAGATAAGAATAGTCTAGCACATACGCAATGGAATTGTAAATATCATGTTGTGTTTGCATATGCCCATGCTTTATTTCTCTCAATTCCAAGTTTGATTAGACTTGAAAATCGTGTTCATATCTTCTTCCAAGTTTTCCAAATACACGCCCTAAGCCTTCGCCGAATCCATGCATCAATTTCACTCGTGGTATGCGACATATCGGCTCGGTTGAAATAATTCACCCAACCTCGCGTTTTCTCAATCACTTTCTTTAACCTCACTTCAAAGTTCATTCTTATATTGCGACAGTATGGGACTTGAAAAGTGGCAGGCGTGGCAAATGAGGTATAGGAGCGTTTTTTAAATGACTCTACAAACTTGAAAAATCGAGCTTGTACTGATTTTTAACAAGGTGGAGCACATGGGTATAAAAATCAGAGTCACCGGTAATTTTGATTAAGTAGAGGCATTCTTTAAAAGCATCATGATGCGCCAAATCTCCAAGGTACATTTTAGCAACAGCTTTTCGCAAAAGTAAAAAAGGCAATGCATTTAAATGTCCTTTTTCAATGGAGATATCAATCGCTTGCTGTGCATAGTTTAGAGCCTGATCGTGATGGTCAAGGCGATGATAGTTATAAGAAATAATACTTAGTGATTTAATAATATTTATGTCGTCGTGCTTATCGCTGTATAAGCTGCTTTCAAATTTAGTGAGAATAAACTTGGAAATACGAGTGCTCAAGTGACATTTTCTAATTTCTCCAAGACAAGCAGCTACTGTGATTAAAATCCGTAGTTCAAAAAAGCTATAGCTGAAGCTTTCAAAAGCGTTAACTTCAAACTCAGGCAGACTTAATTCAAGTGCAGAATAAAGCTTTTCAAGGGCTAGAAGGGATTGATTATTATAGCTTAAGCTAATTCCAGAGATAAAAAGTTCTATTTGCTTGAGAGCAACAGGATTGATTAGCTTTAAATCGCCGCTCTCTTCAAGAGTAAGCAAAAATTGATTATGACAATCCTTTAGGGCTTCAAATTTGCCATGCATCATAAGATAATCTAAGGACTTGTAAAATTCAAACAGGACATGATTTTGCTGATATGTATTAAGGAGTCTATGAAGGTCAGTCTTATAAAAGTGACTGAGATAAGAAAGTGTATCATACCGAGGCAGGGAATAACCATTTTCAAGCTTTCTAAGGGTGTCCGTACTAATACCTGTAGCAATGGAGACGTCGGATTGTGAATATCCCAGTGAGGTACGCATGTTTTTTAATCGCTCGGAAAAGTTTTTAAGATCATAGGTTTCAAACATTTTGCCTCCTACCCCGATTTTAATCGGGTTTATATTTATATGATATTAGTTTAACATAAAGATAGTGAATTAAGTCTCAAATTTTTAGAGGAGGTGTTATTTTTTCAGTAATTGAGTTATGAATTATAGGGCGTATAATTCTATTGAACACCGTTTGATTACCATTGCTGGGATGATTTCTGAGGATACGTTGATGTCAACAACGAAATAATTGATAGATTTGGACAAAGAAACCAACCTTTCATTTTAGAATGAATCAGTGTATTCACTATGTCAAGAATGCCAAACAATCTTGCATTTGAAATGGGGGGCTCAAATATGAGACCCAACCTGCTAAACATCGAAACGTTCTTGCGGAGTGACACGCTTTTTAACGGATAAATCCTTCATGTAAGAAGGGATTCAGAATGAACTCATATCTATCTCTCTGACAAGTGAGATTATAGCACGATTTTTAGTGAAATCAAGGTAAGGTGTCAGTGGTTTATCGAAACAATAGAATTGAAATTATCTAAGAGCATTTTGGGCGATTATTAAACCGTTACTCAATATTTATCTTACAAGGAGGTATTATATGAATAAAGTATTTTGTTTAATCTTAGCTACTTATTTGTTATTAGCTGGAAATTTTTTGTCATACGCATCTGTCTCGAATGATCAAATCGAAATTTTTAGTTTGTTTAAAGCGCTATATCAAGACTATGAGGATGCCTTTGACAATTATGATTCGGATTTCATTGAAATGGATAAGTATTTTGTTAAATCTGAACAGACAGATAAAGATAAACTTATAATAAAGACAGTGCTAAAAAGAAAAATTTTAATGTCTCAAATGCATTCGTTAGGTTTAGAAGAGATAAATAAAGTTATAAACTATAAATATGAGATTGAAAGTCTAGATAATAATATCGGGAAAATGAGGGTTTTTGTAATCAAAGATTTTAATTATACTTTCAGTCCCAATATTGATTCTTCAGTGGGAGATTTATATACTGTTACATTTGTAAGAATTAACAATAAATGGCTTATTAGCAATATTGATGGATTTGTTGATACTAATTTTAAGGAGTATTTAAACTCAATTAATGTGGATTTAAAAGATAGAAGCTCATTGAATGAGTACAATGATAGACTCGATAATGATGTGAAATATCTTTATAATGAGTTGTTGAAAAGAGATATAGAAAATATCGTTACTGAATCTCAACCTGTCTCAAATCGAGCAGTTAGTTATAATGGTGTTGGTGCTGCAAATTATGCATTACAATACGCATTAAACTTCAATTCAAATTATTATGATTTTACTTCTTCAGGAGGAGATTGTACCAATTTTGTTTCTCAAGCTATTCATGAAGGTGGAAATTTACCTGAACACTTTGGAACTCAGTATGATACAAATTCTTGGTTCTATATTAGTGGTTCCAACCGCTCCGCTACCTGGACTGGAGCAAATCAGTTTGGTGAGTATGTGTTTTCAACTGAATCAAAAATTAATGCCCAGCTATCAAGCTTTTACAATATTGGAATCGGAGATGTAATCCAATCATTATCAGGAACAAATGCTTATCACTCATACATGGTGACTGGTATACAAAATTCAGGAAGTTCAAGAGCAGATCTTTTTATATCAGCTCATTCTACAAATAGAAAAAATGTTTCTTTTATGTATTACTACTATAACCCACCATATAATAGATTTATTGACATTTTAGGTAGTAAATAATTTATCTTTAAATATGATGAGCTTTGAGTAGTAATAACAAAGTTTATCATATTTTTGCGTAGAAATGACTTAGCAATTTTTTTACTAATCTATTCAGTATATTAATCAGAATAGTTCGTTTTAAAATTTTTAACATACTAGGTGTATTTATATCTATTTCAGGCACTCATAAAAGCGATAAGGATGTGTGAGGTATGAAAGAAAACGTTAAGTGGGTTGTTCTTCTATTTGTCATATTAATTTCAGTATTTTTAGTTTATCTGTTTCAAAGTAAGCCTAGGATAGAAATAGCCAAAGACGAGTATTACGAAGCTAAGAGTGTAATCTATAATTACTTTGACAAGTTGTTGTCAAAAAATTATCATCAATTAGAATTAGGTGCTACTGATATATTTTTTGATGAAAAAATAATCAAGGAGATTAAGCTGCTTAAAATAAGTGCTAACCCCATAATAGGAAGAGCAAACACAAAGACCTTGTTAGATAAATATGATACCCTTGAAAAGGTGTTAGTTTTTGAAATAACATATGACGTAAAGTACCAAAAGAAATTTAGGCATTTGTTTCAAGTCACAGATGGAGAGATCAATCAGTTTATAACTTTGATAAAACTTAAGAATTCTAACATGATGTGGTTAATAGAGGAGATAGGATATTAATTTGCCTGTCAAGAATTTTATGCCTTTGCGTTCTAGCTTAAGGTAGATATTGAATTACTCGATTCGGAAAACCATAATGCCCTTTATTGTCAAGGTAGAAGTTTTATAAAATAAGTCATTGTGAAATCCAGCTTCAACTAAAATAAAGTCCCTCCCATATAACCTCTTTGGCGTGCGCTCAAGAGTGTCGATACGGGAAGGACTTTTTAATTTATTCCAAGTGATGCGGTCGTAAATCATGCGAAGCTGGATGAGTAGCTCAACACACGTTTCCACGTAAACGGTAAATAGTGCGTACCTTTTCAAAAAAATCAATACTGTTATCCTTAAATTATAGTAATTCAAGGAGAAATTTTATGGAAAATCAAGTAAGTGTAATGACGTCAAAGATACGTAAAGAAAATTGGATCAAGATAATTGAAGAACGAAACCGTAATGGAATCGCATCTGGGTTATTTTTACCTAAAAAAGAAATCTTTGATATAGATTATGCCTTTGAGATGACGCGCCAACAAACAAAAGAGGTAAAAGCGAATCCTTTGCGTTATAAGTTTCTTCCTAAAAATCAGTTTTTCGATTTTCTCCCACTAGATAGCAAAGAGACATATCTTTTCAAATTTTCATGCGAAAAAGGTGGCATATATCCTTCAAGAAATATTTGCTCGGCTTACGATGTATAACTTTTGTGAAGCAATTACAACACATGTTGTAATCCTTCATGCGGACAGAAAATATGAATATCAAGTTAATTTCACCGTTGCTATAGCCATTTGCCTACAATTCTTTAGAGTCAGGAATTTATCGCCACCTAATGTTGAAGCACTCATCAAAAAGAATATTCTACCTTTAAGACCTGGGCGAAACGACCCTCGCAAAGTCAAAACCCGGTCAGCAATGAGCTTCCTCTACAGAGTAGCATAAAATCATTATAGTTCAAGAGTAAATTTTAATTGCAGAGCATACTCTGCTTATTTGTCGTGTTTAAAACTTTCTATTTAATATAAAACAGCAGCAACAGAATATACTTTCGCATTCTGCTGCTGCTGTTTTGTTTTGAATAGTGTCTTAACTTAATGACATTGGCTATTTAGCGGTTTTATTTTTATGACGTACGCACTATTTACCGTTTACGATGCTTCACTGAAGCATCCCTTTTGATTGATATTAAACTATTTTTTTAAGATTGGATCGATCATTGGTGATCTTAATCTTGCGCCTGGGTTGAAGCCGCTACCGATAAGTGGTTTTGCATATTTGATAAATGCTTCTGTAACGTTGTTACCAGCTTCGTTGATGAATGAATCTGGCATGTGTTTTGTTTTAGCAGCGATTTCTTTAAGGTCAACCAAACGGTAGTTAACTGCATAGTCGCCAGTTCTTTCCATTACAACTGAACCATCTAAATCGTCGATTAAAGCGAATTGAACTGCTTTTTCAGCAACTTCTCTTGCTTCTTTTTGATCTGTATCAGAAACACAGCCTAAGAAAGAACGTTGCATATAGCCTAAAGTATCTGCACGTACACGACCGATGCCTAATTTTGCTTTAACTTCTGCTACTAAAAGGTCACCAAGTGCGCCTGTACCTGATAACTGAACGTTACCATGAGCATCTGTTTCAACGTTTTCTTGAAGTTTAGTAATGATCGCTGTACCATTTTCATCTTGAATCCCTTCTGAAACCGCGACGATACATCTACCATACTTCTCATAAGTTGCCTTAACGTCTTTTAAGAAGTCTTCAACGATAAATGGTCTTTCTGGGAAGTAGATTAAGTGTGGACCATCATCTTCAAATACTCTGCCAAGTGCAGAAGCACCAGTTAAGAAACCAGCATGTCTACCCATGATTACACCGATGTAAACCCCAGCCAATGCACGATTATCGTAGTTGATACCAGCAAATGCAGACGCAACGTATCTAGCAGCCGATCCAAAACCTGGTGTATGGTCGTTAATTACTAAATCGTTATCTACTGTTTTAGGGATATGAACTGCTCTGAACTCATAGTTTTGTTTTTTAGCTTCTTCGTTAACGATTCTTACTGTATCAGATGAATCGTTACCACCGATATAGAAGAAAAATCTGATGTTGTGTGCCTTCATTACTTCAAACATTTTTGCACAGAAATCAGGTGTTGGCTTTACTCTTGTAGAGAGTAAACCTGAAGAAGGTGTCGCTGCAACTGCTTCAAGATTTGCAACCGTTTCTCTTGTAAGATCCATAAACTCTTCATTTACGATACCTTCAACACCGTGAACAGCGCCGTATATTCTTTCAACTTGTGGGTATTTTTTAGCTTCTAATACAACGCCTACCATTGATTGGTTAATTACGGCAGTTGGGCCGCCGCCTTGAGCGACTAATAAATTACCTTTTAACATATTCTTTGTTCCTCCTAATCCAGTTCGTAGAGTTTGGCGTATTTCGCCTCTAAATAATCGCAATAATACTTAGAATTAAGTCTTTCGCCCGTAATTTTCTCGATTAACGCATTTGGCTTTACAAGTGCACCATGAACGTGTACTTTTTCATTCAGCCACTTTGTAATCTCTTTAAAGTCGCCTTTGCTGAGGCACGCCTCTAAATTGATTTCTTTCGACATATAATGTGCGAGCTGAGCAGCATAAGCACTTCCTAAAGCATAGGTTGGAAAGTAGCCAAACAAGCCTTCAGACCAGTGTACGTCTTGAAGTACACCTCTACGGTCATCTGGTGGCGTTATGCCAAGATAAGCCTTAACTTTTTCATTCCAAACTTTAGGTAAATCAGCTACTTTAATGCTACCATCGATTAGACCTAACTCAATTTCATAGCGAATCATGATATGAAGTGAATAGGTGAGTTCATCTGCTTCAATTCGAATCAATGAAGGTTCTACACGATTGATCGCTTCGTAGAAATGCTTCGTTGTTACATCGGAAAGTTGTTCTGGAAATACGCTCTTTAGCTTTGGTAAAAAATAATTTAGAAAAGCTTCGCTTTTACAGAAATTATTTTCATAAATTCTCGATTGTGATTCATGTATCCCGTTGGATGTGCCACTAGCTAAAGAGGTACCTTGAAGCTTTCGATCGAAGTTTTGCTCATATATCGCATGTCCACCTTCATGGGCAGTGCTAAACAAAGCAGATGCAAAATCATCTTCATAATAATGTGTTGTCAGTCTGACGTCGTCAATGTCTACCCCCATAGTAAAAGGGTGTACACTTTCCTTAAGCTGTCCTTTTTCTAAATCAAATCCCATTTGAGTTAATAACTCTCTTGAAACTTGATCCTGTAGGTTGACTTCAAATTTTCTACTCAAAAATTCTGTATCGATGACCTTATTCTTATCAGAGATTTTTTTAAGCAGTGGTACAATTCTTTCTCTTAATTCATCGAAAAAGACATTGAGTTGTTCCACCGTCATACCATCCTCGTAATCGCCTATATAAAGGTTGTAAGGGTGACCTTCATAGCCTCTATAGTCTGCGAATTTTAGTAGATAGTCAATTACCTGTGTTAAATAAGGTTTAAAACTTTCAAAATCTGAGTCTGCTTTAGCATCTTCCCAAACCATTGAAGATTTAGAAATCAGCATGTTGTATTTTTGGTAGTCGTCCATAGGAATTTTAGTCAACTTATCATACTCTTTTTTAGTATCCTTGACCAAAACCCGATTCATTTCATCTAGTGCATCGAGATTTGCCATCAGTGTGTCTAAGTCACTTGCCATTTGCTGGTTGACAAGCATTTGATATCCGAGACCGCTTAAAACACCTACTGCTTGACTTCTCGCGTCAGCACCGCTTTTAGGCGCACCTGTCGATGCATCCCAAAACAGCATTGAGGTGGCGTAACTTAAAGACTTTAATTTGCTTTCCGTTTCTCTGAAGCGTTCAATTACGTCGTTAAAATTTTGCATGTTTGAAGTCTCCTTTCAAAATACGTTTACCGTTATGCCTCTACCCTAATACTCTACGATTATAACAAAAAAATATTAGAGTTGAAACCTTAAAGTATGTATGATAGACTTAATTTCGGAAATTTAGAAGGAGGGGCATTATGTCATTATTAGAACAATGGAATGCTATACTCGAAGGTAAAGGACTTACTCAAGCGCAATCAGAAGAGTTTTGGAACGCCTATCTTGCTCACGAAAAGGGCATCTACGAAGATATTTTATCTCAAAAAGTTGAAAATGGCGTAGACACAATTACTGGCACAGTTAAATCATTTGGTGAAAAATACGAACTCGAACCAATGTTAGCAATTGGTTTTATCGACGGTATCCATACAAGCTTGAAAGAAGAGCCTTCACTCGAGGAAATGACTGAAGAGTCAGAGCTTAACTTTACAATCGATTTTGAAAAATTATTCTTAAACATGCACAAAGCGAAAGCTACTTGGTTACATCAAATTCCACTTTGGAATGATATTTTAACAAAAGAGCAAATGAAAGCAATTAAAGCTGAATATGTAAGCTCAGTTACGGTTAGAGTAGAAAACAAAGTTGGAAGAAACGATCCATGTCCATGTGGCAGCGGAAAAAAATACAAAAAATGCTGTATTGATAAAGAATAATATCGTTTAATCTGATCTAAAAATTAAAAATCCTGCATTCAAAATCTTTAGAGTTTAACCTCTAGTGATTTTGAATGCAGGATTATTTTTTTACGCCTCAGAAACACCGTACTTCGATTTATAGAGTCTACGACGATCCAGTACAAATATTGGATCTGTAAAACCATCCTCTTGAACATCTCTTAGGGCTTTGTTCATGTCGTACATTCTCGCATCGATCATATCTAGGTAGTGAAGCACCTCAGCTTCTGGAATCAGAGGCTTTTTAGGGCTCCCAAACTCTGGCTCATAATGATGGGTTAGTATCATATGTTGAATTAACAGCGAAAGCTCTGGATCAACCCCCAAGCTCTCCGCTTTTCGGTCAATACGCTTAATTCCCATAATAATGTGACCAAGTAGTTGACCTTCTTTAGTATAATCTTCTACAACGCCAACCTCACTTGCATTCATCTCATTGATTTTTTCAATGTCATGCAGAATAACGCCTGCATAAACGAGATCTAAATTGATATTGTGATACACGCTACCCAGTGCCTTCGCAGAGCGGAGCATTCTTAAGATATGGTATAAGAGTCCTGACTTGATGGCATGATGATTTGATTTTGCTGCTGGATAGAACATTAGCTGTTCTCTGTAGTCCTCTATAAGCGCTCCTACAAGCTTTTTAATGTCATAGTTGTCCATGCTATCTACGAAAGAAAGAATCTCATTTAGCATTGCGTCTGCAGCAATTGGTGCAGTGGGTACGAATTGACTGTAGTCAATTTCGTCCTCCATCGAATTGGTTCGAATTTTAATAATCTTCAGTTGAACAGACTGCTGCCATTGTGTTACACTGGCTTGAATTTTAACGATTTCGCCTGGCGCATATAGACTTTCTACATCGCCCTTTGCATCCCATAGCTTGGCATTTACCTCTCCAGAAATATCCTGCAAAGTAAAATCAATATAGGCTTTATTGGCACTTGATGTTTTTATATTTTTAGCTTTAACCAGATAAAAGCCTGTAATCTCCTCGCCTACCTTAAAATCTTTTATTAACACACTTATACTCCTTATCTACATTAATCTAGACAGATTATTTATAGTTGCTACATCGTCATATCGTATACACATCGATCTCGAAGGATCCACTAACAGTTTAACATATTGCAGGGCACCTATCTAGCAACAATCCGTAGGACACTCCTATAAATTCTTTGCATTACCTCTAAGTCCACGGCATTTTCAATCGTATCACTAGGTGTATGATAAAACCTGGTATCCATTTGAACCAGCGCAATGGTCACGAAGCCAGCCGTTTCAAACGAGACGTGATCGCTACTGCCCAGTTCACTTGGCATCGCTTTTAATGCCTCAGCCTGTATTATCGGTAAACAATAATCTGCAAAGGCCTTAGAGCTCTCCGTATTTGCAGTAACAAGCACTGGTACATCCAAAGGAGCGCCAACCATATCGAGATTGATGACTTTAAATTTTGTCTTATCTATCAATCCTGAATAGGCAATCTTTTCCGAACCAACAAGTCCTTCTTCTTCTCCGTTTGCAGCTACAAAGTAAAAGTCCAAACCTTCTGGATTATTGGAGCTTAGCCCTTTTGCTAGAGCTAATAATAAGGAGGTGCCCGAGGCGTTATCCAATGCCCCCGGGTTATATGTGCCGTCCTGATTCGTCCCTGCATGATCGAAATGCGCTACGATCACAAAGCCTTCATCAGAAGGACCATCTAAAAACCCTATAAGTGATTCACCCTCTACAGTTTCAACGGACATATCGATCTCGCCCTTTATGACACCTTCCTTATGCGATATTAATAACTGAGTCGCACTTTCACTTAGCTTAATGACCGCAAACCCATCCTGACTTTCATCAGCAGTTACGTCCTTTACATAAGGAGACACTACAAAATAGCCATCATGTTGGTAATCTGACTCAATTAACAGAACCCTTGGATGACGTCCCCTAGACATGACCTCATTGAACAACAAATCTATCCTATAGCCTTCTATTGCTGACTTGGTGTACAAAACAACTTCCTCATCATTAAAGGACAATAGCTGCTCTGGATCATCAATCACCTTGAACTTGCTTTCAAAGGCACACTTAGACTGAATGTAATTTCTTGCAATATATGGCATAAACGCCGTTCCAAATTGAAAGCTGAATACTTGATCGTCAAATGTAAGCTCAAGAAATGAAGGGGTATGTGTCACTGGTGTCTTTGCAGAAATTTGCATTCTGTATTGATTGGTAAAATTTGGAGCTTCAAGTCCAATCAGTTTCATTTCCTCTGCAATATAGTCTGTTGCAAGCTGATTGCCCATAGTACCAATCAGTCGCCCACCCATCTCTTCCGAGGTGAGCTTAATAAGATGTGATAGCAGCTCAGCCTTTACCCACTGATCCTCAGATGCAATTGGATTTTCAACTGCTTCTACAGTCGTTTCCAACTGACCCACGTTTTGACTTGAAAGGATAATTATGATTCCAATTATAGTCAATAAAGTTATTCCTAATACGTATTTAGCTATTTTTTTCATCATGATCACCTTGATTTTGAACTCATACTTATAAACTATTATACCTTAAGTCAATAAAAAAGCCTACTCCATCGAAGTGATCAGAGTAGGCACATAATTACATTTTTTCAATTGTATATTTTTCTTTTAAAGCTTCAACCTTACCAATATATGCGGCATTTTGCTTTTGAATCAACAATTGGTGTTTGATTTGATCTTGAACCGCATCAAATGGTTGAGTTTCAGCTGAATGCTCAGCCGTCTTCAAAATTAAGTGATAACCGAACTGCGTTTGAACGGGTGCAGATACTTCGTTGAGCTTCATTTCAAATGCAGCTTGCTCAAACTCAGGAACCATTTGACCTCTTGAGAAGGCACCTAAGCTACCACCTTGTTGATTCGATGGGCATTTTGAGTATTTTTTTGCTGCTTCAGCAAACTCTAAACCGCCGTTTAATTCAGTTAAAATAGTATTTGCTTCTTCTTCTGTATCAACTAAGATATGTGAAGCTTCAACTTGTTCTTGACCTTGGAAAAAGTGAGGATTTTGATTATAGAAGGCTTCTGCTTCGCCGCTTTCTACAGCTACACCTTCAACAAGCGTTTTTATATTAAACTGTTTCATTAGGTTTTGTTTCATTTTTTCAAGTTCTTCTTTGAACTCAGCAGTTTCCTCTAATTTAGTTTCTACTGCCTCAGCATAGAAAAGCTCTTGGTAAATTAATTCTTCTAATAAACGATTTCTTCCTTGTTCGCCTTGGAATTGACCTTGAACTTGAGGTCCTAAGGTTTGAAAGAATCCGTTTAAATCTCCTTCAGTAATTTCTCTGCCATTGACTTTAGCAAGTACTTTGTTTGACATTATAGTCTCCCTTCCTGTTATGCATTTTATCACCTGTTTTTTATCTTATCAAAATAAAGTCCGTGTGACCACACAAACTATAATTTTTTTACAAAAGCGTTAAAAAAGTTTTCAAACTCGAGCTTTGTGATATGAAAGGCATCAAAAACATCTTCATCTAAATAATTGTCGTATTTCTTATAGGCCATTGCCTTCCAAGCATAGTGGTTAGCAATATGTACTGCCATAACTAACTCCTGATTGATGATATTGGGATTGAGTGGATTATGGTGCGATAGTGCCGCTTCAATTACAGGGTAAGGCAACCCCCACAAATCAAGAAGATAGCCTCCCAGTTGTTCATGATTAAATCCAAAAATTTCAAGCTCTAGATCATGAAAATCTAACTCTGGATGTTCGTTGACTTGGTTAATAAGCTTATTAAACTCCACTGGAAAATTACTCATCATTACAAGTGAACCAATATCGTGTAAAAGCCCTACTGATGAAATGTTATTGTTTAATTTTTTCCCCAATACTTCGTAATAAAAGCCATTTAATATTTTATTGGTTTTCATTACATGTTCCCAGTGTAAATCCCTTGTCTTAGGATCTAGACCATCATTGCCAAATACGGCGTTGGTTAAAATAATATTCTTAACATTTGTTAGTCCAATATACATTATAGCCTGTCGAATAGAGCCTGTCTTCGCGTTATAAAAGGCGGTGTTTGCAAGCTTTAATATATTTGAAGTAATCGCTGGATCTTCCTCTAGCTTATTGGCAATGTCTTCAACTGATGCATTGTTCATAATCATATTGCTCATCTGAAAGTAGACCTGAGGAACAGTGGGGAGGTGCTTTAAATTGGACATAATATTCACGAGATTTTTATCTTTAACCTTTTGATCTATATCTATAACTTTGTCAATCAATAGTATGAGCTCATCCATAGACATACTCTTATTACACTGGATTTGAGAGTTATTGAGTTTTTTAGGAAGATAATGCTCAATATTCGTTTGTACATCTGATACACAAAACCGTATAGCGTTTGGATTGGTATCTTTGATTTTAGTTAAAATGGCTTTATCCATATCTTCGTTTTCTGAATCAACTAAAACGACATCTATAGACTGCTCCCTTAATACATTTAGTGCGTCAATTAAGTCTATTGTATGCTGTATGCGATATCGCTCGGATGAAATTCTATTTGAAATGCTTCTTACATATTCTTTGTCTTTTGTTATCAATAATATCGAATGCATTTAAGGATCCTTTCTCAAATGTATTTTCAATGTTAATTTATAGGTTAAAACTAAAGTCTATATACCCTATGTAGAATTATTTCCACAAAATTTCATTATCAGTTGAAATTTATGTAATACTTATGCTAAAATTGATGTTAATGAAAGACAATTTAGTCGAGGAATGTACCTCCCTCTGAAAATCCCTATGATACATTTCGTCTGTGCTAAATTGTTCCTGTCATTCCTTATACTAGAGTGCCATCTCTAGTATTTTTTTTGTTTTTTTAGACTTGGAACGGTTATAGATGATGAGAAATGATAAATAAGAGGTTTAATCTAGATGCCTTAAAAATAATCAAAAAAAATACCAATTCATGATTCAGCTCGACTCAAAATCAATCGACATTTGATTCGTGTGCCTGAAGCCTCGGAATTGGAATATCGCTTGTTATATACGTCTATTATATATGAAATACGGGCTTATATCAACGAATGTGTCCAAGGTTTAATACTTAAGGAGTAAGTTTATGAAAGACATAACCGCCTTATCTTAATAGCAGTTAGCGGACAAAGGATCTCTTTTTTTATCCTCAAAAAATACAAGAAGCGAATCCAATCGATAAAAGATCAGGTTTTTTATAGAAGCCCTCACTTTATTGCCTTCGATGGTTCGCTCAATTACCCGTATAGATGACGGTAATTAATGGATCTTGACTGAGTTTGTCATGGTATCGGTGTTACTCTGGATGGTATCGCAGCGGACAAGGGTAATCCATCGCGTAGTGCGCGCTGTAATTCTGCCATCCGTTATGTAGAAACCATTAGCTAGAATCCAAATTATGAAAACTGTTTCGCTGTGGTTACCTCTGAAGATGGTGATGACGATCTGATAGCTCAATCCTCACTAGATTAGCGATTAAAAAAAACCTCATACAAAGTTAGACCCAATAGAGTCGTTAAACATAAAAAGCTAAGAACCGCTAGGTAAATTGTACCTAAAATTGAACTGACAATAACGCCTATGATTAAGAGTGCTAAAGTCACAATGCCTTTTCGCGTTAACTTGTAATCACCCAAGCTAATCCCTCCATTTTCCAAATGATTACTGTACTTTGTCACTATTTTACTTTAATTAACTGGATTTTTCCAGTTTTTTTTACAATTATGAAACATACCTAATTAATGAAATTTTAATTTGCAACCCCCTCCCTAGTGGGATATACTGGTTTCAATATCGTCTATCGATTTGATCGACGAATAACGTAGAGGTGAATTATGTTTTTAACAGTTAACAATTGGACCGCTTTCACCGCAGGTGTTTTATCGTTTTTTTCACCCTGTTTATTACCACTTGTTCCTGCTTATATTATGTACTTAACTGGTACCTATGATACGGATGATTTAAAGCAGAAACGTAGGAAGGCGGTTTTGCAAACGATGGGCTTCATTATTGGTTTTACGATTGTTTTTATGTTACTCGGTGTATCAGCAAGTGTTTTAGGTCGATTGCTTTCTCAAAATAAAGCAATTTTATCTAAAATAAGTGGCATACTAATTATCCTTTTCGGGTTACAAATGTCTGGATTTATTAAGATTCCCTTTCTAAGTAGAGATTACCGTAGGGCTAGAAAAAGGGCTGAAGTCTCATTCTTAACCGCAATATTAGTCGGAATGGCATTTGCATTTGGTTGGACACCTTGCTTTGGTCCTATCCTGGGTGCGATTTTAGCTTCGACAGCCGTCATGAGTCAAAATGTTGCCGAAGGTGTCCGTCTTTTATTTATTTATTCATTAGGAATGGCAATTCCCTTTCTACTCACATCTGTATTTCTAAATGTTTTTGATCAAAAATTAAATGTCCTTACTAAGTATTCAAAGACACTTAATAGAATTGCAGGTGTAACACTCATTCTTATTGGATTATTAATTTTCTCAGATAAACTATATATCCTTGCCAACTGGCTGGTAAGATCATAATGGAGGTCAAAATGAAATCAAAATTTCTTGCTATAATGGTATTAACGCTACTTCTCGTATTCACTCTAGCAGGGTGTCAATCGACAGCTGATGATGCTAGCGTAACACAACCCATTGAAACGACTGAAGTCAATTCAGTGTCGAGCAGTGAGGACTCTACAACTGAAGCTTTGGAGCCTTACATCATGGAAGATTTTAAATTAACAGCTTTAGATGGTACTGAGACCTCCTTATATGCGTACGAGGGAAAAATGATTGTCGTCAATTTTTGGGCGACCTGGTGCAAGTATTGCATCCAAGAAATGCCGTTGCTCGATGAGTTAAATAAAAGAGACGATGTTGTCGTTCTTGCGATCAGCGTCGGCGAAGATGAAAAAACTGTAAAGGACTATATTGATAAATACGGCTATGAATTTGACGTGTTCCTTGATGAAGAAGGCACTCTTGCAAGTAAATTCGGCGTGACCGGTTTTCCCACATCACTATTTTTAGGCAAAGATTTTGAGTACTTTTATTCATTTCCAGGCATGCTAGAAGAAAACACAATCGAAGGTATATTTAATGCTATTGACGAAGTACTCCAAAACAGGCAATAATAGATGTATTAGAAAATATTTCGGAGGTGGTTATGCAAATTGACAGAGCTTATTTTTTAGATCTAATCCAAAGAATATTAACAACTGACAGCCCCAGCGGATTTACCATGCAGGTCATGAAATTAATTGAAGAAGAATCAACGCATTTAGGTTATGATTTTGAATATACTAAAAAAGGTGGCGGCATTATCACAATACCAGGTGAAAGTGATGAAAAAACCATTGGCTTATCTGCTCATGTAGATACGCTTGGCGCTATGGTAAGAAGCATTTCAGGAGATGGTACCTTGAACTTCACTTTGGTGGGCGGCCCTATCGTCCCTACACTTGACAGTGAGTATTGTCGCATTCACACGCGAGAGGGTAAGGTATTTACTGGTACATTCCTAAGCAAAGCACCTGCAATGCATGTGTATAAGGATAGTGCCACTATGACACGTACACCTGAAACGATGTTTGTAAGGCTAGATGAAACCGTTAAAACAAAGGAAGAAGTAAAAGCGTTAGGTATACAAGTTGGTGATTTTATAAGCATTGAGCCAAAAACCACTATAATCAACGATTTTGTAAAATCAAGATTTTTAGATGATAAAGCTTCTGTGGCTTGCCTATTTGGCGTGATGGCATATCTTTCAAGAAATCATATTAAACCTGCCTTTACGACAAAGGTGATTATTTCTGCCTATGAAGAGGTAGGTCATGGCGCTTCATATATTCCCTCTGATGTTGAAGAGCTACTAGCAGTTGATATGGGCTGTATTGGTGAGGATTTAACCTGCACCGAGTACGATGTTTCTATTTGTGCAAAGGATTCGAGTGGCCCATACGATTATGAAATGACCAGTCGTTTAATTCGACTAGCAAGTGCAAATGAGTTAAAATACGCAATTGACATCTATCCCTATTACGGTTCAGATGTTAGTGCTGCACTGAGAGCAGGTCACAATATTCGTGGCGCTTTGATCGGTCCAGGTGTACATGCTTCACATGGTATGGAAAGAACGCATTACTCAGCGCTTGAGAACACAATGCATCTTATTTATCATTATCTTATTTCAAGATAGTCCTTAAGAGTCTATTTTAACACGAGATTTAAGTCACTTAGACCTTAATTTATTGAACAGGGTGATATCAAGGTAAGCTGATCCTTTGATAGCACCTTTATTTTTTTGAATTTATACTGTTTATAAGAATTATTGTTAGGGTATAAACAATTAAATTAATTTTCACGGTTTATCATATGCAAAGGAGGCATGATGAAAAAATACCTCTACTATTTTCAATTGGTTATTCTATTAACTACCGTATGGCTGATTCTATTTGAAACGTTTAATGTTTTCTTAATCATTATTGGTATTTTCATTTCGTTGGCAATTATTTATTTCTCAGAAAAATATCTGGTAGATGATCGTTTATATGCCTTTTACCCCTTCAACGTATTTAAGCTTTTGAGATACGCTTTTTTTCTATTAATAGAAATCTACAAATCTGGATTATCTATTATTCCTTATATTATCACAGGTAAAGCAAATCCAGGCTTTGTAGATATTTACACGGATCTTGAAAAAAACATTGATATTGTTGTTTTGGCAAACTCTATTACCTTAACCCCTGGTACAATAACGGTTGACGTACAAGGGCATTTGTTGACGGTTCTTTGGATAAACCCAACGACAACACAGCCTACAATGGCAGGTATTAGAATTAAGGGAAAGCTTGAAAAGCGAATTAAGGAGGGGCTATGACTGCGGTCGTCACAATACTAGTTATACTCACTATTTTAAGTGCACTTAGAATTCTTATTGGGCCTTCACTTTGGGATAGAATGCTTGGTCTTAATCTAGTGACCTCCAAATTAATTATGCTTATAATTGTTATTGCATTTCTACAAAATCAAACTTTTTTTCTTGATTTGGCTCTAGTTTACGCACTCTTGAGCTTTGTCGGCATCATATTTATAGCACTCTATATTCAAAGAAAGGGGCGATTCTAATGATTGGAACGATTATCATTTATCTTGGTTTAGCCTTTGTCTTTATCGGAGTCATCGGTATTTATCGTTTTAAGAACTTTTATACTCGAGCCCTTGTTGCCTCTAAGGTAGACACTGTGGGCTATATTACTTTAATTATTGGGATAATTGTCAAAAGTGGTCTAAACGCCTTTTCGTTAAAGGTATTGTTAATTCTCTCTATTTCACTTTTAATAAATCCCCTCGTTACACATTCCGTCGTTCGGTCAGCAAAAATTAGTGGTTATAAATCTGGGAAGGAGTAAGCATGCTTGAAATTGCATTAATTTTAATAGTAATCACCTCTATCACAGCGATTCAGACACGCTATTTACGACAAGCCGTTCTATATTTAGGACTTTTTTCCATGGCCATTTCCTTTGTCTATTTGATGTATGGCGCACCGGATGTAGCTTTAGCTGAGGCAATTATTGGAAGCACACTCTCTACAATTCTGTTTATCGTTGCACTACAAAAATATAAAATTTATACCATCTACTACGCTTTACAAGCAGACGAGTTAGAGGAAAATGGTCAGTTATCCATCCACAAGCAGCAGCTCATTAAGACACTTGAAAAATTTTGTACAAAACAGGAGCTCGAGGCTCAAATAATCTATTCAACTGAACCCTTAGAGCATATTATCGCTCAACATCAATATGCCTTAATTTTAGTAGAAAAAAACGATGTGATTACGATATATGCTCATCCGGAAAACTATAAATTCGATTCCTTAAAACAATTTCTTGAAATTGAGGCGCATCCCCGCTACCATTATGAGTTTTTGAAGGTCGAGGAGGACATCCTATGAGAAGAAGCTATATTGGGTTGTTTATTTTCTTTATTGCGTTGGTGGTCATCTATCAAAATAATTTGATTCCGCTCTCGGTTACCAAGCCTATTTCAGAATATGTCATAAAAAATGCCTATACCGAAACCGGTGCACCAAATGCTGTAACCGCAATCTATTTGTTCTATCGCTACTATGACACATTATTTGAAGCACTTATGCTTCTTTTTAGCATTATTGCTGTTATTTACATGTCAGTACACGAACACGAAGGAGATCGATACGATGAATGATCATTCACAGCTACTCAATCGCTCTATGGGCATCATTTATCCATTTATCATATTATTTGGTTTATATATGATCGCCAATGGTCATGTTTCACCTGGCGGTGGCTTTCAAGGTGGTGCTGTTCTCAGCGCAATATTCATTGCAAAATATCTAAGTCAGCCCATAATGTTTTTAGACCTCGCGAGGGTGCAAACCTTAGAAAAAACAGCATTACTTGCGCTTTTAATACTTGTCACATTGTTTATAACACTCAATGTATACCAAACCTTCATCCAAGTAATTCCCTATTATTTAATTCTTGCAAATCTATTGATTGGACTAAAGGTTGCGTGTGGAATGACCATCATTTTTTATCGTTTTGCCTTCTATGAATCTAGAGAATAAATGAAAAGAGGTTTTATGAAAGATCTAATCAATGGCGAAACCGTTAGTATCTGTCTTTTTTTTATAGGTGTCTACGGCCTATGCGCTCGACGAAACATCCTTAAAACCATAATCAGCATGAGCATCATGCAAGCAGCAATCGTGCTTTATTTTCTGTCGTCTAACTATGAGTCAACGGCTGTTCCTCCCATTGGGAAAAACCTTGCTAGCCTTGAGCGAGTTGCTGACCCACTCCCTCAAGCATTGACGATAACCGCAGTAGTAATAGGCGTATCAGTGACTGCTGTCTGCCTCACTATGTTTGTTTCTATGTTTCACAAATACGGAACAACCAACTGGAACAAAGTCAAAAAGAAAAGGAGTGAAATCGATTGACACTACTTCTATATTATCTTGTACTTGCGCCAATCACAGTCGGTTTGACTCAATATATATTTAATCGTCCCTTTTTCAAATATATGGGGCTCTTATTTCAGTTTAGCTTTATTGTGATTGCCATCTATTTTTTTTCGATTCCCAATCAATTGTTTCCTTTAGTGGGAACGCCTTTGCCAACTGGAATGATCTTAAAAGTAGATGCGACTTCAAATCTGTTCCTATTTTTAAGCAGTGTACTGTTTTTTTCTCTTACCTTATTTAGCAATCAAAAAAAATACATGAACAAGCTTTTTCTATTTCTTTTTATGAGCCTACAAGGCTTAATCAATGGGGTCTTTCTTTCATATGACTTGTTCAATGCCTATGTGCTTATTGAGGTAGCCACCATCACGGTATCTATATTAATTATGTATAAAAAGGACAAGCAATCCATGTACGATGGTATGATTTATTTAACCATTAATATGATTGCAATGGCGTTTTTTTTATTTGGTATCGCAGTCTTATATAAGACCACAGGCGTCTTAGACTTTGGTTCTCTTCGCAGTGCCATTCAAAACATTGAGGATACAAAACGTTTAAACCTTTCCTTCGCCCTATTATTTACTGGTGTCAGTATCAAAGCAGCTGTTCTACCACTATTCAGTTGGTTACCAAAGGCACATGGAACAGCAAGTGCGCCGTCTATCGTTTCAGCTGTGTTGTCTGGTGTTTTCGTCAAAATAGGTATCTATTTGCTGATAAGAATTCAATGGATGTATATGCCTATGATTGATATCCAGCCCCTTGTTTTAGCGATTGGATATTTAACTGCTATAGCAGGGTTTATCTTTGCTATATCGCATTCAGACATAAAGCTTATCCTAGCTTATCATACGGTTTCACAAATAGGATTAATTCTAATCGGAATTGGCGGTTCAATGGAAATTCATCATTTTGGCGCTTTATATCACGTTCTCAGTCACGGTATCTTCAAATCGCTATTGTTCATAATAGCAGGCGTTTTGATTTATCGGTATGGTACTCGTAAAATTACGGATATGAAAGGGCTTTGGCAGCTTTCAAAGCCCCTCTCAATCCTACTTGTAATCGCTGTTTTTAGTATCACTGGAGCGCCATTTTTCAGTGGTGGCTTCTCAAAATACCTGATTGGCTACCGCTTAGACGATCCATTGCAAAAGGGATTGTTAATGCTTATTAATTGGGGAACGATGATATCCTTCATCAAATTCTTTTATGTGATCATCAAGCCATTGGAGCATTCCGTTGATTTCTTTAGTGTTCGGAAAAGTGAATTTACTGGCATGTGGCTGCTTGCAGCATTTTGTATCGGTCTTGGTACTTTCGGTCCACTCGTATTGGATCATATATTTCACGTACAGCTAGACTACTCCTTCGTTGATCAATTGACTAAGCTACCCGCTTATTTGATTAATTATCTCGGCTGTTATCTGGTTTATGTCTATATTATTAAAGACAACTTCCTTTTAAAATATATAAGAAGGCTTGAGCTCTCTTTTAATAGCATCAACCTTGCAATTGTTACTTTTTTCATTTTTTCCCTCGTCTATCTTAACCAATAACAATAAAATCCTGACCAAAAGATCGTTAAGATACTTTCGTCAGGATTTTGCATTTGTCTAAATAAATTCTATTTGTTTAAATTAATTCTGTTTAAAATAGGTAATCCCGATGGCACCTTCACCTGCGTGCGTACCAACAACTGTTCCAATTTCAAATTCATAAATTTTATTAACTTCAAAATTCTCTAATATTAATTGCTTGATGTCCTGCAGCTTTTCAAGGTTATTGGCGTGTGCAATCGCTATTTCTGATATTTTGCCCTCAGGATATTGACCCCTAACCTGCTCTAGCATCCAGGATAATCCCTTTCTTGAGCCACGTGCTTTTTCAGCCATATTAACGATGCCCTCTTTAACTTCAATAATCGGTTTTAAGTTTAACATTTTTCCTATCATCGCAGTTCCAGAGGAAAGTCTCCCACCCTTTTTTAGGTTTTCAAGGGTATCTAGCATTCCATATAGCTGAGAACGCTTGGTTAATTGATTAGCTATTTCTAACACCTGAGCGACATCGGCACCCGATGCAATAGCTTCCTGAAGCTGAATAACGATTAATCCCAATGCAAAGCTTACGGTTCTACTGTCGATTAAATGAATTCTCTCGCTACCTAGCATTTCCTTTGCCACAACTGCAGAATTGTAAGTCCCGCTTAATTCAGAAGATAAAAAAACACCAATGACATCATTCCCCTTTGCAAGCTCAGTTGAGAACAGCTCATAAAATTCACCTGGGTTTACTTGTGAGGTTGTAGGCAATTCCTTTGCTTCCTTCATCATCTTATAGAATGCCTCATTGGTCAAATCAATTTTATCAATAAACTCTTGATCCTTAAAGAGTACCTTTAGGGGGGCAAATAATATGCCCTTTTCCTTAAGCACCTCTGGTGCAATATCACATGTACTATCGGTAATTAAAGTAATTTTCATAATATACCCTCTCTCTCTATTTGCTTTGTCAAATTTTTGTTTCATACAGGCCTTTGCCATACATTCTACTGTAGATTAATACAAGTCTAAAAAGCTTTGTTATTTTGAATTTCTATTATTTTGATTATCAAATAAATTGCACTAAAGAAATACCTTGCTAGCCAAGGTATTTTTGATCGAAATAATTGATTATTTTAGTTAAAGACTTTATTAACACATCTCCCTCGGATTCATCAAGTGCGTCTATCGTAAAGTTAATCATGTCTTCATGGAACTGACTGTGATGTCGATAGGCAAGTCTCCCCTTGTCTGTTAGAGTGATCAATACGACCCTTCGATCTTCATCGCTCCTTACCCTGTTGATATAACCCTTTTTTACTAAATTGTTCATGGCTATAGTCAGGGTGCCAACTGTAACGCCAAGCTTAGTCGCTATATGCGTCATTGGGCTGGTTTGATCGTATCCAGTTGCATCGATAACGTGAAGCTCATTTAATGTCAAGTCACTAAAATCACCTATTTTTAATGCTTTCTCTTCTATGCTTAATATCTGATTAAATAGTTCTACTAACAGGTGATTAAGCACCTCTCGTCTTGAATCCATATCAACTCCAATTAGTTTGATTGTCAAAGTATATTATTAGTATAAACTTTAACCGACCCTATGTCAAGTCGCTCAGCTTTGGATGTTTTTGTAGCCATGTGGTCACAATTATTGCAAACGGAAAGGAAAGCCAATTTAACAGAGTGTATGGCGCATAAAGCGTTGCATTGACGCCAGTAATTGCAAGTATAATAATCGCGTTGACGTTCCAAGGCATCATAGGCGCAAGTGCCGTCCCAGTGTTCGCAATGTTTTGAGCCAAATTTATCTCGGTAAGCCCGCGATCAGTATAAGTGTTTTTCATGTACTTTCCAGGTACTAGAATACCTACGGTTTGATCGCAGGTAAGCGCATTTAAAAGCGTGGACAAAATACCCGTATTCAATACGAGCTGGCTTTTTGTACGACTTTTCACCTTAACAAGTTCAATAATAGGATGAATCCAGCCACACTTTTCAAATAAAGTGCTCATGGAGATGCCTGCCATTATGATTAAAACCACTTCAATCATCGCCTTTGCACCACCAATCTCAAGGGATTTCATAAAGGCATTTGAATTCCCTGATTGGAATCCTAGCCATGAAAAGCTTAAAAGCTGACTAAACGAGTAGCCCTGAAATAATATTGCTATCAGCATGGCAATCAGTATACCTGAGCCAAGTACTTTTTTTGATTTAATCCCCATAAAGCTCGTTATCAAAACGTATATAGGAAGTAAAAATAATACTGGACTGACCTTGATATACGTTTTAATTAGCCCTTTATAGGCTGCAATTTCATCCAAATTAATATGTGCAGGATATTTTAAGCTTAATAAAAAGTAACCCAATACAGACAAAATAAACGCCGGCACCATGACGAGCATGGTTTGCTTAAAGTAAGGCTTGAAACGAACGCCTACCGTTTCAAGCGTAAAATTAGAAAGCGCTGATATCGGTGAAAGGCGATCTGCAACATAGGCGCCAGAAACTAAGGTTCCAACCAGCACCCCGCTTGGTATGCCAGAAGCATTACCTAAAGTATAAAGAGCAATACCTATTGTAGAAACCGTTCCTAATCCAGTACCTAAAAAAAATGCCACCAAGGCACTCATTAAAAAAGCAAATAATAGAAAATAGACTCTATGCACAATTCCAAAACCGAAATAGATAAGTGTGGGAACAATACCAGATGCGATCCACATGGCGACATTAACGCCAATTAAAAAAACGATAATATAGATATCCTTTATACTTAAAATACCTTCTCCTAGCCAATGTAGGGTCTGTCTGACGGTTACCCCATTTAGCTTTATAATAAGGGTAGCTATCATTAACGTTAAACCAAGACCCCAAACAAGAGATACGCCTATGCCTAAACAAGTAAAAATGCTTGTAACAAATAACAAGCCAATCAATAGTCCCCATTTCAATGGGAGCTTAATTACCATATAACACCTCTTACTTAAGGATTTGTAAATTCAAGCTCTGTAAATGCCACTTACCCTCTTCATCTCTTGACTTTTCGTAATACTGAACCTGTCCTGAATGATCGACGATGATCACCGTTTCAAAGCGTGTGCCATAGCCATCAAGTGCAATGAATAAAGCGGACAAATCATGTTCAAGCTCTGCCTTGATACCCGTATCTGGCAGGCCTTTATCATACTTGTGCGCATCCTCTAAAATATCAAAATAAGCGTTTATTTCAAGCACACGCCCTGATTCAATCAAGCTGCTTAGCCCGAATCGTATGGCGTCAACCTTTGGCCAATTCGAATTCAATAAACCGTTGCTTAATCCATAGACACCTGGCTCGAGTATACGAACTTTTTTCTCAATATTAGAATAAAACCCTAACTGATTCATATCGCCCACGATAAGGTTATATGGATCATAAAGATGTGGCTTTTCTGAAAGCGAATTTAAATAGGTAATCGGTAAGCTATTCGAATGCAAAAAAGTACGTGTCAGCTCACCTCTCGATAGTGGCTGGTCCACATGCTTTGTAAAATCTCTATAATTCGTAATGAAGGCAAAAGCGCCTCTCTCATTGATACCCGTCCAAGTACCACCTTTTTCTAAATCTGTTCCACAGATTACACCCTTTTTCAAGGTGGCATTTTGACTTGGTCTTTTATAAAATTCATCTCGATTGCCCAAAAATATTAAGGGATAGTCCTTAACTACTTTATATGCAATTGCAAGTGTACACATAAGACCTCTTTTCTTAGTACCATTTTTTTCTCAGGAAAAATATCCCCATAATGATAGCAATTCCGGCAGCTGTAAATAAAAATATTGGTATGGCAAGCGGGTTGTCCAATCCTGGAAAATGCTTGAAATTCATTCCGAAAAAACCAGTCATAAAATTTAATGGAATAAAGATAGCTGAAAAAACGGTTAAAATCGTCATAATATGATTTAATCGATTGCTTGAATAATTCATATTCATATCATACAAATTTGTAACCATATCCTGATAGAGACCAACCTGATCGTTTACATGATTGACATGGTCCGATACATCTCTTATAAAAACACGTGTCTCATCTTTAATAAAATGATCCTCTTTGTCGTATAATTCTTTAAGAATTTCCTTAAATGGTGCCACCTCCGAACGAATCAGCATAATCTGTTTTCTAAGTTCAAAAAGTAGATTAATGGATAGCTTTTCGGTTTCAATGAGCTGTCGATCGTAGGTGTCTATCAGATTGCCAATGCCGTATAAAATTTCGAGCTGATGATCCACGATAGCGTCTAGCAATGCATAGTACAAATAATCGGTCCCTCTAGCTCTCATACGGCTTCTCTCTTCAGTAAGCCGCTTTCTTATTCCATCAAATACATCGCCTTCATTCTCTTGGAAGGTAATCACCAGTTTATCCTTGAGTACAAGAGACAGATGCTCATGGATCACACCTGAAGCCTCTGTTTGATAAATCATTTTTACAATGGTAAACAAGAACGATTCATGTCTTTCAATCTTACTTCTCTGCGAAACATGGACGATATCTTCAAGAACAAGCATTGATAACGACAGCCTATCGCCCAAAGCGAGCATCGTGTCGATACAGTTTAGTCCAATAATGTTAATCCAAGCCTTCATTTCGCGGTTTTTGATCTCAGAAAACATCGTATCGATATCATTGTCTCTATAGACCTCTAGGGTAGCACCATGATCGTCATAGAAATACACCTGAAAATGGGTCTCAGTATTTTTGAATTTGCCTGTATAAACCACCGATTCTGGTGGTAAATTGAGTTTCGTTGGTTGATTAAGCTTCATTGACTGATTCACAACTACCCCTATAAATCCTCACATTCAATACTCCCTGAATAACCGACATGACCCTCTAGCTCTACGGTCACATCAGAAGCCGACTGTACAAAGTGAACCATATTAACGCCACCAATATTTTGAACACTAATCGGTGAGTGCATGCCATAAAAGCTTGCTGCCATAACTGCACTGGCACACGAACCCGTCCCACAAGAATCAGTGATGTCTTCAACACCGCGTTCGTAGGTGATGACCTCAATCTCATCTTTTCCTATTTTCCTAACAAAATTCACATTGGTACCACGTTCAAAGACATCATGGTTCATATCAAAGCGATAACCAATTTGCTTCATCTCAGCTCTTGAAAGTGGCTTATTCTCATCCTCGAATACGACCACATGTGGGACACCCAGTGTCATAAAACGATAATTGACCCCATCGAGTACAAAAACGTTTTGGTCAGGTAACTCGTAGTCTCCCATGGTAACCTTCACGCGTGTATCGGTGACGACTGCTCCAATTTTACCCGCTAAGGTCTCAAAGGACATCATCTTGTCTGCTATACCATGATCATAGGCGTATTTAGCGATACATCTTGCGCCATTACCACACATTTCACTTTCAAAGCCATTGGCATTGATAATTCTCATTTTAAACTCGGCATCATTAGACGGCTCTATCACCAGCATACCATCTGCACCAATTCCTTTTTTAATATCACAATCTCTTATGGTCATGTCCCTAAGCTTTACGTCAGAGTAAATCTGACCTCTATTATCGAGTAATAAGAAATTGTTACCATTACTTTGTACCTTCTTGTATCTAACCATTTCAACCTCATAATCCTTCGTATCTTTTAGAAGGTCCATTTTTGCCTAAAATAGAAATCGCCAAATCTGGACATCGATTTACACATCTATAACAAAGCGTACAATCTGCCACTTGGCTGATTTTTCCGTCAACCAAACGCAGTGCCTCCACTGGACATTCTCGCTCACACTTTCCGCACCTTGTACACTTGCTTTCATTTATTTTAACTTTCTTAACCCATTTTCTTTCACCTTTAGAAAATGGAATGCGAAGTAGTGATCCCAATAAAATTGAACCAGCACCATCACCTCGTTTAAATCTTATACCTTTAACAAAATCAGAGCAAAACAGATCGATTTGCTGCTCTGCTTTAAGTGCCAATGCCTTTGCCTGAGAGCCATTTTTCACTTTGAACATTTTAACATCAGATAAATTGGTAGGCATTTTGAAATGTTCAATAGCAACGATCTGAGCATGGCATTTTCTCAAAATTCTAGCAAGATAAGAACCACCATCTCCTGAAAATAGCATTTGATTGGCAATGACAATTGCTTGCTTGTCCTCTAGGTGTGAAGCAATTTGCTTAACAAATCGCCACATGATCATTGGTGCCATCGCTCCATAGACTGGGTATGCAAACAGAAGATAATCTGCACTCGCAATTTTATCGTCATCTGTAGCTTCATAATTTTCTATATTGATGCATTCCATCTCAACATTGTTCTTACCAAACGAATTTTGTAATTGGTTTACGATAAACGCTGTATTGCCAGTCCCTGAAAAATAAAATGCCAAAATTTTCATGGTTAGTTCTCTCCCTTTTCCTTTATGCGAATGTACTTGAGGCTGACGCTAGGGTTATTGGTTTTTCTAGACCGAATATCAAATTGCTTCAATGAAGAAACCAAAGGGGTTAACTTAGAAAAGCCATAGTTCCGAGTGTCAAAATCAGGATATCTTTTGTTAAGTGTGCTTCCAAGCTCACCTAAGAACGCCCAACCATCATCATCCGAGATTTCACTGATAATTGCTTTTATTACATCGATTAACTCTTCCTTAGTTATCATGGCATCCTTAACATTATGGGTCTTTGACTTGTTTACCTCAGGGCGATCCAAGGTGGTCGCCGTTAACACCTCAAGGTACTTGAATTTTTCGCAAGCGGCAATAAATGGAGTAGGCGTTTTCTTTTCCCCCATACCTAAAACATACATACCAGCTTCTCTTAATCTAGAGGCTAACCGTGTAAAGTCACTGTCACTTGATACGATACAAAAGCCATCTACATTACTAGAATATAGGATATCCATCGCATCGATAATCAAAGCAGCATCGGTAGAATTTTTTCCCGTTGTGTAGCCATATTGTTGTATTGGTGAAATCGAATGGTTGAGCAATACGTTCTTCCAAGATGCCAATTGCGGCTTCGTCCAATCCCCATAGATTCTTTTATACGTCGGTGTCCCATGGTTAGAAACTTCATCTATAATGGATTTGATATACTTGTCAGAAACATTATCTGCATCAATAAGAACCGCAATTCTTCGATCTCTCGTTTCTCTACTTTCAGTATTCATAATCTTCTCCTAGTTTTATCATATTTTTATTCTATAGTGAGTGTAGAGTGATTACAAGATTTATTCCCGTTCGCCAATGTAGAGCCTCGACCCAAAATCTGTCATCAGTCTGGTCCTATCGCTTATACCTGTTCCAGTGAATTGCGTGTAAAGCTTCAGACCGATTTTAGTTGCAATTTCACCTGTTACATTTATTTGTTGCACCTCTAATGGATAGAGATATCGATTGGCAATCACGGTTTGCAAAATACCATTCTCCTTGAGCTTGATTGGTATATAGGGATTGATCAGCTCGCCAAATGCTCGTATATCCTGATATTGTAATCGATTGGCTATTTTATATACTGAGCTCTGATCTAAATCAATAATTTTAATCGTTTCAAGCGGTGGACAAGGGCGATGTAGCTTTAAGAAATAGCCGGTTATAAATTTTGACCTTGTTTCATCCATTACCGTCCACACCGTACGATCAACGTTGGAAGTGTTGTCATGACGATATAAGGTTCCAAACTGAAATAGGCTGCGGTGTTTTTTATAAAATTCAATCTGCTTTATAATGACTTTTTTATCAAAAGGTGTCAAATGCAATAGGTTCATCTCGTAGCCCAAAATGCCAAAGCAGGCTACATTAAATCTTGTTTCAATAGGTGTCTTTCTTAAAACCTGATGTGAGGGTTGACCACTGACATGCGCACTCATCGTCGATAATGGATATACCATTCCCGTACCCTGCTGAATTTCGATTCGTTCGATTGCATCCGTATTATCACTGGTCCATATCTGTGGCATGTAATATAGCATGCCCATATCGTATCGGTTGCCTCCACTGGCACAGGACTCAAAAAGTACTTCAGGATAGGCTTGTGTCAGTTGATCCAGTAGTCGATAGAGACCCAGTACATACCTATGTGTCAGCTCACTTTGATTGTATTTAGAAAGATAAAAGCTATGCAAATCTGAAAAATTTCGATTCATATCCCATTTTACAAATGTGGCACCTGACGACATTATCACATTAGATATTGACTTAAATAGATAGTCCACCACTTCGGGATTGGATAAGTCTAAAACCAACTGATTTCGACCAAGGCTTGGCGCTCGATCTGGTAAGCGAATCGCCCACTCTGAGTGTTTTCGATATAGATCGCTATCCTCAGAAATCATCTCAGGCTCCACCCAAATGCCAAATTGTAGCCCTAGCTTTCTTATGGCTTTACCAATTCCAGAAAGTCCGTTTGGCAGTTTTTTATCGTCAGCCGTCCAGTCTCCAAGTGCCTTAGTATCATCAGTTCGATTTTTAAACCACCCGTCATCCATAACAAAAAGCTCCATACCCAGTTGTTTGCCAATCTTAGCCATAGACAAAAGCTTCTTTTGATTAAAATCAAAGTAGGTTGCTTCCCAATTGTTAAATCCAATCGGTCTAGAGCGATACTGCCAATAGGGCGATACAATATGGTGATTAATTATGTGATGAAAATTTTGGCTCAGCCCATTAAGACCATTTCCAGAAAAGGACATGACACATTCTGGTGTATCAAAGGACTCGCCTGATTTTAATAGCCATCTGAAGTCTACCTCTGAAAGTCCTATTGTGACTCGAGTCATTTGATAAGGTGAAACTTCAACGCTCGCCATATGATTGCCACTGTATACCAGCGCGAACCCAATTGCCTCTCCTTGATTTTCAGTAGTTTGTAGACCCTTTAATCCAATATAGGGATTGTGTGCTGAGCTACTAACACCTTTTTTTGAATCTATGGTCAAAATTCCAGGTCTTAGCTTGCCTTGATTGAGTTGCCTTTCGTGAATCCATGTACCATCAAGAGACAGACACTCATAATCACTATTTGGCAAATCTAGCTGTAAGCTTTTAATCGCGTGTATCAAAAAAGAGGATGTCGTTAGATTGTTAATTTTAGTCCATCTAACGATGCAATTTGAAGCCTCAAAGGGCGAGTAATAGAGATGCTGGAAAACTTCCCTTTGCGTCTCCTTAAGTACAATCTCCAGCGTATAGCCGACAGCCTCTGCTCTCGCATGTGGCATCCCATCAGGATGAACCATCCGTTCATGAATCACATGACTATGATAGATAAAATCTGAGACACTTATCCCATCATCAAATTCTATTTTAAGCGAAGCGTGTCGATAATCTCCCTTACCATATGTAGATTGTTCAAGCAAAAGCGTTTCTAAAGTAATCTGAGAGCCCTTTTCATATAAAACTGCAGAACCAACCTGAATGTCATAATTTTGGTATAAAGTAGATAAGTAATCGGAATGTTCAACGCGATCACCATAATGTAGGTTAACCACTTTCCCATTCTCAAGAACCTTTAAAATATAACTGCTCTTTAAAGTTTGCAAATGAAACAAAGGCGTTTTTGAGTCAGAATTTTCTATATAAATCATCGCTTCCTCCTTGATTTGACTTCAATTCTTAGACTTTCAATTATGCGTTGCAGACGATTAGTATAGATCGATTTTACCTTAATTTATTTTATCACAATTATCATAGCGACTCTAGCCACACAAATAAAAATCCTGCTCTCACAGTGCACTCATACACTTATGAAAGCAGGAAAACCTTCAAATATTGGTATTTGATTGGCTTACTTTTTTGCTCTTAACAAATCTCTTATTTCACCTAATAAAACGACTTCCTCTGTTGGCTTAGGAGGCTCTGCTGGCGCTGTTTCAGGTTTTGCCTTCACTTTTTCGATCAAACGAATCATGATGAAGATCACAAAAGCAATGATGACAAAGTCAACCACATTTTGTATAAAATTACCATAATACACAGCAACCTCTGGTTGATCTCCCACAGCTGATTCAAGAACCCATTTTAAGGACTTGAAATCAACCTTTCCAAGCAGTATGCCTATTAACGGCATTATAACGTCGTTAACAAAGGAAGTCACTATTTTACCAAAAGCACCACCTATTATAACAGCAACCGCCAAATCAATAACATTACCCCTAATCGCAAATTTTTTAAAATCCTTCCACATAATATTTACCTCACAATAGTTATTTTAATAAGATTTACCCTTAAATTACTTAATTAAACATATCAGAATATTGTGAACGCAATGTTAAATTTCACATCGATATATTGCGACTGACCACCCAGTCAGTTATAATGAAGCATATTATTTAAGCGAGGTGAAGTTTTGGCTAGAAAGAAGGAAAAAAGGGAAATAATACTAATGTCTGCTGCAGAATTATTTGCCAAAAATGGTTTCCACGAAACCAATATTACCGACATCGCTCACTCTGCTGGAATCGGAAAAGGAACTGTTTACGAGTATTTTTCAAGTAAGGACGAACTGTACATTGAGGTCGTAAAGTTCAATATTGAGCGGTATTTAACACGGATAAGAACCAGTATTTTGTGTTTTAATCATTTTGAGGGTAAACTCAATGCCTTTATAGATCACCATAGTGATATCGTACAAGAAAACATGCGGGCAACAGGGATGATGATTGAGAATCCAAATCAATTTAAAATTCCAAATGGTATGCAGGAAGCCCTAAAGCTACTATTAACAGCACGGTTCGAAGTGGTACAAATTATACTGGATATTTTAGAGCTAGGACAAGCAGAGGGTAGATTTTCCTCTTCAGCTCTATCGTATTATTCTGATTTGTTCTTTGATATGCTCAATAGAACTGCAATGAGAAAATACATTTTTAAATTGGATGAGGCTACATTTAATAAAGAGAAGGATTTGTTAGTTCAAATGTTAGTGAAAGGCATTAATTAATATCAACCCTCAATTTTTATCAAACACATTTTAAGGAGTCTAATATGCTTTCAAATTACAGTGTTAGAAAACCGTTTACCGTCGTCGTTGCAATTATCCTTGTGCTCATACTCGGTTTTGTTTCATTTAGCAACATTTCGACGGATCTATTACCCAGCGTGAACCTCCCCTACTCAGTCATCATTACGCCTTATATTGGCGCTAGTCCAGAGGAGGTTGAACTGGTAGTCACAAAGCCAATTGAGCAAAGTATGGCTTCTATTAGCAATATTAAAAATGTTCAGTCCATATCGAGAGAAAATATGTCTTTGGTCATCCTCGAATTTGCCGAAACCACCAACATGGATTCTGCAGTTATTGAAATGAGAGAAAACCTAGATATGCTTGGTAGCTATCTTCCTGAAGGCGTCGGCTCGTCAACTATTATGAAGCTCAATCCAGATATGGTGCCTATAATGGTCGTATCTGCGGCTGTGGAAGGTCAGAGTATTGGTGAATCCTCATCATTTCTAGAAACAAAAATCATCCCTGAAATTGAAAGTGTTGAAGGGGTTGCATCTGTCGAATCCTCTGGACTTGTAGAAAATGAAATTCACGTGTTAATTCGTCAAGAAAAAATTGATGCAGTTAACAAGGAAATTAAAGATGCCATTGAAGCTCAAATTGAGGCAGCTAAGGCTGAAGCACTGGCAAAACTCACACCTGAGCAACTGGCTTATATGGCTACACAGCCTACCGAAGCAGCCACACAGCCTGATATTCCTCAAATTTCTATAACTAAGGATATGATTTCCGGGATTTTAAAAGGCCAGAACTTTAGTATGCCTACGGGATATATTACCGAGCAAGGCGTTGATTATCTCGTAAGAACTGGTGATGCAATTGAAGACGATCAAGCACTTTCAGATCTTGTCATCATGTCTCTTCCAATAGAGGGCGTTGACCCCATTAAGCTGTCTGAGGTTGCCGATATTATGCTCGTTGACAACACAGATGATATGTATTCTAAGGTCAATGGCATCGATGCCATTACTCTAACGCTCCAAAAACAAACAGAGTATGTAACCTCTGATATTACAAATCGTGTGCTTGATAAAATGGATGACTTAAAACAAACCTATCCAGATTTGCAAATGGTAACCTTGATGAATCAAGGAGAGTACATTGACATTGTCGTAGATTCACTTTTGAATAATCTTATCTATGGTGGCTTACTAGCAATTGTCATTCTACTTATTTTCTTAAGAGACTTAAAACCGACATTGGTCGTCGGCTTTTCAATACCTATCAGCGTTGTCACTGCCTTTGTTCTAATGTATTTCAGTGACATCACACTTAACATCATCTCTATGGGTGGCTTAGCTCTGGGTGTAGGGATGCTGGTGGATAACTCCATCGTCGTGATTGAGAACATCTATCGTATGAGAAGTGAAGGTAAATCAGCTATTGAAGCTTCTGTTGAAGGCGCTAAGCAAGTTTCAGGTGCTATTATGGCCTCTACTTTAACGACAGTTGCCGTCTTTTTGCCTATTGTCTTTATAGAAGGGTTTACTAGAGAGATTTTTACAGATATGGCATTGACGATTGCCTTTTCGCTACTTGCGAGTTTAATGGTAGCACTCACTCTCGTTCCAACCATGGCATCTAAAATCCTCGTAAAAGAGGTCAATCAAGATCATCGTGTGTTCTCAGGTCTTAAAAATGGCTACTCAAAAATACTAAATTTTTCCTTAGATCATAAGTGGATCATTATCATATTAGTCATTGGTCTTTTTGCAGGGAGTATATACGGTATTACCTCGGTAGGTACTGAACTTTTCCCTAGTATGGATTCCGGTCAGCTCACGGTGACACTCAACATGCCTCTTGAAGCAACGTTTGAGGATCTTAGAACAGCAGCTGATGATGTAACATCAAAAATACAGAGCCTTGATGGGATCGAAAGCATTGGCGCTTCTGTAGGTGGAGGTATGTTTGGCGGTATGGGAGGTGGTCTGAGTGGTGCTGGAGGTTCTGGAAACTCTGCGACCTTCTATGTTACGCTGTCAGATGAACGTTCTCTTTCAACTCAAGCGTTAGGAGATGAAATCTTAAAGGTCGCTGGCTCTGATCAATACGAATTAAGCGTCACAGGAACAGATATGAATATGGGCTCCTTAACTGGTGGTGAAATTACCATCGAAATTAAAGGTAGAGACTTTGATACGCTAGAAGATTTGGCAATCCGTATCTCAGATATAGTTAAATCGGTTGAAGGCACTAAAGACGTGTCAAGTGGTGTTGAGGTAACCTCACCTGAGCTGCAAATAGTTGTAGATAAAGAAAAAAGTATCTCAAAGGGTTTGACAGTTGCTCAGGTTTTTATGGAAATCAATAAAGCGCTAACCACTGATTCAGCAGCTACTAATATTAATGTAGATGGCAATGATTTAGGTGTCGTCGTTCTAGATGAAGAAAGTACGAAATCCTTATCGAGAAGTGATATCATGGCACTTGAGATTACATCACCTCAGGGTGAAACCGTAAAAATTTCAGATATCGCATCACTTGAAGAATCTAATGGCTTCAAATCAATCAGAAGAACGAATCAGCAACGCTATGTAACCGTAACAGGTGCACTTGAGACGAACTACAATATCGGAATCGTCTCGGATAAAATTCAGGCGGGGCTTGACAACCTTGAAATTCCAAATGGTTATTCTGTAACGATGACAGGTGAAAACCAAACGATTAACGATTCCTTTAGAGATTTAGGTAAAATGCTTCTTCTAGCACTTGTTTTTATTTACCTAATAATGGTAGCTCAGTTCCAGTCTTTATTATCACCATTTATCGTTATGTTTACTATTCCTTTGGCGTTTACAGGTGGCTTCTTTGCACTTTTGATGACTGGAAAGCCTCTTTCCATCGTCGCTTTCTTAGGTATGATTATTCTAACAGGGGTTGTCGTCAACAATGGTATCGTATTTGTAGACTATGCCAATAAAATGCGTGAGGAAGGAATGTCAAAGCGGGAGGCCTTAATCAAAACCGGTAGAGACCGACTAAGACCTATATTAATGACGGCACTTACTACCATTATTGCTCTTTCAACGATGTCAGTTGGTGCAGGACAGGGTACTGAAATGATGCAGCCAATGGCGATAACAACAATCGGTGGTCTCATCTACGCAACCTTGTTAACCTTACTCTTTATTCCGGTTCTATTTGATCTCTTCCACAAAAAAGATCAGCCCAAAAATCAAGACTAAATATCTCACTTAGATATTTGATGCTCTCACAATGATATTGTAACTCTTTAGAGCTGCAATACCATCGTGGGAGCATTTTTACGTTTCATGACTATATTTACCTGAAGAGGGTATACTATCAACACCCTAATTGGAAATGAGGCTTTTATGAAAAGGCTAACTGAATCAATCAAAGGTAAAATCAATTTAATGATTATTGCAGTTTTGACCTTGATGATCATTTTAAATCTTGTCCTATCAATTGGTCAAATCCATAGAATTAAAGAAACCATTTCCGAACAATACGCGCGAATGTATTGGTACAATATTGCTTCCTCTGTACACAGTCATCTTATCAAGGAGATTGCTCTCTCCGAAAAGATGGCTAATTCTTCTGCGCTATTAAACTGGATACGTTCAGAATACGACTCTGAGCTTAAGAGTATTGCCAAAGCTGACTACTTTACCTTTATTGAGCTTATGTCCTCGCAAGACTTGTTTTTAGCGATTGACGCCTCTAAAAATTTATATTATCCACACCTTTCTAATAACGAAGTGGTGTTAGTTCCTGTGGCGCAGGTCAACCCTACAAAAGAATCAGATCAATGGTATTGGGAGGCACGCAATAGTAAGCAAGATTATCTTCTCAATGTGGATGAGGACAGAATTTTAAAGTCATATCGCGTTTGGATTAATGTTCCAATACTTTATGAAGGCAAGCCGCTCGGGGTTATTGGAACTGGACTTTCATTTAACGACTTCATATCGGATACCGACTTTCAAAATGCAGAAACAAACTCTGTTAGTTTGATTTTTAATAGACATGGTGAGATTTTGCTTGATAGTTCAAGCTCTAATCCCTTTGATTCAACTCTTCAAAGTGTATTTTCTGTATCTGCTGATAGTCAGTTCAAGCCTCTATTAAACGATTTTATTGACTCAATGGAAACACAGCTTCAAATTAAAATACGTAACGATGCTTATACCTATATCGCCCTCCAAAGAATTGAAAATACAGATTGGTTTGTGGGGACCCTATATAGTCAAAATGCATTTTACAACGGTAATAATCTGTTTGTATTTTTATTTTCAGGCATTTCAACTATTCTAATCATCTTATTCGTCATTAATTGGTTTATACGAAGAAACTTTGTAAAACCATTTACGCAGCTCAAGGAAAGCATCAATTTAAAAAATCTATTCTGGGATGAGTCACTCTATGACTTTGACAGAACAGATGAATTTGGTGAGCTAGCGCATTCGATTCAGCTCATGTCAGAAAGATTAATTAACACCCTACCCGTCGGTCTCGTATTAGTGGATCAAAACTTTATGATTAAGTATACCAATGCCTATATGTCTAGCTTATTTGGTACACAAGATAAAACTGAGTTTGATGAAATCTTTAGCCAGCATCCAGAGCTTCTGTTTTCATCCCCTACAGATTATGCCGCTTTAAAACACAACTTAAATCATAATGAAGGAATTAGTATTTATGAGACCCAATTTATGACGCTCAACCACAGCGTATTTTGGGGTGAAATTCACCTGCATCCGATATCAGATAGCGACCATTATGTCGCCATAATTGTGGATATACAAAGTAAAAAGGATTACGAAGCACTCTTGATTCAAAGAGCGTCTCACGATAGCTTAACTGGTCTTGCAAATCGCCATCTCTTCGAGGAAGTATTAAGACGTGAGCTCGATCGATACTACAGGTATGGGAATACCTTTTCACTCATTGTATTTGACCTAGATCATTTCAAAGCTGTCAACGATACCTTTGGCCATATTGCTGGAGATGAGGTACTCGTTAGGACCGCACAAATAGCTAAAACCCTAATACGAAATACCGATCTATTAGTGCGTTGGGGCGGCGAAGAATTTGCAATCCTCTTACCTGAAACCGATATAAGTCAAGCGGTTATCGTGGCAGAGAAAATTAGAGCTGCATTTGAAATTAATTACCATGATAATGTTGGTGTGGTTACAGCCAGCTTTGGTGTATCAGAAATTCAATCAGGCGACCAGTACAGTTCCTTCTTTGACAGAGCTGACAAAGCCTTATTCAACGCAAAGGAATCAGGTAGAAATCAAATATCTTCTGAAATTAATCCTGAATTTAATACCTGCAAGACATCAAAGGATAGCTGGCGTTCGTTGTTAATAAGTGGCGATCGTGAACTGGATCTGCAACATCAGCACCTCATCGACAGTGTCGATCGAATTATTAACTGTGCCACTTCAGGTAATTATAATTTTGAAAAAATGCAGACGACATTTGATTCGCTTTGTATTGATTTTACCTCTCACACCATTTACGAGGAAAATTTAATGTATAAACTCAACTACTTTGAGGATGAAATACAACATCATCACACCATACATCAAGATCTGATTAAACGTCTAAATTCTTGTTCAGAATCGCTGCTGAATAAACCAACTGAAGTCATTATTACGCTCATTCAGGACGTGATCATTAATCATATGATGATTGATGATGTGTCATTCTTTAATTTTATGAAATTGAAGCATAACTCATTGAGCAAGAACGAATAAAAAGGAAGTAGCCCCCATTAACCTAGGTGGTAGGTCGATGGGGGCTTCTATAGTAAGAACGATAGGGTCGATTATTTCTTTAATTGGTAGGCAGTTAATGCTTCAGAATACTCAAACGCTTTTAACCAAGCTCTGTAGGTATCGAGCGAAGTGAACATAGGAATATTATGCTCAGCAGCCAGTCTTCTCATCATAAAGCCGTCTCGTTCACTATCTTCTCCAACCGTTGGCGTATTAATGATGAATCCGATTTCTCTATCTTTAATTAAACTGAGAAGATTTGAGCTTTCATTTCTTATTTTTCTCGTTATGTGTACATTGCGTCCTAAAGCTTCGATTCGTTTTGCAGTACCCGTTGTTGCCACAAACTGGGCTTTCTTTGGAAGATCGCTTTCACAGAGCTCTGCTTTATCATTCTCATTTAAAGTCAGAAGTATTTTCGCACCTTTAAGGTCGATTTCAGTTTTAGCAGCAAGGAATCCCTTAGTTAAAGCTTCTGCATAGGTTTTGCCAATCCCTAAGACTTCGCCTGTAGACTTCATTTCTGGTCCAAGTGAAATCTCTACGTCAGGTAATTTTTGTGTTGAGAACACTGGCACTTTTACTGAAATCAATTCTGCTTCAGGATAAAGATCCACGCCATATTCTAAGTCACATAAAGACTCTCCTAAGGAAACTTTCGTCGCTAAATCCACAATTGGAACCCCGCTTACCTTTGAAAGATACGGTACCGTTCTTGAAGCTCTTGGGTTTACCTCTATGACATACAGCTTGTCTTCAGCTACGACGAACTGGATATTGATCATCCCTTTTAGATTTAGTCCACTTGCAATTTTCTTTGTGACATTTAAGATCTCATTTTTTAATGCTTGAGAGATGTTTTGTGGCGGATAAACCGTCATACTGTCTCCTGAGTGGATTCCCGCCCTTTCAATATGCTCCATGATGCCAGGGATTAAGACAGAATTGCCATCACTGATAGCATCAACCTCGACTTCCATACCAACGAGATATTTGTCGATCAACACTGGATTCTTTTTATTTTTTGCAAACGCATCTGTTAAGTAGTGCTTCACTTCAGACACATCTCTACAAATCTTCATTCCTTGACCGCCCAAAACGTAGCTTGGGCGAACCAGAACGGGTAATCCTAGCTTTTCAACGGCTGATAAACCTGCTTCAATGTTTTCGACACCGATGCCTTTTGGACGAGCAATTCCTTGTGCTTCTAAGAATATTTCAAAGCGATCTCTGTCTTCACAGATATCGATTTGATCATAGGATGCACCAAAGATTGGATAGCCTGACTTTTCGATAAAGTCCGCTAGTTTAATCGCCGTTTGTCCACCAAACTGTACGATAACACCTTTCGGATTTTCTTTTTGAAGGATATTGAGAACTTCTTCTTCAGTTAAAGGTTCAAAGTATAATTTATCTGCAATTGAGAAATCTGTACTTACGGTTTCAGGATTGCTGTTAATAATAATCGTTTCATAACCAATCGCTTTTAATGCTTTAATACAGTGAACTGAGGCGTAGTCAAACTCTATTCCCTGTCCGATTCGGATTGGACCTGATCCGATGACTACAATTTTCTCTTTTTCAGTTACTTTAACTTCGTCGTAGGTCTCGTAGCTCGAATAATAGTATGGTGAAACCGCTTCAAACTCACCGGCACAGGTGTCAACCATGTGAAAGACTGGTACAATCTTATGCGCTTTTCTATAGTTATAGATGTCCTTAGGCGAAACACTTAAAAGCTCAGCTAGGCCTTTATCTGAGAAACCTTTACGTTTTAAAAGTCTCATTTTTTCTGGTTTGATATCCACTAATCTCTGAGCTTCGATTTCACTTTCAAGTTGAATCAGATTTTTAATCTTATCTAAAAACCATTCATCAATACCAGTGATTTTGTGAATCATATCTAGCTTATAATCTCTACGAATTAATTCTGTCAGTGCAAAAATTCTTTCGTCATTTGGCTTTTTTATTAGATTTTTTAACGCATCCGTACTTTTATCGATAAAGCCTTTGTGTTTTAAATGGTATTGACCGAGTTCAAGTGAGCGTAACCCTTTTAAAAATGCCGCTTCAAAGTTACTGCCAATCGCCATGATTTCACCCGTTGCCATCATCTTTGTTCCCAAAGTACGATCGGCTTTATAAAACTTTTCAAATGGCCATTTAGGAAACTTAACGACCACATAATCCAAACTTGGCTCGAAACAGGCATACGTAACGCCTATTACTGCATTTTTAATTTCATCAAGTCCATATCCTAAAGCTATTTTCGCTGCAACCTTTGCAATTGGATAACCTGTTGCTTTTGAAGCAAGCGCAGACGAACGGCTCACCCTAGGGTTAATTTCTATAACCGCATATTCAAAGCTCTCTGGGTGAAGTGCAAACTGAACGTTACAACCTCCTTCTATCCCTATCGCCTCTATGATTTTAAATGCTGATGTACGAAGCATTTGATATTCTTTATCTGATAAGGTTTGGCTAGGTGCAACTACGATGCTATCGCCTGTGTGAATCCCAACAGGATCGATGTTTTCCATGTTACATACAGAGATGCGATTACCTTTAGCATCACGCATCACCTCATACTCTATTTCTTTCCAGCCTTTTATACTCTTTTCAATTAATACTTGATTCACTGGGCTATTATCTATACCAGATTTAGCAATCGTTCTCAGCATCTCTTCATCATCAGCGATACCACCACCAGTACCACCTAAGGTATAGGCTGGACGGATGATCACTGGATAGCCAACTTGATTTGCAAATACAACCGCAGCTTCAACCTCTGTAACGATTTCTGATTGAATGACTGGCTCATTGATACACGCCATCATATCCTTAAACAATGCTCGGTCTTCCCCTTGCATAATACCATTGATAGACGTGCCAATTAGTTTAACGCCATATTTTTCAAGTATGCCTTTCTCATGTAGCGTTAAAGCCATATTAAGAGCGGTCTGACCACCCATTCCCGCTAATAAACTATCCGGCTTTTCATCTCTAATAATCACTTCAAGCATTTCGCTCGTGATGGGTTCAATATATATTTTATCTGCAACTTCATTATCTGTCATGATGGTCGCTGGGTTAGAATTAATTAATACAACCTCAACCCCTTCTTCTCTTAAAGCCTGACACGCTTGCGTTCCCGAATAGTCAAATTCTGCCGCCTGCCCAATAATGATTGGTCCTGATCCAATTACAAGTGTCTTTTTAATTTCCGTCTGTCTTGGCATAATTCCTCCTATCTCGCTAACTCTAAAAATTCATCAAATAAATATGCGCTCTCTACTGGTCCTGGTGATGCTTCTGGATGAAACTGAACGGAGTATATTGGAAGGACTTGATGTTTCATACCTTCTATCGATGCATCGTTGACATTGATATGGGTCACATCAAAAGCCTCTGGCATTTGATCTACAACATAGCCATGATTCTGTGAAGTGATATATACCTTGTCTTTCACCAGATCCTTAACCGGATGATTGCAGCCTCTATGACCAAATTTTAACCGAGTGGTCGAACCACCACCTGCTAAAGCTAATAGCTGATGTCCCAAGCAGATTCCTGCAATTGGTATTTCACGCATTAATTTTTTAATTTCATCGATCACACCAGTTAAATCTTCAGGGTTACCTGGTCCATTTGATAAGAAGACCAAATCGTGTCCACCGCTTAAAATTTCCTCAGCAGTCGTCTCTGCTGGATAGAGTGTTACCTCAGCGCCTCTTTGTACCAGCTCTCTAACGATATTGGATTTAGCACCAAAATCCATAAGTGCAACTGATGTCGAGGCTGGCGTTATTGGTTGTACCAATTTTTTTACTTTTGAAGTTACCTCAAACACAGCATTGCTATTGTCATAGCTTTTATAGAAAGCTTCTAGTTGCTCTTGACTTAACTCACCAGTGGTGATGACACCTCTCATTGTTCCTTCATTTCTTAAAACCAAGGTTAATGCTCTCGTGTCAATCCCCTCTATGCCCATTACTTTATGTCTTTTTAGAAAGTGATTTAGCTCCATTTCTGATCTAAAGTTACTGGATAACTCGGTTAGTTCTCGTACGATAAACCCACAGGCTTGTACCTTAGCGGATTCAAAATCATCTGTATTAATACCGTAATTTCCGATTAATGGATAAGTCATTACTACGATTTGCCCATGATACGAAGGATCTGTAAGAAGTTCTTGATAACCTGTCATCCCTGTATTAAAAACGACCTCGCCAACTGTATCAACAGGATATCCGAAGCTTTTACCTTCGAAGATCATGCCATTTTCTAGTATTAATTTTGCCTTCATATTAACCTCCCTTTCATACACTAGAGAAGGTAATTCAAAGCTTTATATGACAAAAAAGGAAGCTAACACATTATTTATAATGCGTCTGCTTCCTTAAATATTAATAATTGACATAATAAACCCTTGTTTTTCATACCATACCTCTTGCTGGCCTCACAGGACCAATTTAAAGTGTATTCATTAAGAGATATAGTACTTCATCGAATGATTTATGTCAATACTCATTTTTGATCTTCTTTATACGGAAAAATTTTAATCAAAAGCTTAATAACGATAAAAAACATTATTAAAACGATGAAAACGCCTGCAAGACCATAGCCCATTAATTCCAGTCCGAGATAAAATTCACTCATATGCCTCTCCTATTTCATCAATAACCAAGGTACCAGTGCCAAGACCATACCACCTGCAACTATAGATCCAAGCTGGCCAGCAACATTTGCACTCACCGCTTGCATCAATATAAAGTTATGTGGATCCTCTTGTTTTGCCATCTTCTGAACAATTCTAGCAGACATAGGAAATGCCGAGATTCCAGCTGCGCCCACCATCGGGTTCACTTTATCTTTGGTAAAAAGATTCATCAGCTTTGCAAATAAAACACCGCCTGCAGTATCGAAGACAAAAGCAACCAATCCCATCACCATAATGATTAATGTTTTAACATCTAAGAATTTATCATAATACATCGTTGCACCAATTGTGATTCCAAGGAGCAACGTCACAAGGTTAGCCAGTTCGTTTTGAGCTGCCTTCGAGAGTCTTTCTAAAACCCCAGATTCTCTAATGAGATTACCGAACATCAAAAGGCCAACTAAGGGAACTGAAATTGGTGCGATAATGCCTGAAATGATCGTAATTAAAATCGGAAATGCGATTAATACCGTTTTAGAAACCTTGACATCGTGATAAGGCATTTTGATCATTCTTTCTTTTTTCGTCGTAAGCGCTCTGATCACTGGAGGTTGAATCACAGGCACAAGAGCCATGTAAGAATAGGCAGCGACAGATATAGGTCCAAGCCAATCCTTTGCAAACTTTGAAGCGACAAAAATTGAAGTTGGCCCGTCCGCTGCACCAATAATACCAATAGCAGAGGAGGTTTTTAAATCAAAGCCAAGCTCAGGGAACAAATGACCAATATAAAGCGCGGCCAAAGTCGTGAAAAAAATACCAAACTGCGCTGCAGCACCAAAGAACAACATGCGTGGCTGCTTGAGCAATGGCGTGAAATCAATCATCGCTCCAACTGCCACAAATATCAATACTGGAAATATTTCAGTTAGAATCCCCGAGTTATAAAAAATCTGTAAAACGCCAGGTGTCCCCTCATATTCCCATATTGAGCTAAATGGTAAGTTGACTAAAATCGCTCCAAACCCAATCGGTAATAACAGCATTGGCTCATAGTCTTTCTTTATTGCTAAATAAATCAGTGCAATCCCAATGGCGTACATGATAAGATACTGCCAATGAAACTCTGCAATGCCTTGAAATAATTGACTCATGGTTCTCCTCCCAAATATGATTTTATAATGTATAGGGCTTATCGTCCAGCAATTTCGAAAGTAATTCCTTATTGATTTGATGCTATTGATTTTGCATCAGATAATTCGCTACATAATAAAAAAGACTTATACTTCAATTCCATAGGAAATTGAAGTATAAGTCTCGCTATCAATAGAGCTGATGACCGGGCTTACGCCGTCATGACGACCATCAACACAATCCGAAGATTGCAAGCTACTCCCCTAAACTTAAAATAATTATATCACTATTGCTATGTGTGTGCAATCAAACATCAATCTAAATCCTCGCGATACCGAGCAATCTGATATGCCATTGTGAGCTTCTCAAAACTTAGTTTATCCTCATCTGAGAGTGACTCATCTGCACTAATTCGTATCATATATTCATAGGGGGTTTCATATTTCTTCTTACCCAAATATAGGTTATCATTTTTAATCAGCTGCTCTCGATATTTTTTTCTAACCTCATTTTGAGGCAGCTTTGAAGCCTCTTTTTTAAATCGACCTAGTAAATTGCCTAACATTTCTTTTCTATTGAACACAAACGATCTTTCTTCACTGCCATAGCTATCCATCTTCTTTTTCCTACTTTTAAAGACATCATAGGCTTTTTTAAGAAGAAGGATACTAATGAGAATGATTACCGACCAAGTTATCACATAGAACACAGTAACCATCCAATTTGGAATACCTGTGTTATTAGGTAAATTGGGAAGCTGCTCTTGCATATCTGGCGATAAGGGACCAGCGATGTCAACCTCCTTTAAACCATCTAATCGAAACAAGCCCAATAATTTATCCATTAGATACAACAGCGGATAGATAATTAATGAAACCACCCTATAGATGACATTATAAGCTTTGTCTAATAACGCTAGAATCAACGACCAAAAATCAAAAATCTGAAGCTGAACGATGATGATTAGAGATATTGAAATTCCAAGGGCAATTCTACCAAACTTTTCAACGTTCTTTGAGCGATTGATTTGATGTGTACCACTTGCATATGCATTGTTCATATTAACTAAATTGAGTAGCAAAAGACTAATAATCACATATATTAAATAATAGGATTTTAATGCACCATAGCCTTCAATGTCGCCAAGCTTTAATATAAATATAATCAAACCAAGAATGATATCCGTGTAAAAAATTCTAGATTTAAGTGGTTCAATTTTTTCCTCTAGTATAGAATAATTCATCCCTCGAATCATGCTTAAGACAAACACCACTACTAAAGGACCACTTAGCAAATAAAACACGCCATTAGTAATCAAAAGAATTGAAATGCCTATCAAGGTAATAAAAACCGTCATAAACCACCCAGCGGGTTTCTTTTTAAAGAATTCTATCGTAGCCGCGGAGAAGCCATATAATAAAAAATTAATCGCCCAGGCAAGACCAAATCTTGAAACCATCAGCGTTTCTTTTCTAAAAAAGCCTGCAACGGTAAACACGATTAGTAGTAAAAATAAAGTGTACTCTAGCCCCTTGATAAAATCTGAAATCAATTGGGCACGATCTCTATGCTTCTTCTGCATATGAAACCTCCTGCCGCAAAAGCCCTTGTATTTTTCTTACATCGACGCGTCGATCTAGCATAATTTCTTCCGATTTCGCACCAGTCGTATAGATGATAACACTTCTACCCTTTCTCGCCTGTTGATTGATCAGCAGTGCTAAATCCGAAGATAGAAAACCTGTTACGATAATGATTACAGCATCTTCGTGTAACTTTCTCACCGCATCCACAAATAATTTTTCAATTGGATGTCCTCTATATTCTGTGGCTGCTGCAAGAGCATCCATGGCTTTAACAAGCTGTGTCTTTAACTTAGCTGGCATTATCAAACTTGCCTTCTCTCCCATCATATAGACACTGTTCACTGCAATTCCAACATCTATATGCTGCTCAAATAACGACTTAAACAACGATCCTGCAAATGTAATTCCCAATTCAAAGCGAGTACGATCGATGCCCTCCCAATATTTTGAAGAGGTTTGCACATCAAAAAAAATCATACAGGATTCGTTAGAAGTATGGTCCATTTTTTTTACCTGTAGCTGACCAGTCTTTGCTGAAGCTTTCCAATTGATGCTTTTAAAATGATCTCTTGATGTATAATTACGCGTCCCCGTTGTCAGCATTGGATCAGGTAATATCCACCTTTTTATTGACGTTTCACCCTGTAGGCTTAATGGAATAATTTCAAAGTTTGCGAGTTCATATAGTTTTGGGTGCACAATTAGCCTAGACCTTGTTTGATATTCTCGCCCTCCAGAATAAAGTCCAAACAAATCACCAAACTCAACATGGCAATTACCTGCCTCGTAGATACCTCTTTTTAAGCATATAAAACCATCGTGTTTAACTACCTTCTCATAAAATAGAAATGAAGTTACAATCTCATAGGTATTGTCCGTACCTGTTTCTGCTACTTCAAACCTTTCATTTCCCAGTTCTATCGTTCGTTGTCCCGTATAGCCTTCGCCTCGAAAGGATGCAGGAATTTTACTATAGACCTTCACCCAGGGCAAAGGGAGCCACTTTTTATTGATCATCTCAGTAGTAATAACGATTGCGTCACCTGCTGTAATGCGTTCCTTATCGAATGCTCTAGACAAATAAAAATGGATTGGAGATAAGTTCGACCACCTTCTTAAAAGCCATTGTAAGGCAAGTAGTCCAAGTATCCCAATTATTAATACCGCCATGATATACCTCCCTAGATCGTTTCAGTTGGTACCTCAACAGCCGCCATAATCAACTCTAAAATTCTTTCAGGCCTTTTAGAATAAATATCTCGAATAAGAATTCTATGTCCCCATATTGGGACGATTAATTGCTTGACATCCTCTGGCGTGACGTAGTCTCGACCGTTAATTGCGGCAAGTGCCTTTGCTCCATTAAACAGTGCCATAACACCGCGTGGGCTAACACCTAGCTCTATTTCAGAGTGATCTCTAGTTGCCTCCGCTAAATCGATGATATAAACCGTCATCGCATCAGAAACCCTTACCTGCTTAACCTGATCTTTAATCGCTTTAAAGCTCTTTACATCCACACATGCCTGTAAGGCATCTATCGGATTGACCTTTTCAAATCGATGTAAAATAGCTACCGTTTCATCCTTTGTAGGATAACCCATAGACAGCTGCATAAAAAAACGGTCTAGCTGTGCCTCTGGTAAAGGGAAGGTTCCAGAGCTTTCAATCGGATTTTGTGTCGCAATGACAAAAAATGGTTCTGATAATGAATAGGTCTCACCATCTACGGTGATTTGATTTTCTGCCATGGCTTCAAGTAAGCTGGATTGAGTTCTTGGGGTTGCTCGGTTGATTTCATCTGCAAGAACAATTTGACTCATTAAAGGTCCTTTTCTAAATTCAAACTTACCAACGCCTTGATTAAAAACATTTAACCCCGTTATATCAGAAGGTAATAAATCAGGTGTAAACTGTATCCGATTAAACTCTACATCAAATGATTTTGCAAGCGAACGTGCTAATAGTGTTTTACCTGTGCCAGGGATATCCTCTAAAAGTACATGACCTGAGCAGAGCATAGATGTAATAATTAAGTCAATTACTGTATTTTTTCCGACAATTACTTTTTGAATATTTTGTTTCAAATCAGTTGCAAAACGTTGTACATCAGTCATAATTAGCCTCCTATTTTATGTATATGAAAAATATTATATCACTTAGCCAAATGAATTATTGAATAATTGTGAAAAATTAAGTTAAATTAACATTTTAAACTTTACTTCATTCTTCCAATGGCTTTCATATAAAAAAGCTACCGTCTATTGAGTTATGCTCAATAGGACTGTAGCTTTTTGTTAATTCTGTAGTTATTTCTATGCCTTACTCTAGTACAAGTGGCTCAAACGTTTCTGAGGTTTCATTATAAATCTCAGAAACACTAAAATCACCTTCATACTTAATCATTACAAATGGGTAAGTCTTAATTTGTGGCACAACCGCATCCTTGCCAGGCTTACCCTCACCCACTAGAATCTTAGCAGTTGATTCAAACTGTCCAAATGTCAGTATCTGTATCCCATATCCACCGGTTTCCTTTTCACCACTAGATATTAGCAAGTAATTTTCACCATCTAAATTCCAGTGAAAGTAGCCACGATTGACAATCAGCTGATCCACCTCTGATTTAATACCTTCGGGAATATCATCGTAATATATTTCATCATATAAAATAGGCGTACCAAAGTCTCCTGCCGCCATTTCGGTAGTATCAGTGGCATTCGTTGTATCATTTGCGCCTGCTTCAGAATCCGTTGCTTCATTACTATCACAAGCTGATAGAACCATCATCATAAGTAATAGGATTAGCGTAAGTGCTATCAAATTTTTCTTCAACATTTTCTTCCTCTTTTCTTGGCTTAAATTCGATATCTCTATGTTACAACGAATTTAACGCATTGAAAAGGGGCAATTTTATAACTATAAAAGACCTGCAATTTCGTTTTCAACCGATAATGGCTTTACGGTTGGCGCATAACGTTTAATGACTTTTCCCTCTTTATCAATAAGAAATTTAGTGAAATTCCATTTAATTCCATTCCCCAAAGTGCCCTTCGCTTCTTTCTTCAAGTACTTATAAAGTGGGTGCGCTGTTTCCCCATTCACATCGATTTTTTCGAAGAGCTGGAAAGTAACGCCAAAGTCCAATCGGCAGACATTTTGAATCGTTGAATTGTCACTCGACTCTTGGTTTGCAAATTGACTGCAAGGGAATCCCAAAATTGCTAAGCCCTTATCTCCATATTTTTGATGTAAGGCTTCAAGCTCCTCAAATTGAGGTGCTAGACCACACTTAGTTGCCGTATTGACCACTAGAACCACTTTACCTTCATAATCAGACATTTTTATAACATCGCCGTTCATTGCCATCGCTTCAAAATCGTAAAATTTCATTTCGACCTCCATTTGCATTGTTTACAATTTAATTTTATACAATTATAATACACTTTAAAAGAGGATCTGTCAATATTGATCCTCAATTATTAAAAATGGCATCCGCTGGTATTGGCTTTGAGAACAAATAGCCTTGGACACGATCACAGCCTACACTTTTTAAATAGGCGAGCTGAGATTCTGTTTCCACACCCTCTGCAATCACTTTTTTACCCATTCGATGTGCAATGGAAATTATGTCAGAAATAACTAAGGTTTCTTTTGGCATTGTGTCTATATGCCAAACAAAGCTCTTATCGATCTTCAGGATGTCAATTGGCAGATGAATTAAGTGTGACAGAGAGGAATAACCCGTACCAAAATCATCTATCAATATTTTGAAATTCATTTCCTGTAATTTTGATAGCTTTCGGACATTTCTATCCAGATTATGCATCACATGGCTTTCAGTAATTTCCAAATGTATGAGATCTGGTTCTAAATCAAAATGCTCTAAGAAATGCAATAGGGTTTCATTAAAGTTCTTTGAAAGCAATTGCTTTTCAGCAATATTTATTGACACTGGCACGATCTTATAATCCATCAGCTGCCATTCCTTAAGCTGACGACAAACCTCAGTAATTACAAATTCTCCAAGTGGTACGATCAGCCCACTATCCTCAGCAAAAGGAATAAATGTATCGGGAAAGACCATGCTGCCATCCTCCTTTTGCCATCGAATCAGAGCTTCAAGGCCAACGAGACTCGAGCCTTCAAGCTCATAGATTGGCTGATAATATACAATGAAATCCTCATTATTCAGCGCTTGTCTAATCTCTCTTTCCAGCTGACTTCTTAAAAGAACATCCTGAATCATTTCTGGTTCGTAGAATTTATAACAGCTTCCACCGAATTGCTTAGCAGTATAAACAGAAGCATCGGTATTTTTAAATACATCTAACACCGTTTTACAATCACTACCTAAAAAAACAATTCCTAAACTAACAGAAAGGTAAATTTCATGATCACCAATAGTACACATCCTATTAAAATGATTTAATAGCTGCTCTGCTATTGGTATTGCATCATTCTCAGCATTTATACCTTTCATGACCACTAAAAATTCATCACCACCTACTCGTGAGACGAAGCCCCTGTTTTCATATCTAAATTTTAATTCCTTAGAAATATAGACTAAAACCTGATCACCAAAATCATGCCCAAAGGTATCATTAATGCTTCTAAAATGATCAATTTCAAGATAAATAGCAACACCAGCTTCAAAGGGACGGTCCTCATTTTCTTCATCGATTAAGCCACTTAGGTAATCTGCTGCTGAAAGTCGGTTCGGAAGATTGGTTAACCGGTCGGTATAGGCCATCTGATAAATAATATCATTATTAAGCTGTATTTCTTCGTATTGGGCATTAATCTCCTCATATTGCATCTGAATTTCTTCATATTGCTGCATGAGCTCCAAATTTGCATCGGATAAATCGCTATTTTTTTCGGTAATATTCTCATACTTATTAGCAAGTCTTACCTTGAGCTTTGAGATATAGCCTCTAAGGACAAAAAGAAGGACCAACATTGCAAATATAGGAATTAAGACAATAAAAAGTATTTTTTTCATTCTCAGCTCATTATAAGAAGACGAATGAGAATAAAAATATTTAACATATGTCTCTTCAAATAGACCATTTTTTTGAAGTTCATCGATGCGTTGATTAATGTATTTTACCAGCTCAGGCTTATCCTTGCTCACGGCATAGGCATGTGGTCTCGGATAGAGGTCTTTGATTTGTGCTTCAATGGTGCCAAGAGCGTCCTCTTGAACAATTAAGTAATCCATTATCTGCTGATTTTCAAAAATGACATCTATTTTCCCAGACAATAAATCATAAATAGCATCACGCAAATCGTCATAGGCGGTATAATTGGTAATATCAAAATCATTTCTTAAAATGGCCTCTGTATAATAGCCTTTACCAACACCAACTCTTAACGAAGATAAATCATTTAGCTTTACATTCCTAAAGTCCTTTTTTGTATAAACGGTAACGTAAGATTGGAAAAGCGGCTTCGAAAATAAGACTTCTTTCTCACGTTCTTCTGTAACTGCAATAATCCCTGCTAAATCAATCTCCCCATTAACCAGCCTGTCATAGACTTTTGGCCATGTGTCTGTTGAATATACCAATTGATAATCCATCATTTTAAATATAATGTTGGTCAATTCGATATCAAACCCATATAGAAACTGTTGATTGGAATATGTAAAGGGTGGATAATTGGCATCGACCTGATATTTGACTTTTGGTGAATTGGGATATTCCAAATTAGTTGTATAACCAACGCCTATTATAAGTATGATTAAAATGAGTGTGCTTTTGAATAATCTATTTAATAGTTTCATAATCCCCTCTATTCATTGTAATGTCTCTTAATATACACTAATATGATATCCTTTATACCCAAATGAATGAGATAGCTCGCAATAAATCCACATTTCGTCAATTAATAAAAATAAAAAAGCCACTATTTGATTGAGCAAATAGTGACCTTGTATACTATTTAAAATGTCCAATTACCTTGTTCAAATAAAGGCGTCGCTTCACCGTCTTTAGAATAAGCGATGATTTCCATCTCTGGTCCACCAATCATAAAATCAACGTGAATCAAACTAAAATTGGCACCTCTTGCTTCAAGCTCTTCTTGAGAAAGAGATGAACCATTTCTCATGGCGTATGCATACGCTCTACCTAGCGCCAAATGAACCGATGCATTTTCATCAAAAAGCGTGTTGTTGAATAAAATTCCTGTATTTGAGATTGGAGAATCGTCCTGTACGAGTGCAACCTCTCCTAAATAAGATGCGCCTTCGTCATTTGCAAGTAACTGATCAAGTACTTCTTTGCCCTTTTCTGCATAATAATCGACAACCTTACCCTCTTTAAAGGTGAAGCCAAATCCATCGACGATTTTACCATTATGGCTTAATGGTTTTGTTGATTTAACGGTTCCATTGACTCTAAACTTATGTGGCGTTGTAAAAACCTCTTCAGTTGGGATATTTGCAACAAATGCATCCTTAGCCCAGCTCTCCTTTGAGCCACCCATCCAGAAATGCTCATCAGCAAGGCCGATTTCAAGCTCTGTTCCAGGTGCCTTTAGAACCAGTTTGTCGAACTGCTTTTCATTAAGGAAATTTTTATATTTCTTAAGCATTTTGTCGTGTTCCTGCCAAGCTTCAACTGGGTTGTCAAGACTTACACGCGTTGCATCGAGTATTTTTCCCCATAGCCCATCAATTGCTTCCTCTGTTGATCTTTCGGGGTAAACACTTTTCGCCCACGCCTCAGACGGAACTGCAGCAATACACCATTTGGTTTGACCTGTCATACGGAATTTTGTAGCTGGAGACATCGCAGCAGATGCTGTTTTTTGGTCAATCGCAACCTTATCACTTGGAATTTGCTTTAATAATTCTGGATCTGGTGCAATGATAAATAAGTGATGATAGTTATCCTCATAGAGCTTTATCATTAATTCCACTTTCCACTCAGGAAAATTTTCAAATACATAATCCTTAGCACTCTGATATCTAGCGATTACCATTTCGTCATCGCCCATCATGTATTCAACGTGTTTTGCGCCAGCTTCATAAGCTTTTCTTATAACTTCTCTTGCAAGCGGTAATCCCCATTGGTTAGAAACAACGATCAAGCCTTCTTTTGGTTGTACATTAATGCCTACTTTGACTAATAATTCTGCGTATTTCTCAATTGCCTTGTCGTAATTCATCATTTTCAGCTCCCATCTCATAGTATCACCTAATTATACGTCAAACTCACTATCGGGACAAGCATTTACCAGTGAATTTCCTTCGAGATACGAACTTTGTTTCGACCACTATCTTTTGCTTTGTACAGCTCTTTGTCAGCAACCTCGATAGCGCTTAAAAGTGCATTCTTATCAAGAGTGCCATAATAGCCCCCTACGCTGACAGTTACAACGCGTTCCTCGTCGATACTTGCTTGAATTCCAAGTGTCTGAACATTTTCACGAAATCTCTCGGCTAACTGAGACACTTTCTCGAAGTCATCCACTTGAACAATGATCAAAAACTCCTCGCCACCATATCGGGCAATGATGGCATGCTTAAAGTTTTTCGACATTTCCTCAGCTATTCTAACCAAGCAGCTATCACCCTTTACATGACCCCAAGTGTCGTTATAGCCTTTAAAGCGATCTATATCCACAATCAACACAGCCAGCTGAAGCTTAGAATTGTTTTCAAATAGCTCTTGGTAAGCCTTCTCTAGTCCTCTTCTGTTTAATATTTTAGTAAGCTCATCGTAAAGAGATTCTTTCAAAAGCTCTTGGTTTTGACTCCTAATAGATTCCAAAGATCGATTATAGGATTCAATTTCACGTTCCAGTCGAGCCGTCATTTGCCTGAATTTAAGATTTTCCCTTTTTTCTTTATAGTAATCAAACTCGACTGATATTATTTCCAATCGTTTTGATAGATTAGACGCCTCCACCTCAGACTGCTTTAGATGAAATCGCTTATAATATGCCAACGCTTTTGCAAAATCCCCTTTTGATTCATAATAGCTTGAGATTTTTTCATATATTTTGACCTCCTTAATTACGAGTCCCTGCTCGGAGGCTAAAGATAACGCTTCGTTTAGGTTCCTCATCGGACTATGATTGACTCTTTGATCAAGCTTAGCCATTTCTATTAATAGGTCTATTAGATAATATTTATTCTCGATAGAGTTTAGCTTACTAAGAGCAGACAAGAAAATTACTTTCGCTTGGTCATAGAGCCCCTGTGCAACAAGTGCACGGCCGATTTTAGTCTCAGCCTCGCCTAGCTCTAAGACTCTATTTTCATCTAGTAAAAGTGCATACCCTTTTTGCATGTAGTCATTTGATTCGGAATAATGCCTTTCTTGGTAAGCAATTTCACCTAAATTCAAATAAATTGCCGAAGCATTGATGTTCAAATTGTGTCTTAAGCAAATATCAAGTGCCTGGTTATAATATTTAGTCGCCTCGACATACGCCTCTGCCTCTCTGTAAACTTCACCAATGTTATTGAGTAAGGACGACATCAGATTAAAATCTTCCTCTTCATCTATCATCGAAAGGGCACTCATGAAGTTCTCTAATGCATCGGTCATTGCACCAAAATAGAAGTAGATGATACCTATGATGTTTTTAGCTTTATAGATACCTTTAATATGTTGATTTTTTTTCATAATATCCAATGATCTAAAAGCTAGATTCAAGCCCTCAGAATACTGGGACATCACTCTACAGGCGTACGCCATTTGAAATAACGCTAAGCCTTCCTCAATCTCAAGATTATGGATTTTAGATAATTCACAAGCTTCTTTTGCAAGCTCAAAAGATTTTTTGGGATCTTGAAAAGCAAGCTCTTTTGATCTTTGAATTTCAGCATTCAAATAGGTCTTTAGTTTCAAGTGAGCCTCCTTATGTAAAGATTCTGTCAATATTATCCATTATACTACAGGTTCGAAAGGATTAAACTAGTTTTATTTTTAAATCTTTTATTTGTTTCATTTCCGTTTCACTTAATTCTGCCTCCGTGACGATATAGTCTAGCTTTCTTGCATCGTAAAACTGAAAAACACCCGTTTCTCTAAACTTAACCTGCATCAATAAGGCTACCTTTATACGTGCAATATCAAGGATTGCCTTCTTTTGGTGACCAATTTCAACAAATCCCTCCAACAGAGCGCTTTTATCTAAGTGGATACTCTTGCAGCTCACAAAAGCAATATCCACATGGAAGGTCTGGATTTGACTGATGCTACTTGCTCCTAAAACCCCCCCTGTATAATAGTCAAAATCTCCGCCTATACCTATTAGTTTGATATTCCCATATTCTGAAATCACCTTCATGATTGCGAGCATGTCCGTTATAACGGTAACCTGTTTCCCCGATTTGGCTAACTCAACCGCAGTAAAATAAGAGGTACTTGAGGTATCAAAATAGACATAATCCATTTCATTTATCAGCTGGATCGCCTTTTTTGCGATACTTTCTTTTTCGACAGAGTCGCTCTCCAATCTATAGGGTGCAGAAGCATTCTGAAATTTATTATTTTTCCTTTCTGCCCCACCGTAAACGCGATCAGCTACACCGATTTGCTCGAGCTTTCTAAGATCTTTTCTAATGAGATCTTCAGTAACATGATAGTGTTTTGCTAATACTTTAACCTGAACGGTACCCAGCTTTTCAATTTGCTCAGTGATTTCCTTTAATCGTGCTGAAGCAGTCATAATGCCTCCACTTATCTTATTGTTTTCTTGTTTGATCCTATTATAGCTTATTTCTTTCTTGTTTTACTCTCTTTTTTATTGTTTATTATTGATTTATACTATTTTTAATAAAAAAACAATAACGCATTAGGAGGCAAAAAATGAGTGAACTAAAAATTGCAATTATTGGAGGCGGCTCTAGCTATACCCCAGAACTTATAGAAGGTTTTATAGAACGATATATGGATTTACCAATTACAGAAATCTGTCTATTTGACATTATTGAAGGTTCTAAGAAGCTCGACATCATTTGCCAGCTATCGATCAGAATGGTTGAGAAATCAGGTACACCGATAAAAATTACCCATACACTAGATCGAGAGAAAGCCCTTAAAAATTGTGCCTTTGTCATCACTCAAATTCGAGTCGGCGGTATTAGGGCTCGCATTACTGATGAAACCATTGCCTTTAATTACGGTATGCTTGGACAAGAAACCAATGGTCTCGCTGGATTTGGAAAGGCTATGAGAACGATTCCAGTGCTCCTAAGCATCGCAAAAGATATGGAGCTATACTGTCCCAACGCTTGGCTGATCAACTTTACAAATCCTGCAGGCATCATTACAGAGGCAGTGTCTAGATTTACAAAGATCAAAGTGGTAGGACTTTGTAACGTTCCCGTCAATATGCAAAAGATGATAGAAGCACATGTAACTGGTGGTTCACTCTTTGTACAAATGACTGGTCTAAATCACTATGTTTATGCGCATCAAATAAAGTTATCTGGCAGGGAGCAGCTTCCCTTTATCCTAGAAAATCTTTTAAATGATGATTCGTTTAACCCTAAAAATATCGGTCACGCAGGTTATCAAGTCTCTCAGATAAAAGGACTTGGCGTTTTACCCTGCTATTACCATGCGTATTATTACTTAAAGGATGAAATGTACGCTGAAGCAAAAGCTGAATTTGAAAGAGAAGGTTCGAGAGGCACTGTCGTTAAAATGGTTGAAGAAGAGCTGTTTAAGATCTATACCGATCCAAATTTATCGACAAAACCTGAAGCCCTCTCAAAGCGTGGTGGTGCTTATTATTCAGAGGCAGCCTGTGAGCTGATCCGTTCCATCTTTGTTGATAAAAGAAATCTAATGGTTGTCAATGTGCCTAATAATGGCATACTCCGTGAGCTCCCAGATGACGCGGTAATTGAAACTACCTGCATCATTACAAATAACGGACCCATACCACTGCCTGTCACAACCCTCCCCTTTCCTATTAGAGCGGAAATTGTCTCTATCAAGGGATATGAAAGACTTGTAATAGAAGCCTCCCTTAAGAGCTCCTATAACATTGCCATGCATGCTTTAACGGTTCATCCACTTTGTCCTACTGGCAATCAGCTTAAAGCTGCTCTTGATGCACTTGTATCAGCAAACCAATCCTATTTTGAGTTGATCTGAATCGCAGATTTGTTTCATTATTCTTGTAAATAATTATTTTTACTGATTTAATTCTAAAAAAAACCTAGCTCTAGTATAACGCCTATTTCTGATAGAGAGGTCGCTATTACTATAAAGCTAGGTTTTTAAATTATTAAAATTGGCTTTCGTCCTTTTTGTAGAAGTCAAATTTTGGTTCGATAAACTTAAGCTGATGTGCTTCTGGATTTGTCATATGAACTTCAATGCCATCCAAAATATGCTCCCATGACCATAAGCTTTCATCAAGGTTTAGATATTCTCTAACAAATTCTGCACTTGTAGGTGTAATTGGGTGTAGCAGAGTCAAGATTACTTTTGATGCATATAGACAATCCGCAACTACGCTTGCTCTCATTTCATCACTGTCTTGATCGTCGGCTAGCTTCATGTATTTTGACCAGTATTTACTCACGCCTCTTATAAGTTCATCCAAGGTATAAATCACTAAATGGAACTCTTGTCTGGACATATTGTGCTCATAATCATAGACAGCCTTGTGCACTAGGTCAAGCATCTCCTCTTTTACTGCTACTTTCGGAACGACTGAATCAAAGTATTTTTGTGAGGTATAGAAGCAGGATCTTAAAAGACGATTGTAAACATTAGTCAGCAGATTACCATCCTTTAATACAACGTCTGGTGCATCAGCAGGACAGCTTGGATCAAATGGTTTTGGACTAAAGCTAACTGATTTCTTAGAAAGACCTAGACTTAAAAAATGCATTCTAAGTTGGTCTTTTGTATAGTAGTCTAACAGTTCACCAGCCATTGGCGGTTTTATGTCACTTGAGCTACTTGCCTTTGAATCTAGGAATAACAAATGGCAGTTCGCAACCAGTTCAGGGAAATTAACTGAATCAATTGATAAGCCATCATTTGGATGAATGCCCAAATAAGCCATTAGCATCCCCATCTCCGCAACACCGTAGAAATAGATGTTATCTTCACCGATGAATTGATAAATTTTTGAATCTTGATCTAACCACCACGATTGCCACTCCTCTGCTTTTTTACCTATTGATTCTAAATGCGTAATGGTAAAGCTGATTGGTGCCCAAAGAGACTCTGGCCATACCCAGAAGGTTAAATCCTCTAGTTGATCTTTATTGGGTACAGGTACGCCCCACTCGATGTTACCCGAGAGTCTAAATGGTACGAGTGTCTTACCCGTTCTATATCGAATGTTAAATTTCTCTAGCTCGGTTCTCGCATGATCTCTTGCATCAAGTGATTTAAAGATGTAAGTAACCGAAGGTTTTTTGCCATCATCTTGTACTTCATCAGCACCTAGTTCTGCACCTTCTGCCACCAATAACTCATGATCTTTTCTTTTAACATAAATCACAGGCGGTTTTAAAAATTCTTCAATGGTATTGATCACGTTTGCTCTAACGTGTTTTTCTTTACGCATTTTGTCAACCATTTCTTGGAGGTGCGTCATGTAGTCATCAAGAACAAAATACCAGTTGTTAACATCCTTTAAAATAGGCTTCTCGCCTGAAAGTGTACTCACAGGATCGATCAACTCTTCAGGCATGTATTGGTGACCAAGTGCACACTCATCTGCATATGCTTTGTCTGATTGACAGCCGTCTACTGGACACTTGCCTACGACCTGTCTACCATTTAGGTAAGCGTTTTCGATAGGATCGTAGAATTGTGGTGAAGACATGACTTTAAGTGTACCTTGCTCATAGAGCGCGTCAAAAAGCTTCTCTGAAACTTTGTTATGCACTTTCCCACTTTCACCAAATGCAGAAGCACCATAAAGACTTGGTGCCACATCGTATGCCCCTAATACCTCTTTTTGAAGCAAGTGAAAGCGATACACATAGTCTTCCATTGAAATGTCTTCCTTTGTTTCTTCAATGTGCTTCTTATAGCTTGCCAATATTGGCGATCCATAGCAGTCTGTACCAGAAACAAAAATGACGTTATCGTTACCAATTCTGTCCTTTAAGAATCTTGCGTAAGTGTCTGCATGGATAAATACGCCTCCGATATGTCCAAAGTGGAGCGATTTGTTACCGTAAGGCATTCCCGCTGTGATGACTGCCCTTTTAGGGAAAACAGGTCTTGGTCTTTTTGGGGTATACATAGCTACCTCCTCCTAATCTTTTCTATTCTTATTCTTATTCGTATTCTTATTCTTATTCTTATTCTTATTCTTATTTTTGACTTCTTTTTATGATTCTTATTCTTATTTTTCTATGTTTTTTCTTCATTTTAACTATTAAATTCTATGCTAATTAACTCAATTTTCTGCTTCGAGACTTCAAATTTCACAACAAATTCGTTGATGATTTTACCACAATCGAGATTGCGGTTTAATAAAAATTCTTTGATGCTTTATAAAAATCATCAGGCGTCGAGCCTTCTGATTTTACCACAATAAAGATTGTGGCTTAATAAAAAAAACGCCCCTAAGCCTAAGCTTAGGGGCGATATTCCGCGGTGCCACCCTAATTCGTCGAGAGAAACTCAACCTCTTTTTCTATAACGGGAAAACCCGGCATACCATCAAAAAATCCGGCACACAGCTCCAAGCCTTGGTTCATAAAGTCATTAACGGTTCCTTCTCAGCCACGGAACTCTCTGTGCGCAACAGCTTTACTACTCTTCTTTTCATAGCCTTTAATGAAGAAAGTATATGCGTTTTATGGCATTTTGTCAAGTCTAGAGGCATTCTATTTGCTATTAATTCCTATTATATTTTAGTTGGATTCTAACCCAATTCCAATCCATTAATTGATATACTATACACATGAGTAATCTATAAAGGAGCACGACATGTCCAACTTTATCTATCAATTTGAATCACACATACAATCCTATAAAAACAAATGGTTCACGTTAGAAACCAGTCCTGTGGTGCGTCCAAAGCAATCTCTCATGCATCAATTTTTATCCTATTATCATGCTAGAAAGTGCATCAAGGCGCTTATGAAAAAGTGTCAAGGCTATCAATCTCTCTCTCAGTTGAAACACTTAAAATCAGATCAGGTTGTAGACGATCTGTTAAAGTTATGGTTTCAAATGGATTATAAAGCACTTGACGAAACGGTCAGAGGCGATTATATAGCAGCTACTGAGCAATTTATCGATAGAGCTAAGCACGATTTTCCAGAGATGAAGGAAGACAGTATCTATCAAGCTTTGAGAAACGTTTGGATTATGATCGCGATTCAGATGATGACAGCGATGCCCGTTCACCTAACGGATGCGATGTACGCTTATAGTATGCTCTACCCACTTACCGACAATGTTCTTGACGATCCTGAGCTGAATGAACAGGATAAAAAAGCGTTTGTTCACTATGTGGGCGAGCGATTAAAAGGTTCAATTAAAGCAAAGCATCCGCATACGCAATCGGTGGATCAAATGATTGGACTGATAGAAGCACAGTACGACCGCTATGAGTACCCTGAGGTCTATGAAAGCTTGCTTCAAATTCACCGCGATCAGAAAAAAAGCTTGGCTCAGCAGTACGATCTACTGTCAGAAGGACAAATTCTAGACATTTCATTTAGAAAAGGTGCTTCTTCGGTTTTAGCAGATGGATTTCTGGTGTGTGGCTCGCTTGACGATCATCTTTTTCACTTTTTAACGGGTTATGGGATCGTGCTACAGCTTGCAGACGATTTACAGGATATGACCACCGATCGAGAAGCAAATCATATGACTCTGTTTAGCAGTGAAGCGTCCCCTTATATGCTGGAACACAAGGTAGATCAACTGATTGCACTTTCAAGAGAAATCATGCTCTCTAAGGGCAAAGCTGAGGTTATGACGCTAAACATGCTGCTGGATCGTAGCTTAACGCTGCTTATCGACGATGCTTTAATTCTTCATAGACGGTATTTTTCAAACATATACATCCATGATAAATCAAGACGTCATTTGACGGGCTATTGGGGCTTTAAAAAATTAAAGGCCCATCTTATGAAGATGAGCCATAGTTTAAACATTAATTACACCAATTAAATCCCATCAAGGCAATTGTCTTCCCACAGATTTATAGAGTGCATACCAATCTTCTCTTGAAAGTGTGATGGTCGTTGCCTGAGCTATTTTTCTAAGGTTTTCAGGTGTCGTCGTACCTGCGATGGCTTGCATACCAGCTGGGTGTCTAAGAATCCATGCAGTTGCTATAGCAGATGGGCTGACGTTATATTTTTCTCCAAGTGATTTTAAAAGCAGGTTGAGCGCTTCATAATTTGGGTGATCAAGGTAACTGCCTTCTGTCCATGAAGCCTGAAGAATCGACCAACATTGAATGGTAATATCATTTACTCTACAATAATCTAAGACGCCGCCGTCATAATCTATGGCACTGGCGTCTTTCATATTGGCATAAATGCCAGCATCAATCATCCCAGAATGGACCACATTAAATTGTAGCTGATTGAAAAGCAGTGGAAACTCACTGTGCTTTTGTATTAAACTCATCTGCCCTGGGGTCATATTGGAAACACCAAAGGCTTTTACGATGCCTCTTTTATATAAGGATTCAAACGCTTCACCAATTTCAGCTGGGTCCATCAGTGCATCTGGTCGGTGTAATAAAAGGACATCTAAATAATCGGTTTGTAGATGTTTGAGTGATGCTTCAACTGAAGAAATGATGTGCGCCTTTGACAAATCATAATATCCATTTCTAATCCCACACTTGCTCTGTAGGATCATTTTTTCACGCCACTGTGGATTGCGTTTTAATACCTCTCCAAAAATAACCTCTGATTGCCCACCTCCATAGATGTCTGCATGGTCAAAGAAATTGATTCCCAAGGACAATGCAACCTCTACTAGGCTCTCTAATGCTTCAACTGATAGTCGATCAATGCGCATACAACCCAGTGCAATCATTGATACTTCCTTCTCTATCCCTTTTATTTTTTTATATTTCATATTTCCTCCATTGTTTAAGGTTACTTTAAGGCAAACCTTTTATACTTAACTCAATTCATGAATATCAAACATTTTTAGAAAGGAATAAAAACCATGAAAAAGTATAATCTGTTTACCCAAAGTTTTTCTAAATTACTCATCCTAATACTTACATTGGCCTTCATTTTAATGGGATGTGGTTCAAATACAACGACAACTGCCGTCTCAACTACAGTCGAATTAACAAGTGAAGTCAACAATACAACGACAGAAACGACCACAGCTCAAGCTGAGGCTTCGCTAAACAGTCCAGAGCCTAATCTGATTGAACTTAGCGATAAGGATATCGACAGCAGCTTTGATGATGCTACAACGATATCGCTTTCAAATAATGCTAGCACAATTGATGGGTCTGGTGCAAGTATCAATGGCAATGAAATTACAATTTCTGAAGAAGGCACCTATGTCATTTCAGGCACTTTAGAGGATGGCTATATTCTCATCGCAGCGGAAGAAAATGCGGATGTCCATATCGTCCTCAATAATGCATCGATTACAAACTCGTCAGGACCAGCAATTATGGCACTTTCGGGTGACAAACTAATCGTTACACTGGCACCTAACTCAATTAATCATCTTATAGATGGCATGTTGGATAGCACCACAGCTACTTATAATGCAGCTTTATACAGCGAAATCGATCTCACATTTAACGGAACAGGCTCTTTATCGGTTACAGGAAATACCGAGCACGCAATTTTCACAAAGGATGACTTAAAGGTCGTCAGTGGTACTTTTGATTTGACTTCAAAGGGCGATGGCATAAAGGGTCGAGATTCTGTGCAAATCGTATCAGGACAATTTAAGATCAATGCAGCAGGCGATGCAATACAGTCAAGCAATGATGAAGATGCTTCAAAGGGCTGGATGATCATCGAAGGTGGCGATTTTATTATCCAGACGGATAATGATGCAATAAAAGCAGAAACAGATATGACGATTACAGGCGGAAACTTTGAAATCTCAGCAGGTGACGATGGCTTAACCGCAACTGGAACACTTACAATAAGCGGTGGCATCATCACAATCACGGAATCCTATGAAGGAATAGAAGCACAACACATCATCCTCAACGATGGTGAAATTACACTGACCTCATCTGACGATGGGATCAATGCGGCAAGTGATTCAGGACAAAATGACTTTACGGTTAATGGCGGCTATTTAAGAATATATGCCGAGGGCGATGGCCTTGATTCAAATGGCTCATTTACGATCAATGGTGGCATCGTAATCGTTGATGGCCCAACGATCACTATGAATGGTGCTTTAGACTATGATGGTACAGGCATCGTTAACGGCGGTACATTAATCGCCACAGGGAGCTCGAGTATGGCTGAAGCGCCAAGTGAAGGTTCTTCACAGCCAGCCGTTATGATCTATTTTAGTTCAAATCAAGCAGCAGGTACAGAGGTGGCGATACTGGACGCATCTGGTAACGTAGTCGTCAGCCACACGCCATCTAAAAATTTCCAAACCATTGTATTTAGTGCGGAAGGATTATCACTCGATAGTACCTACACGTTAACCGTCAATGGCACTCAAACCGCAAGCTTAACACTTACTAGCTCAGTAATGACCTTCTCCGAAACGGGTGAAGCCGTTGAAGGGAGCATCGGTCAAATGCCGGGAGGACAAATGCCTGGTGGTCAAAAGCCAACGCGTCCATAGAAAGCATTAGAAAAGCCTACAAGCATTGAGTATTCAATGTTTGTAGGCTTTTTGGAGCTAATGAAGGGAATCGAACCCTTAACCTGCGGTTTACGATACCGCTGCTCTACCGTTGAGCCACATTAGCAGGTCTAATTTTAATTTACGCCTTTTAGTAAGCCGATGCAAGTATTTTAAGTTATTTCTTATTATGATACAATAGGATTACTTATTAGGAGGCTTTATGAAAATTCTTGCAATCTCAGACATTGAAAGTAAACATCTCTTGGATCATTTTCAGCCCGAACGCTATCGCGATGTGGACCTGATCATCTCGGCAGGCGATTTAAAGTCAAATTACCTCTCCTATGTGGTAACTATGGTCAATCGGCCTTTGCTATACGTTCATGGCAATCACGATAAGATGCTACTTCAAACACCCGCTGAGGGGTGTGAATGTATCGACGATGGGGTTTTTGATTTCAAAGGCATCAGAATTGCAGGGTTAGGTGGGTGTATGACCTATAATGGTGGCCTCTTACAATTCACAGAACGTGAAATGTCGAGACGAATTTTCAAAAACAAATTCAAATATCGAAAGGGAATTGATATCCTAGTGACACATTCACCCGCCTTTGGACTTGGTGATGGCAAAGATCAAGCACATATTGGCTATCAATGCTTTTTTAAACTGTTAGATAAGTACGAGCCTAAGCTGATGATTCACGGTCACCAGCATTTGAACTATGGCATCTGTAATCGAGAGCATAAATACAATTCTACTCGCATCATCAATGCTTACGATCATAGCATCATAGAATTTTAGTATTTCTAAACATAAAATAACCCCTAAGCATTTGATGTGTTTTCATCTAATTCTTAGGGGTTTTAAATTTGCATTTTTTCACTCCTAGCTACGTTTTAATCAATAATGTCGACGTTATCAACAAACCAATCCAAGCTCATAATTTCATCAGGAGATGGAATTTCACCGGGCTCTACTCTTAAGATGCCTTCTTTATCATATACTGGCCCCACAAACGGATGATACTGATCGGTTTTCACCATATCTTTAAAGTGCTTAACCAGCTTAAGTGTGTCATTTGGTAGCTTATTTTCGGCCATATACAAATCTAATACGCCAACATCAAGCCCCCACCAAAAGTTAAGAACTCTTTGAGTCGTTGTAGAATTGGCAACCATTCTTTGATAGGAACCATTCAAAAGGCTGTTGATTATTTTTTCATAAAAGTTCCCCCACTTCCAAATCGGCGCAGCGAGGTAATTTTTAGGTTGCTTTGTCTCTGGATCGATATCACAAAGCATTGCGTAGACGCCATAATCCCAGGTTACATCTCTCGGTACAATTAAGTTCTTGTTACTGAGTATATCTGCATTTTGTTCGATGAGTTTTTCACTGATGTCTGTACTCTTTTGTGGGTTGTTCCACTCACCGGTATAGGCGACGAGTACCTTCGCTCTTGGATTAACCAGTTTAACACCAAGTGCAAAGGCATTGATGGAGCTAATCACTTCAGGATTTGCATCAGTTGCCGTATAGCCTATCACATCGGTTTTTGTCAAAGCACCTGCAATGATACCCGTTAGAAATCTTGGCTCGTAGGTTCTACCAAAGTAGTTGGACATGTGGACATAGGGTCTATTCCCCGAGCAGCTAAAGAACTTAATTTTTGGAAGCTCAATTGCACATTTTACAGTTGCTCTCCTGAAAACCTCACTCGTAGTAAAGACAACATCGTAATTGCCTTCTACAGCAAATTTCTTGATGACCTCATAAGCCGAGTCATCCTCAGGCACTTGATCAATCCATCCCGTCTCAATCTGCTGCCCGAACTTCTCTTCTATATAGCGTCTACCGAGATCATGAGAATAAGTCCAGCCCGACCTTTCAGTATCTCTCGCATAAACAAATCCAACCTTTAAAAAACGCGTTCCAAACAAAGAAGTAAGTGAATCCAATAAGGTTGTCTTTTCCATTTCATCAGTCGTGGTAACGATTTCCAGTTCTTCGTACTCACCATAGTTGCTTAATTCAAGCAACAAACTTGGCATGATACTTCTTACCTGTGACTCATCTAACTCCCAAGGTATGTTATAGAGCTTCATATAAAGTAAAAATGCATCCGCTGTGGTCATTGGTAGCTTTTCGCCACCAAACTCTAAGAAAATCTTTCTAAATGGTCGGAACACATATTTATCAAAATGCTTAAATTTCTCTTCTTCAGCTATGCCTTCTGGGTGGTAATCATTCAAATAATTAAGCAATCTTTGATAGCGATATGGTTTGCTTAACCAAATACTCATGAGCTTCGTTTCATTGTAAAAATCAAGATAAGCATAATAATTCACTATATTTTCATCATTCTCGTCAAATCTTGGTATGAGACGTGTGATTTCAGCTTGAATAGATGCCACATCAAAATACTTTAATACACTGACCCTTTTATTTCCCTCCATAACATAATAATAGTTAAGGTACTCATAGACTTTGATCGGATCTCTAATGCCTTCCTCAAGATGTGCACGACACACCTCCATCCACTTGTATCCAAACTCACTGTTATCTGATTCTAGAGGTAAAAAGCTTTTTGAAAATAACATTCTGCGCGCATGATAATAGGTACCAACTACTTTTTCTAGCGGCACTTCAAAGGTTCCAAGTGATACAGAGCCGACGATATCCACATCTTTCAGAAGACCATCAAGAGAGCTCAAATGTGCAGACTGTCCTCTACCCTTTAATCGATTAAACTCACGTTTGCCTTTTGCTTTAGCATCTTGATAGTATTCATGTAAAGTCATAGTCATTTCCATGTGGTTCACCTCCTAAGTAAACTACAAATTCATACTTAACAGATATCCTGTATAGAATAAATAAAACAAAATAAATATAATACCTTCTCCCTTGACGATCTTATTATGGCTTCTAGAGAAAATGAATAGTGCAATCGTTAAGAGAATATTTATGGTAAGCTCAACTACTAGCTTCGGTTCTACAATTATAGGATGAATGAGTGCTGAAGCCCCAAGTACAAACAAAATATTAAAAATATTACTTCCTATAATATTACCGACAGCAATATCTGTATTTTTTTTACGAGCAGCTGTGATACTGGTTATTAATTCAGGTAAAGAGGTACCAATTGCAATAATGGTTAATCCAATTACGGTTTCGCTGATGCCAAAGCTTTTTGCAATAGAGACGCTGCTAGAGACGACCAATTGCCCTCCAATTAAGATCCCCGCAAGACCCAATACAGTTAACAAAATATTAGATCCTATTTTCACTTGCTTGATTTCTGTCTCGTCTAAGTAATGCTCACTCTTATCTCTACTATTAAGTGCTGCTTCAACTATATAATATAAGAATACACAAAAAAACAATAATAGAATAATACCATCACCTCTAGATAGTAGCATTACATTACTGTCTCCAAAAAAACGATCTCCTGCTAAGATTAATAGTGCAGCTCCACTCAATAGCGTTAAAGGGATTTCCTTTCGTATGGTTTGCTTTTGAACATCGAGTGGAAATATGAATGCGGTAAGACCTAAAATCATACTAATATTAAATATGTTACTACCAAGTACATTTCCTATGGCGATGCCATTACTTCCCGATAAGCCAGCACCTATACTAACCGCCGCCTCAGGCGCTGAAGTACCAAATGCAACTATGGTTAAGCCTATGATGATCGATGGAATTTTAAAATAAGTCGCAATTCCCGATGCGCCATCGACAAAAAAATCTGCCCCTTTAATCAATAAAACAAATCCAAGCACTAATAATACATAAATCATGTTAAAGCTCCTTTACGGTATAAATAATTACTACTTTACCTCTATTGAGCCGTACTTGCAAGCGATTATTGCTAAAGTCACAATTTGTTAACATACTTTTATCTTATACATAAATAATTAAATAGGTGTTAAATAAAAGTTTATCTGGGTATAATGAATTTTGAAATCATTATGAAAGTAAGGTGGTAGACTTATGACTCCTTTGACACTTGCTAGGCTGCAATTTGCAGCAACAACTATTTATCATTTTCTTTTTGTGCCGCTGACACTTGGTCTTGCTTTTATTGTTGCATGGATGCAGTATCGGTCCTACAAAACCGGTGATAAAGCATGGGAACAACTCACAAAGTACTTTGGTTCACTCTTTCTAATTAACTTCTCACTGGGCGTCGTTACTGGTATTGTACAGGAATTCCAATTTGGTATGAACTGGTCCAACTACTCCAGATTTGTTGGTGACGTTTTTGGTGCGCCACTTGCAATTGAAGCTCTTGCCGCTTTTTTTGTGGAATCTACATTCCTAGGTATTTGGATATTTGGAAGGGACAAAATTTCGAAAAAATTGCATCTTGCAAGTATTTGGATCGTTGCCATTGCGGCTTCAGTATCAGCCCTTTGGATTATCATTGCCAATTCGTTTATGCAATCGCCGACTGGATTTATTTTAAGAGATACTGCATTTGGTCCACGTGCTGAAATGACGGATTTTGCTGCACTCATACTCAATTATCACGTACTTATACAGTTCTTACATGTCATCGCCTCTGGCTTTGCTACAGGAGCAGTTTTTGTTCTATCTATAAGTGGACTCAATATACTTTTAGGAAAGGACAAAGCAACCTTTAAAAAGGTCATAAAACCAATTGCTATTTTTGCTCTTGTGGCACTGATCGTTTCAGTTGGTGCTGGAGATCGTCAAGGTAAATATATAGCAGAAAATCAACCGATGAAAATAGCCACCTCAGAGGCTTTGTGGGATACGACTGACAAAGCGCCATTCAGTGTTTTTTCAATTATAGATGAAAATAGAAAAACCAATGGCATCTCATTAAAAATTCCATATGGTCTGAGCATCTTGGCTTTCAATGACCCGAACGCAACTGTAAAGGGGATCAATGACCTTCAAGCTGAATATGAAGCAATGTACGGACCTGGTAATTATACGCCACCTGTAGCACTCATGTATTATAGCTTTAGAATTATGGTATATGCTGGCAGCTTAATGTTAGTTGTGATGCTTTTCTCCATTATATTCCATAAAAAATGGATCGATAAAAAATGGTATGCAGGTCTACTTGTTGTCATGCTACCATTACCTTATCTATGCAATACCTTCGGATGGATTTTTACAGAAGTCGGCCGTCAGCCTTGGCTAGTACAAGGGATACTCAAAACAGAGGATGGCATATCGACGGCTACCTCAACAAACACAACGGCACTCCTCATCACCTTAGTTGGCTTTATCATTCTTTATGGCATTCTTGCACTGATCGATATCGGGTTAATGGCAAAACATGTCAAGAAGGGCTTTGATGGGCTTGAAGCAACCATCAAAGAAGAGAGCGAGGTGTTAATCACATGGTAAATTTATGGTTTGTTATTATAGGCGTTTTATTTACTGGTTTTATTTTCCTAGAGGGATTTGACTTTGGTGTTGGTGTTTTACTTCCTTTTGTAGCCAAAAATGACTCTGAGAGACAAATTGCTATCGGTACGATAGGCCCATTATGGGATGGTAATGAGGTTTGGCTATTAACGGCAGGTGGCGCGATGTTTGCTGCGTTTCCGTATTGGTACGCCACACTCTTTAGTGGCTTTTATCTGGCTTTATTCCTAGTCCTTGCAGCTCTTATTGTAAGAGGTGTTACCTTCGAGTTCAGAAATAAAAGTGATAATCGTTTTTGGAGAGAAAACTGGGATACTGCATTAAGTATATCAAGTGCACTTTGTGCTCTATTGTTTCCAATTGCACTTGCAAACCTTTTACACGGGACACCACTGGCTCTTGTGAATCAAAGGATAGAATATGTGGGTAGCTTTTGGGATCTACTCAACCCATTTTCCTTATTTGCGGGTTTGACTCTTTTTGTATTTATGCTCTATCACGGTGCCATCTATCTAGCTTTTAAGGGCAGTGAACTGGTTGAACAAAGAAGCAGAAAGCTTGCAAAGCCATTAGGGCTCACTTCACTCATTCTACTTTGTCTACTTACGCTTTTCGCAGCATTTAGCATTGAACTAAGGTCTATCCTGCCAGGTATTTTGACTGCAGGCGCAATCCTTCTGTTAGCTGCATCGATATTTGTTTTCACAAAAGGAAAGGATCGTTTGTCATTCTTGCTTAATTTTGGTGTGGTCGCTTGTATTATGGGGGCATTGTTCAGCGGACTCTTCCCTTACGCAATGATATCTAGTCTTGATACAAGTTACAGCTTACTTCTTACTGATGCAGCTTCAAGTGCTTATACCCTAAAGATTATGAGTATAATTGCATTGACATTGCTTCCAATTGTTTTACTTTATCAATATTGGACCTTTAAAATATTTAGAGCAAGAGTCACATTAGGCGATACACATTACTAATCAAACGAGGAAGATATATGTTCATCAGGCTACTCAATCGTCAACTCAATCATTTTAAGAGAATATGTCTTGTAAATGGATTAATCTCTTTACCATTGGTAATGCTTGCATTTGTGCAAGCATTACTTGTGTCGCGAATCATTACAAGCGTTTTTATCGATCAGGCTGACTTAAAAAGCATCACATTAAGCACTGTTTGCCTCTCGATCGTCTTACTGCTACGTCCTATTCTTAGCTACATTTTAGAGCGTTATAACCGAGGTAATACCACACAGGCTAAGATAAAGCTAAGAACAGCTCTGTTAGATGAAACGCGTCATGATTATCTAAATGATCAAAATGAGCATTCTAAGCTATTAACCCTCATGACAGACGGTGTAGAGGCAACAGACGGTTATTTTTCTGAATTCTTACCCCACCTTTTCTTCTTGTCAATTAACACCCTTGTATTACTCATAGGTGCTTTTACTTTAGATTATGTAACTGGTTTATTGTTCTTAATCACAGCACCCTTAATACCCATTTTCATGATCTTGATTGGCAAAACCGTTGAAATAAAAAACAACCAGCACTGGCGTCAGCTCAAGCAATTAAATGGTCATTTATTGGATTTGTTAAAGGGGATGACTACACTAAGGGTCTTTGGAAAAGAAGAAAAGCAATCTGAAAATGTTTGGAAAATCAGCGAGAATTACAGACATCGGACACTTTCATTAATGAAGTGGACATTTTTATCCGCTTTGGCATTAGAGCTAACTGCAACGCTGAGTACAGCCTTAATAGCAGTTTCCTTAGGGGTCAGACTCTTAAGTGGAAAGATAGTTTTATATCCAGCTCTTGCATTGTTAATCCTGGCACCAGAGTTTTTTTTACCCATGAGACAAATGGGCTTAAAGTTTCATAGTGCTTTAAATGCAAAAACCTTCGTCAATGATTTCGAGGCTTTTATTAATCAAAGGGCAAAAATACCGAATCAAACCCACAATATGGCTGTAGAAGGTGAATTTGACGGCGTTAGCAATGACCTTCTTCAACTTAATGAGATCAGCTTCTCCTATAACAACGAGCTACTTTTCGACCGAGTCTCCTATACCTTCTCTAAGGGGTTAATCAATGGTATTATCGGTCCGAGTGGTTCGGGAAAAACGACACTCTGTAAGCTTATTTTAGGTGATTTGAAAATTCAATCAGGTCAATTGTTATTCAATAATGAGGATGCTAGTGCTTGGGACGACGCAGATTTAGTTTCACATTTTTCATATGTCCCTCAGACTGCACAAATCGTTGAAGGCAGTTTGCTTGATAATCTACTACTTGGGAGTGAAAAAAATAATCAGTTCGATTTCTATTTAGAACTTACCGGTATAGATAAGTGGATTGAATCACTTGAAGAGGGTTTATATACTGATATTAGTCCTACAAAGCGACAAATTAGCGGTGGAGAAAGACAATTAATCAGTTTAACACGTGCTTGTCTTAAAAGCTCAGAAATTATAATACTGGATGAGCCCACGAGTGCACTTGATACAACAAACGAGCTAATCCTTTTAAGTGCGCTTAAACGAATTTCCTATTTCAAAACGATCATTCTTACTACACATAGCTCACGTGTGGCCTCTATTTGTGATCGTTTGATCGATTTGGGAGGTAAAAATGAATAAATCACTTATTAATACCATAAAAGGCTTATTAATTAATGATAAAAAACAGATATTTTTTACCTTAATTTTAGCAAGTTTAACGATACTTTTTTCAGTTGCATTAATGTCACTTTCAAGCTATGTTCTTTCCTACGCAGCTCTATTACCCTCAATCGCCGAGCTAGCTTTGGCTATTACTTTTGTTCGGTTTTTGGGAATAGGCCGAGGGCTCTTAAGATATGTAGAGAGACTTGAAACACATAATATGATATTTATTGCATTGAGTCATCTTAGAATACAGCTCTATGAGAAATATCGCACCTTAAAAGGAGAGACCTTAATCACACTAAATAAAATTGAAGCGTTTCAACAGCTTACGTTAGACATTAACACCTATCAGGATGCAATCTTAAGAGGTGTCCTACCCTCACTTTTAACGCTCATCATCGGCATTCTCATAGCTTTAATTTTATTAGTAATTCAACCTACAATGGCTTTGATTTTTGCGATCCTATATCCACTTTTCGCCTTTTCCAGTTTCTTTGTCTTTAAAGCTAGGAATGTTACTCAGGCGACGTTACACAGTTTGGAAATTAAGCAGCTACAAACGGATTTCTCTGATTATATTCAGTACAGAGACTTATTTAAATGGCAGTCAATTGAGCCCTACAAAATGGCGCAGATCATGAAGCAAGTCAATGAGGTTGAAGTCAGTATGACTAACTTGACGAGAAGTCAAAGTTATTCAAAGCTATTTCAACAGCTTGGCATACATTTTCATTTTTTATTGATGCTCTTATTTACAAGCTATCTGGTCAGTCAAAATCATTTAGATGGTCTTTATTTGGGCTCGCTCACACTGGTTATTTTCAATCTTTATGAAAGTGCATTGCTATTGGGTGATGCACCAGATAAAATGAGAAATGGCGCAGAAAGTGCAGCTCGATTGTTTTCTGATGTTAAAGCACCTATGGCAACCTCGTCAGGTGTGATATCAATTGCTCAAGAAAGTATTACCTACCAAGATATCAAATTCACCTATCCAAATACAGCCTTTCAATTAGTGGTTCCGATGTTTAAGCTGAATCAAGGCAAGCATATCGCTTTTGTGGGTGCAAATGGCTCAGGGAAAAGTACCTTTGGAAGCCTACTCTCAGGCTTTTATGAGATCGACGGTAAAGCAGCTACTTTAAGAGATGTTTTCAGTGTCGTCACACAGGAAATTTATCTATTTAACGATAGTTTAATTGCAAATCTAAGAGTAGGTAACTCTGATCTGAGTAATGAAGTAATTGAACAGGTTTTAAGAATGGTTTCACTTGACTCAGAGCAGTGGTTAAAATCACAAACACCGCTTGGTGAAGATGGCAAACAGATCTCGCTCGGTCAGAAAAGAAGAATTGGTATCGCAAGGGCATTGCTCAGACCAAGCGTTTTTTTATTACTTGACGAGCCCTTTAACGGTCTCGATCTTACAACCGCTAGAAGCCTTCACCATAATTTGTTCAAACAAAAAGAGAAAACAATCATTTGTATTACACATCACTTAATAGAGATGACACAATACGACGAAATCTACGTTTTTGATCAAGGGAAAATAGTCGCTTCTGGTACACATGATCAACTAATTGCCACTTCGACTGTTTATCAGCATCTGTATAATGAAACAGAGCTGTCCTATTAAAATAACTCTAATAACCATAAAAAAACCTCAACACGAGAATTGACTCGTATTGAGGTTTTTTGATTGCTATAGCGCAGATCAATCACCGTAGACCTCTAGCTCAGCAACCTGTGCACCATTGGCACCCGTGTTGCTTGTAAATTCAAGCTTAATCCATCGTACGTCAGTTGGTTCAAACTCGATAACAACCTCATTTAGCTGATCTGGCGTAAAGAGATAATCCTGGCTCACCTTAATCAGTGAATAATTTTCAGTTGTTACCGCTGCCTCTATTGAAAAGCTTTGTGTTCTTTCTCCCCAATTGGCTTCAGGATTCAGCATAACTTTGATTGTATGGACGGTATGAACCTCACCCAAATCAATTTCTAGTGTATTCGGAAAAGAATTCGATTCAGCCTCCCAATATGAAGCACCACTGGTTTTTCCATCGTTCACCTTTCTAGCATTATAGGCTTGGACAAAGCTTGATACCGTTACTTTACCTTCTATAGCGAGATTGATACCCTTTGGAATGACTGGCTCATAGGGTGGTTTAACAAAATCAGGATGGACCATTACTTCTGTTTGTTCGATTGCATTTACTCGAGTTAAGCCTGACTCAGGTTGAAGATAGACGTTTTCTATTGGTTTTTCTTTCTTTGATATTAGGAGAGTTAAAACTAGACAAATGATAATCAAAACCGCTATGATTGCTTTTTTCATTTCACGCGCTCCTCATCTTACTCAAATTTAATATTTGTAGTCGTGGTATCATCGATCATGAAGCGACCTGTATCGCCATCTTTTATAGCTTGTCCTAAGATCGTTAGATTTCTTATGGTCACATTTTCTACCTTATGTGTTGCATCAAAGCCCTGAATTCTACTATCATTGAACTTTCCATTTAAAACGGCAACATTTTCCACAAGTACATCCTTAATAATTCCTCTGGCTTTAGTCGTTGACCAGTTTGAGCTTTGACCAATGTGAAAATCAATCAAATAAGGCATTTCATCACCATCGCCACTTCCCATTTGAGCATTTTCGATGGTTATATTTGAAAAAACAATATCGTGTACAACTGCATCATCACCATTGTGGATTGAAATGACCGGTTTATGAAAGTTATTAAGTACGGTTATGTCCCTAAAGCTAATCTGCGATATTTCCGAACCTGTTAGATTGCCTTTATTGGTCTCATATCCTATTTCCATGGATTGTGCTAAATCAGTCCATAGCTGACAGCTTTCAAATGAGATGTTTCTACTGTTTGTACCATAATTCTTTATCACTAGTGAATCGTCCCAGGTTCTAACAAAAACATTGCTTACCTTAAAGTCCTCACAGGATTGTAGAGTAATGCCATCGCCATTTGGACGCGGAGAAATAATTTTGAGGCCATCGATGGTCCCGTTTTTCGATTGAAAGGCTTGACAAACCCAAGCGTTTGAATTTAGTACGATAATATCTGAAATTGATACCCCATCAGAATTATCAAATTTTAATGGTATATAAGCAACTTTCCCTTTCCAACCTTCATAAAATGATCCATCTATAATCCCACGTCCCATTACCTTTACATTCTTAGCAAAGTTAGCTTGAACAGTGCCATGTAAAACAGCTCCGCCTGCTAAATATAGGGTTTGGTTATCTTTTAGATCAATGGTATCAACCTGCCATTCGCCTGGACCAATATAGATGACATTTGGATCCTCCAAATTTGGCATCTCACTTTCTAGCGGATTGGCAAAAATATGAAAGGCGCGGTCCGGTGATGCATTAAAGGTAAGAGTATAGGTGTCTGGCTCAGTGATATCAAATGTTACAGTATGGTTTTCTACGTCCACTTCAGGCTGAATATCATATTTTAAGGGACTAATGGCTACCTCTGAAAGTGTGATATCTGGAACTGTAATTTTTAGTCTTGCTCGTCCCTCAAAATCAAAATAAGCTATCGGTGTTCTTGAAATTGGAGGCATGTAAGTGGAAACCCACTGCCTTGTGTGATTGACATTGGTTTCATACACAAAACAGGATTGCCCATTTACATCTAAAAAGGTATTGCCACTTTTCATGAGATCAAATGGTCTTAATTGTTCGGAAGTGGCCTTTAAATCTGCTTCTGTTGCTGTTTTCAATGATTTAGGTCCTTCATAAAGGACAAGCTTTGATTCTGACAATACATTGACCTCCTGTGCCTTATATGGAATCAGCCAGACTACAGATAAAATAACGGCAATTCCAACAAATATCAAAATTAGGATGTTCTCCATTTTCTTCATGCTAGTGCCTCACCTTCAATTTTTATCGTTTCAAACTAGATTCAAAATTAATGTTTAGCATCTCATCCCATCTCAAGCTTTTACTTGCGAGATTCTCTGCTTTCCAGTCCGCTAAGGGACTTAGCGCTGCTGGACCTACGCCCACCGTTTTCATATTGGCCGCTTTTGCAGCCTGAAGACCAGCACTCGCATCCTCAACAACTATGCAGGATTCATATGAAACGCCTAGTTTATCAGCAGCTACCTGAAATACCTGTGGATCAGGTTTAGATCTCGTCGTATCATGACCGGTTGCAAGTGCATCAAAATACTGGGTTATACACGTTTTTTCTAATATTAAGGCAGCATTCTTACTCGCCGAACCTAGTGCGATTTTGATACCCTTCGATTTTAGCGCCATCAAGGTTTCTAGTGCGCCTGGTAAAAGATCCTTTTCAGTAATATCGACGAGAGAATTGACGTAATAGTCATTTTTACGGTCTGCAAATGCCACTTTTTCGGTATCGGTATACTTGATAATTGCCTTTTCAAGTACCACCTCTAGCGAAGCCATACGACTAACACCTCTTTGTCTGTGATTGTCTACTTCATTAAAGTCTTTTATCTCAAGCTCCTCTGCCAATTGCTTCCATGCCTTGTAGTGAAGATGGTCGGTAGAAACCAAAACACCATCTAGATCAAATATCACTGCCTCTATCATTTTATTTCCTCTCTTAAAATATGATAAGAACCCTTTACGCTATTTATTCTAATCTTTATAAGCTTTCCCTTATAGTTAATCCGGAACACAAGATATTGCCAATGCTCTGGTAAGTTAGGCGAAAGGAGCGGCTCGTTTTCACTTAATTCTAGTCCAGCAAAGCCCTGTATCAAGCTCTTCCAAGCGCCACCTGAGGCAGCAGGATGAGTGCCACCAATATAGACGAGTCCAGCCCATTGCTTTCCGCCACCCTTTAAATCAGATAACGCACTTTTTAGAAAGAATGGATAGGATAGATCAGGGCGATTGAATCGGCAAGCTGTCAGTGCGTACATACAGGCACTGAGTGAAGAGCCGTGTTCAGTTCTTGGCTCATAGTAATGCCAGTTTTTTTCTATAACATCAGGAGAAAAAATGTCACTTCTAACCTCCATCAGAGTTAAAACATCCGCCTGTTTAATCACCTGAGTATCGGATGCTACCCCATTTCCACCACCCCAGTATTCCTTTGGATGCTTCAATCGACTTTTTGCAATATCAGGCGTAATGTCTTCAAGTGTAAAATAACCATCAAACTGTTCTAGTAGTCCAAATTCGTTTGGCTTTGGTAGATAGATTTTATCAACGACGGCTTCAAGCTTTTTGAGCTTTTCGCTAATGTCATTCACTTTATCTATTGCCAAATACGCTTCAGGATAGAGCGTCATTACCGCTTTTGCTTGCTCTATTGCACATTTTATGGTGTAATGTGCCATATAATTGGTGTAGGCATTATTATTTACTCGTTCATGATATTCATCAGGTCCAATGACATCATTGATAACAAAATGGTCCTTTAATAGAGGCTTTAACAGCAATGATCGATAAAACATCGCACACTCAATTACAGTGATCAAGCCACCCTCAAGTAATACTGAAAAATCGTCGGTCACCTGAACGTAGTAGTCAATGCCCCTTGCAATGGCCGATGAAATATGCATTTGCTTGTCCTTAAAGTAGGTTCTTACAGGGCGGTTTGTAAATACGTCTGTGACATTGTAGTCCGAGCAAGCATCAAAGCCTCCCTCCTGACTCTCCCAAGCGTAAAACGCACCCTCATAGCCGTACTGACTTGCCTTTTCTAGTGCACCGGAAAGTGTGTCTATGCGATAGCCTATTAATGTTTTCGCGATTTCTGGCTGTGTCCATAGAAAATAATCGAGCATAAACATTTCAGTGTCCCAAAAGATTGCGCCCTTGTAAACCTGCCCCGAAAGTGCTCTAGCTGGTATTGATAGGCTTTTACTATGCCGTGGTGCTGCAATGTTTAGTTGATAGAGTGAGTAATTCATCCCCATTTCAGCCATTTCATCACCACCAATTTCCACTTCACAGGTATTCCAAATCTTATCCCATTTGGATAAATGATTCGTTTTATCGGAACTGCTTGAAGACTGACAGACCTGAATTGCCTTATTTAAAGCATCGCTATGGTCCTTTGTTGTCACAATAGCGATTTCAGAGGTTAACTCAAAGGACTGATGAGGATTCAATTCAATTTCATAGCAATTGAAAATTTTGCTTTCATCTGTCACAAGCCTCTTTTCATAAATAGAGCTTTCAGCTATTGTGTCTTCTCTAACAACTGCGACACGATCTATATCGTTTTGAACCAAGGCTTCACAGGCTAAACAACTATCCTTTTCAATTAGCCTTACCCCTTTATAATGAGGTCCATGTATGTCCCACACATCACTATTTATCCCAGTTGATAGACGTAGATGCATCACCTGATCACTGCTAAGTGAGATGCGATAATGCAGTTTGTTCACTGCGTTGATATCAGCATAACGCTCTGTCTTCAAAGTGATATTTCCCTTTTCTGTCTTCCATACAGTTTCACGGATCAATATTCCGTATCTAAATTGAAGGTTTTGCTCATGAAATATAACGTTTTCACTTCTCGCAGTCAGTAATTGGTCGTCAAGATGAATTTTACTCCAAAATGGATTTGGGGCATTGAGTGGCTCACGCCACCCATTGCCCACTTTGTCATAGATGCCTGCAAGAGTTATAGCAACTAATTCTTCTTTTTCGTGTTCATCCAAAGTACCTCTTACACCCAAGTAACCATTTCCAATAAGGAGCTTATTGCCTGTTTCAGCAACCGTATCTTTATAATCAGAATTAACAATAATTTCCCAATTCATATTTAAGCCCTTTCTATTAAGTAACTCTTAGCAGTTTGATCCAGCTCAATTTCTAATTGATAAAGTCTGAGTTTGAGTGGATTAGTAGCACACAACGTCACCTTTTCTTGATCTACATGAATCTTTATTAGTGTGCCTTTATAATTCAAATTAAACGTATAACTATTCCAAGCAGATGGAATTGAAGGACTTAATGCAAGTAACGCACCATCGCTTCTAAGTCCACCAAAACCATAGACGATATTCATCCAGCTGCCTGCAATAGAAGTCGTGTGGAGGCCTTCTCTCGTGTTTCTATTGTAATTGTCTAGGTCCATTCGGGTCGCAAAGCCGAAAAAATTATACGCATCTATTTCTTTGCCTAATTGCGCTGCCAGAATAGAATGAACAGACGGTGATAAACTGGACTCGTGAATACATCTCGGTTCATAAAATTCATAATTCGCCTCTAACACCGCTTTTGAGAAATCAGAGTTAAACAACAGCATAAACATCAAAACATCAGGCTGCTTTAGCATGCTATTTCTATAAATGCGATCATATGCCCAATGACTGTATAGCGGAAACTCTTCTACAGGTATATCCTCAAGCTTTGTAATTGGTAAATTAAAATAGCCTTCATGCTGCTCAAAGAGCTTCGTATGCTCATCAAATAGCAGGATCATCTTATCTGCCATTTGCATCCAATTTTCTAATTCTTCCTCTAAAAGCGCGAGACGATTCACTAAAGATTGATATTGATCTGGGACTTCGTTTCTCATTCGAGAAAGAAGTGCTAGAGTGTATCTAAATGTCTTTTGTGCCATAAAATTCGTATACGCATTTTGATTAACCATCATTTGGAATTCGTCTGGTCCCATAACGCAATAGAATCCAAATTCACCCGTTCTAGTATTATATGCCCCTCGGCTTGACAGCATCCGTGAAATTTCTATCAGCATCTCAGCACCCTTATCAAATAGATATGCCGCATCTCCTGTTAGCAGATCGTAAAGCCAAATACCATACATAACCCCTGTGGAGGCTTGTAGCTGAAGATTAGCATGCTGCCATAGGTCACAGCATTCCTTGCCTGATATGGTTGCGATAGGATAAAATGCACCCTTGAGATCTAGCGCTTTTGCGCGCTCTCTTGCCTCAGGAAGCGTATTATATCTAAAATCTAAAATACTTCTTGCTGCCTCTGGGTTGTTAAACAAATAAAACGGTAGACAATAAACCTCTGTATCCCAGAAGGTATTGCCATTATAGGCTTCACCAGTCAATCCCTTAGCGCCAATAACAGCAGTATGATCGGCTGTGTGAAGCGTTTGATGCATCTGGAAAATACAGAATCGAATACCCTGCTGATTTTCATCATCGCCATCTATTTGAATATCTGAAACCTCCCATTGATTTTCCCACCAAGCTTTATTCGCAGCTAGCAGTTGGTTAAAGCTGTATTGAGAAAGTCCCTGCATCGCAGCCTTCATAATACGATCAGAAGCATCATCGGCTTCGATTTTATCAATAGATGCAATACGTGTTAACGCATAGGCGCCCTTTTCTTTTATCGTTTTCCTAAAAACCAGACTAATCTCTTTTGAGTTTGGCGCTAAACTCTTTGTAGGAATACCTGTATCATCAAAGATACAGGTTGCAGAGAGATGCTGATGTGTCCCTTTTGAGACACCCATTATTTGTAATGAATTCTCGCTTACCTTATGAACAGGGCATTCCCAAAAGTTCTCATTTAGACTCTCATGAAGCGTATCAAAGCTCAAATAAGCTCTCAGCTCCACCTCAATATCGCCTTTAAGAGCTTCAATGGTAACCTTCTGTGTCCCTAACGTATAATGAGGCATAGAAAGTAACCTTTCGAACTTGAGGCTTACTAAGGTCTGCGAGTCTACCTGCCAATTAAAGCGCCTAATCAATAGGCCTGATTTCAAATCTAAGCTTCGTTCAAATTGGCTGAAAGTCACTTCGTTTAAATCGAGGTTTACATGGTTGATTACAAGCGATATCTTTGTCCAGTCTACTGCATTTACCATGAACTCAGTATCCTCAAGCATGCCCTTATAGCCTGATTTGACAACTTTTCTAGACTCATAAACGCCATTGACATAGCTCCCCTGTAATCGGTCTCCTGAATAGCCCTCCTCAAAATAGCCTCTTAGTCCCATAAACTCATTGCCAAGCGAAAATATTGATTCTGAAACCTGAGCATATTCAGGATTAAAGCCCTCTTCTACCACTCGCCATGGTTCTACTTTATAATAACGATCTGCGTATTTACTCATGTTTGTTTACCCCTTAATGCCACCCGCACCAATGCCCTTGGTAATTTGCTTTTGGAATAATGCAAACACAATGGTTGGCGGTATGATTGAAAATGCAATTGCTCTTAGTACATCTACATCAGTAGATTTAGAAGCCGTTCTGAACTCAAATAATCTTACCATTACAGTCTCCTTATCTGTTCCTGCTAGAACTAGGAATGGTAGTAAGAAATCTGACCAAGCGGCTGTTACAGCGAAAATGGTTACAACTGCAATGATTGGCTTAGAAAGTGGCATTATGATTTTTAAGAATATCTGAAAATCATTACAGCCATCTAATCTTGCAGCTTCTATATATTCCTTTGGAAGTGACTCAAAGTATTGTTTGAACAAGACTACCCAAAATGCGTTCGCACCCATTGCCAGCCAAAGTGGTAAAAAGCTCTGATTTAAGCCAATTTTATTAATATTGACATAAAGTGCTACAATACTGGTCGTTGGGGGAATCAGCAAACTCCACATAACCAGTGTAAATACAATCTTATGTCCCTTCGGCTTTAAAACACCCAATACATAAGCCAAAAGACCATTAAAAATTATGGCACAAACAACGCTCCCAGTTACAGAAATAAATGAATTGATATAATAGCGAGTAAATTTTAACTCATTCCACGTCTTGGTGTATTTACTAAAATCGAAATCCGAAGGTAAAATAGTTGCGCTTTTCCTAAACTCAGCGATGTCCTTAAAGCTTGCTAAAAATACCCAAATAGCTGGGAAAATAGATATTAGTAGCATGATAATACAAGCGACAAAAATGAGTACCGTTACGATTTTAGTTATCGGACTCGAAAGATCGAAAAAACGGATCACACCTTCTGTTTTTTTACGATAACGATTATAAAACATAAGCTCTCCTTTCTAATTTGCATCGTCCACGTTTTTTGTGACCTTGAAGTAAAGTAATGTCAGTGCTACCAACACGATGCAGATTAATACGGATAAAGCTGCTGCCATTGGATAGTTGTAATCTTGAAATGCATACTTGTAAACAAGCTGCATGATGGAAATACTTGCATTATTTGGTCCACCGTTCGTCATAACAAGCGGCTCATATAGAATCTGGAATACCGCGATAATTTGCAGGATTAACAGTGTTTTACCAAGGCTTAGAATGCTTGGAAGCATAATGTGTAGGAATCTCTTAAAAGGTGAAGCGCCATCAATGGTCGCTGCTTCGTATAAGTCTTGGTTGATGTTACTGATCGCTGCCATATAGATAAGTGCCGTACTACCAGCTGCTTTCCAAGTTAAGGTTAATACAATCAGTGGAATCGTCCATCCTGGCGTCGTCAGCCATGTAAATGGTTCAATTCCTATTTTATCAAGTAATATGTTTAGTACGCCAGTTTTACCAGGTCTAAAGAAGAATCCCCACAACATGACGCTCGCAAGTCCAGGTAAGATGTTTGGAAAATAGACTCCCACTCGAAAGAGTCCTTTAAAGTATAGAGTTTCTGTTATCAGTGAAGCGATAATGATTGGAATCCAAAACCCTAATAAAAGTGACCAGAAAATATAATAAAACGTATTTCTAAATGCCGGCCAAAAGCTAGGATGCGAGAAAACTCGAATATAATTCTCAAATCCGACAAATTTTATCGTTCTTATGCCCTGCGCATCGTACAAGGATAACCTTATATTTTCAAATAAGGGAGCCCATACGAAAAAAGCAAAAAGTAGAATTGACGGAAGCATGATCATCCATGCGCTTATATTTTTTTTAAATAATGTTATTTTTTTACTTGAGTTGTTTTTAAACAAACCGTCACCGCCTTTTTGTTGCATATTTAACTACAGCCACAACTGTAGCCTCTTTAAATTGACCTATTAATACAAGAAAAGCTGGGACTGTGGCTAGCCCCAGCTTATTCATTAGAAGCTCAGTTTTATATGATTACTAGCTGCGCTCTAATTATTTGTTTAAACCGCTGTCTAAAATTCCTTGATAGTTGGTATTAGCTGTGTTCATTAAGCTTGTTACATCTGCATTTTTATCAGTCAGCACTGCTTGAAGAACGTTTGTAAGCTGTGCGTACATATCTTGAGTAGCGCCTTCTTCTTCTAGTTTTAGATTACCTTCAGTTTTTGTAGCTGTAAAGTAATCATTGAAAAGTTTAAGGTCAATATTTGAATACTCATCGATAATTGCTTGTTCTGCAGCGAGTAATTCTGGATTTGTCCATGCTGGGAATCTAGGAATAACTGGAATACCTGCATTTACGCGATATTCAGCATCCGCCTTCATACCTGCGATCGCATCATCTGTAACCACTGGTGCTTTACCCATAATTTCTAAATAATCAAGAGCAGCGTTTACTTCAGCATCGGTTGCATCTGCAGAGAACATATAAGGTGTACCGCCTGAAAGCGAATATTGTCCTCCTGGACCAGCTGGCATTGGTACCAATGCTAACTTATCTACTGGTAATCCATTTGTTTCAGTAGGTTGGTTGACTGCATCGTTTGCACCGATGTACATTGCAGCCGCACCTGTACCAAGATTTACAAATCCAGTTCCCCAATCTTCATTGGTTGGATCAGCTGTTAAAATATCATATTCCCATCTTAAGCTTTTTACATATTCCATTGCTGCAATCGCTTCAGGTGAGTTTAAGTTAGCATGGAATTTACCATCTGCATCAGTTGTTGTTAAATCTGCACCAAAGTTCCACGCGATGTTACTGAAATGCCAGCCACCAGCGTTGTCCTTAGCTAAGATTACAAGACCTGCAGATCCAGTTGCATCTTTGATTTTTTTACCCATCTCTGCAACTTCTTGCCATGTTTTAGGATACTGTATAGAACCATCTGCATTTACTAAGCCTGCTTGTTCAAATAACTCTACATTAAGCATTAAGCCAAGTGCGTAGCCATCTCTTGGGATACCGTATACGCGGCCATTTGAATCACTTAGGAGCGTTCTAATCGATGGATTGATATCGTCTAACCAGCCTCTTTCTTCAAGGATATCAGTAATATCTCTTACAAATCCACCTTTAATCAGCTTTTGAGGTTCAGTAAACCATGTTTCAAAAATTGTAGGAAGATTACCAGCTTCAGCTAAAGATACAAAGGTATCAGTTGCATATTTGTAGTTTGCTGGAACTAACTCAACATCTGGATGTGCTTGTCTGAAGACTTCTGCATACCCTTCATGAAGTGCAACTTCATTTGGGTTTGTATCTTCAGGCCAGATCCCGAGCTTTAAGACTGCTTTTTCTACTGCTTGAGTTGTTGCTTGTGTTGCATCTGCTGCTGTTGTTGCTTCAGTCGTGTCCGTGTTACTGTCGCTGCTACAACCTGCTAACAGGCCCATAATTAACATTGCAGCGATAAGGATACTTAAAAGTTTAGACTTTCTCACAATAACCTCCTCATAAAACCATCAAAGTTTAGCGCTCAACCTAATCGTCAATCGAATTACCTTTTTCAACAAAGGCAATTCGATTGGTTAGGTTTAGCGCTCAACTAAATCCTAACACAATTATTTTGCACTGTAAAGAAAAAAGTAATAAATTTGTTTCGTTTTATAAACATTTCGTTCATTTTTTAAGATGCTTAATTAAAAAAATTCTGCATTCGCAGCGTATACAGACATACGTATGAAAGCAGAATTTTTATTAACTTATAAAAAATCTATTTGAGTTTACTTTCTTTTCATGACGCTATTTCTAATAGACAGAGAAACTGGTAGTATAATTTCGCGTGATTTTACCGCCTCGCCCTCTAAAAGCTTCATCATGTAATCCGCCGCTAGCTCACCCTTAAGGTTAGCATCCTGATGCACACTGGATAGCATTGGATACGTCATTCGGCACCAATTGATATCATCGAATCCAATTATAGAGTAATCCTCAGGCACATTTCTCCCTTCTTGGTGAATCCCTGCCATGATACCTGCAGCCATTACGTCGGCAGTAGCAAAAATAGCAGTAATATCATTCCGTTTTGCGATCTCTCTTCCCAGCTCGGTGGTACCTGAAGTTGAGAACTCTCTCACGAAAATGATTGATTCGTCAAATGGAATGTCGAACTCCAATAGTGCTTTTTTATAACCCTCTAAACGCTTGCTAACAACGCCACCTTCTCTAATCGGTGGACAAGCAAATGCAATTTTACGATGACCATTTTCAATTAAATGCTTTGTCGCAAGATACCCACCCTCTAAATCCTGGAGACCTATATTGATCATCTGCTTATAATCGTCTAGATAACTATCGATCAAAACCACTGGTGTCTCTAAAGAGGATAACGTTGAATAAATGTCCTCGGCTTGAAATACCCCTGTTAAAAAGAGCCCATCAACATTCCAATTTCTTAGAAAGGCTTTTAAATCATCACAGTTGATAATGGTGCGAATCATCAAATAGTAACCACTTTCTCTAAGCGTTTGCTCTACAGCACCTATGAAAGCACTATGAAAAGGGTCCTCTAGAAAATTCCCACTTTTTTTTGGATCAAGATGATTAATTAACGCTACCACTTTTGAGGAGCTGGAAGCTAGTGCCCTTGCGCTCATATTTGGGATATAGCCATGGTCTTCAATAATCTGCTGGATGCGTTCTATCGTCTTTTGAGAAACGCGCTTCGTTTTACCATGAATGACATTGGAGACAGTTGTATTACTAACGCCTGCAATTCTAGCGATGTCATCTATTGTAACCATAATACTACCTCCATCGCAAATCGATCACAGGAATGACGTTTTGCGTTAAACTTCCTCTCTATATTACCATTTTGTTCTCCCTGTTGTCTATACTCTGCTTGTTAGCGAATGTACTTATCACTTACCAGAAGCTCACTGATGAGCTCTGTAGGAATAATAAATTCTATAATGCCCATATAGCCCGGTGCGATTGTATATTTATCGAAGGACAATACAAGCTTATGTTCAGCGGAGATATAAAAGTCTTGGTTTTCCTCTATGCGTTCAAATGGTTCAATTTCAGAGTCACCTACCCAGTATATTTTCCCTTCATCCTCTTTCATCTGACGTTGCATCTCCTCTATGAGATAGTTGGATATTACCTCTATATACGTTTGATCCTTAAATAAGCTCGGTAGGGTGATCACCAGACCTTCTTTTTTGTCGATGGTATCGTACTCAAAGGTCGTAGAGGATGAACCTGCAGTGTTAACATAATATCTACCTATCGAAAGGAGCTCCTCAGTATCCGTTTTAACCACAAACCCAGTATCAAAGCCCATATGACCCTCAAAGGACGAAGGGTCTCCAACCTCCTTGATGAATTCCTCATAAAGCGCTTTGCTTTCGTCGTAGTACTTGGCGTTTAATGTCTCTTCTAAAGCTTCGTTAGTAAGTCCAGTAATTACTGGTGTCTCCACATTCGCAGTAATATTACCCGTATCAAGTGTCGCAAAATTGAAGGACAAAACTCTAACAATAGCGCCTATTATTGGGACATCATTCATAGCCATTGCAAAGCTCTCATTTAAGTTTAAGCCACCTACAAACAGGACAAAGCATAAGCTAAAAACTGATGCGTATTGTTTGGTACGCCTTTTAATGATTTCCCAACTTATGGTTTTTGATATGCGTTTCTCTAATCGTTCGGGGGGCTGTATGGCAAAAAAATCTTGCTTCAAATCACTCAAGGAATGATTATTTTTTATTAATTCATCTTTACTCATAAATTGTCTCCTCAAGATCCATTCTTAGCAGCTTTAGGCTACGGTATAATTTTGTCTTAACCGTATTTTCATTTAGATCAAGTATTTTGGCAATATCACCAATTTTTTGATCCTCGAAATATCTAAGAATGATTATCGTCTTTAATTCTGTCGGCAAATTATCAAGTGCTTGTTGCAAATCCAAGTCTTGGTAGTGGTCAATTGCGGTTTCAAGATCAGTTTCCTCTATCGAAATAAACCTTTTCCTCTTTCGCAAAAAGTCCAAACAGGCGTTGATTAAAATTCTATAAAACCAGCTGTTTATATACTCTGGATATTGATGCTTGTGAATCGCCCTTAACGCCTTCACTATTGCATCCTGTAATATGTCCCAAGCATCTTCATCATTTTTAACATAGCTATAAGCCAATCGAAAATGCGCATTTCTTTTCTCTAAAAGGTATTCTTCTAGCTGTTTGGTATATTCTTTTGATTTCATTTTGACTCCTATAGTAAGCTTACTCATCCTTAAAACGTAGCTGTCGCACAAAAAGTTTCAACTGAAAGAAAAAACTCACTCCTTTTGACACCGTTGTCAAAAAAAATGAGTCTTACTTTATTTCTTAAACCAACCTTTTAACTTGCTTAATAATGATGGCTTCTTACCTTGAGTGACTTGAACGCTCGTCGTATCTATCATTTTGGGCGTATCCTGTATCGGCTGTGTCACCTTTGGCGCTTCAGTTCTCGATTTGTTGGGCACCCGTGAATGAGGTTGAGAATGACTTACAGTATCCGATGGTTTACGAGATGCACCATTAGAATTATTGGTATTGCTCGTATTCGTCACTTTTCTGTTATAAGTAGATTTATTATTGCCTGACTTTGATTGAGAAGGCTTCGGTTTAGAATTTTGTGCCTTTTTCTGCTCAGTCTGAGAAGGTTCAACAGGTAACGGTTCCCTTTTTGGCATCGCTTGGAACTCAGCTTCAGTTGGTAGCTCTCTTTCTGGAATCATTGCACCTATATGTTCTTCAATTTCATATAGTGTGTACAGATCATTCCCTGTAACCAGTGTAAGTGCTTTACCACCATTGCCTGCTCTACCTGTCCTACCAATTCTATGAATATAATTATCTTTATCCTGTGGTACATCATAGTTGATTACCATCGTTAAATCATCAATATGAAGTCCCCTTGCGGCCACATCGGTCGCAACCAAAACCTCAACACTTCCCTTTTTAAATTGTTGTATGGATTTCATTCGATTGTTTTGTGAATTTGCACCATGAATTGCCTTTGCTGCAAACCCCTTACTTCTAAGGTATGCATTTACCTTATCCACCTCAATTCGCGTGTTACAAAAAACCATACAGCTATCTGGATTTTCTACAGTTAAGATTCTAAATAATTGCTTTCTCTTTTCATTGTGTGGCACTCTGGTGTAATACTGTTCTATGGTATCTACCGTTTTTGATTCGCTTTGAATTTCAATAGCTTCAGGATTATTCATATAGTTTTTGCACAGGTGATTGATTTCAGGCGGCATAGTTGCAGAAAATAATAGCGTGATTCGGTCACGTGGCACCGTCTTTATTATTTTTTTAACCTGATCGATAAATCCCATATCTAGCATTCTATCGGCTTCATCCAATACCAAATATTTGATTTCCTTTGTCTTCAAATTGCCCTGTTGGATGTGATCAATTACTCTTCCAGGGGTTCCAGTAACGATAGCAACCCCCTGTGCTAACTTATCAACTTCATGAAACATACTATGACCGCCATAGACGACGGTAGTTTTTAGCCCACTGTGCTTAGACATCTTTTTAATGTCTTGATCTACCTGAACCGCAAGCTCACGAGTGGGCGTCAAAATGAGTGCCTGAGGCATGCTCGAATTCTCTTTTATTTTTTCAATAATAGGTATCCCAAATGCGCCAGTTTTTCCACTCCCTGTTTTTGAAAGTACAATTAAGTCCTTGCCTTCAAGAACCTTTGGTATCGCTTTATTTTGAACCTCCGTTGGAGTTATATACTCAATTTCAGTTAGTGCTTTAATAAGATCTTCAGATAATTCGAATTGTGAGAAAGTCATATTCATTTGATCCCTTCTATGTGTTTTGCTAGACAAAATAATTAATACATTTTATTATAACATTGTAGTGTTCTTTTTTATAGTTTGTTTTAGGAGTCCAATATGATTCACGTACAATTATCCCAAGACCTGATTACTTATTTAAAGGGAAAAGGCAAAAATACATTGACTTATGAGGTTACAATCTCAGGTGGCGGCTGCTGTGGTTTTTTCGAACTGGAAGATTTATCCTACAGTATTCCAAAAAAACCAGAGCTATTCTATCATGAAACCATAGAAGGCATAGAGGTCTATTTAACCAAACGCGCTCGTTATACAGGTGGCGTGGTACAAATGTCCCTGCAGAAAAGGGTAATCGGCGCAGCTATCCACGTGACCGGTGTTCAAATCCAAGGCAAATCATAAGTGCTATCAAATTTAAAAGCGCCTAGAACGACGCGTATTGTCCTACCATACGCATCATTTTAGGCGCTATTATTATGTTTAGATTAACCATTCTCCCATAAGCGAGCCAATAAGAGCAACTGCAGTTTTAGCAGTTTCGTTATGATGGTCTATAATTGGATTTACCTCTACAAACTCTGCACTGACAACCTTCTCTGATAGTGCAATAAGTTCTAAAGCCAAATGACCCTCTCTATAAGTTAAGCCACCAGGTACTCTGGTTCCTGTACCCTGAACGATTGAAGGATCCAAGCTATCCAAATCAAAGCTTACATGTATCCCATCAGTACCATTTGAAGCAATAGCAATTGCACGATTCATGACCTCAGTCATCCCTAATCGATCGATCTCATGCATTGTAAAAACCGTAATTCCAAGCTCTTTCAAAATGCGTCTTTCACCTTGATCGAGATCTCTACAACCCACAAATACGATGTTTTTCGTATTTAGCTTACTTTCCTTACCACCAATTGAGGTTAATTTGTCATGCCCTAGCCCCAAGCTTACTGCGACTGGCATACCATGGATGTTACCACTAGGAGACGTTTCTTCTGTGTTTATGTCACCATGTGCATCGAACCAAATAACACCAAGATTTTTCTTGTTTTGAAGAACACCAGCTATTGTACCAATTGCTATACTGTGATCACCACCTAATACGAGTGGAAATCTACCCGCCTTCATAACTGAATCCACTTTATCACAAAGTGCTTCATTAACACGTGTAACCTCGTCTAAAAATCTAAGCTTTTCCGTTTCCACAACCGGTGATGCAGGCTTTGATGCGACGATATCTCCCAAATCTTCTACATGATATCCAATATTTTCAAGTCTTTCTCTAACACCAGCATATCGCATAGCCGAAGGTCCTAGGCTTACACCTGGCGTCCCTGCTCCCAAGTCAATTGCGACACCGATTAACGTCAAATTTGAATTAATAGTAGGCTTCATAAACACGCTCCATCTGAAATTTATGCATTTATAAATGCATATGCATTGCACAAATATGATTTTACTTTAAACAATTCATACAGTCAAGCGTATGTTTGCATATTAGTACAATGTTTTTTCTTGTGTTTTTATTTTTTATTATGGGTATAATATTTTTTAGATAAAAAGGATGGGAAAAACATATGAGAATAGTGATGATTGGAATTGGAGATATTGCTCAAAAAGCTTATTTACCTATACTTGCTACCATAGAAGGTATTGAGCTATGGTTATGTAGCCGAAATGAAGTTGTTCTAAGAGAGTGCTTGCACAAATACAAAAGCATCCATTGCACCACCAATTTGGATAAACTAATAGAGGATGGTATTGATGCTGCATTTGTTCACGCAGCAACAGAGGTACATCCAGAAATTTGCTATAAGCTGCTTTCCAACAGGATTCCAACATATGTTGACAAACCTGTCGGCTATCAGTTTGAAACGATTCGAGAATTATATGCACTTGCCAAAAGTCAGGATGTCTTTTTCAAGGTTGGCTTCAATCGCAGATACGTTCCTATGATTGCATCATTAATAGGCGATGACACCTACGACTTGATTCAATATGAAAAGAATCGCGTTTTTACACCTGCTCCACCGAGGCTTTTTATATATGATGATTTTATTCATGTCGTTGATACATTGATTCATCTGATATCTGAGCCAATTCTTCATTTTTGGGTCAAGGGCTTTTATCAAGATAAAAGTTTAATTGGCGTCACCTTACAGCTATATGGCAAGAAACGCTCTGCGGTAGGAATCATGCATCGAGATGCTGGATTAACGGAAGAGATCATAACTGTAATTGGAAATGGTGAAAAAAGAATTTTAAGGAATTTGGATGAACTTGAGGTATTGAAGGGGGGTAATAAAATGATCCTTTCTACTGATCCATGGGTGCCAATCTTAACCCGAAGGGGTTTTAAAAGTATTATAGATACCTTTCTTGAGCAAGTTACAAAAGACAACGGATATCAGGAAAGCTCTGAAAGAGATTTACAAACCCACGAGCTATGTGAAGCAATTGTAAAACGCTTGGAGTATTCTTAAAATCCTAATATAAAAATAATAAAGGAGCTGAACCGACTTAAATGTATCGGTGATAGCTCCTAATTTATTACTATAACAGCGTCTTAACCAGTTCAATTTTTTCGTGTATGGTATTTGAGGTTGCTTTAGTATTAGAACCTGAAAAATAGCCATCCACTTCCATCAAATTCATTATAATGAAATCCTTATTCGGGTGTCCACCCTCCTCAAGGAGCTGCATTACCATTTTCAGCCAATTCCGGCACTGAACGTTCTGGCTTTGAGAACTATAATTGTTTTTAACGAACTCTAAACAAAACTGAATTGTATCTAATGAACTTTGCTCCATTACAGCCTCCATTGAAATGATTGCGAATAACATTAATGCTCTAATATTACCCCTTTGAAAATATTATATTCAAATTACGCAATACCATTTTCAATAAATAAATCTCGATACAATACGTCCGAGCCACTGATATGCTTAAATACCCACGTAATAAGGAACTTGAGAATCTTCTTTCCATAAGTAATCTGATCCTCATCCACTGCACGTAAATCAAGCTTTTCGATTTCAGCAATTAAATTGTTGTGCTCTAAAATGTGTTTTTCCTTAAATTCGAAGTTAAGCTTTTCAAATAACTCCTCCTCAAATTTAAAATGGTACACCGTGTAGTTGGTTAAGGCCTGTATAATTTCTACCATTCTATCATAGATGTCCTCGCCATAAGCCGCTTCGGTTAAAAGTACAGATAGATCGCTCGTTATCTCTATTAATCTACGATGCTGATCATCAATACTTTTAATTCCTAATTCATATTGTTTTTCCCACTGAATCATATTAACCTCCCTAAATTTTTAATAGATGTATTATATCATAGTTTTCTGAGAATTTTATTAATTCAATGTAAAGATTATAATTTTGGTATTAATATAACTAAATTCTATAATTTTACATTTTTTTATCGTATATTATTATTTATATGTTTAATTATTCTAGTCTGAAATTGTGAATAATGTTACAATTATGACAACTATCATACTTTATTGCAAGGAAGTGACACTATGATCAAAAATTCAATTCGAATGAAATTGATTATATCTATGCTCTTAATCTGTCTTACTCCCTATACCTTGGGCATTTTTTATATAAAAAGCATCACAGAGCAATGGCTTTACAATGATTATATCAGCAATGCTAAAACCATACTGCAGCAAACTGCTTTTCATGTTGATGAATCCATAATAGATAACATGACAGGACTGGTTAATTTTATCGCACAGAATGATCGATTGACACATTCTGGGCCAGATATAAACAACTATACCTCATATGATAGCAGCACTTTTGTTTATCGGAGCTCTCAAAGTGAATCTGAAATTTCAGACCTTTTTAAATCCGTACTTGATGCCAATAATGCCATCGCCTTTGCGTCTTTCGGTACACGCTATGGAGGATATATAGAGTATCCAAAGTTTAACCCTAGCGCCCCTTATGATCCAAGATTGAGAGGCTGGTATGAGAATGCAATACGAACTGAAGAAGTGTTTGTATCTGAGCCTTACGAAACAAAGGCGACTAAGGATCTAGTAATAAGTGTCAATAAAGCAATAAAGGAAAACAATATAGTAGTTGGCGTGCTCAGCATTACCATAAAGCTTGATACTATTATGGATAATATCAGCGCAATCAACATCGGAACATCTGGATATATCAACATCTTAAGCCCTATGGGACTAGTGATTAACAGTCCTGAAAATCCAGAATGGCTTCTTAAAAATTATTCTGAAATACAAGGGGATTTCTTTAAGAACATGGATTTCTCCTCAGTTTCAACCTGTGAACGTCAAATAGATGGCGTTGATAAAATTATCCTTAACTTCACCTCACCAAATAGCGGGTGGATTTTTATGTCCGTCGTCGATAAGAGTGACGTTTTAAATCACAGCAACTCACTTTCAAGCCTGCTAATCGCCATCGCTGTCATCACACTTTTTATTGTATTTGTGTTTGTCTTTGCCACTGCTACATTATTAACCAAGCCGATAGTAGAGCTAACTACCATCATTAAGAAAATGGCAAAATTCGATTTTGAAGATTATGAGGTCAATCCTTTTGAAAAATACGATCGCTACACAGATGAAATCGGTGAAATATCTAAGTCACTAAATAATATGCAGGATAATTTCCTCGAACTTAAAAATAGCCTTGACGATATGGAAAAAGAGATTGTTACAATTGAAGTTGATGACCCTCATATTAGATCATTTTCACTTTCAACTGAGAACGCATTTGGTCGCATCTCTCAATCCGTAAATCTTTTGCTAAGCAAGGTGACGACCTACTTAACAACAATCAATGCTATTAATCATGAGCTCACAGATAAAAACGAGCAGTTAGTCGCTTCAGAGGAGGAACTCTTTGCGCAGCTAGAGGAAATCAGTGAGCAGCAATCGAAAATCAACTATTTGGCTGAGCATGATCCACTTACAAATTTGCCAAATCGCAGAAGCTTCACAGATATGCTAAAGCACGCCATTCAAGGGGATAACTTTGGCGCTATCGTTCTTATGGATATGGATAACTTTAAGAGCATAAATGATTCCTTAGGTCATATTTTCGGCGACCAGGTTTTAAAACAGGTTTCTGACAAGCTTGTTTCAACCGTTAACTCAAATATCTTTGTTTCGAGATTTGGCGGTGATGAATTCCTCATACTCGTAAAGTGTACAAATGATCTTTGTGAAATAGATGAATATGTAAAATCATTATATAAAAAATTAACCGAGCCCGTAATTATCGATGGTCACATCGTACGCTTAGAATTTAGCATGGGGATTGCTAGATTTCCTGAACACAGTCGTCAGGTTGATCAAATTCTCATGTTTGCTGACTTAGCACTCTATGAAGTGAAAAGAAGTGGTAAAAACCATTTCGCATATTTTGACAACACGATGTCAGACCATCTTGCAGCTAAAATAAAGGTGCAAAATACGCTTCAGCACGCTATATTGGATGATGGTTTCAAGATGGTTTATCAGCCAAAGGTGGCACTATCTACAGGTAAGATAACCGGATATGAAGCACTTATGAGATTTAAATACAACGCCATTCCACCCTCTGAATTTATCCCAATCGCTGAGGAAAACGGGATGATTCTAACACTTGGAAGAATTTCCTTAGAAAAAACACTTCAGCAAATGGCGCTTTGGAGAGAGTGTGGCCTTAAGGTTAAACCAGTCGCATTTAATTTTTCAGTACTCCAATTAAATGATCCGACCTTTTATGATTTTATTGTAGAAAAGCTTGCTTTTTATAACGTTGAGGCTTCGCTATTACAGATTGAAATTACTGAACATGTCTTCATAGAAAAAAAAGAGGATGCCATCGATTTCTTAAATCGATTAAGGCAGATAGGTATTAGAATCGCCCTAGATGATTTTGGTGCTGAGTACTCTTCGCTAGGTTATTTGGCGGCTCTACCTATTGATATCCTGAAATTTGATCGCGATATGAACCTAAAGCTACTAAGTAATAATAATCCTCTCGTTATTACCAAGCTGATCGACTTCGTCCACACCTTAGGTCTAAGTGTCGTCGCTGAAGGAATAGAAGATATTGCACACGCAGCTTTATTAAAAGGGGCACTTTGTGACGAAATACAGGGCTATGTTTTTAGCAAACCAGTAGAGGCTTCTGAGATTGCAAGCATAGACGATAAGGTTTTTGATTATTACTAAAAAAGAACCCGATGCTCTTCAAAATTGAGGACTCGGGTTCTTTTTTTTGTAATTCTATTTGTTTTTGATCAATGGCTCTATCGGTAGATAGACTGTAAAACAGCTTCCCTTGCCCACTTCAGAGGTCACATCTATGTGTCCATTGTGTTTATCAACAATATCCTTAGTAAGTGCAAGACCTAGTCCGCTTCCCTTGCCAATAGGCTTCGTCGTAAATCCTTGTTCAAAAATACGCTTGTTAATTTCATCTGACATGCCCACGCCATTGTCTGTAACTCTTAGGAAAACATGGTCATTTGCTTTTCCGGTTTCAATCTCAATGGTTCCGGTCCCTTCAATTGCATCAATTGCATTTACCAAAAGATTCATAATAACTTGATTAATTAACCCTATATAGCAATGTATCAAAGGGATTTCACCATAACGCTTTATGATGCTAATGCGACTCTTCCATAGGTTTGAGGTTAGTATCAAGACGCTGTCAATCGCTTCATGCAGATCGGCTTCTTTAAATGCCGACTGGTCAATCCTCGAAAAATTCTTGATGCTCTTGATTATTTGAATGACGCGATCTGAAGCATCCACAATCATTAGATTGGTCGGTTTTAGCTGTGCAATTTTCTTTTTAACAGCCTCAACTTCATCAATTGCTTCTATTTGCGATAAAACCATATCCATCATTTGTGCATTGCTTTTTATTGCGCCAATTGGTGTGTTAATTTCATGAACTATAGCCGCAGAAATCTGACCGACTGATGCCATTTTTTCACTTTGGATCAATTGGCTTTGTTGATGCTCTATTAGCTCTCTATTGTGAATTAATTCATCATTTTGCATGTGAAGCTCTTCATTTTGATTTTCAAGTAGCTCTCGAAACTCCTTGAATTTACTTAATATTGTATTTGAATGGCGAATCATTTCTTCTATTTCAACAGGCGGCTTTTTGATTTTCAAAGCATATCCCGTCAATGCCTCGACATCATCATTTGCCATTCTCTCTAGCTGCTTGTTCGTTTGATGAACTGGTCTCATGATACCTCTAGAAAGGAAACTGCTCATAATTTTAACAAAAGCGATTGAGAAAAGGCTTAAAAGCACGATTAATGTGATAAATATAAAGTTTAGAAAATAATAAAAGCTTGGATTCATGCGAATGGTCAAATACCCTATATCATTTCCGTCTGCGTCCACGATGTTAATTCTATTTTCACTTGCTAAGCTACTGGTCTCAGATACCCCCATTAAATCGTCTCTATTTAAGGGGATATAAAGGCTATAATTACTTGCAACAACATCCATTTGAAAAATATTATAGTTAAATGGCAAGTCATTGGCACCGTCATAAATTTCTTTAGAAAGAACAAATATACGTTTCAAATCATCCTCGCCATCAGCCACTATGGATAGACTTTCCATCATTTCAGTCCTTATGGTCATTTCAGATGGTAGCTGAGATTCATTTTCTATCATTTGATTTAGATTATCAATAACCTGTTCAATAGAGGTGCTTTCCATGAAATTTTTTTCACCCGTGCCCTTCATCGCACTTTGGGAAACCGCTACTTCGTATGACTTAACAAAGTCTGAAGCTATTGAGCTGGTCATGTAGCTTGTAACTGGCCCGTAGGCGGCATGGATTATTGGAATTAATATGAATGTCGTCATAAGGAGCGTAAGAATATTGGTGAGAAACATCGAATTTTGAATTTTACGTTTTATAGATCGCTTCATAATTTGAACCTTCTTTTATCAATTATTAAGATTAGACAACATGCACATAATAAGTAAAGATTTTACTATTATTCCGGCTATGTTGTGGTAAAATAACACTATCAACTAACACCATTATAACTGATTTTTATATTATTAGGAGACAATATGAGTAAAATTTTAATCATTGATGACGAAGTGATGATTACCTCTACTCTTTCAACCTTAATTCAAATGATGCTCGATTATGAAGTCATCATTTCGAACGATCCAAAAGCGTTAATCGAAAGTGGTATTTTAGAGAATGAAACCATCGATTTAGTCATTTCTGATTTTATCATGCCTCACATGAATGGCTTGGAATTGCTATCGCTTATTAAAGAGAAGCAGCCGAATATCGTACCTATCTTATTGACTGGCTATTCTGATAAGGAAAGTGCTATTAAAAGTATTAATGACCTTGGGCTATATTATTATCTTGAAAAGCCTTGGGATAATAATGAGCTAATTAAAGTCGTTGAAAACGGCATAGAAAAATCCAAATTAGAGAGTGAGCTTAAACACAAGCTAATTATAATCGAAAAAAAGAACAATGAGATATCAAGACTCTATGATCTCTTGAGAAGGGATTATGATAAAGAAATCGACAACGTTCTAGAGTTTGTAATTAGTCTGTCTAATCTTGTTGAGGCGAAGGATGCCTATACAGAAAACCATACAAGACGTGTTGCAGACCTTGCAATTGCTTTAGGTAGACGCGCTGGTCTCAATAAAGAGCAGCTTCGTAATGTAGAGCTTGGCGCAATCATACACGATATCGGTAAGGTTTCGACACCCGAGCATATTTTAAACAAACCTGGACGCTTAACCTTTGAAGAGTTTGAAGTTATGAAGGGTCATCCAGAGGCGGGTGCAAATATCATTCGTCCAATATCAGCTCTTAAAAACACCGCTGATATTGTTCTATCACATCATGAAAAGCTGGATGGTAGCGGCTATCCTCATGGATTATCCTCTGATGAAATTAACGTTGAAACCCGTATCGTTACCATCGCAGATATATTTGATGCCCTTTATACGGATCGACCATATAGAGTCGGTATGCCTTTAGAACAAGCGATGTCTATTTTAAAAGAAGATGCCAGCTCAGGAAAACTCGACCATAATATTATCGTTTATCTTGAAGATATGATCAAAACTGGTGAACTCGCTGACATATATCACGATTAACCTTATATCGACCACTTGAAAATCAAATAAAGGAGCTATTGCGCATCTAATTATAGATCAGCAATAGCTCCTTTTATATATTTCTTGACTGACGCTTAACGTAGCTTAAATAAAAATCTACTATACCTTATAGATATTCACCTTTTCACTAAGTGTTTCGATCGCATCAATTAGGTCGTCTATTGAAGCAGTGATTTCCTCTACATTGGCACATTGCTCTTGAGAGGTTGAGCTGATTTGATCAATCCGCTCAGTGTTCTCTTGTGAAGCCTTTAATACGATTTCTGAGCTTGAAAATACATTTTCTTGAACGCCTTTAACCTTTTTCACCTGTGAAACCACTCCATTTAGGCTATTTAATATGCTTTGAATAGAATTCTGTGTTTTTTCAAACTGAACAATTGTAAAGTCAACCGTCTCTCTTGATTCATCTATATAGGTTTTACTTTGCTTGGTCACTTCATTTGACGCTTTTATTTCAGTTATAACCTTATGAATAATCGCATCAATTTCTGATACCGCAGAAGCCGATTCCTCAGCCAGCTTTCTTATTTCGTCTGCAACAACAGCAAACCCTCTTCCTTGCTCTCCTGCTCTTGCAGCTTCAATAGAAGCATTTAATGCCAATAAATTGGTTTGAGCTGCAATCCCCCTTATGGTTTCATTGATACTTAAAATTAAACCTGAATGATTATGGAGCTGAGCCATCTTATCATTTAATCCATCAAATTCCTGAGCAGTTGTGTAAAACTGAAGCTTCATATGAGCCATTTGCTTTCCCGATTCATTTGCTAGATGGTCGACCTGATTGCCTTCTGTCCTTGTAGCATGAACCTCTTCGTTCATACTTGTTATAATCTGCTCTAACAATGCACTTTCCTTCATCAATTGATGAATGGCATGATCTTGGATGCCAATTGCGTGACTTGTATCTCCTATGGCCGCAGTTGTTTCTTCAACCATAGCTGAGATATTATGACTTGAGGCTTGTAAATTTTCAAACTGCTTTGAAACCGAATGGGTCAAATTCTTTAATGAATTTACTAAATCTCTATTGTTGCCTTGGAGCTTTTCCAGTGCAACTGCCAAAATAGAAAACTCACCTCTAAAATTGGTTTGGATACTTTGACTCAAATCGTATGCGGCAATTTCATTGCATTTATTACTAAGATAATTAACTGGACGTAACGCCTTTCTAATCATTAAAATCAACAGGATACTAACAATTACGATAAACCCAAGTGTAAAGAATAAAATCATCCTGAAGGTGGCTTCTGATTGTGCAACCTCTTCTGTTATATTAAAATCTGCTCCCAGATATGCGACTAGGTTACCCTGACTATTCCTTATAGGAAAATAATTAGAAAACAAAATTTTTCCTTCAAATTTATCGAATGTACCATATAAAGGCTTATCTGTTGATTTGACGGTACTATATGAAGCGATGTAGTCACTTTCAATTGCCTCCATCGGTGAAGCACTTTCATCACTTGGTCTCAATCCATCAACTAGGTAGAAAAAACTCCCGTTATTTTCAACGACGATGTGTAGATAATCCGCACCAACGGCCTCCCTAATTAACATCATCGTCTCTTTAATACTTGAATAGCTTTGGTTATCAACGGTGGGTGAAGCAATTAAAGCGTCTAAATCTTCAAAGGTAATATGATCGATAACAGCTTCATAAACATCATTTGCTGCCAAATCCGTTCTCGCTCTTAAATCCTTCTCAATCATATAATAGGTAATACCTGATATGAAAGTGGATAATAATGCTATGGCAATAATCGTCAATGCGATTATCCGTGTACCAATTTTATCTTTAAACTTAATTTCCATTAATAGCCTCCAGCAGCTCAAATTCTGTGAATAGTTTAACATCATTTGAGGCAATATGCATTAGATTTATCTTAAAATTTTAATAGGATTAGGGAAGTTTTAAGGCCTTTTGTGTACCAAATCCTTGATGTGTTTTGCACGCATCGTCGCAAGTATGCCATCTAAATGATCATACTCATGTTGAATGAGTTCAGATAGGTCATCCTCTAAAAGAATCGATTGCTCATTTCCTTCTCGATCTATATAAGACAACTGACATTTTTTATATCGCTCTAGCCTAACCAATAAATAGGGAAACGACATACAGTCATCGAGCACTTCAATTTTATCCTCACCTAGAAAAGTCAGCTTAGGATTAACCATGAGAATGGGCTGATCGATATACATATAGATTACTCTTTTTTTAACACCAATTTGTGGTGCTGCTATCGCTCGTCCGACGCCATATCGTTCTCTGAAACCCATTAAAGTATCGTGAAGGTCATTTTCTAAAGCTTCAAGCGTTGACCACTCAGAGCTTGTGACTGGTACACTCATTTCATATAGTCTTTCGTCTCCTAGCAAAAGTATTTCTCTCTGCATCTCATCCTCCCTATCTTTTTCAGGTGTGTTTCTAAACAAAACAAAGTTTTCTCTAATGATAATCGATTTCAATTATTTCATAAGAAGCCTATACTTTAATTAAATCATATACAAAGGAGGTTTAACATGATGATCTATATTGCAACCGTCTTTGTCGCAGGACTACTATCCTTCTTTGCACCCTGTACTTATCCTATGATTCCATTATATATCGGAATTCTAACTGACCACAATAACGATCAACATCCTTTTGTTAAATCTATTGTAAAAGCGTTATTATTTGTCGCAGGATTATCTACCACATTTGTAACTTTAGGATTTGGAGCAGGGCTTCTAGGTAACTTAATACAGCTAGATGCATTCTATACTGTAGCAGCACTGGTTGTGATCGTCTTGGGATTAAGTCAAACCGGACTTTTCAAATTACCAACTTTTTTATCGAAATTTCATGTTCGATATAAACACAATTCAAAAAAACCATATTTGAGCGCTTATCTTTTAGGATTTCTTTTCAGTTTTGCTTGGACGCCTTGTGTGGGTCCGGTACTAGGCGCCATCCTTGTTTTGGCAGCAGATGGTGGACAAGCATTATATGGTGCCCTACTAATGATGGTCTATACCGTTGGATTGGCTGTCCCCTTTATTATTATGGCACTTGCGTCCAGTTATCTGGTTAAACAATTTGCATTTTTCGAAAAACATCTCGATACCATTAAGAAAATCGGCGGCATATTAATCGTCTTTATGGGACTGTTAATGCTTTTCAGATCGACCAATACAATTACCATTTGGTTCGAACAATTATTTAGAAAGTGAGGATTTGGGTATGAAAAACAATAAACTTATTATTATCATTATTGGTATAATCGTCATCATCGCAGCAATATTAATCTATCAAGCATCCACAAATAAAGACGCTAATGATATGATGAAAGATACGACAGAAGATATGATGAAAGACACCACAGAAGACATGATGAAAGACACCACTGAAGGCATGATGGAAGATACCACTGAAGGCATGATGGAAGATAACTCCGAAGACATGTTGGCAAACTCATTTAAGCTGATGAGTGTCACTGGTGATACCGTTTCATTATCTGATCTTGAAGGCAAACCAACCTATATTAAATTTTGGGCTTCTTGGTGCTCTATTTGCTTGGCAGGACTTGAAGATATCGACAATTTAAGTGGTCAAATGAATGATTTTAACGTCATCACCATCGTAAGTCCCGATTTTAATGGCGAACAAAGCGAGTCGGATTTTATCAATTGGTTCAACACACTTGACTATAAAAATATGACGGTGTTACTTGATCCTGATGGTACTGTCGCTAAGGCATATGGCGTAAGAGCATATCCAACCTCTAGCTATCTAGATGCCTCAGGTAATGTTTTAAAAACGCTACCAGGTCATGTTGATAATGAAGCCATCGCTGAGTTCTTTGAAATGCATTAAGGAGGTATCCTTATGAATAAAATGGGAATCATACTTCTTGTTCTAACCGCGATGCTTGTCGTTACCAGTTGTCAAAGCAACACCATCAACTCAAATATAGATAATCCTTCAAATATAAACCAAGCAAATACGGCAAACAAAGAGGAAATGGGTGTCAATTCCTATATTGATACCAGCGGTGTAACAAAAGAAATTTATCTCGCAGGCGGATGCTTTTGGGGGCTAGAAGCCTATATGTCGAAGCTTGAGGGAGTCCTTGATGTCACTTCCGGGTACGCCAACGGCAACACGGAAAATCCAACCTATGAAGAAGTCTCGTTTTTGCACACGGGACATGCTGAAACCGTACATGTCATCTACGATGCTGGTGTGACAGATCTAACCACATTATTAAAGTACTACTTTAAAGTCATCGACCCAACCAGTATCAACAAGCAAGGAAATGATGTTGGTACACAATATCGCACAGGCATTTATTACACATCAGAATCTGATCTAGTAGCCATTAACTCAGTCTATGATCAAGTTGCAGCAAAATATTCAAAACCACTTGCGGTTGAAGTACTACCACTCTCTCAGTTCTTCCTCGCAGAAGACTACCATCAAGATTATTTGGCTAAGAATCCGAACGGCTATTGTCACATCGATCTTTCACTTGCAGATGATTCTTTGATTGATCCATCGGATTATCCAAAACCTGATGATGCAACACTTAAAGCAACATTAACCGATATTCAATATAAGGTAACGCAGTTGGGCGACACTGAACGCGCCTATACCAATACCTACTGGGACAGCTACGAGGAAGGCATCTATGTAGATGTGGTCACAGGAGAACCGCTTTTCAGTTCCAGAGATAAATACGATTCTGGCTGTGGTTGGCCAAGCTTCTCAAAACCGATTGTGCCTGAGGTTGTCACTTATGCAAAAGACACCAGCTATAATATGGTTCGCGTAGAAGTCAGAAGTCGTTCAGGTGACACCCATCTCGGTCACGTTTTTAGCGATGGTCCATCGGAGCTAGGCGGATTAAGATACTGTATTAACAGCGCATCGATCAAATTCATTCCTTACGATGCGCTCGATGCAAACGGCTATGGTGATTTAAAATCCTACGTCAAATAATGTCCTTTACAAAATTGCTTATGGAGGCTCACATGTTTAAACTATTAATCGTTGATGATGAAGCACTATTGAGAAGGGGGATACGCACCCTAATCGATTTTGAAGCACTGAATATTACAACTGTACTCGAAGCTGCAAACGGTGTAGATGCACTTAAAATCTTTAAAGCTGAGTCTCCTGAGTTAATTTTGCTCGATATCAACCTCCCCCACATCACAGGGTTAGAACTTGCAGAACAGTTCAAAACCATCAATCCCTACTGTAGTATTGCGATGCTTACTGGTTATGATTACTTTGACTATATGCAAAAAGCACTCAGACTAGGTGTGGATGATTATATTTTAAAACCATTGACCGCTAAAGAAATCTTTGAAGTATTGACACGACTGATCCACAACTTTGAACAGACCAAACGCTTAAGAGAAGTAGATGCCGTGGTTTCTAACCTCTCAACTGAGTCTGCACCTTTACCCGAGCTCTTAAAGCCACTTGAAATAAGCTTAAAGGAAACCATTGATCAACATCTCTTTGAAAGTGATTTTTCTCTCAGTAAACTTTCTGAATTACTTGGCTATAACAGTAGCTATATCAGCAGTTTAGCAAAAACCACTTTAGGTATGACTTTTCAGGACTATGTCCTTTCCCACAGGTTAGAACGTGCAAAGCTTTTACTATTAACAACGTCACTTAAAAATTACGAAATTTCCGAAAAAGTTGGATTTACAGACGTTAACTACTTTAACACTCGATTTAAAATTGCCTTTGGAGAGTCGCCCAAACAGTACGCTAAAAGGAATGGTCAAATATGAGAAAACCACTTAGTACACGTACACAACTGATTTTATACTATTTAGGGACAAGTGTTTTGGTGACTTGTCTCTTTGCTCTGCTCATTTACTTCTCGACGACAAGCGCTTTGAAAGCAAGTGAAACACAAGTGGTTGAAGAATCAGTAGATAAAGGTGGACAAGCCATTGAGCTCTATATTGACAAATTAAAAGCCTTTACTAGCCTTCTAGCAGGAGCGCCAGATGTTTACGCTTACTTGGAAAAAGAATCAGAAGTGGATCGCAATGGTGTACTTTCATTAATAGAGCTTTTAAAGGCATCGGATTCAAATCTTTTGACCGTCATCGTCGTCAGCTCCGATGGGCGAATCGTCTCGAATGAATCCAAACTGGATATGCATACCTCAACGAATATGATGCAGGAGGATTGGTATGTAGATGCAATCAATCACAATAGTATGCCTGTCTTGACCTCTATTAGAAGGCAAACCTTTACTATGGATCAATCTACTTGGGTCATCTCCATCGGTCAAGAGGTAAAGTCAAGCCAGGGAGAGACCTTGGGGCTGGTCATTATTGATGTCTCTTACAAAGCCATCAGCGATCTTATACAAGGCGTTTCATTGGGTAATACCGGCTATGCCTTTATCTTAGACAGCAATCGTTCATTGGTTTATCACAGCAATCCAGAGAATTTTGTGAGCACTGGCAGCTTAGAAACACTTATAGAAGCTTCCAGCCTACCAGAAGGCTTTGATTCGAAAAGCAACTTACTTAACAAACACTATCCAATATTAGGCACTGAATGGACACTCTTTAGTTTCTCATCTTTGGACAGACTCAGTGTGGTCAATGGTCATTTGGTTCGAACTCTGATGATGATTTTAGCCATTTTACTCGTATTTTCTTTGGGCATTGGCTGGATGATTGCGACACGGTTTAGTCTGCCCATCTATCGCCTCATCGATGCTATGAAAACCAATCGTGGACAGGAAGCGCTTGTTGCACCGATTCCTCACGCCAGTCTTGAAATTGATCAGCTTAGACTCCAATACAATGAAATGAATATCCGATTAAATCAATTGCTTCAAAATATCAAGGAAAATGAACTTTATTTAAGAGAAGCCGAGCTCGACTCCCTGTTTAGCCAAATCAACCCACACTTTCTATACAACACCCTTGATACGATTATATGGATGGCAGAATTTAAAGACACTGAGAAGGTCGTTTCGCTTACCAAAGCATTGGCAAACTTTTTTAGATTGAGCTTATCTAAGGGAGATCAACTTATCCCCCTCGCAAGAGAGGTCAGTCACGTAGCTGAATACCTAATTATTCAAAAAGAGCGCTATGAAGAGGTTCTAAATTATGTATTCGATCTGCCAGTAGAACTAGAACACGGTTTGGTACCAAGATTTATTTTACAACCATTGGTTGAAAATGCCATCTATCATGGCATTAAACCAAAAGGTTCACCAGGCTTGATCAAGATATCTGCCAAAATTCTCGATGAAACAACACTCGAGATTACAGTTTCTGATGACGGCGTCGGTGAAACTAAAAAAACCACCGAATCAGTTAGACTCGGTGGCATTGGTCTCTCAAATGTAAGAAAGAGAATACAATTAATCTATGGAGAAGACTTCGGTCTTGATACGAGTTCAGTTCCAAACGAAGGTTTTAAAGTGACCATTCGGATGCCACTCAAATTTGAATAATTTCATACCTCTTACTTTTGGAAGATTTCATGAATCCAATTATTCAACCTCAAATAGGGTTATCTCTTTGGAAAATTGATAAATCATTATGATCTACTTTATACGCGGCTTGAGAAGTCGCGTTTTTTATATCTGATACCGCCAACGATAAAAAAGAGCATGGCAACGAAAAAGAGCAACATTAATCTAGCTAGATTGATTTCATCTCCTGAGGTTTCCGCATATCCAAATGGGGTCAACCATTTTATCCAAGATAGATTGACCTCATAGCCTAAAATTGAGTTCATGAAATAAAAAATTAAAGTTAGTCCGAGGGCCTGCTGAGGCGCAGCAGCATTGTTTTTTAACGCGCCACCCATAAACATACCTAAAGTCCCAAGAACTACAGTCACCATATACATGTTAAACAGTGCTCTCAATAAAGCCAACGCATTAAATTGCATAATAACCTTTTTCATTTCTGGTACAGCGTTAAAGAGGTCCTTGGTTAAATTCTGTTCGATAACTAAATTCAGAAAGAACTCAGGATTCGTTTTAAAATAATCTCTTAGTATATGGTCTGTTGTAATGAAATCCTGCGATAGATTTTCATATTTATCCTGTTCTTCATGAACCGCTTCTATGAACGACGCTCTGTCTAATTGACTTAATGCATCATCAGTTACAAAGTTCTTAAATAAAGCCAGATATTGATCTGGATCCGACAGCATCGCATCAAATAATGCCTCTGGATCCTGCATTTGATCGCCGAAGGCATCAATCAGCCCCTTTGCATCAATACCCGCGGTATCAACTGATTCCTGTTGCTCTGTCACACTTTTGAGTAACATTTCATTGGTATAAGCACTAAAAATGGCTTCATCAATTACAATATTAGCTGAAATTGAGTCACCCTGCTTTACCACCTGCTCGATGCGTTCTTCAGTCAGCGCATTTTCATCTACAACCCAAGGAGCACGTGACTCCTGAAGCTTAAGACTTCCCCAGCCAACCCCAGTAATTACGATAAAAAAGGTAAGAATTAAAGCTTGAAGTGATAACCATTTTGAAAGGTAAATTTTAACCCTCGAATATGGCTTTAGTGCCAAATAATCTATCGTTCCCAACCTTTCTTCCTTAGACAGTAAATCTGCTCCAACGTAAGCAAAAAAGACACCGCCAACCATCATGACCCACATGGTGCAATAAGTGTTAAAAAAACCAACGAGAGACTTCATTGCAGCAACCTCAACGTTAAATGCACCAAGAACTTGATCCATCATTCCAGTCGATAAAAAGCCGTCTAATAATGCCATATTTTCTGTAATCGTTGGATAGAACTGCATGCTAATCGCAACCATAGAAACAATCGCCAGCGCCATCCAAAATACAGGCTTTATTCTTTTTCTAATTTCAAATAGGACGAGTGTGAACATCATTTCCTCCCTATAAATAATAATGCATAAACAAAGTCTCTAAGCTAGGCGAATCAATGCTCACGTCAACGAGAGTTAATTCACCTAATGACTTTAATATTTGAGTGACTGAAGCTTTAGTATGATACACCACCTTCAGAGTAGATTCGTACTCTTTAATCTGATCGTATAAAACCGCCTCATTATCAATAGCCCATTTTTTAATACTTTCAAACTGACGCTTAGCTACTGTCAGTGTGATTTCCTTTAGGCTGTTTGCTTTTAATGCCTCTATTGTATTCACCTCAAGCATTTGACCTGACTTAATAAGACCAACAGTTCTACAATTGTTTTCAACCTCGCTTAGCGTATGTGACGAAAGGAAAATGGTATTTCCCTCTTTATGAAGCATTCTCAGGGTAGACATCAAAACTTCCTGGATCAACGGATCTAGTCCTGAGGTGGGTTCATCCAAAATGATTACATTTGGATAATGGGCAACTGCAAGCACAAAAGCAATCTTTTTCTTATTGCCAAGTGATAGAGCCTTAAATTTCTTTTTAGTATCGATATTTAACCAATCAATTAAATCATTTTCACGTTTGATCATCATTTCTTCAAATACCTTAGGGTGGTTGACACCCTTAAGCCTTGCAATTGCATCCGTTTTATATAGATTACGATTAAATCGGAGTAAGGCTTCCACCGTTAAATCACCATATAAGCTAGCATCAGAGGGCATAAATCCTACGCTGGCTTTAATTTTATCGAAATGCCTTGAGGTGTCGACGTCATCTATATAAACACTTCCACTGGAAGGTTGTAGTAGGTTCATCATCAGCTTGATGGCAGTTGTTTTACCGGCTCCATTCGGCCCGACAAATCCAAAAAAATCGCCTTGCTTTACCACTAAATCCAACGCCTTTATACCTATTGCTTTGCCGTAATATTTAGTCGCTTGTTCAAATATAATACTCATCCCTAAGTCTCCGTTTCTTTAAAAATACCCCCAACAATGAGGGTCGTATAAGTTTTAATGAATTGGCTAAATGGTGTTCTTATTTCTGACTTCATAGGAAGAAGAAAAAACATGCTACGCATTAAGTCCACCGCCTCGTCTCTACTAACAGTTAGCAGCTTCTCATCCGGAACAAGCTCTTCAAGTAAAGCTAAGTCAGCATTTAACATTCTTTCACGTTGCAGTACCGTTGCCTTTTCAAGTAGGCTTTGTTGAACCTTAGCATCTGAAAAGGAAACAAACAGATAATTGTCAACCATCGCTTCGATAATCGTCACAATTGAATGAATAAGATACGCCTTTATACTCTGTGACTGTTCTTTGCCACTTATAATTTGAGCTTGAATACTGGCTTCAAAACGCATTAGAATTTCAAGAAAGAATGCTTCCTTAGAATCAAAAAAAGTGTAAAAAGCACCTTTAGAAATGCCAACTCTCTTTGCAATAATTTCAATCTTAACGGAATTGAAATGCATTTGTTCAAAGGCCTGCCTACCTTCAATCAAAAGCTGCTCCTTAATTTTTTCCTTTTCAAGCTCGGTAAATGCTCTACCCATACCACTCCTATGACCTAATATTGATTTTAAGTCACAGCTTGGTTAAAAACTATGACCCGAAGAGGTCTTGTGGTCATAGCTTAATCCTTTTTTTATTCCTTGTCAACTTAAATCGTAATAATCATTTTATACCGAACAAATCATTAAGCCTAGAAGTACGTGCGTTAATATTAGTCAATGTTTATTCGTCAATGTTTATTCGTCAGACTTGTCTTAAGCCAACATGTGATATAAAATGTTGATTGAAACTATTTAGACCGTCAAAATAACTGGAGGCAGAAATGATCAAACAATTTATCAAGTACTACAAACCGCATCGGTTTTTGTTTACACTAGACCTAATTGCCGCTTTTTTAATGGCTGGAATAGATCTATTATTCCCCATGTTTTCTCGCTCAGTCGTCAACACATTGATTCCTGAGGGCAATATCAGAATGCTAATATTACTCTCTGTCAGCATCCTTGCTCTTTATGTCATCAAAATAGGACTTAACTACTTTATGGGATATTGGGGGCATGTTTTAGGCTCACGAATTGAGTACGATATGAGGCGTGATCTGTTTACACACATACAAAAGCTCGAATTTTCTTTTTTTGACAACATTAAAACCGGACAGCTAATGAACCGTTTAACCGCTGATTTAAATGATGTTACAGAGCTTGCTCACCACGGACCTGAAGATTTATTTGTCTCTATCTTTATGCTACTAGGGTCATTTATTCTACTGATTAGAATCAATGTCGCCCTTACGCTCATCGTTTTCTTTTTCGTCATCTTGACGATTATTTACTCTATCCTTATGCGCAAATCCATGATGTCTACGTTTAGAAATGTTAGAGTCAAGCTCGCAGATATTAACGCACAACTTGAAAGTAGCTTATCTGGCATTCGATTATCAAAATCATTTGCCAACGAAAAGCATGAAATAGAGAAATTTCACGTAACCAACCACGCACATTTACATTCTAAAAAGGATTCTTTTAAAGCAATTGCCTCCTACCAAGCAGGAAACGGTTTCTTTATAGATATGATGACACTTTCTTCTATGGTTGCAGGTGGCATTTTCGTTTACCAGGGTGCGATCAACTACGGTGATTTACTCGCATTTTTACTTTTTATTTCATTCTTTACCAAGCCAATCCGGGCACTAATTCAGCTAACACAGCAATTTCAATCAGGTGCTGCAGGATTTGAAAGATTTCTTGAGATGATGGCAATGACACCAAAAATTCAGGATGCACCTGATGCAGCTGAGCTTACAATGGTTAAAGGCCACATTCAGTTTAACAACGTTACATTTGCTTATGAAAAAGATGCACCACCTGTACTCAAGGACTTTTCACTTGAAATTCCAGCAGGACAAACCATAGCCTTAGTTGGGCCCTCTGGCGTGGGTAAAACGACAATTACACAACTTATTCCTAGATTTTATGACGTTTTAGATGGGTCAGTGGCAATTGATGGGTATGATATTAAGAAGCTAACCATGTCGTCGATTCGAAATCAAATTGGGATTGTACAGCAGGATGTTTTTCTATTTTATGGTACAATAAGAGATAACATTTCTTATGGTAAACCAGGTGCGACAGATGAAGAAATCATCACCGCAGCTATAAGAGCGAACATTCATGACTTTATCCTATCGTTAGATGAAGGGTATGATGCCTTTGTAGGGGAAAGAGGTGTAAAGCTTTCTGGTGGTCAGAAGCAAAGAATCGCCATTGCACGTGTGTTTTTAAAGAATCCGCCAATACTAATCTTAGATGAAGCAACCTCAGCGCTAGACAATGAAAATGAATATGCAATTCAGAAATCCATTGAAACACTTGCAAAAGGAAGAACAACGCTTATTATTGCCCATAGGCTATCGACTATAAAAAATGCAGATGAAATATTGGTAATGACTGATAATGGCATTTCCGAACGTGGGAGCCATGATCGTTTACTAGAGAACAAAGGATTGTACAGCCATCTATATCAAGCACAATTTAGAGGCTATATACCTGATGAATTCTAGAATTTTGAATACTTGGTTATTTTATACAGGAGATTATTCATGGGAAAAATTGGTTTGGTAATCGCTTTGGACGTCGTTCGAGTTAAAATTGAAAAGGCTATTGTTCAGTTTGGTCTTGGTGAGACATATACATTGAATAGCAATATGCTGAAAGTCGCTTTAAAAAATCTATATAAAAACGATATCCAGCTATTAATCCTCGATGTCGATCATCCCGACTATGAATGGCAGGAGCTACTGCTTGCAGTCCAAAATCATCCGCAGAACAAATCAATTCCCATAGTTGCCATAGGTAATAGCGCCGATACTAAATTTGTAAAGCAATTGACCAATCAGGGAGTAGCTGATTATGTGTCAAAACCCATCGAAGAGGTTCAATTCGTCAGTCGACTGAATCTTATTATGCGAGATAGCTCACGCCTTACTTCGACTGCTGTTGTTTCTGAGAGTCCCTTGACGGAATTCGATGCTGCTGAAGCGAATGATGATCAGAGTATTAGCGATTTAGAATGGCATGAAAAAATTACCAAAATAAAATTCAAATGGAGCTCAGATTTTGAAACGCACATTGAACAAATTGACAAGGATCATAAGGAAATCATCGATGCCTACGAAAATCTTTACCTTAAAATGAAAGAGGGGATGGGCCATGAATTCGTTGAGGAGCTCCTTCGATTTCTTAACGATTATATTGAAACCCATTTTGAGCGAGAAGAAGCCTTTATGTCTGAAATTGGCTATACAGAGCTTGAGGTACATCGAGGCTATCACCACGAATTTACGGTGCAAGTAAAGAACTTAAGCAATTCTTTAGTTGATTCGCCCAACAATAGTGACTTAATAAGGGTGAATTTATTAATTAAAAATTGGCTTATTAATCATATTGTTAAAGAAGATATGAAAATTCACTATTTCCTTCAAAAAAAATAAAAATCGCCTTGATTAAGCGCTATCAAGACGAATTGATTTATAACACATCTACTTTAATTCCTGTTTCAAGTATCCTAAGTACATTGATGCAGGATTTTTTTATAACCATTTGGAGATAAAATCGTATACATTACCATCATCGCCATATAGGCTTGAAAGTGCATCAAAATAATAGCCCTCATCCTTCCCATACAATCTATATAAAGAAACCATTACCTTGCCATACACGCCACCCTCGTCATAAAGCCGCTGATAATCATAAAAACCTATTACGTCATATTCACCAATATACAGTGCTACAGGGGAATCGTCTAAACGAATGAGATACTGTAATCTTGAAGATATTTCATCAAAAAAGGCTTTGTCCCTTTTCCATATTGAAATGTCTTTTATACCATTTAATACCATTTGTACTTTTTCAGAATCATTTATTACTAAATAATCAGCCTCAGAATCCCCTGCCACGATTTTTTCTATCGTAAGACGGTTGTTTGCATCAAATGAATCTATGGCATTTGTATACTTAGGATGTAGCGCATTATAGTTAACAAATATAAGTAGACCAACGAGCACGCAGGTTATACTGACCGTCTGTATGATTCTGGTTCGCCAATGCTTTTTAATTTCGTTTCTGTGTTCAATGTACTCTTGAGTTAAATTCAAGATTGCCTTTTGTAATTCTCTCGGGAATCTTTTCTTAAAGGTTAGTGTGTAATAATACGCATCCTCAAAGAAAAACCGTTTCACATTAATTACTACATGGTAATCTACATTTTCATATTTGATCTTATATTCTTTTCCTTCATATGTCATTTCGACTGCAGCGTTTGGCATTCTAAGTTGCTCGGAAAAATGAACGATGAGTCTTTCAAGGTTTTCGCCTTCAAAGCTTGGAATTTCAAAACTTCTAGCAAACACTCCTGCTTGCTTTATCGTACTAAAGATGAAGGTTACCAAAAATATTATAATGGTAACGCTGGCACTTGAAAAATCTCTATTCGAAGTTGATAGATTAAAAAGTACGACGAGTAAGGCTGCAGAAATAGTTGATGTGCTACCCAACACTTTATTCTGTCTTAAAACCAAGTATTCATATGGACTATAGATGATTAATATGACAATGATTGAAATAACTACGATCTGAATCCATTGCACCATTTGAAAGCTCCTCCTATCAGTCCGTTTCTTTGTGTTTGCCTGTCACAACAAAAGTACCACCAATTAATAGTGGTAAGTAATAAGTGATTAAGCGCCACAACAGCAGCGCCGTAATTACGATTTTTGATGGAAAAAATATCTGGTAGACCAAATAAAAGCTACCTTCAGCTCCAAGTGCAGCGCCTGGTAATGGTATAAAGGCGGTTACCATGGATACAAACGCAGCCGCACCAATCATGTAGAAGATCGATAGATGCGTCAAATGAAAGCCATAACCGATTACAAGTGGAATACTAAAGAAAAATGTAAGCTGCAAAACAGATAGAAACCCGATAATCAACCAAGTACCCAATCCATGATGGTTGGATTTCATCTGCTGATGAAACAGATTGATTTGATGTAAAACCTTTAAAGTTTTTTTTGTGGTTTTGTGATAATTGAAATGACGGCGTAAAAATTTGCCCACTCGAATTACCAATCCCTTTGTAAATCTATAATTATAGCCAATCATCATAAGGGCTGCAATCACAATGAAATTCACAATGAAGCCAAGTGCACCTAAATAAAAGAAATTTGGAATTTTACCCATAAAGAAGGTAGATTCAAAAATCAAAACAACAAAGCTGTAAACAACTAGAACTGCCTGATAAACGATAAACTTCTTAGTTAAAACAGAGGCTCCTGTACCGAATGGTACTTTTTGCTTATGAAGCAAATAAAGCTGCGCGGGTTGTCCACCAGAAGCAAACGGGGTTATCCCATTAAAAAACTGTCCTGCCATGGTTATTTTAAAGCTTTTCCAAAAACCAATTCGTTCTTTCGCATAATATAAAAGCTGATGTAATATCATCGCTTCAAACAACCAATAGGCAAGTATAAACAGAACACCTAACAATAGAAACAACGGCTTTATTGATTGTATCGCATGAATGACATTCTTACCTTCTCCTTTTAGGATTAGAATAGAAAAAATCACGACTATACTGATAATCGGAATAAGCCATCTAGTTATATGCTTTATATTTTTTGCCATATTGATCACTGCTTTCTAATTGAATCATTTTTGCATAATAGGTTTCCCACATTTTACCTACGGATTCTCTACAATAAAACTCCGACCCATTTACAGACTGTTTTTGTACTTGATTATAATAGTCTGCGTCTTCAGTCAACCTTTTAATAATTTTTACAAAGGTGGGATTGTCCTCAGCTTTTAAATAATAATCGAAGAGTATGTCCTCATAAAGCTCTAAATCTCTTAAAACTAATGGTAAACCAACATTCATAGACTCGAGAACCGTCATGGGGAAAAGCTCACTATAGGACGGTAAAAACATAACATCTGCCATATTATAGATTTCATTCATCTTATCTCTGTCGACAATGCCAATAAAATGTACGTTTTTGGGTGGGTTTGAAACAACATCATTGAGCGCTTCAAATCCATCGGTTATTTTGCCAAAAGAAAATCCGCCTGCCCATACGAACTCAATATTAGGCAATTGCTTTGCGACCTCAACAAAATCCAAAATGCCTTTACGAGTTTGGATCTGTCCAACGCCTAAAATCACTTTTGCATCTTTTTTTATCTGGTGCTCATTTTTTACTCTATTTTTGGTCTCAACATCAAGCATATGAAATTGCTCTCTCGAAACAAAATTTGGAATGTAAGTAATTGTAGAGCTTTCAAAGCCAAGATCAACTAATTTGTCTATGAATACAGGATTTACGGTTACGAGCTGATCCATAGTTTCATAAAACTTTAGAATATACCAATAAAAAATAGTCTGCATCCACTTAGGGAGTTTAATACTACCATCAATAGTTTCAGGAATAAAATGTACCGATCCGACTTTTATAGATTGGCGATGCAATAGAGCATGTAGAAAAAATCTAAAATTGATGGAATGATAGTGAATGACATTGCCACTACCAAAAGTATTTAATTTTATCGTCATCATCTTATTTAATTTTTCATTTACCAAATTAAACTGCTCTGTAAACGCTGAACCGACGCCCTGACCAGCAACTCTATCTGCTAATGACATCACCGTTAATACAGGTAAATCTAGTGTATTGTTTTTTTTATTCTTAAATAGCATAGCGCTTCCTCTCAAAAAAATAATGTCTTCATAATTATCATACGCTATAAATGTTAAGTTTTAATTAAAATGGTATTAATCCGTGATTAGAGCCTGAAACGGTTTTTAAGTCTTGTTGCTCCTATGCGTGCTTTGTTATTTTATGTATGTGCTCAATCATTTTATCCTAGAAATTGAACAAGTGAGAGGGGGGCTCTCACTTGTTCTGGGTTAACTATTATGGAGGAAGATTTCAATTAGATTGATATCGTTCTGGTTTTTCAGGCTTGCCAAAGTAATACCCTTGAAGCTCATCACACCCACATAAAAGAAGTGTATTGCTTTGAAGCTCATCCTCTACCCCTTCTGCGACAACTGTAACATCGATACTGTGAAGCATATGTATGATTCCAGAGAGGACTTTAACGCTTTTTTCGTCAATTAGCTTATGAATAAAGGAACGATCGAGCTTTACTTTGTCAAAGTTAATATTGGTTAAGTAAATCAGTGAGGAATATCCCGTACCGAAGTCATCTAAGGCAACGGTTACACCTAGTTTTTTAAAGCTATTAATAAAATCTATACCATTATAACGTGTATCCATAAAAATACTTTCGGTAATTTCGATGATTAGTTCATTAGGTTGGACATCGTATTTATTAAGCAGGTTCTCTAAAAAAAGAACGTAATCAATATCCATCATTTGCTTACATGAAAAATTAACTGCAATCGGTATGATTGTTTCTGGATCATGATGTTCATTTTTCTTCCACGCAGCGATTTGCTTAACCACCTCTTCTGTTATCCATCTTCCAAGTGTTTGAATGGCATTTGAGTTTTCTGCAACGCCAATAATCTGAAGTGGTGAATATCGACTGTCCTTCATTCGAATTAAAGCTTCATAGGCCTTCGTTTTTTTAGTAAGAGCATCTACGATGGGTTGGTATACCATAGTAAAAACACTCGATTTGTCATGAACTTTAAGAAGCTCATCAATATCTGTTTGAAGCAGCAATGCTTCATTCATTGTAAGTTTAAACTCTTTATATTGATTTTTCCCGTTGTTTTTTGCCTCAAACATAGCCATTTCAGAGTACATTACCAGCTCCTCAGCGTCCAGTGAATGCTCTGGAAACCTTGAATATCCCAAACTTGCATTGATGACTACCTTTTTTCCTTCTATAAACATTGGCTGTTTGATGGTAATCATTAATTCGCTTATAATGGTTTTCCATTCCTTAGAAGATTTTTGAACATCATCAATAAAGGCGATTACAAACTCATCACCGCTAAAACGCCCTACGATGTGTTCAATTTGACTGAATAAACGAATTCTTGTAGCTACCTCTTGAAGCACTAGATCACCAAATCGATGACCATTGATATCATTAATCATTTTAAAATCATCGATATCGAGTAAACAGACGATTCCCTTTTTCTTTTCGAATAGAATCGTACTGAGTTTTCTCAGATACATTTGTCTCTTCAGAAAGCCAGTTAACTCATCAAACTGGTTTTGAACCGATATGTAAGATTTGCTATTTCTATCCCCGACTATTCTTACTCTTTTCACTTACTCACTTCCAATCCTTGCAACTCAATCCTCTTCTCTTTTACTAATTGAATGGAAAGCATTAATTAATTGGACTTCGTTAAATGGTTTCACTAAAAAGGAGGCAGCTCCTAGCTTAATGGCCTCTCTTACAAGCTTCTCCTGACCCACAGCAGTTACCATGACGACTTTTACCTTTGGATTTATTTGCCTCAGCTTTTGTAAGGTTTCAAGACCGTCGAGCTCAGGCATAGTAATATCCAAGGAAATAATATCCGGTCTGTGCTGTTCAAATAACGAGATTGCTTGATAGCCATTTTCAGCTTCTGCAACGACGTCATATCCATTCCCTTCAAGTATTCGTTTTATGGTTTTTCTCATGAACATTGCATCATCTACAATCAATACTCTTGTCATAGTTTCCTCCGAAATATCATCTTATACCGACAATGATCTATGTGATGGGCGACACAGATACCAATTTATGTATTATATTTACCTACCCATATGGATATTAAACATTTCTTTTATACTAATCCAGTGCTGAAATCTTGTATAATTTTCTGTATAATGAAAACAGGATAGCGAATAGGAGGGCGCATGATACATTTTAAAAAGAATTTCTTTTACCTTTTAGGAAAAATCTATATGGATCTCACTGAACTAAACCTGTCTCATCCACTGCTTTTACATGTTTCAGATACACCATCTATTTTCTTTTCTGAATTATCAAGAATAATAAGATTAGTTAATCCTGATATCATCATTCATACTGGTGATCTCGTTGACAATATTAAACTCCAGCTTTATCCAGGTGCCATTAGGCACTATGAGCGTGAAGTCCTTTCGTTGATTAAAATTCTTCAATATTCAAGTGCTCGTGAGATTCATATTTCCATCGGAAATCATGATGCAAGTGAATATATTCATTCAAAAGCGGGTAGAATTCTCGTACATGATACACCGCACTTAATTCGTCCTAATGGGTACGACATTGCATTTGATCACTATCTCCATAACCTCGAGTCGTTAAAGGCAAATCTTTACCTGTATGGTCATGATCTATCAGAGGCACCGCAGAAAACAGAGTCGGTCTATTTGAATGGGATTTCAACCCTTAATATTATAGATCTTATCGACCATAGGATTTATCGGTACGCCTATCCGTGGGGAATCGACGATGCAAGATTAAATAAAAAGAGCATTGGTATCTAACAAAATATGACTTGAAAGGAGATTATATGTTTTCACTAATTAGAAGTGGTCCAAGCACCCTATTGCTTCGAACGGCATCGGTTGAAGTCGTTTCAAACTGGTTAATTACGAACTTTTCTGCTTCTATCTATGACGTTGATGTCGCCTTTGATATGGCAAATGAATCCAGCACAATCCTATATCTCCTAGACACGCAGGAAGAAATCGTTCATTTCGCTGACATTCATATTGCTCTTGTTATCGAAATGAATACTATTAATTTTCTCTGCCAGCTCCAGTTTCATGGCGATCGTCCACCAATTATCTCGATTCGACCAGCGCCAAAGCTCCTTATAATGAGAGCGGTTGGTGATAAATCCGCTGTGATTAATAAAATACAAGTTGACTTAGGTGGTGAAATTGGTAGCTTTAAAAGTCTGCTAGATGCCGGTGATAATCAATCCACCATACTCGCTTTAACAGAAAGACCACTAAATAAAACCTTGAACTTCTCTGATTTAGCTGAATCCCTATTAAAGCTACAGGGTAATTCTGAGCACTATTTAAAGGAGCTCCGCATGCACGCCCTCAGTTATCTAAACATTGGCTTAGGCAATAAGGACTGGCATGAAATTGAAATCAGAGTCTATGATCGTTATGGTGCATTTTCTCTACATTATGATAAACTGATGGCTATCTTAGATGAGCTTGAGGTTGGCATCGTCCTTGGCGAATCCTGGTCAAAGGATTATCCAAGGTTTTTGATGTCGATAGAGGTTTATCGTATCCGATTCTTCACCTACTTTGAGCCTGTTAAAATCAAATACTTACTTTTAGGACTAGAGTACACGCAGGGTGGTACGAGAATTGTCGATTTTGATGTTTATTATAACCGTAAAAAGCTTGATTGGAACGACGTCCTTGAGAAAAGGTCTATGAAGACAAGGCAAGAAATTGGTCTTGAGTCCCATGCCGAAATTATCTGTTCGTTAAGCGAAGAAGGCCGAGAACAGCTCGTTTACTTCGATGACGAAATTATGAAGACACGAACTTCATAATAGCTTGAAGGCTATAAATTGCATTAAAAAATCCTATTTTAAGGTCTCTTGTCCTTAACAGGAAAGTCGGTAAAATAGGATTTTTTTTTATTTGTGTTGATTAACCCAAAGCGACATCTAAAATCATCATGACAGAAAAGCCAACCATTGCACCAATTGTTGCGATATCGGTCTTTGAACCGCCTTCCTCACGCTGCGCTTCTGGAATTAGCTCTTCAATAACGACATAAATCATCGCACCTGCGGCAAACGCCAATGCATAGGGTAAAATCGGTCGTATAAACAGTACCGCTGCTGCTCCAAGAACACCTGAAATAGGCTCTACTAATCCAGACGCTTGCCCATATAAAAACGCTTTAGTTCGACTAAAGCCTTCTCTACGCAAAGGGATTGAAACCGCTGCGCCTTCAGGGAAATTTTGAAGACCAATACCAATTGCTAGTGCTATAGCACCTGCCACGGTTGCTCCGGACAAGTTACCTGTAGCAGCAGCACCAAAGGCAACTCCTACAGCTAGACCTTCTGGAATGTTGTGAAGTGTTATGGCCAAAACCAAAAGCACACTTCTTTGCCAGGTCGTTTTTACACCTTCTGCCTGAGAGGTATCCAGTCCCATATGCAAGTGGGGTAAAAGCTTATCAACCGCATAAAGAAAGCCTCCACCTAGTAAAAAGCCAACACTTGCCGTCAACCATGCTACCTGACCAAGTTCCTCCGCCATTGCAATTCCAGGAGCCAACAATGACCAAAAGCTTGCTGCAATCATTACACCAGCAGCAAATCCAAGCATGCCATTAAGGACCGTCTTATTTATACTTTTAAAGAAAAACACCAATGAGGCACCCAGTGCAGTAACGCCATATGTGAATAAAGTACCGATTAATGCTTGAACAATCGGATCAAACTTCAGAAAAAAATCTATCATAATGCCCTCCAAAATATATTGATATGAACATTATACCAAGATACACACCTATTTAAACGTTATTTTCATCTAGTTATGCTTTTCATTTATAAAAGGCTCTAGAATTCTATAATAATCCATATCAAGTATTTTAGCTGAAAAATAAAACTTAGCATTGATGATACTTGAGATTTTTTTACGATATACTTCCAGCGTTTCTTCATCTAAGGGTTCTTTTCCAGCCTCTCGAATAAACTCACCTGTATTAGAATTATATCTGCCTTCGTCCGTTATGAAGCTTCGGTTGTTGAACATTACCAATGCAGGGGTTGAAGAAAACAAATCTCTTCCCATCAGTAATCGCGAGTCATACGGTAGCCCTAGTAAATTTGAAAGTGTCGGCAATATATCTAAGCTTGAAGCTGGTTCACTATATACTGATGGCGTCATACTCGGCGTGTATAAAATAAATGCGTTCTTGTAAAGCTCAAAATTTTCTTCGATATCATGTCCCGCAAGCTCACTCATTTCATCTATGGTCAACCCATATGGGTAGTGATCTGCACTTAAAGCAATTAAGGTATGATCTAATTCGCCAGCTGCTTTTAGCTGTTCGAGTAAGCTCTTCATAGCAAGTTCAAGCTCATACTGGCAAGCCAAATATGCCTTTACGTGTTCTGAATAAGGTAAATCCTTTACCAAATCATAATGCTTGTAACTCATTGCATTACCGTTGAAATCGTAAAACATATGCCCACTAACCGTCATATAATACGTATGAAAAGGTTGCTCAGAGATGTATTCAGGTACAGTGACCGCCATCATCTCCTCATCTGACTCCGGCCACGTCGGTGTGAGATTAAGTCCATTACCTACACCTTTGTAATCATATCCCATATTGGGATGAGACAGATGGCGATCGTAATACGTATAGGTGTGATCATGGTATGCTTTCGTCGTATATCCGAGGTTTCTCAGTTGATTTCCTAGGGCGAAAATCATTGCATTATCTGAAGATTCTTTATAGCTCCATACGCCACTTTTGGGAACCAGAGAGGTCGTCGCAACATATTCGCCATCTGAGGTGCTAACGCCCCAAAGCGGCGTATAAAAGTTATCAAAATAGACACCCTCATGCATCATTTTATACAGAGTTGGCGTAAAGCTTTCACTTACTGCTAGCCTTGAAAAGCCCTCTGCAGTGATTAATATAAGATTATATCCTTCATATTTTCCAGTTAAGGCATTCTTTTCAGAAGGCTCAACTGCATTAAAATACTGGTGCATTTCAAGTAGGGTTTCATCCGTTTCCTGATTGATCAAATCTTGAAAATTAATATCTAGTGCATTATATTCAGCTTCCGTCGCTTCAGTAGTTGACTCTGTTGTCGCTTCCTTAGTAGCATCCGTCGTCTCAATAATCTCATCAATGGTAGGAATCTCAACTGCCACTTCTTCTACAGCATAGCTTAGCTTGGGCTCCCAATCAAATAAGACTCTTTGTAAATCGATTCTCATGTACGTTGGTAAACCCAACCTTTCTACAGAAAACTCAGGATACTGAATATTATAGTACAAGCTATACGCAGAATTATCATCCTTGCTTGTAAAATTCAAGCTAAAGCGACCTCCAAATTGAAGCATAACAGCGACGACTAACAGCAATCCAAGCGTTTTAAGTGAAATTCTTTCTACCGTCTCAAATGTAGGTAACTTCTTCTTGTACTTAAAATAACCGAATAAAAATGCGGGTAAAAGGAAAACCAAAATAAAATACCAATTTGAAAGCGCTGCTGACAAGCCAATGTCTGCAAATTCCATAACCTTACCCGTATTACCTGCCGAGTAAGCGGTATAATAGGTTTTTGTAAGCTTGAAGTAGACCATTTGTGTTATAAAAAGTAAAGTGACGATACCTATTTCAATCATTAAGATTCTGTTTCTTGATTTTCGTGATTTAAATGCAAAAGTGATCAATGTCAACACAACTGCAAAAACACCGTCGAAGAGTAGACCAAATAATAAGCCTGAAGTAAAAAAGGTTCTATGATTAATTAACCTAATTGAACTTTCATAATAGAAAAATAATGCAAACCATAGTGTTAAAACTCTTAAATGCTCAGGTAGAGTTTTCCACCTCTCAATTATTCTCACTTATGCCTCCTAATCTGCAATATTCATACTTTACCATTATAGCAAAGTTTTCTCTAAAAATCTTGTCAGCGGTAGTAAATCAAGCATTAATTATTGTAGCAAAAAAAAGACGCTGTAATAATTACAGCATCCTTGTTCTCATCTATTATTCTTCTATTTGATAGCCATGACATTCCAAAACTGGTAATACAAAAATGTAACCTACACCCTTTTTATTAACTGTATCCATTTGAAGCTCTTCTTTAATCATACTGACTGCTTTTCTCATTTTTTCTTCACTATGGATCACACTGACTATCGTCTTATTATAAGGTTTATCACCTTCTACCAGTTTTCTAATACCAGCAAAAATAGGAACCTCCATCTGATTCTCTAATAAGATTTTACCCATGCCAACGCTATCAAGCGTAGTTGCACCACAACCTAATTTAAAAAAGATTTGATGAATATTCTTAAGCTTAGACACATCGTTTAATACTAAAAATAATGCGTAATTCATAATTTTCCTCCCATCATATATAGACTAAGAAGCGTTTCCTTCTCCAGATTTATGAACAGCGTACTTTGTCGAAATTGGACCGACAATTTCCGTTACAATCGTCGTTGCTAAAAGGATCGTTACCACTATGGTCCCAATATCGGTGTTTGGGAATTCTCTGTTAACGGTGATCGCTAGACCAACAGCTACCCCAACCTGTGATAATAAACCCAACCCAATGTATTTTTTAACTGTTTGAGGGGCTTTTGAAACTGAAGCACCTATAGACGCCCCAGTCACCTTTCCTAAAATCCTAAATAATAAATAGGCAACACCTAATATTCCAATTTGTGGAATATAACTAAAATTAAGTCTTGCACCTGCCAGTATAAAGAAGGCTGCGACAATAGGTGGTGAAAAGCTTTCTAAAATGCCAAATGCTTTGTGCTTTTGAGGTGAGGTATTTGCAACCATTATTCCCATTGCCATTGCAGATAATAGTGGTGATAGATTAAAGGTTGAAGCCAATCCGTCAAGCAATAATAATGCACCAATGATAAATGGTAAAAGCTCATTATCTCGTTTTGAGTATTGAATTAATGCGGTTAAGAGCAAACCAACCAGTGCACCAACAACTAGTGAAAATACAATTTCAGTAAGTGGTAGCACTAAAACCTTGTTGAGTGACAACACCTCATTGTTAACAAATACCTTTGCAATGGAAGCCGCCATAGCATATATGACTAGACAAATGGCATCGTCAACAGCCACTACTCCTAACAGTGTACTGGTTAAAGGTCCTCGAGCATTTTGCTCTCTTAAAACCATTACGGTTGCTGCAGGAGCTGTCGCTGCTGATACAGCACCGAGAATTAATGAGATCGCTATGTTTTTTGTTATCGCAAATGAGGCTGCTGTAACCATTAAAAATGCGCCAAACGCTTCAAAAAAGGCGATGATAAAAATCGATTTGCCCAGTTGCTTAATGACACTTAGCTCTAGCTCACTACCAATGTTAAATGCAATGATACAAAGTGCAAAGTCACTGATAAATGACAATTGGTTAATTGCGTCTCCAGTAATAAGGTTTATGCCTGAAACACCTAACAATAAACCTCCTATGATGTATCCTGCAACTGCAGGCACTTTAAATTTGTTCATGATTTTTCCGCCAACTACACCTGTAATTAGTGCAATTCCCAGTATGATAAACGGATTCATAACTTACACTCCTTAACTTGATTCGTTTGAAAATGATTTTGCGCATAAAATATCAACACACCTATTATAGTACAATCAATTTACAATTACAAACGAATCGGCAAGAAAAGCAGGTTCTTGCTAGGTCAAGATACATAAAAAAGAGAAAGTCACCTGAAATACATCTGTGAGCCTTCCCTTTATTATACTCAATTAGTTATTTATCAATTGGAAGCTACTTTAACCTTTTAAGAACTTCACAAACAAAATTAAACGTTCTTTCAGTAGATGAAATACTTAATTTTTCATATGGTGTATGAACATCAAAGAGGTTTGGTCCTAAAGAAATCATATCGATATCACCAACCTTTTCTTTTAGAAAGCCACATTCTAGCCCTGCATGAATAGCATCCACTTTCAATTCTTTTCCATACAAATCACCATAAACGGTCTTCATTAGCTCTCTTATCGGCGATTCCAATTTATACTGCCATTCTGGATAATCTGAGACCAAGTAATTCTTAGAGCCAGTCATTTCACTTATAATCGCAAATCTTTCATTGATTTCCTTCTTAAGTGATTTTACTGAGCTTCGAACTGCATTCGTAAACCTAATACAGTCTGCCTCATGCGTTAACACACCTAAGTTTGAAGAGCTTTCAACTAAGCCTTCGATGCCACCACTCATCGTTTGAACACCGAATGGCGTTAAACGAATGATGTGAATTATATCTTTTTTTGCTTGATCAGTGAGGACCTTAGCACTTACCTGCGCTTCACTGAGTACGATTTGGATGCCGCCATCAGTTGCCATAAATTCATTGATAAATAATTTCTCAGTTGCTTTAACCACTTCATTAAGCTTGGTCGCGTTGGTCGAATCCACTTGGATTGTAACTTCAGCTCGCTTTGCAATTGCATTCATTTTCTCGCCGCCTGAAAGTGTAACTACTTCAAATGGTATTTCAGCTTCTAAATTCGCCATTAGTCTACCCAATAGCTTTATTGCATTTGCTCTATTTTTATTTATTTCTATCCCTGAGTGTCCACCATTTAAGCCTTGAATAACAATTTTAAATGCTTTAGAATACACAGCTTCCTTTACTACGATAGGATACTCAACAATGTTATTGACACCACCAGCACAGGATGCAAGTAAGGTTCCCTCTTCCTCAGAGTCCATATTTATTAGGATATCCCCTTTAACATGCTCTGGTACAAGCGATACAACACCATCCATCCCGGTTTCTTCAGCAACAGTGAAAAGTGCAATTAGATTTGGATGCTCAATAGTTGAAGATTCGAGGATACTCATTGCCATGGCTACAGCTATCCCATTGTCAGCACCAAGAGTCGTGCCTTTTGTTTTAACAAAATCATCCTCAACGACCAAAGGAATTGGTTCTTTTAAGAAATCAAAATTAAGATCATCTAGCTTAACACACACCATATCTGTATGTCCCTGAAGGATGACTGTCGGTCCATTTTCATAGCCTTTAGTAGCTTGTTTTTTAATGATGATATTGTTTGATGGCTCTTTAATAACCTCTAGACCTAAACGATTTGCAAATGCAACTAAGTAATCAGCGACACCAGCCTCATTGCCCGATTCTCTTGGAATACGAGTTAATTCTTCAAAGTTCTTAAACACGCTTTCAGGTTGCAATCCAGTTAAGATATAATCCATATTAGTTTTCTCCTTTTACCCATGTATAAGTTTTTTGTTTGCCTTCAACAATCCAACCTTTTTTTATGAAATCTGTTAAAATTGCATCTACAACAATTTTAGGACTCTCAATCACTGCTTTTTTACGGCTCCAAAAAAGAGAGGCCTTTGTTCCTTGTATCGAATCAACTAGGTCTGAATACCCTAAGAGATTTTGCTTTTGAAATGCTTTCATCATTTTCTGTTCACAGGATTTAACCAGCTTCAGTCCCATTTCTTCAGTTTGCCTTTGCTTTTTAATTGTCCCCCAAGCCATTATAAATGTTATGGCTAAAGCAAAAAAAAGAATTTCAAATATTGTAATTAGCATAGCTAATTCTCCTTTACCCTATCGTTTTTAAAAGGCTTAAGCCTTCGTATCAAACTTTATAAAGTTATTATTGCGAAGAATATTGGCATATGAACCCATGCGCTCGTAAAGTGGCTCTACAGCGTCACCAAATTCTGCTTTAAACCCTTCGGAGATTATTCCAAAGTCCTTTTTACCATCTATGGCATTCCATATAAAGCTGCCATACTGATCTAGATCTATTTTCATCATCGCCGGTGTTTTAAAGAAAAGCCTAACGGCTTTGTCTAACCAGCTGTTTCTGTCGATTTGAATTTGAACGATATTTGAATCAATGGATATCCATCTGATTTTTTCATTTTTTTTAGGTACGATATCTAAAAAATTTACTTTTTCCTTTTTAGCCATAGTCCACCTCTAGATAGAAGTTGAGAGGATAAACCCTTACCCTCTCAACCTATTTATTTAATTAGTGCTTCTTCAATTTTCTGAAAACAGAGAAATGAATGAGTGAATACGATAATGCTACGAAGAACAATAATGCACCGATTTGACCTAGGTCAATTCCTAGAGCCGTATCTAATCCAACTACTGCAAATACAGCAAGAAGGATACCTATTAAGCCTTCGCCTGCTATTAAACCAGATGCATAAAGTATACCTGATTCAATTTTGTGCTTGATGTTTGATTCTTCGCTTGCTTTTCCTTCAACTTTATTGAGTTTTTTATCTAGGAAGCCTCTAATAACACCACCCACCATAATAGGTGTTGATAAGTGGATTGGTAAATAAAGACCGATAGCGATTGGAAGAACTGGTAAACCAAGTAATTCAATTGCTAAACCTATACCAACACCTGTAAATACAAGTGCCCACGGTAAGTTTCCGCCCATAACGCCTTCGATAACAAGTCTCATTAACGTCGCTTGTGGTGCAGGAAGTTCTGAAGAACCAAAGCCCCATGCGTTGTTTAAAAGGATTAATACATAACCAATTGCCAAAGCAGCAGCAACTGCACCGATGATTTCACCAATTTGTTGTCTTCTAGGAGTTGCACCAACAAGGAAACCTGTTTTCAAATCTTGTGAAGTATCACCAGCCATAGCAGCGATAATACAGATGATTGCACCTACTGTAAGAGTTGCAATCATACCCTCTTGACCATCATTACCAGTCGCTTTGAACGCAATAGCAGTGATGATAAGAGTTGCAATTGTCATACCAGAAACTGGGTTTGATGAAGAACCTACCAAACCAACGATTCTTGATGAAACTGTTGCAAAGAAGAAACCGAAGATCGCGATGAGTAAGCCACCACCGAGTCCAACCGGTACAAATGGTAACATCATCATTGCTAATACAACCACTAATGAACCTACGATTACGACAGTCATCGGTAAATCTTGATCCGTTCTTGCAGTACTCTTATCTCCTTTAGAAGCACCGAGATCTTTCATTGCATCTTTAAAAGTTGAAACGATAAGAGGTAAAGATTTAATTAAGCTGAAAATACCACCGAACGCAACTGCACCAGCACCGACGTAACGGATATAGTAGTTCCAAACACCCCAGTAGCCTAACTCACTGATAGGTGCTGTAGCAGGATACATGATTACTTCGCCCATGCTACCAATATTTAATATCATAGGAATAAATGCAAACCAACCAATAACAGCACCAGCAAGCATATAAGCAGAGATTTTAGGTCCGATAATAAAACCAACACCTAATAATGCAGGATAAACATCAGCGCCGATAGCTGCACCTTTGTAGCCAGGGATTTCCATTTCGATTTCGCCTGGGAAAAGCTTAAAGCCATCTGCGATGAATTTATAAAGTGCACCAACAGCAAGACCTGTAAATGTTACAGCCGCTTTTTCGCCGCCTTCTTCTCCAGCTAATAGTACTTCAGCACAAGCTGTACCTTCTGGATAAGGTAATACGCCGTGTTCCTTTACGATTAAAGCTTTACGAAGTGGAATCATGAATAACGTACCTAAGATACCACCACAAAGTGCAATTGCAGTGATTTCCATAATACTTGGTGTACCCATACCCCATTCTTTCATCCAAATAAACATTGCTGGTAAAGTAAAGATTGCACCGGCAGCAAGAGATTCACCTGCAGAACCGATCGTTTGTACCATGTTGTTTTCAAGAATAGACTCTTTTTTTAACAAGCCACGGATAATACCCATTGAAATAACTGCAGCTGGAATAGATGCAGAAATTGTCATACCAACTCTTAAACCAAGGTAAGCATTTGCAGCTCCAAAGATTATTGCTAATAAAACCCCCAACACAATAGATGTCACAGTAAATTCTGGTAACACTTTGTCCGCAGGAATAAAAGGTTTAAATTCCTGAGAATTCTTGTTTGACATTTGTTTACCTCCCAAACTCTTAAATGACATGGATTGCTTTGCGCACAGCAATCTACGTATATATGGAAGCGCTTCTCAACGATAATTATAAGAGAATTCAAAAAAAAATCAACACCTTCAAAAAATACTCGATATTCAGCGAATTCAATCGTTTCAGCTCACCTACCAGTTGGTAGAATAGCTCTCTATATACTTACCTACCAATAGGTAGTTACTTGTTTTGATGTGTCAAATACTATCCCAGAGGCATTGTTAGTACAAGTATTTCATTAATTAAACAATTGCGTTTTTTTTCACTTTTATATTTATTCACCATATTAGCATTTATGCATGTATATACGCATTTATATTCAGTTGTTAAATTTGCTTAATCATTGTTTTAAGCTCTGTTTTCAATTGTCAAAATCCCTTAATGAAAAGATGAGTACTAAAAAGAGACCCTGTAAAGGTCTCTTAGTTGACATTTTTATGACTTACGACACAGCTGCTCAATCTTACACCTCAATACAAAACAACCAAAACCATTTGGTGCAATCTGGTAGACTGAAAGGCTATTCTTCATATACTTTTTTGAATACAGAGACTTTCATCAAGCTGAACACGACGGCTGAGAAGCAGACGAAGGTACCAACCCCACCCAAATCAATTCCCAAGCCTGTTTTTATACCTAATACAGAGAATATAGCTAGAAAAACACCGATAATCCCTTCTCCGGCAATTAATCCAGATGAAAACAGAATCCCATTATCGATTTTTATCTTACGCTCAAAGGTATCTGCGCGCTCATCCTCTTTATCTAGTAAGCCTCTTACTAGCCCACCTAAGAAAATAGATGAAGTTAACTGAATTGGTAAATAAAGTCCGATCGCAACGGGTAAAACCGGAAGTCCTAGTAGTTCAAATATTGCCCCTAGTGCAATTCCTATAAAAATCAATGCCCAGGGTAGATTACCCTGCATAACACCCTCCACAATGATTTTGATTAAGGTTGCTTGAGGCGCAGGTAAGGCAGTAGAACCGAATTCCCATGCATCATTAAATAACGTTAGTACCCATCCTAGAACCAAAGACATCACTAATACGCCAATCAACTCACCTAACTGTTGCTTATATGGGGTTGCACCTACAAGATAACCCGTTTTTAGATCTTGGGAGGTATCTCCAGCCATGGCGATAATGATACAAATGATTGCACCTACAGTAAACACGGCATAAACCCCCTCAGGTGAGGTATGTCCTAATATACGGAACATAAATGCCGCTAGAATTAATGTGGCAATCGTCATTCCTGAAACCGGATTAGATGAGCTACCAATTAAACCTACAATTCTTGAAGATACGGTTGCAAAGAAAAAGCCAAAGATAGCAACGAAAATAGCACCGTAGAATCCCACATTCAAAATAGGTAAAAATGCAATCATAAAAGTTGACATAATAATAACAAATAAAACGGTGGTCATCGGTAAATCTCTGTCGGTCCGCAAAAAGCTTTTACCCTCGAGGATATGATTGTACTCTCTCATTGATTCAATAAAGGTTTCAAAAATTAAAGGAAGTGATTTGATTAAGCTCAGTAAACCGCCAAAAGCGACCGCACCAGCACCTATATATCGGATATAATAATGCCAAAGTTCACTACTAGACAGCATCCCAATAGGGATTTCCGAAGGAAATAAAACCAGCTGATTGCCTTGTCCTACCATAGAAATTAATGGAATAATCACGAACCAGCCAATCAAGGAGCCAGCAAACATAAACCCTGATACTGCTCTTCCTATAACAAATCCAACACCTATTAAAGCAGGCATTGCATCGAATCCGAAAAAAGACTGAAAGGGTTTGGTTAGTGTCCAATCAATCCTTGAGGGAATGATTTTCAGTCCATCTGAAATAATCTTATAAAAGCTTCCAATGAGCATTCCTTGGAAGGTTGCCTTCGCTTTTTCCCCACCTTCTTCGCCTGCTAATAAAACCTCAGCACAGGCTGATCCTTCAGGATAAGGTAGTGTTTCATGTTCTTTAACAATAAGTGCTTTTCTAAGGGGAATCATAAACATAACCCCTAAAACGCCACCGAACAGTCCTATTAAGGTAATTAACAGCATCGAAGGCGGTTCAATTCCAACTGACTTTGACCAGATAAACATCGCCGGTATCGTAAAAATAGCACCCGCGGTCAATGACTCCCCAGCCGAACCAATGGTTTGTACCATATTGTTTTCAAGTATTGAGTCTCTTTTCATTATGAGTCTAGTTACACTCATGGACACAACCGCAGCAGGGATAGAAGCGCTAATTGTCATCCCTACTTTTAAACCCAAATAAGCATTGACGACTCCAAAGACCAACGCAAGTATAATTCCGAATAATATAGAAGTAAAGGTTAACTCAGGTACCGTCTGATGTGCCGGTATAAAAGGTCTAAATTTCTCATTCATAATCTACCTCACTTAATGCCTTCGGTAAAAATCTCACTCGTATCCTCTATTTTATCTGTTTTTATTTATCGTGTATAGTTTTGTTTCTAAAATATTATTTTTTATTGCGACATCGTAATGATATAATTTACCTATCGGGAGGTAGTTATGGCTAAATTGACCCAAACAAAGGATAAGATCTTAAAAACTGCATTACAAAGCTTTTTAACAATAGGTATCGATCAAACCTCGCTCAATTCTGTCGCTGATCAAATAGGCATTAAGAAGCCTTCAATCTATTATCACTTTAAATCAAAGGAGGATATTGTCAATCAGTGTGTCAATTATCTTCTTGACGACTTGGAGCACCGGTTGGAGCTATCTATTAGTGCACATCAGCATCCTAGAGAGCAAATTGAAGCCATCTACGAATGTATCATCGACTTTCATCACGGTTTATCCATTTTAGTGTATAACAATCATCTGCGCCCAGTTAACTTAAATACTTTTTTACAAAGATGCTGCTTAGAGGGTGAAGGTATTAAAAGGAGAATAGAGCATTACTATCACAATCTGCAAAATAGATTTATTTCGCTTTTGTCCTATGGTCAAAAGCAATGCTATATAAAGAATGGCATTAATAAGGAAATCGTCTCCATCGACTTAATGTCCAGAATTGAAGGTATGATTGCTTTAAGTGCACTGTATAGCCAGGCGAATATTAATTTGCAAAGACAAGAGCTATACGAGTCTGTCTGGGAAAATATCAAGGCAGAGGTGACAAATAAAAAAAGAAAAATACTGGATTATAAAAGTATTGACCTCGCTAGGAAATGGTAGTGTGCTTTCCTGATTGTTCGCCCTGCATAAGGGTAACTATAAAATAAAGTTACACTTTGAGGAGGTTTCCATGAACGATATGTATTTAGTAGAAAAGAGACATTCCACCAGAGATTTCAAGCACTATCCGCTAACTGATGAAGACAAAAGATATCTTGATGGGTTGTGGGAATCACCACCTGATCTGATTAAAACCTCAGGTGTAGAGTTCAAATTTATTGAAGATGGTTTTAATTTGGCTCCTAAGCTTGAAGGCCTCGCTGGCTATTTCGGAATCATGATTCATGCGCCACATTATTATGCCGTTTATGCAGATGCACACGATCTAAGCTATAAGCTGGCAGGCTATATAGGTGAGTGGTTTATCCTTAAAGCCATTAAGAGAGACATTGGATTTTGCTGGATTGAGGTGAAGGAGCCTGAATCCGTAAAGGTAAATCTAGGGCATCACTCTCCAAAGGAAATTGTGGCACTCATCGCCATTGGCTATCCAAAACGCGAGTTCAAGCAATCTACCATATACGCTTCCTCTAGACCGGGTAACCTTTCAACACTAACAGAGCTCGGTTACCCAAATATAGACTTGCAAGCAGACCCAGGTCCAGCTAGAGCACATAAATCCATCATGGAAATGACACATTTCGAAAGCTTTGACGATGTGCCTAGCCTAAATAAGATTGAGCAATATGGTTTGAATCGCCCTATATTCTATATGCGCTATGCGCCATCCTATAAAAACCTACAGCCATGGCATTTCTTGATACGCAGTGGCAATATTTATATGATTATGCATCAGCCCGACTTTGTACCAGAATCCATCAAGTGCTTAGATGCAGGTATAGGCATGCTCTATTTTGAAGTTGGACTAAACTCATCTGGCTTCTCTGGGCACTGGCAATTTGATAATTTAAGCTTACCAGAGGCGCTTCCACCAAACTATAAAATCGTAGGTAAATATCACTATTAAGTATCATCAAAAGAGCCAAAGACACTTAACGTCTTTGGCTCTTTTTAACTTAAATCTACTACTTTCTTGTCAATCGCTCCAGTTCAGATATAAGCCTTTCAATCTCTATTGGCTTAGGTATAAAGCTATCAAATCCTGCCAGTTTAATCTTTGCTTGATCCTCAGGCATAGCATGTGCAGTTACTGCGATTATTGGTATTTCTGAGAGTTCTTTTTCTTTTTTTATCCGCTTTAGCACCTCAAAGCCGTCTATATCAGGTAAGTTTAAATCCAACAAAATAATATCAGGTGATTCATTTAAGGCTAAGGCAACAGCACGCTCGCCGAACTGAGTTTGCACCAAAGTCACGCCATCCATATTTTCAACGATACGCTGCATCAATTTAAGATTAGCGATATTATCCTCTACATATAGCACTTTAATGGTATTAAATGCTATTTTTCTTTTAGCGTTATTTGGAGCATAGTCGATTGGTTCGCTATTAAGCTCCGCTCTTGGAAGTGTCACGACAAAATGACTACCTTCATTTAGTTCACTTGTAAGTGTTATCTTACCATTCATCAATTCCGTCATTTCCTTTGCGACAGAAAGCCCAATTCCAGTTCCCTCTACGAAAAAATTATTCTCCATGTTAAGTCGATAAAACGGATTGAAAATTGACCCATGATGCTCTGAAGGGATGCCTATGCCCTCATCCTCGATATGGAATTTTACTTTTGCTTCATCTAGCTCAACATAGAACTTAACCAAGCCATTGGGTTTATTGTACTTAATTGCATTGGTTACAAGATTAATTAAAACTTGCTTTAATCTTGTCTGATCGGCGATGACCCACTCGTTCGCCTTATCAGTAAAATAGGCTTCCATCTGAACCTTAATACTGATCAGCAACAGGTTTAATCATGGTTACAGCCTCTCGCATAACCTCATTGATGATAACTGGTTCTAGAGAAATCGTCATCTTACCAGATTCAATTCTTGCAAGATCCAATACCTCGTTTATCAATTTCAGCAGATGCTTCCCGGCATGCTCGATTTCTCCAATATTTTCCTTTTGCTCTTCATCCAGCTCATTTTCGTCTGTCATAAGTAGAAGCTGTGAAAAGCCAATAATCGCGTTAAGTGGCGTTCTAAGCTCATGACTCATATTGGATAAAAATTGTGACTTAGATCGGTTTGCGTTTTCTGCAAAATCCTTTGCTTCAATCAAAGAGAACTCAAGGTTCTTCTGATGTGTGATATCTCTTGCTGAAATAACATACTTTTTCTCGTCACTTTCAACCTTTGAAATACGTGCAAGAAACCACTTGATGCTGACATCTGTACTAATGCTATATTCTATCGTAGCACTTTCATTACTGTTTTCAATCTGTTCGAGAACACTTATAAGACTTGAACCTTTTTTCTTAAGCCTGCTATCGATGTTCTTTATGCTATTATTGGCATAGTATGACTTTTGGACCAAAGCAGAATTGTTCCATTGATTTATTAGGTTGCCAGCCTCATCTATTTCTAAAATCATATCATCAATTGAATGTAGTAAGGCGTTCAAGTCCCCTTCGTTTCTTTTTAACTCCCGCTGCGTTTCCATTAGCTGATAGTTGGCATCGCCAAGCGCTTTCCCCATGAATGACAATTGATTGGCTGTCTCTTGTATTTCTAAAACCGGAGTGTCTGGAGGTGTTTGATAATAGTCTCCATGTCCAATCTTCGCAACCATTTGATTAATTTGTTCCAAAGGTGAAGATAGTTTATAGGACAACTTATTGGCATTTCTAGATAAAATAGTGAATAAAAAGGCGTATAATGCAATTAAAGCCAATAAAATAATCCAACCAATTCTTATCAATTTATTGTTAATTAAGGTCGCTTCAGAATAGACGAGATCCTTAGGTACAATCATAAGTAGCTTCCAACCGGTTTCATTGATAGTATGCCATGAAATAAACTTGAGATTCCCGTTTAAGCTGGCTTCACCTTTTCCCGAATCATCATTATCAATGCTAGCGGCAAGTGACTTTATCTCTGGTATATTATAGAAATTATAATTTTCAGGCTTAAATGTGTCTTTTAAGATTGCTTCATCATAATGATGCTCTCCTAGCTCTTTAAGTTGCCAGTCCGCTTCGCCTGCTTGCGGTAAAGCAAGGATAGTTCCATCCTTTGCTACAAGCATTAAATAGCCATTGTAGGGCACATCCATTGCTAGAATCTCATTTGTAAACGTACTAATCGTTATATCGATGCCTGCAACACCTTCAAGAAAATCATTAGAGCTATAAACAGGAACGATTGCAGATGCCATCCATCCTAAACCAGCCGGGTCAAGGTAGGCATCTGTCCAAACCAACATCTTTTGAGGATTATGTTCCAAATCTGCTTCATAATAAAAGTTATAGGATGGAATGTTCATAAAAGGTGCATACTGAGAGATCACATCAAAATAGGGATATATGATGTTAAGTGAATCATACGTATTTAGATAAACCTGCGCTGCAAGTGGCTGCGAAGCAACGACGTCCTTCATAAGTGCTTCCGTTTTAAGAAGCCTCAATACCTTTTCCTTTTCAGGGTCTCCAATTGGGTAATAGCCACTATAAAAAACTGCAACGCTCCCCAAAGTCGTATCACTTGTGGTGTAATATGTACCGTCATCAGTCATTGCAAATCGACTTAACGCACTTGAATCCATAGCTTCATTTGCTGCTAAAGCCTCTTTGTAAGCTCTGCTTAATATATCTGCATTTACACGTACAGACTCTAGCTGCTTTTCAATTGTATTTGCCTTTTCACTGATCAACTGAGACATTTGCTGATTAACTTCGTTATAGGTATAAGAAGCCATGGCGGTCCTAGACCACGCATTTGTCATAAAATAGATAACGACAAAGCCAATTGCAACTAGTACAAATGGAAATAGGGCAGTTCGTATAAAAGAGCGCCAAAGCCAACTGCGTATGGACTGCTTCTCATTATTTTGAATCATGAGCATCCCTCAACTTCATTTTGAATTTTATAAAAATCTTCAATATTTTCAATAAAGATTTTAGCAAGATTTGGATCCAATGCATTTCCTGACAATCGTGTTAGTTCGTTGACAATATCTTTATTCTCCCATTTTTCTTTATAAGGTCTTTTTGAATTCAAAGCATCAAAAATATCACAAATACTTGTTATTCGGCTATAGATATCGATTGCTTCTCCCTTTATACCATTAGGATAGCCTTGCCCATCCCACCTTTCATGGTGATTGAGCGCAATTTTTTCTGCATAGATTAATATTTCCGATTGACTACCACTGAGGATTTTTGCACCTTTCGTGGTATGCTCTCTCATAATTGCCTTTTCATTATCGGATAGTACATGTGGTTTGAGCAACACTTCATCTGGAATGCCTATTTTACCTATATCGTGCAGCTTACTGGCATGAAAAACCACGTTGGCTTCTCTGTCACTCAGCCCATATAATTTAGATAAATGTCTAGCATAGCAGCCAATACGCGAAATGTGATTTCCAGTCGTTTGATCTCTAAATTCCGCACTCAACATAAGCTTGTCAATCAGCTCATACTGCATGTCCAGTAGCATTTGATCCTTCTCATCTACCGTTCATTGGAGCACTTGATTTTTTTGTTTTAAGGCTTCATGTAGCTTTTTTAATTCAATTGCCTTATTGACTCTGAGAACAACCTCTACATTGTCAAAGGGCTTACCAATAAAGTCCATAATTCCCAAATCCAATGCACTAATTTTGTTGGTATGATCGTCTTGCGCTGATATCATGATGACCTGAATAAAATGATCCGCAAGTACGTTTCCGAGGTTCTCAACAACCTGAAAGCCATCGAGAAAAGGCATTTTTAAATCTAGTAAAATTAAGTCTGGCGTCGTTTGACTGATATATTCCGCAACCGCTCTAGAATCCAAAAGAACATCGATATCTGCATATTTTTTTGACTGAAGTATTTTTTTTTAACAACAGTGCATTGGGTTCTTGATCATCCACGATGAGTATTTTTGCATCATAATAATTCATAAGCGCCTCTCTTTTCTTCTATTACATATTATTTACCACAATATTTAATTTTTACACTTGTTTTGTATTACACGTTAAAAACTCTTCCTGCCAAATTTTTATCGATAAGGCCCTAGAAAATTTTGTATAAAAAAAGCCTTCACTTCTATCTGAAGCGAAGGCTATTGTATGAAAATGCACTTTCTACATAATAATTAATAATAATACGATGATCTGTACGTAAAGTAATATGGTTCATCTGTGATGACGCAAATCAATGGGAAGTAAATTGCCCATTTTTCCATGTTTCTATCGTAATATACAGACTCATCATAGATATAGTTGTCTACAAAATCAGCTGGATAGGCAGACTGATAGTAAGAATATACGATACTAAAGGTAACCTCTCTACCAAATACTTCTTTGAATATATCAGCCTGTGCTTTTGCATCTACAGCTAATTGAATGGTGCTGATACCCTCTGCCTTAGAATAATCCTCTAAGCCGTACTTTTCCACGGTAGCATTAATCGCCAAGCCACCATCTGAAAGCTCAATACACTTGTAACTATCAAAGCCAACTTTTACATCGTTTAGAACGATCGTTTGATAATTTTCAATAAGGTAATCATTCATCTCATCGGTTGAATTGAACTTCTGATGTACAAGAGCTGAAAAAGCATCGTACATGTTTTTATAGACCAATAACACCTGCTCGGTTGTGGCATTTCCCTTTGGATTTACAGCCCCATTATAGCCGTTGATTACACCATACTTAGCTGCCTTATAAATGCTATCCTTTGCATAATCACTGATCTGTGCATCATCGCTAAACAACGAAGCTGATTTCTGAAGTTCAATCCCCGAAAGCGTCAACACCTTCATCATCATCGTCGCCATTTGCTCTCTCGTCAGCAATTGATTCGGACCAAAGCTGCCATTACCTATACCAGATGTAATGCCTATAGTTGCACCCTTTAAAGCATAAATATTATTGGTATCCGAAAAAGAGATTGCGGTATCCGGGGTTATGTCTGTTTGGTTTAAGTTTTCATAAAGTCTTACAGCAAGATAAATAAAATCAAGTCTTGTAATCTCAGTTTGATAGCTATTAAAAGCCTCTTGTCTCAATTGATCATACGCTGCAAGTGAGTTAATATCGGCTTCAGCCCATCCAGAAGGTTGACCCTTCAACAAAGGATTAACTTCTCCCATCGATATAGACAAGGATAACATCATCATAAATGCGACAATTAATAATTTTCTTATTTTCTTAGTCATTTCTACCTCCACTATCAGTAAGACCATTATAACCTAAATCCCTCGCAATTCAATAGGACGTCACCTTAATTAATCAACTTGACTTATTTAGATACTTATTTCAGTTTTTTCAGCAGCGTCGGTAAAAGTGTTAAACTCAATAATGAGGATAAAATCATTGAAACCCACATCAAGGCTGAAACATAAAAGTGAACCTTAAGTGGAGAGAGCATTAACACACTTAGTCCAACCGAGAAGCCTAAGGCATTGGCGATAATTGGTCTTTGAGAAAAATTATAGGCACGTTCTACGGCCTCTGTGCTTCTAAGTCCTTCTCGGATATAGCTTTGATAAATAGAAGTGAAATGGATCGCATAATCAATACCTACGCCAATCGTGATGCTAAAAAGAGTTGTTGTGAATAAATTGAGAGAAATTCCAGTTAAGCCTAAAAAACCAAATAGGGCTAAGGTTGTTACCAAAATCGGTATTAAAGCTAAAAAGCTCGGGATAAATTTTCTAAGACTCATCCACAAGAATGCGAATACTAATACAAATGCCATAAGTAAACTAATTTTTTGACCTGAAATCATAGAAAGATTGAGTTCATACATTGTTAATTGAGTCCCAGCAAGCTTAATTTCGGGAAACTCATTGCCAACGCGTTCTATTTCTTCTATCGTTGCATTGTTCAAATCCTTTGGGAATAGAATGACCTTAAGGTATGATTCACTCATAAATTCACTTGCCATATCACTCCCCATAAGCATGCTAGGATCAAACGCTATGCCTTGCGCTTGTATCGTTGAGACGATTTCGTTGATTGAAATAATTTTAGTTACATTTGCCTCTGCCTTCATCGCAGTTGAAAATCGATTTACAAGGTCAGTGGTTTCACTTGATAAGGGATTACCTGAATACGGCACTAGTGCGAAAATCGGTATGGTTCCCTCATTGACATCCATAATTCTTGTAAAGCTTTTTGAAACCTCTGTTGAGGATTTATACATCATCAGTTGATTGAACTCTGTTTGTATTTTAGGGATAAAATATGCAGAGACGATGATAACGACTGCTGTAAAAATAAGTGCCGGTCTGCCCCATAATTTTTTTAGGTCGATTTCAATTCCTTTTGTATTTTTCTTTTTGTGGATATTTAGCTTTTCAAAGCTATTGATTAGAGGAATAATAAACCAGGTTGCAATCCCTGCCAAAGTTATACCTATCGAAGCAAAAATAGCAAGATCATAAATGGCCTTTGTTTGCATGAATAACAACGAAATAAATCCTGCCACCGATGTAACCGTCGTAATAACCATTGGCATACCGACCATCTTTAGCGTTTTTGTCAAGCTTGCACGCATGTCATCACCAGATTCTAGATGCTCCTGAACATGTGAGATAAAGTGTAACCCATCTGCACTACCTATAATTATCGTAAAAATAGGTGCAAGTACGGTTAAAATTGATATTTCATTTCCTATTAGACCTGCAAATCCAAGGGTCCATAGTGCTGCAATACCAGCAGGCATAATCGATAATAGAGTTGCTTTGGCTGAGCGCATTTGCAATCTAAATATATTGAATAAAATAAACAGTGCTGAAGGAGGGATTAGCAAGAGTATATATAATAGATAATCAAATATCTTATTTTGCATATATTGGTTACCACTAATAGCGTAATCAAAATCACCGTCCTTTAGCAAGTTTTCAATATCCTTTAGATCGGCAAATCGAAAGCTTTCATCAGGAAATACAGTAATAATGCCATAGGTGACCCCATCGACCTGCTTCGTTGTTTTTAACGCTTCAATATCTGGGAGCCCATTTGTGGCTTCAACTCGCTTAACATATTTTATTGAATCAATGGCTTCCAGCTTATCCTCAAAGTGAGTTACTTTGTCAGCAGCCTGACCATAATTGCTAATCATGATAATCATTTGATCGCTAGTACTAAATTGATCGACCAAAAGATTCATATTCTCTTGATATTGACTGTTTTCGATTTTGAATATGTCAAAATTCGTTTGAATGTTTAATTGAAAGATACCATAAATAGCTGTGATATTGATGATGACAAATAATAGCATCAGTGGTTTTTGAAACCTGTAAATAAAATCGATATATTTTTTCATATAACACATCTCCTTAGTTTAATGAATCATTTAATGGTTTCCCATACCGATAAGAAACTCATCTGTTCTTTCCTTAATCCATTGATCGATGTCCAAGCTAAGATAATAATCGGTCAGCATAAAGGTCCAAACCGCATCTGCTAGAACTGTCTTTAGCATAAATTTAAGCATCTTAGCATTATCAACCTCTCTTAACTCTCCAGTTGCTTTAAACTGATCATAATATTTATATATCACTTCAACGATTTCAGCTGCAGTGTTAGAAAACAAAAGCGTTCTAAGCTCATCATTATAGATAAGCTCTTTAACAAAAATTCTAAAAACATCACGATTGGCTAAAATGAAATCAATCCTATTCCTTAGAAAAAAATCAAAAAACTCACTAAAGGTCTTGAATTCCTGCTGTGAAAGTTTTTCAAGGATTTCTTTCTTCATCGATGGCATCAGAACCTTCAAAAACTTCAATAGAATATTTAAAAGCAGGTTTTCCTTTGTCTTGTAATGTTTAAAAATAGTACCTTCTGCAACATCTGCTCGACTTGCAATTTCCTTCGTGCTTGTATTGGCAAAGCCTTTTTCTGCAAAGAGCTCAATTGCGGAAAGGTCGATCCTTACCAGCTTGTCCGTTTGTTTGGAAGTTTGCTTTGTTTCAGAAAGCAATTGCTCGAAGATGGTTGTGTCCAAACCCTTTTCCTCCTTTTTCAATAATAAAAGCACAATATCAATCATTAACAATAAAAATAAGCGTAAAATAAAAAGTGAGTAAGCACTCACTTTTTATTTTACGCTTATTTTTTTGATTTACAAGTCATTTTTCAAAAGTTTTTTTGCAGTGCTATCATCAACTGGCTTTGAAAACAAATAGCCCTGAATCGCATCACAATTAATTGCCTTTAACTTTTCAAGCTGTTCCTCTGTTTCAACGCCTTCAGCAACCAGATGCATATCCAGCTGTTGTCCAAGTCGTATAATGGTTTCAACCAAATCATCGTGACTCTGAGAAACACCTAAAGCATCAATAAATGATTTGTCTATTTTAAGAATATCAATGGGCAGATTTTTAAGGTAGGACAATGAAGAATAACCTGTTCCAAAGTCGTCTAGTGCGACCTTAACTCCGGTGGACTGCAACCTCTCAAGCTTAGCAACAGCAGCATCGATAGCTTGCATTAGAACCGATTCCGTTATCTCAATAATAAACTGATCTGGTGAAACTCTATAAATACTGAGCAGCTCTAGAATCATCTCTTCAAAGTCCTCTTGCATCAGCTGAAGCACAGATACGTTAACCGATATATGAATCCGCTTACTGGTAAGCTCCTTAATATCTGAAATAAAGGATAACGCATTTTCAATCACCCATCTACCAATTGGCATTATCAGCTGTGTCTCCTCGGCAATCGGGATAAAATCTAATGGAGAAATTCTGCCTAAAGTTGGATGCTGCCATCTTATGAGTGCCTCAAAGCCAATGATTTCCTTTGTTTTTGAGTCTACCTGAGGTTGATAAGCCAGACTAAGTTCTTGATTTGGTAAAGCAAGCTTTAACGCCTCTTCTCTTTCAACACGCCATTTAATCCTCTCAAACATAGAGGCATCATATCTAGACGACTTTCCTCTCCCGGATTCCTTAGATTTATACATCGCAAGATCCGCTCTTGTAATTAAATCATCTATATTGTCGCCATCCTCTGGATACATTGCAATCCCTATACTGATGCTGTTTGAAAAGTTACTATATTCAACCTGAATCACACGATTCATAATATGAAGTAAGTGTTTGCCCAAGGATTCTAGCTCTCTAGTATCAGTGGTTTTGTGATATATGATGAACTCATCTCCAGAGATACGATAGATTTTGCTATTTGGACCAAGATTGAGTGCTAGCATTTTTCCTATAGTTTGAATGTACTTATCACCAAAACGATGACCCATAGTATCGTTAATACGCTTAAAGTGATCAATATCTGCTAACAAAATACCAAAATGACCATTTTTATCTTTTCTGACCTCAGCCTCAAGCGCATTCTTATTGGGTAAGCCCGTTAAACTATCATGAAATGCAACGTGTCTGATTTGGTCTTCCATTTGCTTAATTGCATGGATGTCTGTAAATGAACAGATCATTCTCGTCGCATTCCCTTCACGGTCTCGTTTTATTGCACCCTTTAGCAAGTACCATTTGTAATGATTGTTATCTGAAAGTATACGAATTTGTGAACTAAAATCGTTAACACCTTCAGGTATCTCATCTCCAAAATAAGGCCTTAACTGTTGAGTATCTTCAGGATGGACATATTCGAATAAAAATGCGGGGCTTTTCTTGTCAATTGCTTTAGCAGGCTTTGGAATTGCCCAACGTTCAGAGATATTGAGATATTCATCCTTAATATTCCAGTCCAAAATAGTATCTCTAATCGCATCCAAAATCAGCTCGTTCTGTTCTTTGCTCATTTGTAGTTCATCAAATAACTCATTTAGTGCCTCAAATTGAGCCTTGAGCTCCTCTTCTGATGCCGTAAGCTCTTCATTCAACTGTATTTGTTCGAAGTGCTTCTCTGTTAGCTCGTTTTTGAGTTTAACCGTTTTACGCAATGCATAGGTCAAAATGATAATAAAGATGACCATCAAGCTCATGATTACTAAAATTGTTATAATTTGAGCCCTATATTGTACAAATAGTGACATCGGCTTATTGATGATCGTAATATCATCCGAAAGACGATTCACATCTATTTTAAACGCCATGGCGACATTATAATCAATTGCGTTGATGTGAAAGCCCTCGGTTACAAGGGGCAATTGTTCTGGCTGCACGCCGCCAAGGATTTCAACTGCAAGCTCACCAGCGCGTTTACCAGTTTCTCTACCACTTAATAGACTCCCTCCCAATGCGCCATTATTGAGTGCAAAATCGTACAATGAAAAAACAGGTGCCTGCGTGGCTTCACTAACCCCCCGAATCATGTCCTCAAAATCTATGGTCCTGCCATCAACATCAGAATAGTAAGCAGTCATTAAAATTGCATCAGAAGGCTTAAGTCTTTTAACTGCCTCAAATATTTGGTCAATGCTCATATCCGTAATGACAATTGGCTCGATATCAGGATACCAATTAGCAAGTGTTTGTATCGTCGCATCGGTCATCGCCTTGCCACTTTCCGTCTGATCATGAATGATATAGAGCTGATGCAAATCTGGATTCACATTAAGCGCAACCTCGATGGTCGAATGTATGTCGACTTCTTCAATTACGCCTGTGATTAAAGGGTCAGCTTTTGCAATTAAATCATAGTTGGTCATACTGACGCCACTCGATACAACCGGTACCTCACTAAAAATCGTATCTCGATTCGACATAACATAGGTCAATGCAGCATCGTCTGTTGCAATGACTAAATCAAGATGCTTGTCGGCATACTTATACTGAATCAATTCGTTAAACAGCTGAAGCTCTTTTTCAGTTGGGTACTCTTTCCAATCAATATATTCAACAAAAAATCTAGTGTTTTCATAGCTCTCTTTAATCGTATCAATCACACTTCGATCAATATCATCGGTCCATGACAAACCGTAGTGATAGGAGTTAATAATTAATACATGCTTCTCTTCATCACCAAATGAAGGACTGCTACTAAAACCAAGTAGGATGAGGTATAAGAGTATTGTAGTGGCTAAAAATCTGCGAATATACATGATTCACCTCTTTCTTAAAATTATGTAATAGAGTTATTACTATCATAACCTATAAGCGACCTTTTTCATAAATATTTTAATTAAAAATATAAGCTATTACCGTAAGTGAATCAACCAGCAATAGCCCATTTAAATGTGATATACCCACTCTATTTAGTTATTCCCAATAAACTGACGAAGCCAACTTTTTATTTCGTCTGAAGCAAAGGTTGCTTCAATACTTTGTTTAAATACCTTCCAGACAATTGCTTCATCCCAATTAAAATAGTGATTCATTTGGCTGAATTCTTCGTTCATCGTGGTATTCGATACAGTTCTATTATCCGTGTTAAGAGTAACCATTACACCATTGTGATAGTAGAGATCCAAAGGATGATTTTTGAAGGATGCGACTGCTTTGGTCTGGACATTACTGGTGGGGCAACACTCTATATAGATACCTTTTCTCGACAGCTGAGCTTGAAGCTGTAGGTCATTATACATTGCCGTTCCATGACCAATTCTAGTTGCACCAAGTAAAGAGATGGCATCCTCTATATTCTCAATACTGCCAGTCTCGCCAGCATGTATGGTAACCGAATAGCCAAGTGAACGCGCTTTTTCAAATGCTTCTTTAAATCTTGGTGCAAATCGATCGCGTTCACCCCCACATAGATCTACTGCTACTACACCTCTTCCTAACCAAGCACTACCAGCCTCTATCATCTGATAAAAGCCCTTGACCTCGGTATTTCTAAGATAAGAAAGTATGATATTCCCCTTTATTTTAAAATCCGCTTCCGCAGCCTTCACTCCCTTTACAACCGCACCGATCACGCGATGTAAATCTAGACCCTTTTCTAAATGCAAATGTGGTGCAAATCTAACTTCAAGATACTTAACATTTTCCTTTGCAGCATCCTCATATAATTCATAAGTTGCCTGAGTTAATCTTTTTTCAGTTTGAAGTACGTTAACTGGAATCTGGAACCGTTCTAAATACGTGTCCAAAGAATCACAATTATCCGGCGCTATTAATAATTTTTTAAAAACCTCTATATTTTCATCTGCTATGTCTTCTTGATCCTCCTGAAGCCATTTTAAAACGGTTGCTATTCTTAAGCTCCCATCAAGGTGACAATGGAGTTCTATTTTGGGTATTTGATGGTATTTAATCACGTCTATCTTCATCTTACTCTCCTTAGTTTATCTCTGTTTTACAAATAAAAAACGCTTGATTACGAAGAGAATACAGCGGTATCCTCCTCGTAATCAAGCGTTTAAGGTGCTTGGTAGAAACCCCTGAACCATATTATCAGGGTTATACGAAATTACGTTTCATTTTCTAATAGATGGATTCTAACATAAAACCAAAGTCGTCGTCTATAGCTATGCTAAAATAATGTGAAAAAATTATATGTAGTTGACATATGTGTCAACTACATATAAACTGAAATCAAATATAACTTAAGGAGTTTATCTATGAAAGGAAAACCTGGCAGACATGTGCCTGCTTTTGTCTTATTAGAGCTTGCAGAATCATCAAATTACGGCTTGGGTATATTAAACGGACTAAAATCTAAAATGCCCCATTGTCTATTCGATACTGCGGGTGTCTATAGAGCGCTAAGCGCACTGGAATCAGATGGTTTAATTACTGCGAGCATCCCTGATCCAACCCATCAGCAAAAGAAATTGTATGAGATTTCTGATTTAGGAAGAGAAGCTTTAAAGGAATACCATGAAGATATACAAATGCGATATGAGAATTTGTCCTTCTTCCTTGAAACCTACTCACGCTTAGAGGTGGCTCATGACAACTAGTATTTTTTATATCGTCGTTGGAATTCTAACGATTATTTCATTTATTAAAGATAAAACCAAAACAAAAAAAGCGCTTAAAATAGGATTTAATTCCTTTAGAAAGCTCCTTCCTTCCATTATTCCTATGATGATAGGGATTGGCTTAATTTTATCGATTCTCAGCCCAAATACAGTCAGTCAGCTCTTGGGAGAAAAGTCGGGAATCTTAGGTGCGATTACAGCCATGGTGATTGGGTCTATTGCGTTTATGCCGAGCTTTGTTGCATTTCCCCTCGGTGCAAATCTCTTATCACATGGTGCCGGGTTTCCACAAATTGCTGGGTTTATCTCCAGTCTAATGGCGGTTGGTGTGGTCTCCTTAGGACTTGAGATAAAGTACTTTGGTAAAATGACGGCCATTCTTAGAAATATTACTGCACTTACCGCTTCAATTGTCTTTGTACTTCTCGTTTGGAGGCTAATGTAATGAAAGAAAAAATAGTCAAATACAAATGGGCCTTGCTTATGCTCTTATCATTAATATTGGTAAACTGGGCACTTCCTGATATTGGTAAAAGCGCAAATTCCTTAACCCTATCTAATTTTGGTACCATGTTGAGTGTCCTGCCCCCAATCATGCTTTTGATTGGATTGCTTGACGTCTGGGTTCCGAAGGAAACAATGATTCGGTATATGGGAGAGCATTCTGGTCCAACTGGATTTCTAATTGCTTTTTTTCTAGGTTCGTTTGCCGCCGGTCCGTTATATGCAGCGTTTCCCGTTGCGGCCATCCTACTTAAAAAAAGAGCTAAAATTACAAATGTCCTTTTCTTTTTAGGGGTTTGGTCAACCGCAAAGCTGCCAATGGTCATGTTTGAATATACTTCCTTCGGTGGAAAATTCACCTTCATACACATTCTTTCTAACTTAACGGTTTTCTTAATTGGTGCAATTGTTCTTGAAAAGGTATTGAGCAAAGACGAAAAGGAACACATTTATCAAATCGCTACAGAACTGGCATAATGTCAGTTCTTTTTCTTTTACTATCCTTAATTCGCTGATATAATAATTGATGTTATTAAAACTTCGGAGGCTCAATATGAATTTTCAACCCTATATCTTGGTTTTAGGCGCTTCAATTGTCGACATTACTGGTTTTTCAGCAGTAAAGTACAGAACGCATAACTCAAATCCTGGATGTATTAAAATATCTATGGGCGGCGTCTGTAGAAACATCGCAGAAACGACTGCTCGACTAGGCGTAACTACTAAATTTATTTCTGCTATTGGCGACGACGAGCATGGTAGAAGTATCATAGAGCATTCCAAGCTCATAGGGTACGACATGTCAGATTCTTTATTCCTGTCAAGGTGTTCTACACCAACCTATCTTGCTATATTAGATGAAAAGGGAGAAATGGTATCTGCAATCGTAGATATGTGGGGGATTGATCAAATGGATCCCACCTTTATCGATTCTAAGTCCGAAATAATTGAGAATGCCAGATATACATTTGTTGATTCTGATAATCCAGAATTATTAGAGCATCTCTTAAAAACCTATCAAGGAAAAACCAATTTTGTTCTTGACCCAATATCTGCTGTAAAAGCGGAATCCATCAAGCATTTAATTCCATACTTTCATACAATAAAACCAAATCGGTTTGAAGCAGAGGCGATTGTCGGTTATCCACTTGACAGCACTGAAGCCCTCTTAAGAGCTTCAGAGGATCTGCTTGATCTAGGCGTTACAAATGTCTTTATTTCTTTAGATGAAAATGGTATCTTTTATGCCAACGAAAAAGTACGTGGCGTGATGATGGCAAGACATGCGAAAGTCATTAATGTGACAGGTGCTGGCGATTCCTTTGTGGCAGGGTTAGGCTATGGCTATATGAATCAAATGCCTCTTCACGATACCGTTAAATTCGCTATTGCGGCGAGCTTGTTGACCATCTCACATGAAAGTACCATTCACCCATATATGTCCATCGATTCTGTGAAAAGCATTGTTTCCTCTACAGAATGGATTGACACGCAGTTTTAAGGGAGGTACTTTTAATGATAATAGGTGAATTAAGATTGAAAGACCTATTCGAAGTAAGAATCAGTGATATCAACTACGGTGGTCATATGGGAAATGACAGAGCCCTTAGCTTTTTTCAGGATGCAAGAATCAAATATTTACAGCACTTTGGATTTGATGAACACCATCTGGCGGAGGGAATTGGCATTATTTTAAGTGAATCTCATGTCTATTATAAAAAGGAAGTTTTTTTACACGATCAATTGTTTGCCAAGGTATGGCTTCAGGACATAAAAACCTGCTAAGAAAAATCAAGAGGAATCTTTGATTTCTAGCAGGTTTTTCTTTTCTTTGAATTTCAGTTGTTTTTCACACGACAAAAAGACTGGATTCATTCAGCCAGCCTTGCTATTTCA